>Ga0326597_10003781_pt1 | contig 21586 bp, 16 predicted proteins | sample RVTome_12_FD_203789 | JGI IMG/M metagenome (GOLD analysis project Ga0326597, IMG submission 203789) | Soil microbial communities from uranium-contaminated site in the Upper Colorado River Basin, Wyoming, United States - RVT100D185 | ecosystem: Environmental > Terrestrial > Soil > Contaminated >...
CGCCCCGCCCAACGTCAAGCCTCTGTGCGCCGTGCTGTATCCGGCGGATGCGCCGCTGGCGCCGGTGCTGGAGTCCCTGGGCGACCTGCTCTCCGCGCCCGAACATCTTGGGCCACCCCATCCCTTCGACCTCACCGACTACTACACGCCGGAGATGGGCGGCGGGCTGGTGCGCACCCTGGTCAGCTTCACGGCGCTCATGCCGGCGAGCCACCTGCCAGGGCTGAAGCATGCCGCCGCCGCCATCGAGGCGCACCTGGCCACCGCCGGGCACCGCCGCTACAATCTGGACGTGGGCTATCTGGACCTGGGCAAGCTGGTGTTGGCCTCCTTCAAGGCGCGCGGGGACAAGCTGTACCTGTGCGACGGGGTGTGGGCCGACGTGACCCTGCGCTTCGCCAAGGGCGGCTTCGAGCCCCTGCCCTGGAGCTTCCCCGACTTCCGCGACGGACGCTATCACGGGGAACTACGCGCTATCCGGGAACGGCTGAAGGAACAGCTCAATGCGGGGGCAGGGGAAAGCGCCTAATGCAGGGAGGGGCGCCAGGGCAGCGCCGCGGCGATGCGTGCCTCCGCCTGCACCAGCTCGCCCAGCCGCCCGTAGACCTCCTCCGCCGGCAGATCGAGCAGCAGCAGTTGCACGAACAGGTTGCCGTGCTTGGCCTCACTGGCCCACAGGTCGCGGTAGAAGGCTTTCAGGTGCGGCTCGCCCAGGGCTTCATGAATCAGGCGAAAGCGCTCGGCGCCGCGGGTTTCCACGATGGAGGCGGTGAGCATGCGGTCCACATAGCGCTGCGCCTTGCCATGGCGGCACAGCCCCAGCAGCGCATTCACGTAGGGATCGGGCGTGTCGTCACCGATGGTCAGCCCGCGGGCCACCATGAGCCGGTAGACCTGGTCGAAATGGGCCAGCTCCTCCCGCGCCAGGTCGATCAAGGGTTGGATGATGGGCGTACGATCGGCATACTTGACCACGAAGCTCATGGCCAGCGCGGAGGCCTTGCGCTCGCAGTTGGCATGATCCACCAGGAACGCATCGAAATGCGCCACGATGTATTCGGCCCACGCGGGATCCGTTTGCCACGCCAGATCGAGGGTTACCTTGCTCACCGCGAATGCCCTGGGAAAGATGCCATGTGCTGGAGCCTGCGGACACACTGTAGCACCCGGCAGCGGGTGCCTCAACGGCCCGCCGCGGCACGGTTCTGGGGAGCATGCCCCGCATGAGCCGCGCAACAACGCCTGATTCACCCTGGCCGCCGACCGATACGCCCTACCTGACGCGCCACGGGCTGCACCCGCCGTTGGTGCCCGCGCCGCCCCCCGCGGGCCTGGGGCTGGTGGTGGTCATTCCCGCCAAGGCCGAACCGGACATCGCGCCCACGCTGGAGTCCCTGGGCGCCTGTCACCCGCCGGATTGCGCCGTGGAGGTGCTGGTCGCCGTGAATGCCGCCGCTGATTGCCCGCCGGCGGTGACCCGGGCCAACCAGGCCACGCTGGAGGCCGTAGGCGCCTGGGCGCTGGACCATGCCCCGCCATGGATGCGGGTGCACGCCCTGGACGTGCCGCCCCTGTCGCCCAAGCAGGCCGGCGTGGGACTGGCCCGCAAGATCGGCCTGGACGAAGGCGTGCGCCGCCTGACCTGGGCCGGTGCCCCGCGTGGTGTGCTGGCCTGCCTGGATGCGGACTGCACCGTGGCCCCGGACTATCTCACCGCCCTCGTGGCGCACTTCCGGAAGCATCCTGACGATTGGGCCTGCACCCTGCCCTTCGCCCACGACCTGGATGCGGCCCCCACGCCGGCAGCGCGCGAGGGCATCGTGACCTACGAATTGTACCTGCGCTATGTCGTGGAGGGGCTGGGCTTGGCGCGCTACCCCGGTGCGCTGCACACGGTGGGGTCGGCCATGGCCGTGCGCGTGGACGGCTACCAGGCCCAGGGGGGCATGAATCGCCGTCAGGCCGGGGAGGACTTCTATTTCCTCAACAAGTTCCTGCGCATCGGCCGCATCCGCCAGGCGCAGGGGGGACTGGTGCGGCCCGCGCCGCGCGTGTCCGACCGGGTCCCCTTCGGCACGGGTGCCGCCATGGGCCGCTGGCTCGCCGGCGACGACCCGCCGCAGCAGCGCGTCTGGGCACCGGAGACATTCACGGCCGTCGAGACCATCATTGACGTCATTCCCCGCCTGGCCCAGGCGGATGCCGCCGGCATCGGCGCATGGTGCGCAGCCCAACCCTCGCCCCTGCGCGGCTGGCTGGAGAGGGTCCGGTTCGCGGCGCGCGTGGCGGAGATGCAGCGGCACAGTGCCTCGCCCGCGGGCCTGCGCAGCCGCTTTCTGCAATGGTTCGACCGCTTTCAGGTGATGAAGCTGGCCCATCACCTGCGCGACCATGGGGTGACATCGCTGCCGGTGCTGCCAGCCCTGGCGCGCCTGTTCGCGCAGTATGGCGTCGCAGGCGCACCAATGGACGATGCCGAGGCGCTGCTGGGCTGGCTGCGCCGGCGGCAGCATGCCCCGCCCACCGGGTGCGATGCGGCGCAACGCCAGCCGGCGGGTGACTTGCACGGAGCCGGCGCAGTTGATAATTCCCCTAGACGCCTGCAATGTGACGCCTTGCACCCAATCGGTTTCAGCCTCAGCGGAGGGACCCCATGAGTTTGCCCCTGGAAGGGTTACGCGTCCTGGATCTGTCCCAGGTCTACGCCATGCCCGGCGCCGGCATGTACCTGGCGGATCAGGGCGCCGATGTGATCAAGATCGAGCCGCCCACGGGCGACCTGGGCCGCGTCGTGCTCACCACGGCGCCCATCGCCGGGCAGAGCCGCGCCTTCTGGGTGCTCAACCGCAACAAGCGCAGCCTGTGCCTGGACCTGCAACAGGCCGAGGGACAGGCCGTGCTGCATCGGCTGGTGGCCGAGGCGGATGTGATCATCCACACCCTGCGCACCGGCGTGGACAAGAAACTCAAGGCGGACTATGCCACGCTGCGCGCCATCAACCCGCGCCTGATCTACGTGGGCTTCACCGCCTGGGGCAAACGGGGGCCCTTCGCTACCCATCGCGGCTACGACCTGCTGGTGCAGGGCATGTCCGGCATGAGCGGACGGCGGCTCATGCCTGACGGCAAGCCTCGCGTCACCGGCATCTGGGGCATCGACCTGGCCGCCTCGATCATGGTGCCCTATGCCATCATGCTGGCCCTGCGCCAGCGCGACCAGACCGGTGAGGGGCAGGAGGTGGACTGCTCCCTGCTCAGCGCGGCCCTGGCCCTGCAGATGGTGGATCTGGTGCGCGTGGATGAGCATCCGGAAGACGAGGATGCCCAGGATGCCGTGGCCCAGGCCACCTACGGCACCTACCTTTGCGCCGACGGCAAATTCGTGCAGATCGCCACTGCCGCCGAGGCGGAATGGCGCAACCTGTGCCGCGCCCTGAGTCTGGAGCCGCTGCTGGATGACCAGCGCTTCAAGGACAATGCCGGAAGGCTGGCGAATTCCTCGGCGCTGGAGGACATGTTCAAGCAGGCCTTCGCCAGGCGCACCGCGGAGGATTGGGAGGCGGTGTTTCTCGAATACGATGTCTCCGGTGCCCAGGTGCTTCCGCCCGATGAGGTGTTCGACCACGTGCAGCCGAACGCCAATGACCTGTTCGTCGAGATTCAGCAGCCGGGCATCGGCAACACCCGCATGGCCAACATTCCCTTCAAGCTCAGCGCGGTGCAGGGCTATCGCTATCGGCCGGCCCCGGAGTTGGGCCAACACTCCGAGGAAATCCTGCGCGAATTCGGGTATGGGGCCCAGGATATTGGCAGGCTGCGTGAAAATAATGTAATTAAATGATAGTTTTTCTTTAGCCGCCAAGAATTCGCAGGTCTGCCTTTCCGCGGGCCTGCGCCCGGAGAGGACACCAGGACGCCCCTATGGCCACCACCAATCAGCGCAAGTTCGACCGGTATGAACTGGTGAACAAGCGCGCCAATTTCGTACAGGGTGACCAATCCACGGAAAATGTGCTGTTGAACATCTCCCGCGGTGGCGTGTACTTTGTATCCGAGACCGAGATCGAGCCGGGGACGCGGCTGGTGTTCGAGGTCAACGACCGTATCCGCCCCGAGATCGAGATCATTCGCAACGAGCCGATCACCGAGCGCATCTATCTCAAGCACGGCACCTTCAAGGTCGGCTCGGGCTTCGTGGACGGCCCGTTGGACCAGGAGCGTCTTTACGAGATTCTGGAAGTCCTGCTGGGCTGAACCCGGCCCGGTCCCAGGGCGGCTGCCCCCGCCGCCGGCACACCCCATACCCGGAGCTTGAGCGATGAGCGCATCGGAACCCGTCACCCTGCGGCTCTCCGTGGAACTGGCCCAACGCCTGCGGGAGGCGGTGGCGGAAAATGACGTCACCCTGGACGATCTGGCGGAAGCCGCCCTGGCGCAGAAGGTGCTGGAGCTGGAGATCGAGCGCATCCGCAGCGTGGTCTACGAGGAGGAGATTCGGCGCATCCTGCCCAGCCTGGGCGAGGAGGTGCTGGTCGAGGAGGAAGCGCTGCCCGACCTGCCCGACAGGCACCGTTGCGAGCTGTGCAATACCGCCTTCAGCAAGCCCCTGACCGAGGTGGACGGCCCCATCTTCTGCGACAATTGCATCGAGATTGCCCACGGCGGCAACTTCGATCCCATCGAGCAGGAAGAGTCTCCCCTCTAGCTGTCACCGAGCCCATCCATGCGCAGCACGCCGCTGCCATTGATGCGGTCCGCCTTGAGCGCCTGCAACGCCGTGTTCGCCTCCCGCAGCGGAAATGCGGTGGTGTGGGGCCGGATGGGAATGGCCGCCGCTTCGGCCAGCAGCCCCCGCCCGTCCTCCCGCGTATTGGCCGTCACGCTGCACACCGTCTTCTCATGGAACAGGTGCCGCTCGTAGTCCAGCTCCGGCACCGCACTCATGTGAATCCCCGCCAGGGCCAGCGTGCCGCCCGGCGCCAGGTGCTCCAAAGCCACGGGCACCAGCCGCCCGGCGGGGGCAAAGATGATCGCGCTGTCCGGCTGCTCGGGCAATGCCGCCGCGTCCGCACCAGCCCAGACCGCGCCCAGCTCGCGAGCCAGCGCCTGATGGGCCGCTGTGCGGCTGACCACCAGCACGCGATAGCCCCGGTGGCGGGCAATCTGGATCACGACATGGGCCGAGGAGCCGAAACCGTACACGGCCAGGCTGCCGCCCCAGGGCACCGCGGCCCGCTGCAGGGCCCGGTAGCCGATGATCCCTGCGCAGAGCAGCGGCGCCGCCTGCACATCCTCGCAGGCCAGGGGTATCGCATAGGCAAAGGCCTCAGGCATGGCGATCCGCGTGGCGAAGCCGCCCTGGGCATGATAACCGGTGAAGCGCGCCGCCGCGCACAGGTTTTCCCGTCCGCTCGTGCAGTACTTGCAGGTGCCGCAGGTCTGGCGCAGCCATGCCACGCCCACCCGCTGCCCCTCCCGCAGGCTGGCGCAGCCGGGCCCCAGCCGCTCCACGGTGCCGACCACCTGATGCCCCGGCACGATGGGCAGGGTCTGCGGGGGCAGATCGCCCTCGATCACGTGCAGGTCCGTGCGGCAGATGGCGCAGCAGGTGACCCGCAGCAGCACCTCGCCCGGCCCCGGCACGGGGTCCGGCAGTTCCCGCCATTGCAGGGGCGCTTCCTCAATGGGTGCCTGCCGATCCAGCACCATGGCCCACATGTCCCGCCTTCCATCATGCATGAGAGTCCGCCGCCTGCTTGCGCGCCGGCGGCTGGGTCCGTGCTGTAACACATTTGCCCGCCATGGGGCAGCAGCCGGCGCCGGGCAGGCCTTGCACGGGGGGCCTGAGTCCGCCACGATGAATCCCCGGGCCGCAGCCCACCGGGGGGCGCGGCGATGGAACTTCTCTTGGGGCGGTGAACCATGGATGGTGGGCTGCGTGAGGCACTGGCCGCCGGCGCCACGCTGGTGACGGCCAACCAACGCCTGTTCCGCATTCTGCGCCAGCGCTACGACCTGGCCATGGCCGAGGCCGGTGCGCAGGTGTGGGAGTCCCCGGACATTCTGCCCTATGGCGCCTGGCTGCGCCGCGCGGTGGACGATGCCCTGTACCGCGGCACGGGCGATGCCCCCGTGCCCTTCGGCGGCACGGCGCGGGCGGTGCTATGGGAGCGGCTGATCACCGAGCACCCGGCGGGGCGGCGGCCCCTGAACCTGCCCGGCACGGCGGCGGCGGCGCTGGATGCCTGGAACCGGCTGCATCAATGGCACCTGCCGCCCGGTCCCTGGCCCGGCGGGACAACTCTGGAGGTGCGCACCTTCGCCGACTGGTGCGCGGACTACCGGGATCGCTGCGCCGCGGCAGGTTGGCTGGACGAGGCCCGGCTGCCCGATCACGTGGCCTCCGCCGTGCAGGAAGGCACAGTGGCCGTGCCCACGCGGCTGCTGCTGGCCGGCTTCGACGAGTTCAACCCCCAGCAGCTCTCCCTGTGGCAGGTCCTGCGTGAGGCGGGCTGCGCCGTGCAGGAGGTGCCGTTTCCGGACCTGCGGCGGCGCGTCGTGCGCCATGCCGCGACGGACGCCGCCACCGAGTTGCAGACCGCCGTGTGGTGGGCCCGCGAGCGGGTGGCTGCCGATCCCGCGGCCCGCATCGGCATCGTCGTGCCCGACCTGCCCCAGCGCCGCGGCGCCGTGGAGCAGGCGCTGGAGGACCTGTTCACGCCGGCCCACGTGCTCGCTCCCGAGCCGGGCCCCTCGGCCCTGTTCAACATTTCCGAGGGCCTGCCCCTGGCGCAGGTGCCGCTGCTGGCCGGGGCGCTGAACCTGCTGGCGCTGGGCCGTCACGCCATGCGCCTGGAGCAGGCGGGGCACCTGCTGCGCTCCCCCTTCGTGGGCCTGGGGGAAACCGAACGGGTGGCCCGCGCCGCCCTGGACCGGCGGCTGCGCGAGCGGGGCGAAATTTCCATTAAGCCATGTGACCTACTCAAGCTTGCTCAAAAAAGCGAAATCAACGGTGAACCGTGTCCCTGGCATTGCCCCCATCTGGCGATACTTATTGGCAACTTCATTGAGATACGCAAAGAGATACGCAAGAAGCACAAAGACAGCCTTTCACCCAGCAACTGGGTGAACAAATTTCGGGATCTGCTGAAAGCGATGGGCTGGCCGGGGGAGCGCGCTCGCAATAGTCCGGAAGAGCAGGCACTCCAAAAATTGCCGGAGTTGCTGGACGAGTTGGCGACGCTTGACGCGGTGCTGCCCACCTGCACCTACGAGGAGGCCCTCGCGCGGCTGACGCGGATCGCCGAGCAGGGCGTGTTTCAGCCGGAGAGCCGCCCGGCGCCCGTGCAGGTGCTGGGTCTGCTGGAGGCCGGCGGGCTGGCGTTCGATGCCCTGTGGGTACTGGGACTGGACGATGAACACTGGCCGCGCCGCGTGGCACCCAGCCCGTTCCTGCCCCTGGCCCTGCAGCGACAGCACGCGATGCCGGGGGCCAGCCCGGCCCACGAGCTGAGCTACGCGGAGCGCATTACGGCCCGCCTCTGCGGCGCCGCGCCCGAGGTGGTGCTGAGCCATGCCCTGCAGGACGAGGATCGGGGCCTGCGCCCCAGCCCGCTCATCGCGGCGCTGCCCTTGGCCCAGCCCCCATTCGCTCCGCCGCCGGCAGCGGCCCGCCTGTGGGCGGTGCTGCGGGATGGTGCCGCGGCCCCCCTGGAGACGATCGTCGATGAGCAGGCCCCGCCCCTGCCCCCGGGCTCGGCCAGCGTGGGCGGGACGGGCGTGTTCCGGGATCAGGCGGCATGTCCCTTTCGCGCCTTCGCCTTGCACCGGCTGCATGCGCGGCCCCTGGAAGAGCCCAGCTACGGCATCAGCCCCGGGGAGCGCGGCAATATCGTGCACGGGGTCATGCAGCGCGTGTGGGAACAGCTCGGTTCCCAGGCGGGTCTGCTCGGCACGGACGAGGCGGCCCTGCGCAAGCTGGTCAACGAGGCCATCACAGCGGAACTCACGGTGACGGCTGAGCAACAGCCCTCGCTCATGCCGCCCGCGCTGCAACGCACCGAGACGGCCCGCGTCGGCGGCATCGTGCTGGCCCTGCTGGCCCTGGAGCGGGAGCGCACACCCTTTACCGTGGCCGGCCTGGAGCAGGCCCACGAGGCGGAATTCGGCGGGATTGCGGTCAGCACCCGCATCGACCGCATCGACCGCCTGGAAGACGGCAGCCACGTGGTCATCGACTACAAGACCGGCGCCACGACCCCTTCATCCAGCGCCTGGTTCGGCGAGCGGCCGGATGAACCGCAATTGCCCCTGTACTGCGCATCTGGCGACCTGGACGTGCGGGCTGTCGCTTTCGGCGCCTTGCAGCGCGGCGATACGCGCTTCGTGGGCCTGGCGGCGGACGAGGGCCTGCTGCCCGGCCTGAAGCGCTTCGAGTCCGTCAAGGATCCGGCGACGCGGGCGGTCTTCCCCTCCCGCGAGGCGGTGATCGACCATTGGCGCGCGGTGCTGGAGCGCCTGGGCGCGGGCTTCCGCCAGGGGGTGGCCTGGGTCGATCCGCGCAAGCCGGCCACGTGCACCACATGCCCCCTGCCCGGCCTGTGCCGCATCCACGAGCTGCGCGGCCCGGCCACGGACGGCGAGGATGCAGACAGCGCCGGGGAGCGGGACGATGACTGAGGCACACACACAACGGGAACTGCTGGACGACAGCGGGCAGCGGGAGCAGGCCATCGACCCGACGCGCTCGTTCATCGTCCAGGCCCCCGCCGGCTCGGGCAAGACCGAGCTGCTGACCCAGCGCCTGCTGAGCCTGCTGGGCACGGTGGACGAGCCGGAGCAGATCGCCGCCGTCACCTTCACCCGCAAGGCAGCCAGTGAGATGCGCCACCGCATCCTGGGCGCGCTGGCCGCCGCGCACAGCGACACGCCGCCGGCGCCGCCGCACCTGCGGCGCACATGGGAGCTGGCCCGCGCGGCCCATGCCCGCGACCAGGCGCGGGGCTGGCGGCTCCAGGACAGCCCGGAGCGGCTGCGCGTGATGACCTTCGATGCCCTCTCCTTCGCGGCGGTGCGCCAACTGCCGCTGCATTCCGGGCTGGGCAGCGCCCCCGGTCTGCTGGAGCAGGCCGACCTGGACGAGCAGTACCGCCAGGCCGCCGAGGCAACACTGAGCCTGATGCAGGGCGATGACGCACGGGCCGAGGCGGTGGCGAGCCTGCTGCACCACCTGGACAATGACCCCGGCCGCGCAGTGCGGCTGCTCACCGGCCTGCTGGGCAAGCGGGACCAGTGGCTGCGCCATCTGCCCAGCGCGGGTGGCCCGGCCCTGCGCGCCCGGCTGGAGGCGGCCCTGATCCGGCTGGTGACGGACATGATGGGGGAAGCCGCCACCGCGCTGCAAGCCGTCTGGACTGCCCTGGTGCCCCTGGTACGCTATGCCGCCGCCCACCGGGACGACGCGGCCGGACCGGCCCTGGTCGCCCTGCCGGATCGCCCGAACAACAATGCGCCGCCCACCGAGGCATCAGCCCTGGCGTCGTGGCAGGCCCTGGCCGAGCTGCTGCTGACCGCCAAGGGCGAATGGCGCAAGACCGTCACGGCGGCCCAGGGCTTTCCCGCCCCCTCAGGCACCAAGGACAAGAATGAGCAATCCACGCGCAAGGAACACAAGCAGGCCATGGAGGCTGTGCTCGGCGAGTTGGCCGCCGACCCGGGGGCGGCCGCGGCGCTGCACCGCCTGCGCGGCCTGTACCTGCGCTATCCCGATGCCCAGTGGGACGCCCTGGAGGCGCTGGTGACCCTGCTGCCCATGGCGCAGGCGCTGCTGCAACAAGGCTTTGCCGCCCACGGCAGCGTGGACTTCACCCAGGTCGCCCTGAGCGTGGTAGCCGCCCTGGCCGAGGGCGCCCGGCCCGGCGGCACGCCGCTCACGCACCTGCTGGTGGACGAGTTCCAGGACACCTCCGTGGTGCAATACGAGCTGCTGCGGCATCTGATCCGAGCGTGGCCCACGGACGGCTCCCACACCCTGTTCCTGGTGGGCGACCCCATGCAGTCCATCTACCGCTTTCGTGACGCGGAGGTGGGGCTGTTCCTGCGCACACAGCGGTCGGGGCTGGAGCAGTTTCAGCCGGAAGTGCTGACCCTGCGCCGCAACTACCGCTCGCATGTGCCCGTGATCGAATGGGTCAATCGCGCCTTTCCGGCGGTGCTGCCGGCCGTGGCCGATGCGGAGCGGGGCGCCGTGACCTACAGTGCCTGCATCCCTGCTCCCGCCGCACCGGCGGACGGCGGCGTGAGCCTGCATCCCCTGCTGGGACGCCAGGACGAGGTTGAGGCGGACCAGGTGGTGGCCCTGGTGCAGGCGGCGCAGGCCCGCAGCCCCGGGGAAAGCGTGGCCATCCTGGTGCGCGCGCGCTCCCATCTGCCGGCCATTCTGCGCGCCCTGGGTGCCGCGGGCCTGCGCTTCCGTGGCGTGAAGACCGACGCCCTGGCCAGCCGCCCGGTGGTGCAGGATCTGCTGGCCCTGACCCATGCGCTGCTGCATCCCGCGGACCGGCTGGCGTGGCTCACGGTGCTGCGGGCGCCCTGGGCCGGGCTGACTTTGGCCGATCTGCTCTTGCTCGCGGGTGAGCGGGGGCGCGTGAGCCTGTGGCAGGCCATGGGCGATGCGGCCCTGACCGCCACGCTGAGCCCGGACGGGCAGGCCCGGCTGGCCCACGTCGTGTCAGCCCTGGCCCCGGCGGTGACGCAGCGGCTGCGCCAGCCCCTGCACCGGCTGGTGGAAGGCGCCTGGCTGCGCCTGGGCGGCCCGGCGGGCCTGGGCGACGGGGAGCTGGCTGATGCCCAGGCCTTGCTCGACCTCCTGGCGGGCGTGTCCGAGGGCATGGAGCTACCCGCGGCGAGTGTGTTGGAAGCGCGCCTGGGGCAACTGTTCGCCGCGCCGGACCCCGCCGCCGACGAGACCTTGCAGGTGATGACCATCCATCAGGCCAAGGGGCTGGAATTCGACACGGTGATCCTGCCCGGGCTGGGCCGGCAGCCGCGCAACGCCGAGACCCAACTGCTCTACTGGCGCGAACGCCCCACCCCCGCGCCGGACGAGGCCCTGGTGCTGGCACCGATTGCCGAGCGGGGCGGACCGCCGGATGCCCTCCATGACACCCTGAAGTGGCTGGAGCAGGAACGGGAGCGCCACGAGACCGGGCGGCTGCTCTACGTCGCCGCCACGCGGGCGCGGCGGCAACTGCATCTGCTGGGACACGCCAAGCCGGGCGAGCAGGGCCCCACCCCCGCATCGGGTTCCCTGCTGGCCATGCTGTGGCCGGTGGTGGAAGCAGCGTTCCAGCGCGTGGCCGGCGCCGCCGATGCGCCCCCACCGGAACCCGCGGCCGGGCGAACGCCCGCGGTGCTGCGGCGCCTGCCGGCCGGCTGGCATGCCCCCGCCCCGCCGCCGGGCCTGGCCGTGGCGATACCGCCGCCACCGGAGCCCGAGAGGGAGCCGGTGGAATATGCCTGGGTGGGCAATGTGGCGCGCCACGTGGGTACGGTGGTGCACCGCGCCCTGCTGGAGATGACGGCGCACCCGGACGGTACCTGGGAGCCAGCCAGGCTCGCCGGGCACACCCCCGCCCTGGCCCAGCATCTGCGCCGGCTCGGCGTGGGGGCGGGAGAACTGGACGATGCGGTGAAACGCGTACTGGCCGCCCTGCGCGCCTGCCTGGACGACCCGCAAGGCCGCTGGATTCTGTCGCCCCATGCGGAGGCCCGCAGCGAATGGGCGCTGACCGCGATGCTAGAGGGCATTCCGCGCCATGTGGCCATCGACCGCACATTCGTGGACGAAGCGGGCATCCGCTGGATCATCGACTACAAGACCGGCAGCCATGCCGGGGGCGACGTGGAGGCCTTCCTGGCCCGGGAGCAGGAGCGCTATCAGACCCAGCTTGAAACCTATGCCCGCGTGCTGCGGCTGCATGGCGAGCAGCGGCCGATCCGCCTGGGGCTGTATTTCCCCCTGCTGCATGCCTGGCGCACCTGGCCCGCACCGGAGGCCTGAATGGCAAACGCAGCACGGCAGACGTGCAAACCGCGGAGGCGTTTGGTAAACCATACCCAGCATGTCGTGCGCACCGGCACGGGCCGGTGGCGCAGCGCCACAGCCACAGGCATCACACCCCGCGGTCGAGAGGTGATATGGACGAGCCGATCAATTACGTCGACAAGATCAATAACTACTACCAGGGCCTGGGCTATCCGGCCTATGACTGGACGGTGAACACGGAAACGCCCTTCACGCCCCTGCGCAAGCCGCTGCATGAGTGTCGGGTTTCCATGCTCACCTCCGGCGGCATTTCCCATCACACACGCCCGCCCTTCAATCCGTTGGCCAAGAACGACCTGCGCGTGGATGACGTGGACTTCGCGGCCACGCCATCGGACTTCGAGGTGAATGACGGGTACTACGACACCCGCGACGCCAAGAAGGACCTGAACGTCATCTTCCCCATCGAGCGCCTGCGCGAGCTGGCCGACGAGGGCGTGATCGGCAGCGTGGCACCAAGGCTGTGGAGCGGCTTCATGGGCCGTATCTACAAGCGCGGCGAGGTGGTGGAGCGCGTCGCCCCCGAGCTGGTGGAGGAGCTAAAGAAGGACAAGGTGGACCTATTCGTGCTGGTGCCTGCATGACCGCTCGATCACCAGACCGTCGGTCTGGTCGCACGGGTGGTGGAAGCCGCGGGGATTCCCACGGTGTACGTGAGCACGGGGCGCGATCTGGGCCGGCAGGTGCTGCCGCCGCGCAGCATCTTCCTCAATTTCCCCATGGGCAACCCCTTCGGCCGTCCCCAGGACAAGGCCATGCAGCGCCGCATCCTCATGGATGCGCTGACGGTGGCAGCGGAGGCGGAAAAGGGCGGTGAACTGGTGGACATGCCCTATGACTGGGGTGCGCCGGTGAAGATGCTCTTCGAGTTGGAAGACGCCGCGCTGTACAAGCCCCAGGCGCCCGACCCGACCACGGGCAAGCAGCCCGGCTAGGCCGCGCGCCACGAACGGATGTGGCGCCGCCGCGGCGGCGTCACGCCCTCGTCCCCGCGGCAGCCCTGCCGACGCTCAAAAGAAGAACAGCAGTTGCAGGTTGCCGCCGTCCCATTGGCGGCTGGTAAACACGTCCAGATCCCAGGTGGTGTTGAACAGGAAGCGGTAGGAATCTGCCTCGTACCAGGCGATGCCGACGCCGGCCTTCATCTCGGTGCTGTGGGCCTGCTCGTCATCCCGCGGCGCCGCCGGGTCGGTCAACTCCCGGTCCACCCCGCCTGCCTGCAGGGAGAACAGCCAGTCAAAGCCCCAACTGTCGGGCCGCGTCCACTGCACATAGGCCGCGTCGGTGAGCAGGTCATGGGAAAATGCCTCTTCGGGCACCGCGGCGCGGATACGGTTGCCGAAGGTGCCCCGGTAAATGCCCGCCTCCACCACATGCCCCGGTGCCGGGCGCAGCACGGCATACAGCTCGGTCCAGGTGAGATCCAGCTCCTGCTCGGCGCGAGTGATGGCGGAGGCGGCCCCATCGGGCTGCCGGGCCCGCCGCTCCCAGTCGCGATGCCAGGTGAGCCCGGTGAGCAGCCGCGGGCTCCAGTGCAGGTCCAGCACCACGTCCGCCTGGAGTCCCGCATAGGACTCCAGCCGACCCAGGGCCGGGGCATCGCGCTCCGGGCTGCGCAGCCGCGCGGGGCGCTCGCTGCGCACGTCGATCTGGAAGAACAGCCACTCGCGCCAGAAGGTGCGCGCCTCCAGCCGCTGCATGATGGGTGCGGGGGTGAAGGAGGCATCGCTGCCGCCCTGTTCATTGAACAGGATGTACTGGTCCAGCTGGGTCAGCCGCAGGAAATTCCAGTCGGTGCGCTCGCCCCAGGCCAGCGCCAGCCCCTGGTGCCCCAGCACCTTCTCGTGACGCGGGAAGCCCAGGATGGAGACGTACCAGCCCCGCCCGAAGCGCAGTTCCACCTCGCGGTAGATGGGCTCGGGGCGGTAAAATGAGTCCTCCTGCTCGTGGTAGGTCACGGTGGCGTAGCGGCCCAGGTCCTTCTCCAGCCGAATCTCCTCCAGAAAGTAGAACCGGGTCTGGGACAGGCTGCCCACCGTGGCGCGCAGGATGTTGGGGGCGCGATAGGCCTCGTAGCGCCAGGGAAAGGGGTGCTGATACGCCTTCCAGTCCAGGAAGTTCTCCGCGTCCAGCGTGTGCTTCTGGATGGTGAAGTCGCCGTTGAACTGCGCGGCTGCCGGCAGGGCCAGCAGCAGCAGCCCGACCGTCAGCGGCACGGGCAGCGCACGGCGCCAGGCACACCACCATTCGCGGGCAGCCGGCTGAACGGTCATGGGGCCAGTAGGCGAATCGGCCGCGCGGCAGGCAGGAGCATACCGATCCCGCCGGCCGCGTCGAGCCCCGCGGCTGGGCCAGGCCCGCGGCAGTCAGCGGTTTCGGGCGGTCAGGGGCCGCGCTAGATGGCCCAGCGGCCAGGTGTGGATTCAACCATCCTCAGTTCGTTCTGGATGGCGGATACGCCTTGCAGGCCGCGAATGCGCTGCATGAGCAGATCCACATCCAGCGACGGCGGGGCGACACCACGCATGGCCACGATGCCATCGGTCACGCTGAGCTGCAATGGCTCCGCGCGCGTGTTGAACGTCACGGCGAGCAGCGCCTCGATGCGGCAACGGATGACATGATCGTCCAGCTGACGCTGCTGCACCGCTCCTGCTTGAAACGCCGGCAGACCCGCCATGTGCAGGATCAGCGCATCAATGTCCTCCGGCGTGAGCTGGGCACAGTTCAGCACAAGATCGTAGCAGCGGGCATTCAGCCAATCGGCATGAAACAGGTACTGCATGCGCTTGGCCGTTTCCTGGTCCGACCTGCTGAGAAACTCCCGGGCGTGCTCACGCGAGAGCCCGAATTTGCGCATCTGCCGCTCCATGCGCTGCTCCATGGGATAGACCAGACGCACCTTCAGGGCATGCGGCACATCGCGCCACAATTCCTGACCGGCAAACCCATGATAGACGATATCTCCCTCCCGGGCCCAATCCGCCATCACGGCGCGCACGCAAGCCATATAGGCATCCTTTTGTTCGGTGAGCCGCTCCAGGAAGGAGGGCAGCTTCTCGAACAGTCGTCTAACCTTGGATTCGGAAATGTCGAAGTCGTGGGCCGCTTCGATCAGCACTTCACGGTTCACGCAGCGCGCACCAAGCCGATCGGCCAGGCGTAATGCGACCTCATCCCCACCGCTATCTGACGGGCTGGTTATGCTGATGACTGACATGATTCCCTCCCCCATGCGCAAGGCCAGAAACCTGGCCGTTTGGCCCCCCTTGGGACACCAACGCGCACTGGCGAGGGGAGCCGTTACGACAAAACTTCCCCATCGCCTTGAAGCTACCACCACCGCCCGATGCGGGCAATCATTGCTGCAAACCGGGTCCGCCGAGTGGCCGGGGTCAGAACAAATCGACGCGCTGGCTGTGGCCTGCATCGATGGTGACCACCGTGCCGGAGATGTAGGCGGCATGCCGGGAGAGCAGGAAGGCCGCCATGGGTGCCACCTCGTCCACCGTGCCGGCCCGGTTCATGGGCTGAATGGTGAGCAGCTCCTCCCAGCGCTTGCCGTCACCCAGCAGCAGCTCGGCCTTGGCCTGGAGCAGGCTCAACATGCGGTCCGTCGCGATCAGACCCGGATTGATGGCCAGCACGCGCACCCCATGCTCCACGCTGCGCGCGCCCAGGGCCTGGCTGAGCATCATCAGGGTGCGATTGCCCATCACGCCGGCGATGTAGTTGGGGTCGGGCACCTGACCGCCGGAGCCGATGATGTTGAGGATTACGCCATGCCCGCGCCCGGTCATGATGGGATAGAACTCGCGGCACATGTTGATGTAGCCGAAGACCTTGAGATCCCAGGCGTCGCGCCACTTGCGCTCGTCCACTTCCGCAATGGAGCCACCGGGAATGGCCCCCGCGTTGTTCACCAGGAAGTCCACGTCCTGGCAGGCCTGGGCCAGCATGGCCACGTTGCTGCTGTTGCTCAGGTCCAGCGGGTGAATGGTGACCTGGGTGCCGTGGGCCGCGCGAATCTCCCCGGCGGTGGCCTCCAGTTCCTCGCGGGTGCGGGAGCACAGGTGCAGATGGGCGGCGCCTTCCTCCGCGAGCACCAGCGCGATGGCCTTGCCGATGCCCTTGGAGCCGCCCGTGATGAGCGCCGTCCTGCCCTGCAACCCCAGATCCATGCCCCCTCCCCCGGAATGGCGCCGCACGATGCGGCCATGGCGGTCGATGTCCCCGGCAGGCCGAGGCGCGCCCACAGCACGGCTCCGTCAGGCGGTTCCGTCAGGCGGTTCCGTCAGGCGGTTCCGTCAGGCGGTTCCGTCAGGCGGTTCCGTCATGTGGCTTCGTCGGGCGGTTCCGTCATGCGGCTTCGTCGGGCGACTGCGTCACGCAGTTCCGTCGAGCAGTTCCATCACGCGGTTCCATCACGCAGTTCCATCAAAATAAATCGATGCGCTGGCTGAGCCCGGCGTCGATAGTGACGATCGTTCCCGAGATGTAGGCCGCGTGCTTGGAGAGCAGAAATGCCGCCATGGGGGCAATCTCATCCACCGTCGCGGCACGGCCCATGGGCTGCCCCTTGAGCAGTTCGGGCCAGCGGTTGCCGTCACCCAGGTCCACTTCGGCCTTGCCCTTGAGCACGGTCACCATGCGGTCGGTGGCCACGAAGGCCGGGTTGATGGCCAGCACGCGCACCCCCTGCTCCACGCTGCGGCTGCCCAGGGCGCGGGTCATCATCATCAGGGTGCAGTTGCCCATGATGCCCGCCATGTAGTTGGGATCGGGGATCTGCCCGCCCACGCCGATGATGTTGAGGATCACGCCATGCCCGCGTTGGGTCATCATGGGATAGAACTCGCGGCACATGTTGACGTAGCCGAACACCTTGAGGTCCCAGGCCTCGCGCCACTTGGCCTCGTTCACATCCAGGATGTTTCCACCCGGGATGGCCCCGGCATTGTTGATGAGGAAGTCCACATCCTTGCAGGCATTGGCCAGCATGGAGACATTGCTGCTCTTGCTCAGGTCGAGCGGATGCACAGTGACCTTCGTGCCTTGGGCCGCGCGAATCTCCTCCGCCGTGGCCTCCAACTCGTCCCGGCTGCGGGAGCAGAGGTGCAGGTGGGCGAAGCCTTCGGCGGCCAGCCACAGGGCAATGGCCTTGCCGATGCCCTTGGAGCCGCCCGTGATGAGCGCGGTCTTTCCCTTCAGATGCAGATCCATGGTCCCGATTCGTCAGTGTGATGCGACACAGTCTGATGCCCAAACAGTGGTGCCCGGCGGGGCCGGGCAGGGCATCACTTGGAACACCGTGTCAGTAGGACTTGGGCAGCCCCAGCACATGCTGGGCGATGTGGTTGAGCACGATCTCGTTGTTCACCGGCGCCACGCGCAGCAGCCGCGCATAGGGCCACAGGTCGATGACGTCGTAGTCCTTGTCGAAACCGTAGCCGCCGTGAAACTGGATGGCCGCGTCACAGGCCTCCACGGCCGCCTCGGAGCCGAGAAACTTGGCCGTGTTGGCGGCCCGGCCGGCATCGCCCCCGGTGTCGAAGACCTCGCAGGCCTGGTACATCACGATGCGCGCGCCGTCGATACGGGCCTTGGCGCGGGCCATGGGGTGCTGCACACCCTGGTAGGAACCGATGGGCTTGCCGAAAGGGGCGCGGGTCTTCACATATTCCGCCGTCTTGAGCAGGGCGTAGTCGCCGATGCCCACCGCGGTGGCCGCCGTGAGCAGGCGCTCCGGGTTGAGCCCGTCGAACAGGCAGGTCAGCCCGTTGCCCTCCGGCCCGATCAGCGCATCCTTGTCCACGTGCACGTCGTCGAAGAAGATCTGATACTGCTTGTCCGGCCCGGCGGCGGAGATGTTGAGCTTCTGCTTGGTGATGCCCTTGGCGTTGGCATCCACCATGAACAGGGAGATGCCCTCCTTGCGCGCCTCGCCCTCGCCGGCGCCGCGCGTGCGCGCCACGACCATCATCAGGTCGGCATCCTCGGCGCAGGAGATGAACACCTTCTGCCCGTTGAGCACCCAGCCGTCCTTGCCCGCCTTGGCGTTGGTGGTGATCTTGAACGTGTTGGTGCCGGCGTCGGGCTCCGTGATGGCAAAGCAGATGCGCTGCTTGCCGCTCAAGGTGGGCACCACATAGCGCTCGATCTGCTCGGGTGTGCCGTGGCGCACCAGGGACACGCGGGTCAGCCCCGTCACGATCATCAGCAGGTTGGGCGTGCCGGCGCGGGCCAGCAGGTCCTGGAGCATGATCAGCCCCGTCAGGCTCTCGCCCATGCCGCCGTACTTTTCCGGAATGCTCAGCCCCAGCAGCCCGGCATCGCACAGGGCCTGCCACTGCTCGTCGGTGAAGCGGCCTTCCTTCTGGCAGTTGAGCCAGTATTCCCGGCCATACTTCTTCGTGATGCCGGCGACGGTATCGCGAATGTCCTTGTACAGATTGTCATCCACCGAAGCGCCCATGGCGCCCTCGATCACCGCGACGGGTGATTGCATGCCGTTGCTCCTGCCGATTTGAACGTGATCCTCCCTGCGCCGCGACCGGGCCGGCGTCCCAAGCCCGATCCCGCGACCGGGACAGCATGGCACAGCAGCGCCGACCTGTCATCCGGTGGCGCCGGGGGACGGCAACGGCGTGGGCTCGGGTGACTGGCCGTGCTTGTCCGCTCCATCGGGCGCCGCCTGGCCCGCATCGCCTAGGGACGTAACGGCTGGCGGCGGATTGGGTTCGCTTCGTAATGCGGATGATTCCTGCCCTTGGCCGGCGACTGGAGCAGGATGTGCCGGGGCGGGCGCCTGTTCATCCGGCAGGGCAGCCACCGGCGCGGAGACCTGGCCGTCCCTGTCCGGCGGATGCGCCGCATGAGCGAGCGCAGTGTCTACGGGCGAAGCTTCTTGCGGCGGATTGGGTTCGCTTCGTAATTCCAAGGATGCAGCGGACTCAGGTGCGCCCGGTTCGTCCCCCGGTGCAGCGGACAACGGAGCCGCCTCCGCTGTCTCTTCCGCCACATGGCCGGCGGTGTCGCGTGTGGCGCGGCAGCGGCGGAATTCCTGCACCAGGCGCAGGGCGCTGCGCTCCAGGCCGGTCTCGTAGCGGGCGAGCAGGGACAGGCTGAGCCCCTTGTCCCCATTGTCCCAGGCGCCGCCCAGGCCCTGGTCTCCGGCGATGAGGTCATGGCGGCGGCGCGTGATGAGTTCCGCCTCCATCTGCGGAATGCGCCCCAGGCGCCACATCTGCTCGGCCAGGCGGGAGACCAGCAGCGCCTCCCACAGGTCCCCCGGGTCGAACTCTCGCAGCAGCTGGGCATGCAGGGCCTCGTAGCGGGCGTGATCCTCATCGTTCAGCGCGAAGTGCCGCCCGGAGAGGCCGTGGCGCAGACCGTTGCGGGCGGCGGCGGCCTTGCCCTCCGGTGTGCGGGGGCCGGTGCTGTGCCGGGCGTTGCGGCGGTTGGCGGCGATTTGTGCGGGCGTGGCCATGGCGGGCTCCGATTGATGGGTGACGGTTGAAGGATCACCCCCATTCTACCCTCCATCACACCGCGGGAGACGACCGAGGGTGCATTTGGCAGGACTTTGCGCGGGGCGACCCGAGCTGGCCGGGCCTGCCGCCCCTAGCCCTGCTGGGCCTCGGCGGGCTTGCGGCGCAGCAGGCGGCCCAGCGACTCGGTGACGGATTCGCTGAGGGAATACAGCACGGGCACCACCACCAGGGTGAGCACGGTGGCGATGGTGAGCCCGTAGATGACGGCCAGGGCCATGGGCACCCAGAATGTGGCCGAGGCGGAGCCGAAGAGCAGCGGCGGCCAGCGCAGGAAGCTGATGTCCAGCCCCATGGCCACCGGCAGCAGGCCCAGCACGGTGGTGGTGGCCGTGAGCATCACCGGGCGGAAGCGCACCATGCCCGCATAGACCACGGCCTCGTCCCGCGACATGCCGCGGGCGCGCAGCTGGCGGATGAAGTCGATCAGCACGATGGCATTGTTGACCACCACGCCGGCCAGGGAGATCACCCCGATGCCGGTCATCATCACGCTGAAGGGCCGCCCGTGCACCATCAGCCCGATGAACACGCCCATCAGGGAGAGCACCACGGAACTGAGGATGATGAACGGCACCACCAGCGAGTTGAACTGAGTGACGAGCACCATGAAAATGAAGAACAGGGCCAGGAAGAAGCTCTGCAACAGGAACGCCTGGGACTCGGCCAGGTCCTCGCTCTCGCCGGTGTAGCGCAGGCTGATGCCCGGGGGCAGGGGCATGTCGGCCAGGCGCTCGCGCACCTTGCCCAGCAGCACCGGCCCCGGAGGACCACCGGAATCGCCCGAGACGGTGATCACGCGGTCCCGCTCGATGTGCCGGATGGAGCCGAAGGCCGGGGCCGTCTGCACACTGGCCACCTCGCGCAGGGCCACCTGGCGGCCCGACGGGGTGAGCAGGAACAGATTCTCCAGGTCGCTTGGCGAGCGCCGGAAGCGCGGATCGAGTTGGACGACGATGTCGTACTCGTCCTTGCCTTCGCGGTATTCGGAGACGATACGCCCATTGAAGGCCGTGCGCACGGTGTAGGCCACGTCCTGGGTGCGCAGGCCCAGCCGCGCCGTCTTCTCCCGGTCGATGTTCACGCGCACCTCGGGCCGGCTGCGGTCGAAGTCGTCGGACAGGTCCACCAGCCCAGGTACGTTCTGGATGCGATGCTCGATCTCCTCGGCCACCCGGCGCATGACCTCGAAGTCCTCGCCCACGATCTCGATGTTCACCGGCGGCCCGGTGGGGGGGCCATGCTGCTGCTCGTCCATCTTCACGTCGGCCCCGGCGATCCGGTTCAGGTTGCCGCGCAGGTTGTTGATCACCTGCGAGGGGCGCTCGTGCCATTCCCGCCAATCAGGGAAGTTGAGCACCAGGTGGCTCAAATGGCTCGTGGTACTGCCCGCCTCGGAACCGCCGAAGCCCCGGCGCTGGCCCACATTGGCCACCACATTGGCCAGGCTGCTCCGGTAGGGCTCCGTCATGCCTTCTATCTCGCGCACGTAGTGGTCGGAGACATCCAGGCGCGTGCCGATGGGCGCCTCCACGTTGACCACGGCGAATTCCGGCTCGCTGGTGGGGAAGAATTCGGTCCCGTACTTCCGCAGGGTGGTGGCCCCGTAGGCGATCACGATCAGCACGAACACGCCCCCCACCGCCCCCATGACCAGCATGCGCCGCCGCAGCGCCCACAGCAGCACCCGCCGGTAGATACGCAGCGTGCGCGAATGCATCACCATCTCCACCTCGTCGATGTTCTCGCTGGAGGTGCGCTTGACGCGCATCATGGTGGAGCAGAGTACCGGGTTTATGATCAGCGCGACGAACAGGGAACTGGACAGGGTGATGATCAGGGTTTCGGGGAGATAGGACATGAATTCCCCGATGATCCCCGGCATGAAAATGATCGGGGCAAACGCCACCAGGGTGGTCAGCGTGGAGGT
>Ga0326597_10003782_pt1 | contig 21584 bp, 16 predicted proteins | sample RVTome_12_FD_203789 | JGI IMG/M metagenome (GOLD analysis project Ga0326597, IMG submission 203789) | Soil microbial communities from uranium-contaminated site in the Upper Colorado River Basin, Wyoming, United States - RVT100D185 | ecosystem: Environmental > Terrestrial > Soil > Contaminated >...
GCTGCCGCTCTGCCCCTCGCTCGTCGCGGTCATGGCCGCCGACCCGAGCGCGAGCGCGGTCACCAGACCACTCGCGGAGACCGTGGCCACCCCCAGGGCGCTCGACGCCCACGTCACCGTCCGACCGGTGAGGGCGTTGCCGTTCGCATCGAGCAGGGTCGCGGTCAGCTGCACCGTCTCACCCACCAGCATGCTCCCGGACGCCGGGGTCACGGTCACCGAGGCCACCGAGGCCACCGGCACCACCGTGATCGTGATGGCCGACGTGCCGCTCCGGCCCTCGCTGGTGGCGCTGATCGTGGCCGCGCCCGCCGCGACGCCCGTCACGAGGCCGCCCGAGCTCACCGTCGCGACCGACGCATTACTGGTCGCCCACGTCACCGTCCGACCGCTGAGGGGGTTCCCGGCCGAGTCCTTCGTGGCAGCGGCGAGCTGGATCGTCTGGCCCACCTGCGCGCTCGCCGAGGCCGGGCTGACGGTGACCACCGCTACCGGCGTGAGGGTTACGGTCACGACCGCCGTGTCGGCGATCCCGCCCGGGTTCCCGCGGGCGACGACCTTGACCTTGCCCGTGTCGGAGCCGGCCCGGTACCGCCCATAATGCCGGCCGTTGCTCGTGCTGGTGTCGGTAATGAGACCGCTGGTAACGCTCCAGGTCACGGCTACGTCGGCCGTGTCACCGGCGCTCGTGAAACCGACGACCATGAGGTCGACGGTTTGATTCGGCTGCAGCGTGAGGACTTTGGGAGAGACGGCGAGCCGGGAAGCTGCGCTCGCGCCAGGTTCAGGAGCCGTGGACGGCAATTCGCACGCGAACGCGGCGGCGATGGCAAGCGCCACCGCCGGGGCGACGAAGCCCTGGGGTCGCATCCGCGCGAGCCGTTGAGACAACTTGAATGTGAACGGCATAGTCTTACGCTCCTGTAGCCAGGGGTGTCAGACGACGAGCCAGCCTCACGTGGTGGCACACGTCGTGCCGTACGTAAGTGCTTGATATAAATGGGATTACTGATATCGCGGGTGACGAAATACTCGACATCTGTCGACAAATCCGACGGCCGGCAAAGGCGCCGACCGCGGGGGACCGTGGGATCCTGGGGTCGGGAGAAGTGACGAGCTGGACAAGGTTCGGCGGAGTAGGACCGGCGACGCGTCTGCCCTCGCGACCAGCCGCCACGACCGCCGCGGCGGCCACAACGACCGGCGACGCTCTCATGAGGGCCAGGCGCATCGACAGCTTGAACGTGAACGGCATCCCGTCTCACTCCGTCCCAATACAGAAAAAGGCCGCCAGCTTCGACCCGATGGTCGATTCGCTGGCGGCCCGGCGGACCTAGCGACGCTGTCGCCTTAGTCCCGTAGCTCTGCGTCACCGCCTTTCGGCGGCTTTGCTCTGAGCAGCGACTGCACTCTTAGTGTCGGGGGCGCTCCGCAACGACCGTTGGAGGTGCATCGCACGTGCAACAGGTGATGCGTGGGTGCACCGCCAAGCCCACTCTAATATCAGGGACCGCGCGAGCGCAAGAGACCAGCGCACAAGTAGCGGGAGAATCGCGACTTCCGAGAGCGGAGCGGTGACAGAGGACGACATGCGACCCAGAAACTCGGTCATCAGCGCCAGCGCACGGTGTGATCTGCATCACGATCGTGCGACGGCTCTGCTACCGCGGGCACGCATCGTGCGATCGCAGGCGTCGTGCATGCCGTGACGACCCGTGTGAGCCACGCCTCTCAGTCGCCGCAGCCCTTCGTCTCGATCGTGGTACCGTGCCGCAACGAAGTCGCGCACATCCGGCGCATGCTGGACTCGGTCTTGACGAACGAATACCCGCGGGATCGGCTCGAGGTACTGATCGTCGACGGCCTGAGCGACGACGGTACCCGCGCGGTGATCGCGGAGTACGCCAGCCGCCATCCTTTGATTCAGCTGCTCGACAACCCGAAACGCACCACTCCGCACGCACTGAACATCGGCATCTCCCGGGCGCGCGGTACGATCATCATGCGGATGGACGCGCATGCCTCCTACCCGCCCAACTACATCGCCGACCTCGTCACCTGGCTGGCGCAGAGCGGCGCGGACAATGTCGGGGCGGCGTGGGTGACGGTTCCGGGAGGCGCGTCGACCACGGCCCGCGCGATTGCAGCGGTCCTCACGCATCCGTTCGGGATTGGCGATGCCCGCTACCGCCTCGGGACGAGCGAGCCACGGGACGTCGACACCGTGCCGTTCGGCTGCTTCCGGCGCGACGTGTTCGAGCGGGTGGGGCTGTTCGACGAAGAACTGGTGCGGAACCAGGACGACGAATTCAACTTCCGGCTGCTCAAGGCGGGCGGACGCGTCCTCCTCGTCCCAGGCGTCGTCTCCTGCTATTACGCGCGGCGCTCGCTGCGCCAGCTTGCGCGGATGTTCTACCAATACGGCTTCTTCAAGCCCCTCGTCGCGCTGAAGATCGGGAAGATCATGACCCTCCGGCAGATCGTGCCGGCGGCGTTCGTGCTCAGCGTGGTGCTGGCGGTACTCGCTGCGCCATGGCTCGGGACGGCCCGCGCCCTCGCAGCCCTCATCCTGGCGCCCTACCTCGTGCTGGATGGTGGCTGCGCGCTCGCGGTCACCTGGCGACACGGCGCGCGCGTGGGTCTCGCCGCCGCCGCGATCTTCCCGGTGCTGCATATCTCTTACGGATTTGGATTCCTGCGGGGTGCCGTGGGGCTGCTCGCGCGAGCCTGGGGTCGTCCGAGGGATCTCAGCGCTACGCCATTGTCCCGCTAGTACGCTGTTTCAGCGTTACCCGTCGCAGCGGTGCAACAGGGGGCGTGCGCAAGTGGACGTTGGGCACGCTCCTTGCCCGCTGTCTCCTCGTATGAGGCGTTCCCCAACCGCGCTTGCCACCACCGAGCCTCGGCCCCGCCGGACGTCCTTCCTCCCCTTCTCGCTTCCCCTCATCGGGGATGAAGAGATCGCCGAGGTCGTCGACACTCTGCGCTCCGGCTGGATCACGACCGGCCCCAAAGTCGCCCGGTTCGAGGCGGAATTCGCGGCCGCGGTCTCGGCCCCGGCGGCGGTCGCGCTCAACTCCTGCACGGCCGCCCTCCACACCGCGCTCGCGGTGAGCGGGATCGGTCCGGGCGACGAAGTGATCACGACGCCGCTCACGTTCGCCGCGACCGTCAATGTCGTCGAGCACGTGGGTGCCCGGCCGGTGCTCGTCGATGTGGAGCCGGACACGCTCACGATCGATCCCGTACAGACCGAGGCGGCCATCACGCCGCGCACCCGCGCGATCATCCCGGTCCACTATGCCGGTCATCCGGCGGACATGGATCTCATCCACGCGCTGGCGCGCCGGCACGGTCTCCTGGTGCTCGAAGACGCCGCGCACGCCGTTCCCGCCGCCTACCGCGGGCGCACGGTCGGTTCGGGCGCGAACCCCGTGGCGTTCAGCTTCTACGCCACAAAGAACCTCACGACCGCCGAGGGAGGGATGCTGACGGGAGAGCCCGCCTTCCTCGAACGCGCGCGCGTCTTGAGCCTGCACGGGATGAGTCGGGACGCCTGGAAACGGTACGACAAGGGCGGGAGCTGGCGCTATGAGGTCCTCGCGCCCGGCTTCAAGTACAATATGACGGACATCCAGGCCGCGCTCGGCCTCTGGCAGCTCCGCAAGCTGGAGCGGTTCCAGGAACGGCGTCGCGAGGTCGTGGCGGCCTACCAGGCGGCGTTCGCCGACCAGGACGCGCTCGAGCTCCCGGTGGAGCGCCCGTGGGTCAAGCATGCCTGGCACCTCTACGTGCTACGGCTGCGCTCCAGTGCTCTCCGGATCGGGCGTGACCGCTTCATCGAGGAGCTCGCGGCGCGCAACATCGGGACGTCGGTGCACTTCATCCCGATTCACCTGCACCCGTACTACCGCGACAAGTACGGCTACCGCGTCGGGTCGTTTCCGGTGACGGACGACAGCTGCCAACGGATGATCAGCCTCCCGCTCAATCCGCGACTCAGCGAGCAGGACGTCACCGACGTGGTCGACGCGGTGTACGATGTCGTGCGGACGTATCGCCGATGACGCGGGCGAAGCGCGTCCTCGATATTGCCAGCGCGGGCGTCGGCGTGGCGCTACTGGCCCCCCTGTTCGCGCTGCTTGCGATCCTGGTCAAGGCCGAAGACGCCGGGCCCGTTTTCTACAGGCAGCAGCGGGTCGGGTACCGGGGCCGCCCATTCCGCATGTGGAAGTTCCGCACCATGGTACCGGATGCCGAGGCGCGCGGGTTACCGCTGACCGTAGGGCGCGATCCGCGACTGACGCGGATCGGAGCCTGGTTGCGTGGGCTGAAGCTGGACGAGCTGCCGCAGCTGTTCAACGTGCTGGTCGGAGATATGAGCTTGGTGGGTCCCCGACCGGAGGTACCGCGCTACGTGCGTTTGTACTCCGCCCAAGAGCGCCGCGTGCTCGAGCTCGTACCCGGGATTACCGACGAAGCCTCCATTCGCTACGCCGACGAGAGTACGATCTTGGCCGCCGCCGCGGACCCAGAGCGAGTGTACGTCGAGGAGATCATGCGCGAGAAGATCCGGCTGAATCTGGCGTACGCGGCCCGTGCGACGTTTTGGACCGACGTGCGGGTCGTCCTAGCCACCTTGCGCAGACTCGTCTCGTCGTCCGGCGACCTCCGACAGGTGGCCCTCCGGCGTCCCGCGCAGTCGCCGACGCGATGAGAGCAAGCTGGGTGTAGGCTGCGCGACCTGCGCGGCCAGCACCCCCAAGACAAACCAGAATTGCTTTCGGTTGCCCAGGTGCAGGGACATCGAGCCGGCAGCCAGGCTCGCCAGCACGACGATCCAGAGCCGTCGCTCAAGGGGCGGCAAATGCCGCAAGGGCTTGATCGCCGCCCCCACCACGGCGCAAAACAGGAGTAGTCCGACGACCCCTTGCTCGACGAGGATCTCCAGGAACGTCTGGTGGGAGGCCATGTCATGGTGGAGCGTCGGCGCGACGGCCGCTCCGAACCCTCCCGCGCCCACGCCGGCCAGCGGATGCTCCCGCGCCACTTCCAGGCCCGCCATCCAGATGTAGATCCGGCCGCCAAAGTAGCCGGCCTCGATGTCGGCTCGGGTGCTTTGAATGCGTTGCAGCGACGCTTCGGGGACAAAGCTGGTCGCGAGCATCAGCGACCCGACGGCAAGCGCGTACAGCGCGATCTTGGCTCGAAGGCGCACCCGCCCGAGCGTCAAGGGAATGATCAGGAGGGCCACAAGCGCCGTCAGAAAGGCCCCCCGGGACCCGGTGAGCAGAATCCCCATGATGCCGAGCGGGATATAGAGTCGCCAGATCCACACCGTGCGCTGTTGCGGCCGCGGAAGACCCAGGTACCACGCCATCGGCAGGCCGAGCGCCAGGATAACGCCGAGCTCGTTCGGATCTTGGTTGAGAGCTACGAATCGCGCTGTCTCGACCGTGCCGTGGGCAAGCCAGGCAGAGCCCGACAGATAGCTGTGTATGGTGGCGACGGCCGCCACGCATACCCCCACGACGTATGCCTGGAGCAGGGATCGTTGACGTTCCGGCGACCACGCGATCTCCCAGATCAGCCAGACCAGGACGAGCAGCTGGAGGGAGGTGATGAACCGCGTTCGCGACGCCTGGGGATCGATCGACCAGAAGCTGCTCACCCCAACCCAGAGGACGAACAGGACCGCGAACACGTGAAACCAAGACAGCGGTCTCACCCGGCGGCGCGCGAGGATGTGGAGGATCCCAACGGCCGAGGCCACGAGGCCGACCAAGCGAGGGATGGAGCCTAAGAGCGGCAGTTGCGTGAACACGTCCCACGGCAGGACGAGCACGAAGCACCAGAGGGCGCAGAACGCGACCTGACTCATAGGCAAACCACCGGTGGCGCATATGCCATGCCATAGTGTGAGCAGCGTGATGAGCAGCAGGCGTTGCACAGCCGCAACACTTTCTGTCGCGCGATCGAGCGCCCCGCCCTCAGCACGTTTCCCGAAGGCCCGCACGTTCCTTGCAACGGTGAGTCCTGCTATGAGCCTCGTCGGTAGGTGGTGTATGGCTGCGCTTCTCATCGCGCCGCTCGGGTTCGCATCGGCACAGCGGCTGGCCCGACCGCCGAGCGATCCCATCCTGCGGATCGGCGATGCCCTGCGGATCAACGTGTGGCGCCAGCCCGAGCTGAGCGGCGAGTTTGTCATTGCCACGGACAGCACCCTCATGCACCCGGTGTACCAGCGCGTGAAGGTTGCCGGGGTGCCCGCCTCCGTGGTGAAAGAGCGCCTGCGCAGCCTCCTGATCACGTATGACCAGGACGTGCAGCTCGTGATCGAGCCGCTGTTCCCCGTGACCGTGGCGGGAGAGGTGCGTCAGCCCAATCTCTACCGCCTGCGCGAGGGAACGACGTTCGCGCAGGCGGTGGCGCTGGCGGGCGGGCCGACGGAGCTGGGCCGGTTGGACAAGGTGCGCGTGATCCGCCGAGACAGCGCGATGGTGATCAACCTGGGGAGGGGGTATTCCAGGTATGAGTCGCTGCCCATCGCGTCGGGCGATCAGATATTCGTGGCCCGGCGCTCCAGTTTCAACGTGTTGCGGGACGTGTTGTATCCGCTGGCCAGTCTGACGGCGGCGGTCGCGGCCGTCCTCGCGTACAGTCGGCAGTGAGGCAGAGGATGTCCGAGCGGCCGCCCGCGGAGCGAGGAGATCTGGAGGCGTCGGTCAGGACTGTCAGCGTAGACGAGCTTCTGGCGATTCTGCGGCGGCACGTCCGCCTGGTCCTTGGAGTGACTGCGATCACGGTCGTGGCGGCGGGGGTCCTGGCGTATGTCATCGAGCCAACGTACCGCGCCGTCGCGCTGATTCGCTTGTGGGACCCGCGCCGGGCGCTGACCGGGGGCGTGGTGGACGACCCGGCGCGTGCGGACGAGAGGTTCGCGGACCCGTTGTTGTCGCAGGTGGAGCTGCTCACCAGCCGTACGGTCGCCGGCGCGGTCGTCGACAGCACGCCCCTGCTGCGCGTGCTGACGCGGAAGTTTCCGCGGAGCGTCCTGGGCGACGTCGCGCTGCCGGACGCAGCCGCAGCCGACACCTTCCGACTGACCTTTGGCCCGGACGGCGTCATCGCGGAAAGTCGATCCGGGCGGCGCACCGCGGCCTACGGCGCGGCTGTGGACTTTGGCGGCATTCGCTTCGCGGTCTTGCAACGTCCGGCTGCCGGCCAAGGGCAGCTCCTGGTGTTTGGCCGCGAGGCCGCGATCAGCCACCTCCTCGCGCACCTCCGGGTCCGGCCTCGGCTGCGCACCGACCTCGTGGACGTCGCGTATTCTGCGCCCGACCCGCACCTCGCGCAGCAGGTCGCGAACCGCGTCGTCGACATCTACCGAACCACCAGCGCCGAGGCGTCCCAACAGCAGTCCAGACGCCGCCGCGAGTTCCTCGAGGGCCAAGTCTCCGTCAACGATTCGCTCCTGGCCGGGGCTCGGGACGCGCTGACCGAGTTTCGTCGGCGCGCTCGGGCGTACGGCTCCCGCGAGGCGTTGGCGCGTGACCCCACCGGTCTGGCGGGGCTCGAGCTGCAGCGCCAGCAACTAGAGGCGGAGCGCCGCACGTACGAAGAGCTGCTGGCATCGCTCAACAGTCGGGACAGCAGTGTCAGCCGCCGGGCGCTCCAAACGGCGTTCGCCATCCCCGGCGTGTCCGCCAGTCCGGAAGTGACACAGCTGAACAACCAGCGGTTCGCGTATGAGACGACGCGCGACTCCCTGATGAGCCGCTCGACGTCTCATCCAGACCTCCAGCGGCTCAATCAGCTGATTGCGCCCACCGAAGCGAAACTGCTCCGCGCGGTGCAGGCCGGTGTGCAGAGCGCCATCGTCTCCCTCGACGGGCGGATCGCCGCATTGAACGACATGCGCTCCCGCCAGCAGCAGTTGTCCGCCACCGAAGGGGAGGAGGACCGGCTGACGGAACGGGTCGAGAATGCGCGGAGGGTCGTGGATGCGCTTCGCCTCGAATACCAGCACGCGAAGATCGCCGAGGCGGTCACCGTGGGACACGTCGAGATCGTCGACCATGCCTCCTTTCCCATGAAACCCGCCGGCCTCGGGCGAGCGGAACAGCTCGCCCTGGGGCTGCTGGTGGGCCTGATGCTCGGGGCCGGAGCCGCCTTCCTGGCCGATCGGCTGAGCAGTGCCATCGCCAGGCGAGTCCAGGTGGAGCAGCTTGGCATGTCGGTGCTGGGTGTGGTGACCCATTTGGACCGTGACGCCAACGGAAAGGGCGCGAAGAATCCGGACGCGGTGATCGAGGCGTTCCGCGGTCTCCGCCTCAGCGTGGTGAACGAGTGTGGGGACGCCGGTCCGATCGTGCTGGCGGTGACGAGCCCGGGGAGTGGGGATGGAAAATCGTTCGTCAGCTCGAACCTGGCGCTCGCATTCTCATACGCGAACCACCGCACGCTCCTGGTGGATGCGGACCTCCGCCGGGGCGCCCTCCATCGCGTGCTGAGTCTGCCTCGGCAGCCGGGGTTGACGGACGTCCTGATCGGGGGGGCCTCCCGCGAGCAGGCCGTGCAGACGACGTCCCACCCGTCCCTCGACTTCCTGGCCAGCGGGTCTCGCCGACGCGATGCGCCTGAGCTGCTGGCCTCCTCACAGATGGCCGACCTCGTGACCAGCCTGCGGCCGATCTATGAGGTCATCGTGGTCGACACCGCACCTCTCGCAGCGGGGGTAGATGCCCTCACGCTGGCCGCGCTCGCCGGGAACCTGCTGATGGTGCTGCGCCTGGGAAGGACGGACCGGGCAATGGCGGAGGCCAAGCTCGAGATCGTCCGACGTTTGCCGATACGGCTGTTGGGGGCCGTACTCAATGACGTGCGGGATGGATCGGAGTACAGCGCGTACGCCTATTACATGGACGGCTACGAGCTGACGACCGAACCTCTCTTCCGGCCACTTGCAGCCGGCAGAAAAGCTGCGAGACCGCCCGCGGCGGGCTAGATCGACCGCCAAGCATTCATGCGCGTGCTGTCAGTCGTGGGCGCCCGGCCAAACTTCATGAAGCTCGCGCCGGTGGACCGGGAGCTGGTCCGGCGCAGGGACGTCGAGCATGTCATCGTGCATACCGGCCAACACTACGATCCGGCGATGTCGGACGCGTTCTTCGCGGAGCTGCGGATCCCGCGGCCCGACCACCATCTGGGCGTCGGCTCCGGCTCGCACGCGGCCCAGACTGCCGCCGTCATGCAGGGCCTGGAGCCGGTCCTCGACCAGCTGCGGCCCGATCTCGTGCTCGTCTACGGCGACGTGAATTCGACGCTGGCCGCCGCGCTGGTGGCGGCGAAGCTGGGCCTCCGGATCGGCCACGTGGAGGCGGGGTTGCGCAGCGGTGACTGGACCATGCCGGAAGAGATCAATCGCGTGCTCACGGACCGACTATCCGACCTTCTGTTCGCCCCCTCACGCGACGCCGTGGACAACCTGCGGCACGAGGGCATTCCCGCGCAGCGCATCCACGTCGTGGGGAACGTCATGATCGATTCGCTGGTCGCCATGCTGCCCGCCGCGCGGACGCTCGATGCGCCCGCCCGCCACGGTGTGGCGCCCGGCTCGTACGTCGTCGCCACGCTGCATCGGCCGTCCAATGTCGACGACGCGGCGACGCTCCGCGGCCTGCTCGAAGCCCTCGACGCGCTCGGGGCCGACGGACCGGTCATATTTCCTGTCCACCCCCGGACGCACGAGCGGATCCGGGGCCTCGCGTTCAAGCCGAGGAGCGCAGGCGACGTGCGTTTGCTCGAACCCCTCGGCTACCTGGAGACCCTCAGTCTCGTCGCGTCGGCGAAGCTCGTCATCACGGATTCGGGAGGCTTGCAGGAGGAAACCACGTATCTCGGCGTCCCCTGTCTCACGGTGCGGCCCAACACCGAGCGGCCGATTACCTGTCGACTCGGGACGAACCGCTTGGTGGCGGCTCGGCGCGACGCGATCCTCGCCGCCGCCCGCGACGGTGCGGAAACGCGCGCCCGGCCTCAGGTCCCGATCGAGCGCTGGGACGGGCGAGCGGCGGAGCGGATCGTCCAGGTGGTCTGCGAGGGGAGGCGCTTCGAGTGACCGGCGGCTCGCTGCAGCGGCGCAACGATGTGCTGCAAGCGGTCCCGCGAACGGCGCCCGGACGGGATTCGACATGAAGCGCCAACCGCGGCATGGCCCTTGCGCAGGAGGGGGGCGACAGAGTGTTGCTCCTGCTTGTGACCATACGACGTGAGGTGCACGATGGCGACAGTCCCTCGGAGGAACATCCTCGCGGCGGCCTTACTGGCTGGGCTCGCGGCGTCCGCGTGCCGGGACGCAGTGAGTCCTCCGGCCGCCGACCCGGTTCCATCGCCGGCGTTCGCCCTCGCCGGTGATCAGGAGGTTCGGGTCACGGGACTGGGCAACCTCGGATCCGGGGACACCACCCCGGGCAGCGACCGCCAGGAGTTTGATTTCGACGTCGCCTCGACCCTGACGGGGCGTGTGTTCTACCGCGACTGGGGCTATGTAGACCCCGACGCGTCGGTGGGGACCCTGACCGTGGACACGGCGGACGCGAGCACAGGGATCCGGCGGGTCCGGGATGGGTCGGACGCCTGCGCGGATTTCACCCGCGGAGTGGAGTTCGACGGAACCGGCCGACTGAACACCGGCGAGCTCGTGGGCTTCACGATGGCCACGTGTGACAACGGCCCATCGGGCAGCGGCACGGACTTCTTCCGGATTGACGTGTTCGCATACCGCCGCGAAGGCTCCGCGACCGGCGGCGACGTGGCGAAGGCGGGCGGGGGCACGCCCCGGGCCCGCGACGTGCGCGTGACCGGGATCGGCCAGCTCGGCGCCGGGCTGCCGCTGCCGGGGAACAACGTCCAGACGTTCGAGTTCGAGGCGGCGGCGGACCTAATGGGCGCAAAGCTCTACATCGATTGGATCGTGATTCGGTCGGACGGCACGCTGGGCAATTTGCGCGTGGACCCGCTGGACCCCGGAACCCGCATCACGGCGTTCCGCGACGGCTCGGCGGCGTGCCCGGATTTCACGCACGGGGTCGAGTTCGAGGGCGTCGGCCGGGTCAATTCGCAAGGCGACACGAACCCGGACGAGAGCCCCCTGTGGCCATTTACCGTGCGCACGTGCGACAACGGGCTTGGCGGAACCGACTGGTTTGAGCTGGAGCTCTTCAAGAAGGACTTCACGCCACACTACGACAGACAGGGCCGCCTGACGGCGGGCGACATCCTCAAGTCAAGTCCTTGAGGTCTCGGATCTAGTCTAAGACGGACGCCCGCGCCGCAAGGGTGTATGTTGGGCCGATGCACCCAGGGCCCCTGCGCCGCTGGTTCGTCATCGCGTCGGTGGCGGCCATTGCGGCCGCCACCCTGATTCCAGTGGCCGGGGAAGCGCCGGGGCGCTGGCTTTCCTGCGTGGTGTGCGGCGACCGCGGCACCGCCGACGTGCTCGTCAACGTCCTGCTCTTTCTCCCGTTCGGTGCGGCGCTCGCCGCCGCCGGTGTTCCGCTGCCGCGCTGCGCGCTCGATGGTGCACTCCTCTCGGCCGTTGTCGAATTCGCGCAGCTGTACATCCCGAGCCGTGATCCCGGTCTCGGAGACGTGGTCTCCAACACCCTCGGCTCGGGGCTCGGCGCCGGGCTCGTTGCCACGGCGCCGCACTGGCTGCTGCCGGCGCGCGCGCGGGCCGCGCGACTGTTCCGCGCCGCGGCCCTCGCGGCCGCCGGCGTGTGCTACGGCACGGGCTGGCTCCTTGCTCCCGCGCTGCCGGAGGCGTCCTATGTCGCCCTCTGGACCCCCAACCTCGCTCGTCTGGCGTGGTATCGAGGTCACGTGCGGGACGTCATGCTCGGGAACCTCGCTCTTCCGGCGGGACCGCTTGCCAACTCCGCGGCCGTGCGCGAGCTGCTGCTTTCGTCTCGAGGCTTCTCACTGCGGGTCCGTGCGGTCGCCGGACCGCGCAAGGGCGCGCTCAGCGGCCTGCTCGTCATCGAAGACGAGCGCCGGCGCGAGATCCTGGTGCTCGGCCCGGACCGGGACGACCTGGTATTCCGCTTTCGGACGCGCGCCGTCGCCTTGCACCTGCGCCTCGACGCCCCGGATATCCGCTTCTCGAACGCCCTGCAGTCCGCCACCCCGGGAGACACGCTCGCCCTCATCGTGCAGGGCAGCCGCGGGCGGTACACGATGACAGCCAATGCGTCCCGGGCCGAGGGCCTCGGCTTCACCGTGGGGAGCGGCTGGGCCCTTCTCATGTATCCGGAGGCCCTGCCGCCCTGGTTCAAGACGTTGCTCACCTGCGCCTGGGTCGCCGCACTGTGGGCGCCGGCGGGCTTCTGGGCCCGCACGCGCGGCGATGCGTGGGTCATGGGGGGCGCCGTGGCGGCCGGTCTCCTCGGCGTCCCGGCCGTCACGCCGCTGTGCGCTACTCCACTGCTCTATTGGGCGGCGGCCGGGCTTGGCGGAGTTGCGGGGGTCGGTATGCGCGTGGCGTTGAGCCGCTATCGGGCCTCACCGCCGAGTACGCTCACCACACCCGCCACGCAGCGCTCGATGCGCGCGTAACTCGCCTCGAACACGTCGGGTCCCTGCCCGATAGGATCGCGGATCGCGCGCGCCCCACCCAAGGGCGCGGGATCGAGATCGCCCAACACGACCACGTCACTCGACGCGCGCCCGAAGCGCTCACGCACGTCCCGCTGCTGCACGGGGTCCATCACCACGATCAGCTCGGCCCAGCGCGCGAGGTCAGGAGTGAGGAGGCGGGACCGGTGGTCCGCGAGGTCCACGCCGCGGCGGGCCGCGGCCGCCACGGCTTCGGGCGGCGCCGCGCGGTTGGGCCGACCGAACCCGGCGGAATCGACGCGGACGCCGAGGGGACCGAGCGCCCGCAGCAGTAACGCCGCCGCGAACGGACTGCGGCAGATGTTCCCGTGACACAACACGAGAATGGAGCGCGGCGCCCGATCTTTGAGCGCTTGGCGCGCCGCGCGCCGCCGCAGCCGATGCAGCAGGCGCCCAGGCGCTGTCAGCAATCCCCCCACGATGGCTCCTCCAGGCGTTGGCGCGACTGATCGCCGCGGCGAAACACCTGTTGCCGCGGCGCCACAACGCGGCCCGCCCTCGCCTCAGCGGACACCGCCGGTCGCAGCCGTAGTACCCCTCCCAGCGCGCTGCGGTCGGGTGGCGCCGGGGCAAGAAGCAGGCCGCCTCCGGTGGCCCGGTTCGTGCCCGCAATGTATGCCATGCGATATCTCGTGACCGGTGGTGCCGGGTTCATCGGCTCCCACCTCGCGGAGCGACTCGTCGAGGACGGCCACGAAGTCGTCGTGCTCGACGATCTCTCGACCGGTCGCCGCGAGCACCTGCGTGCTGTCCGCGACCGCATCCGTTTCATCCGCGGCAGTGTGACGAGCATCGAAGTGTGCCGCCGGGCCATGCGGGGCGTGGACATCGTCCTCCACCAGGCCGCGGTGACCTCGGTGCCGCTCTCCGCACGCGACCCCGTCGGCGTCCACGAAGCGAACGTCACCGGCACGCTGAACGTGCTCGTCGCCGCGCGCGAGACGCCGGTTCGGCGCGTCGTGTACGCCGGCTCCACCGCCGCCTACGGCGACGGGCCCGAGCTCCCCAGCCACGAGGGCTTGCTCCCGCGGCCCCTCTCGCCGTACGCGGCCGCCAAGCTCGCGGGCGAGTCGTACTGCCGGGCCTTCTTCCGCACGTACGGCCTCGAGACCGTCGTGCTGCGGTACTTCAACATCTTCGGGCCACGCCAGAACCTCGAATCGCAATACGGCGCGGTCGTCCCACTGTTCATCGCCGCGGCGCTCCGTGGGGAGCCTCCCGTCATCTTCGGCGACGGTGGGCAGACGCGCGACTTCACCTTCGTGACGGACGTGGTGGAGGCCAACCTGCTCGCGTGCCACGCGCCCGCCGAGCGCGCGGCCGGCGAGGTCTTCAACATCGGCTGCGGCGTCGCCACGAGCGTCAGCGAGCTGTGGGGGCAGATCCGCGACCTGGTGGGCGTGGACATCGAGCCCGTGCACGAGGCGGCTCGGGCAGGCGACGTGCGAGAATCCCGCGCCGCCATCGCCAAGGCCCGCGAGCGGCTCGGCTACGCCCCGGGGCCGGATCTCCAAGAGGGTCTGCGGCGCACCATCGCGTACTTCGCGGACCGGCTGACCCGGCGCGAGCTCGCCCGGGCCGTCTGAGGCAGACCGCCCCTCCTTCCATCTTCATCCTCCACGCTCCATCTTGGCGGTCATGAGGCACGCCAAGGCGATCCTCGCGCTGCTGGCCCTGACCGGGCTCAGCTGTCGCGGGGCGAAAGCGCGGGACCAGGTACGCGAGTGCAGCGCGATCAGCCTGGACGCCCAGGGCACGACCCGCTGCCTGATTCAGCTCTACGAGTGGAACCCGGAGGCGGCGCGCACGGCGGCACTCGCGCGCCACCGGGAGCTCGACAGCCTCAGGACGTGGCAAGAGGATTCCGTCTGGAACCTCGACGCGGCCCGGCATCGCGTCGAGCTCAGGGCCTGCCGGCGCGGCGCCGACCCGCTCGACCGCTGTCTCCTGATCGCGGGCTGGCCGCTGGCGCGGGTCACCGCCGCGGCCGAATCGCTGTGGCAAGCCGAGGCCCCGGAACACCTCCGCGAGCTGCAAGCGTGCCAGCGCCGGCGCGAGGTGAACCTCGCCTCCTGCCTGACGCTCTACTACAAGTGGGACTCCGAGCGCGCGCTCCGCACCGCGGACTCGATCACGCGCGAGCGGCTCGGCGGGCGAAGCCGCTGACCCGGTCTAGGGCCGGTACACGATCCGGATGATCGCTCCCGCCTTCGCGTCCGACGACACGTAGAGGGACCCGTCCGGCCCCACGGCGAGCCCCGTCGGCCGGTACCGTGCGCCTCCCGGGCTGACGTCGGTCCCCGCGAAACCGTCGGCAAACACTTCCCAGTCCCCTGCCGCGACGCCCCGGGAGAACGGCACGAACACGACGTTGTACCCCCCCTGCGGCAGCGGCGCGCGATTCCACGATCCGTGGAACGCGATGAACAGCCCGCCGCGGTACTTCGCCGGGAACTGGCTTCCAGCGTAGAACGCGAGGGCGTCGGGCGCCCAGTGAGCCGGAAACGCCGCCACGGGCTTCTGCGCAGCCGCGCACCGCCCCACCGTCTTCCCGTCTCCGCCATACTCAGGGTTGAGCATCTTCTGCTTCCGCGACCCGTCGTAGTAACAGTAGGGCCAGCCATAGTCGCCGCCCTGCTCGATCTGGAACAGCTCTTCCGCCGGCAGCTCCGCGCTCTGCGCCTCGGTGAAGCGGTCGGGCCAGTTGCCATGCAGCATGTCGCGCCCGTGCTGAGCCGCGAACAGGGCCCCCGTCGCGGGGTCCACCGTGAGCGCCAGCGCGTTGCGCAGCCCGGTCGCGAAACGCCGGCCGTCCGATTGGCGCTGGCCGGCCCGGCGCGGGTCGAACCGCCAGATGCCGCCCGCCACGTCGAGCAGCGGGCACGGGTCCTGCCCCGGCGAGCCGGGGGCGCGGTCCTGTACCTGGCAAGCGTTCGCGGGGGCCCCCACATTGACGTACAGCATCCCGTCGGCGCCGATCGCAATCCCCTTGGCCGCGTGTTGGCGGCGATTCAGGAGATTGCGCACGACCGTATCGGGCGCGCTCCCCCCCCCCGCTGCCGGCTCGAGCTGGCCCGCGTGCCAGGGCCAGCGCACCACGGCATCGTCGGTCGCGAAGTAGAGGTAGCCGCCGTGGAAGGCGATGCCCGTGCCGCCGGTGGGGCCGAAGGCGCGCACGACGTCGACCACGCCGTCGCCGGTCGTGTCGCGCATGAGCCGCACGCCACCCTGAGCGCCACGTACCGCGACCGCCAAGTCGCCGTTCGGCAGGACCACTAGGTGGCGGGCGAGGCCGATCGATTCGGCCACCACCGCCAGCGCGCAGAAGCCGGCCGGCAGCTGGAGCCCGAGGTTGTCAGGAGCGCAGGCCGGCGCGCGGCTCTGCGCGCCGAGCGGGAGGACGAGAAGACAACTGACGACGCCGGTGGCACCCAGGGTTCGTGGATTCATGAGAGACTAGTGTAGCGCGGCCTGGCGCCCGTGGGAATACGGGGGTACATCTGAGCCGCCCCGCTTGGCCCTGGAGGTTCTATGCGAATGTCCGTGCTCCTCGTCGCCGTCCCGTCCCTCGCCCTCGCGCAGGGCAGAGCGGCGAGCCCGGTGCCGCAGTACCCGATCGAGGATTTCCTCGCCAGCACCATCTTCTCCGGGGCGTCCTTTTCACCGGACAACCGGAAGATCCTCGTGTCGAGCGACCAGAGCGGCGTGTTCAACGTCTACACGATCACGGTCCAAAACGGGGCGTCGGAGCGGCTCACGCACTCCACCGCGGACGCCATCTTCGGGCTGAGCTACTTCCCGCGCGATGCCCGGATCCTCTACGCCAGCGACCGCGCCGGCAATGAACTGACGCACATCTACGTCCGCTCCCCCGATGGATCGGTGCGCGACCTCACGCCCGGCGACTCGCTCAAAGCGCAGTTCGCCGGCTGGGCGCGGGACCTCCGGTCGTTCTTCCTGCTCACGAACGAGCGGGACCGGCGGTTCTTCGATCTGTACGAGGTGAACCCGGAGTCCTACGAGCGCACCGTGCTGTACCGGAACGAGGCCGGGCTCGACGTCGGCGACGTGTCGCCGGACCGCCGCCGCCTCGCACTGGTCAAATCCAACACAACGAACGACAGCGACGTCTTCCTGTACGATCGCGAGACCGGCGAGACGACGAAGCTCACCGCGCACCAGGGTGACGTGCAGAACTTCGGCCCCGAGTTCACACCGGACGGGCGCGCGCTGGATTTCCTCACAAACGAAGGGCACGAGTTCCAATACCTCGTCCGCCATGACCTGGCGACGGGCGAGCGGCGCGTCATCCACAAGTTCGATTGGGACATCCTGTTCACCAGCTTCTCGCGCACCGGCAAGTACCTCGCCGTGGCGGTCAACGAGGACGCCCGCACCGACGTCCGCCTCTACGAGGCGGCGACGATGCAGCCCATCCCCCTCCCCAACCTCCCCGAAGGCGACATCACGGGCCTCGCGTTCTCCCGCGACGAGACACACCTCGCGTTCTACGTGAGCGGCAGTCGCTTCCCGCGCGACCTCTACGCCATGCGGATCGGCACCGACGGGGCAGCCACCGCGCCACCGCGGCGGCTCACGCGAGCGTTGAGCCCCCGCATCAACCCCGAGCACCTCGTGGACGGCCAGGTCGTGCGTTTCGCTTCGTACGATGGCCTCCAGATCCCGGGCATCCTGTACCGGCCGCACGGCGCTTCGTCGCAGCGCCGTGCCCCCGCCTTGGTCCAGGTGCACGGCGGCCCCGGCGGACAGGCCCGGGTCGGCTACCGCGCGGACATCCAGTACCTGGTGAATCACGGATATACCGTGTTCGACATCAACAATCGGGGCAGCTCGGGCTACGGCAAGACGTTCTACGCCCTGGACGACCGGCGGCACGGCGAGGCCGACCTGGGCGACGTCGTGGCCAGCAAGCGAATGCTCATCGAGACCGGGGTCGTGGACGCCGAGCGCATCGGCATCATCGGCGGGAGCTACGGCGGTTACATGGTGCTCGCGGCGCTCACGCTGCAGCCCGACGCGTTCCGCACCGGTGTGGACCTGTTCGGCATCTCGAACTGGCTCCGCACTCTGCGCAGCACGCCGCCGTGGTGGGAGTCGTTCCGCCGGGCGCTGTACACCGAAATGGGGGATCCAGGGACCGACGACAGCCTGCGGCTACGGCGCATCTCGCCGCTCGTCAACGCCCACGCCATCCGCGCGCCGCTGATGGTGCTCCAAGGCGCCAACGACCCCCGCGTGCTCCAGGTGGAATCGGACGAGATCGTCGCGGCCGCCCGCGCCAACGGCGTGCCTGTCGAGTACATCGTGTTCTCTGACGAGGGACACGGCTTCGTCAAGAAACAGAACCGGATTCGGGGCTACCGGGCGATTCTCGAGTTCTTGGATCGGCACCTGAAGGGCCAGGTGGGCGCGAGATGATGCCCTCGCTGGGTCGCTCGATCGCGGGCGCGCTCCTTGCCTTCTCCGCGGCGAGCGGGGCCGCGGCCCAGCAGCCCACGCGCCTCGCCGCCCTCAAGCAGGAAGCCGCCCGCGACGTCGAGGCTCGCGCCCAGCTCACCCAACAGATGGTGGACCAGATCTTCAGCTTCGGCGAGCTCGGCTTCCAGGAAACGGAGACGTCGCGCTACCTCGTGGACTTGCTCAGGCGCAACGGCTTCACGGTGCGCGAAGCGATCGCCGGCATGCCCACGGCGTGGCTCGCCACGTGGGGATCGGGCAAGCCCGTGATCTCCATCGGCTCGGACATCGACGGGATTCCGCAGGCCTCTCAGAAGCCCGGCGTCGCCTGCCGCTCGCCGCTCGTCGAGGGCGCGCCGGGGCACGGCGAAGGCCACAACTCCGGCCTGGCCGTGAACATCACCGCCGCGCTCGCCGTCAAGCGGCTCATGGAGCGGGAGCGGCTCCCCGGCACGATCCAGATCTGGCCCGGGGTCGCCGAAGAGCTGGTCGGCGCCAAGGCCTACTTCGTGCGCGACGGGGTCTTCCGGGACGCCGACATCGCGATCTTCTCACACGTCGACAACAACCTCGCGACGTCCTGGGGCGACATCGCGGGGAACGGCCTCGTGTCGGTGTTGTACTCCTTCCAGGGGCGGAGCGCCCATTCCGCAGGCGCTCCCTGGCGCGGCCGCAGCGCGCTCGACGCGGTCGAGCTGATGAACATCGGGTGGAACTACCGCCGCGAGCACCTGCGGCTGCAGCACCGCTCCCACTACGTCATCCCCGACGGCGGCGACCAGCCGAACGTCGTTCCCCCCAGCGCCTCGGTCTGGTACTACTTGCGCGAGCTCGACTACCCCCACATCCAGGAGCTCTTCGCCGTCGCCGACTCGATCGCCCGCGGCGCGGCGCTGATGACGGGCACGACCCTCGCCCCGGTCCGCATCCTCGGCTCCGCCTGGCCGGGACACTTCAATCGGGTGATCGCCGAGGCGCTGTACGAGAACATCAAACAGGTGGGGCTCCCCACGTGGAGCGAGCCGGATCAGCGCCTGGCGCGCGCCCTGCAGCGCGAGCTCGGCGTGAGCGATTCGGGGCTGGCGACGCGGCTCGACACCCTGCGGCCCGCGCTGCGCGCGAACGAGCGGCGCGGCGGCGGCTCGGACGACATCGGCGACGTGTCGTGGAATCTGCCGACCGCCACCCTCCGATTCCCCAGCAACATCCCCGGCCTGCCGGGGCACAACTGGGCGAACGCGATCGCCATGGCCACGCCGATCGCGCACAAGGGGGCGACCGCGGGCGCCAAGGTCATGGCGATGACCCTGCTCGACTTCCTGCTCCGCCCCGAGCTGGTGCAGCAGGCGTGGGCCTACTTCCGCAACGTTCAGACGAAGGACGTGAAATACCAACCGCTCATCCGGCCGCAGGACCGGCCCGCGACCGAGCTGAACCAGGGCATCATGGCGCGTTTCCGCCCGGCGATGCGCCGCCATTACTACGATCCCTCGAAGCACCGCACCTACCTCGAGCAGCTCGGCATCGCGTATCCCACGGTGCGGGCGCCGGATGGCAGCTGCGCCGGCGGCGCGACGCCGTGAACCTGCCTAGCGCGCTACGCGGTCTCGATCGATCAGCCGGTCAGGGGGAATTCGCCACGTGCGCACGAGCGCCCACCACGAGTCGGGCCGAAGGCGCACGTCGGCGACGCGCGAGTGCACAGCCGACACGTTGTCGGGGGCGAAGAGAAAGATGGCGGGGGCGTCGTCGTTCAGCGTCTCGATCGCTTCGCGCCAGGCGGCGCGCGCCTGGTCCCGCGTGACACCGGCGGCAGTGGCCCGCCCGACTAGCCGGCCGTACGCCGGATTGTCGTAACGGAGGGAGTTCTGGCCGCCGAACCCGGCGCGCGTCCACAGCTGCGCGAGGCTGGAGCTGGGTGTCGGGTCGGCGCTCCAACCGAAGATGGCGGCGTCGAACCTGCCCGCCATCAGGCGCTCCTGGACCACACTCAGCTCGACCTCGTCGATCTCCATCTGCACGCCGACCGACCGGAATTGCTCCTGGAGCAGCTGGGCGTACTGCTTCCGGATCCCGCTGGTGGAGGGGACGAGCAGGCGGAACGAGAGCCGTTGGCCGGCGCGGTCCCGGATGCCGTCTCCGTCGCCGTCCCGCCAGCCGCGGGCCGCGAGCAGGCGCGCCGCCTGAGCGGTATCGTACGGCAGCTGGCGGATCCCGGGGTCCCAGATCCACCAGATCTGGGGCATCGGACCCGGAGGCAGCTTGGCGAAGTCGCCGAACACGTTTTTGAGGAGCCGCGCGCGGTCCGCGGCCATCGAGAGGGCGCGGCGCACCTCGCGGTCGCCGAAGATCGGGTGCGGCCGCGTTGTGTCGCCGTTCGCCGCGAGGTTGAACCCGAGGTAGCCGTAGGCCGAGCCGCGGGATGGGTAGATCGTCAGGTGCTGGGCGGCGCGGGCGCGGGTCACGTTCTCGGGCGACCCCAGGAACTCCAGGGCGTCCGCCTCGCCGGCGATCAGCTGGGTAACCGCCACCTGGAGGTCGGGGGTGAAGCGCCAGATCAGGCGGGAGATGCCGGGCCGGCCGAGGAAGAACGTCGAGTCGGCGGCGAGCTCGAGGTCCCGGCCGGCGCGCCAGCTCACGAACCGGTACGGCCCGTTCCCCACCGGCTGCCGCCCAAAGGGCGCGGTCTGCCACTGGTCCCGTGGCACACCGCGCAGCAGATGCGCGGGCAGAATGCGCATGTGATAGACGGCGTCGAAGAACATCTCACCGTAGCGTTCCCGGAACTGGAACACTGCCGTGGCGGAATCGCGGGCGGTGACGCGGGCGAGGCGGCGCAGCGAGAGGCGGAAGGGTGACGCGACCGCCGGGTCGACGTAGGCCTCGAAGGTGAAGGCCACGTCCGCCGCCGTCACCGGTTGCCCATCGTGCCAGCGGGCGCGGGGGTCCAGGTGGAACACCAAGGTCCGCGGCCCCTCCCACTCCCAGCGCTCCGCGAGCTGTGGCTGGAAGTCTTCCTCGCCTACGGTATTGGTCGAGAGGCCGATGTCGGCGAGCTTCAAGAAGACTTGATCGGCGACGTCTCGCGCACCGGCCTGCTGGCTCACCGGCGGGAGCAGGATATCGGGCTCGCCCGGCGTGACGAAGACGAGGGTCCCGCAGGAGGCGGCGGCGCAGCCGGCCTGGCGCTCGCACCCCCAAAGGCCGAGGCCGCAGAGCGCGACGAACAGGGCGAAACGGCGGACCGGGGGAACGGCGCTAGGCATGCTGCTGAAGATTCACGACCGCGCCCGGAGCGCCAGGTCGTGCGCGCCGTGGCTGGGCCAGCGACGCGCAGAAAGCGCCGTAGACCGCTTTCGACCACGACCCCCGCCGGTCGTCGATCTTCGCGAGCGCCGCCGCGCGCGAGAACGCCGGGCGGTAGGGACGCG
>Ga0326597_10003783_pt1 | contig 21584 bp, 18 predicted proteins | sample RVTome_12_FD_203789 | JGI IMG/M metagenome (GOLD analysis project Ga0326597, IMG submission 203789) | Soil microbial communities from uranium-contaminated site in the Upper Colorado River Basin, Wyoming, United States - RVT100D185 | ecosystem: Environmental > Terrestrial > Soil > Contaminated >...
GCGGTTCGAATCACTCGACTGGGCTCCATCGGTAGACCGACGCATGAATTCAGGATAACCCGTCTCTCTGGGGGTTGGGCCGGAATTTCAGATGTCGGAGAAGGCCTGCCGGGCTCCTCGGGCGACGATCTCCGGGGCGAGGTCGATGCCGAGTTCGCCGTACAGGTGTTCCAGCGCCGTGGCATCGTTGCGATAGAACGGTTGCAGCAGCGGGCGCACGACGGCATGGAGTTGGAGCGGAAAGCGGCGCGCTTCCGGTTCGATCCGCGACGCACCGAACAGGATCAGGTTCAGCGAGTCGATCTGCTGCGACCGGTAGTAGCGGAAGGTCCTGAGCAGGCCGTCCACCAGATCCTCGATCAGGTGATCCTGCATCTCCTCGATCGCCAGCGGCTCGCGGCCCACGGCCTGGAGGTGCATCATGCCGAGCGGCGCGAACGGGGCGATCCAGTCGAAGTGGCGTAAGCGTGCCACCAGCCGTCCGGCCGCGTCCTCGCTCGCGACCAGCTCTTCGAAGTAATCCCCGCCGGTCGCCTCGCGGTGCCGCTCCACGCCCTCCGAGACCTGGCGCGTCAAGGTCAGGTTCTCGGGGTCGGCCAGCACCTGAAGGTGCGGATGATCGACGCTCGACCCCGAGGGCGGCAGGAAGTTGCCGTAGATCGCGGTGTAAAGCGGCTGCTCGTGCTTGCGGGTGGCCAGACGGCAGAAGTCCCGGCAGGCCTTCAACGCGTCGGCCATGCGCAGGTCGCTGAATTCGAGCAGATTCAGGTCATGGCTCGTGGTGTAGACGCAGACCGCCGATTCCAGACCGAGCGGATACAGATTGGGAAACAGCAACGCCTCGCCCACGGTCAGGCGGCCGGGAGGTCCGAGCAACGGCGAAGTCGGCGTGATGGCCAGCACCCGAGGGGCGCAGAACGGGCAGCTCGCGCCGGGCGCGAGCCGCTTCTCCAAGGGCGGTTTGCGCGCGGGGCGCGCCGGAAGGATCCCGCGCGGCGACAGCAACCGGACGGTGCGGCCCGTCAGCGGGTCGCGCCTGACCTCGATGTCGATCTCCCGCCGATCGAAGTCGGCCCGGGGATCGCAGAGGACGGAGTTGACCAACCGGCTTTCGAATCGAATTCCCATGGACACCGGCGAGAATCGTACCGCGAGAAAGAAGAACCCGATCCCGTTTCCCGCGGCGGGAATCAGGATCGGGTTCGGCGGACTGTCGTTCGGTCAGCAGTCTCGGATCTTCGCGAGGACTCAGAGAGGCCCGGCCGCCGTCAGCGGCGTCGCCTCCGGAGTCCGGAATACGTGGGGAACGAGACTCCTCGAGTGGGGTCGTTCCAGGATTCGTCGTCTTCGGCCTCGTCCTGCTCGCCGGCGTGATGGCCGTTGCCGTTCTTCGGTTGCTCCGCCTGGCGAGGGGCTGGCGCGGGCTCTTGCGGCTGCTCGGCGACCGCCGCCGGCTCGGCGGGCTGTTCGGCAGGAGTTGCGGGCTCGACCGTTTCCTTCGCTTCCGGCGCTTCTGGCGCTTCTGGCACTTCTGGCACTTCTGGCTGGCTGGTGCCGAGCACCCGGCTCAGGGTCGACAGGCCTTCCTCACCGCGGCCGACCCGGCAGAGCGCGGCACACAGGCTGACGAACGCCCGGCAGCGGGACAGTTCGTCCTCGATGCCGTCGGCCACCACCCGGGCCCGGTCCAGGGCTTCGCTCATGTCCTGCGTCGCACCGACCTTGCGCAGCTCGGTGGCCACCGCCGCCAGCGCCACGACCCGGCTTTCGGGATCGGAGAGCTTCTCTGCGTTGTTGAGCGCTCGAATGGCCAGCTTGCTCGCCTTCTTGCTGTCCTTGGTCCGGTTGAATGCCAGGCAGAGGGCGGCGAACAGGTGCGCCTTCGAAGGGCTCGGCTCGAGGGCGGCCGCCAGTTGTTCGATCCGCTCCAGCAGATCCGTACCGAGGCCCCCCAGCGCGCCCGCGTTGGCGGTGGCCTCGATCAAGGCCCGGGCGCGGGTGTGCCCATCTTCGATCGACGCGGCCTCCTCGACCACCTGCTGGAGCGTCTTGCGCGCCGCGTCCGGCCCCAGGGTCACCAGGAAGGCCTCCGACAGGTGCGCGCGGACCTCGGCCCGGCCGCCGGCACACTCGAGCTGGTTGTTGGCGTACTCCTCGAGCCTCGGCAGCAGCCTTCCGATCGTCTCGCGCTGAGCGGCGTTCCCGGCCGAATCGACCAGGGCGGCGATCAAGTCTCTCAGGGAATTTCGGCGGTTCTGGTCCAGGATCGTGGCCATGCGGAGCAACTCCATGGAAAGGGATCAGAGTGGTCTCTGGTGTCCCAGCGGTTTTGATGAATGGGCGGATGGGTTCCTGCCGGAGCCCCGCGCAGAAGGGCGGCCGCCGGCACAGGGCTCGTACAGAACTCTAGAAACGGGCACCGGGCGGGTAACCACTCTGAAGCGCCCTTGAAAAAAAGTTCGGCTTCTCCACCAGGCGAGGAGTCCCGGACGCGGATGCTACCATTCCCGGGATGGGCACCCTCGTCAACCTCAACGGCGTCCTCCTCCCGCCCGAACGGGCCATGGTTTCGGTCTTCGACCGGGGCTTCCTGTTCGGCGACAGCGTCTACGAGACCGTGCGCACCTACCACGGACGGCCTTTCCTGCTGGATCGACACCTCGCGCGGCTGGGCCGTTCGGCGGAGAAGCTCTGGCTGGCCATACCGGGCGGGCTCGAGGGGGTCCGGACCGAACTCCTGCGCACCCTCGAGGCGGCCGGCAACGACGAGTCGTACATGAGAATCGTGATCACGCGCGGCGGGAAGGCGGGCTTCGTCCATCTCGACCTGGAATCCGCGGGCGACTCCACCCTGGTCCTGATCGTCCGGCCGTTCCCCGGCTTCGACTCCAGCTTCTATCAGGACGGCGTCGACGTCGCCCTGGTCGGAGTCCTTCGCACCGGCCGCCAGTCGCTCGACCCGAAGATCAAGAGCGGAAACTACTTGAACAACATCGTGGCGCTGCACGAGGCGAAGAGCCGGGGCGCCTTCGAGTGCCTGATGCCGAACCGCGACGGGGACCTCACCGAGGGCTCGACCTCGAACGTCTTCCTGGTGAAGGACCGCGTGGTCAAGACGCCCGCGCTCGAGTGCGGACTGCTGGATGGAATCACCCGGGCGTTCGTGATCGAGATCGCGAAAGACGCGGGCTACGCGGTGCGCGAGGAACGGTTGGACAAGATCGACCTGTTCGGCGCGGACGAGGCCTTCCTGACCAGCAGCCTGAAGGAGGTCATGCCGGTCCGCTCGGTCAACGGCGAAAAGGTGGGCTCCGGCACCCCGGGCGCAGTGACCCTGGACCTCCTGCACCGCTACCGCGCCTGGGTCGCCTCGCACTGAGCGACGGACTTCATACCCGGTTCATTTCATCACCTTGCGGACGCTCGGCCGGGGACGGTCAGGGCATCCGCCCGCCCTCGTGGAACACAGTCACCGCGGGCGCCGACGACCCAGCACCCGTCCGATCAGGGGCGCGGCTCTGAATCGCGCGCCACGATCCGCAGCATCGCCTCCACCGAGCTGAGCTTCTCGCGGACCTTGCCCAGCCGGCGGCCCTGCTCCACTTCGTGCCGATCGATCTTCCGCCAGTCTTCCAAATTGACGAAGTGCACGCCGCGCTGAGTCAGCAGGCGTGGGATCTGCTGGTCGTGATCTTCGGAAAGCGGCTCGGCCGGGCGGTCGCGCAGGTCTTCGAGCAGTTTCAACACCGTCGCCCTGGAATCGGGGACGTTCGTCCCGATCAGGCCCGACGGTCCGCGCTTGGCCCAGCCGACGACGTACTGGCCCGGAAGCAGGGTGGTTCCCTCCGGGTCCGTGGCCACTCGACCTTCGACATTCGGAATCGTGCCGTAGGACGGGTCGAACGGGACGCCCTCGATCGGCCGGCCGTGGTAGCCGATCGCGGCGAAGCTGAGTTGGATCGGCTCCTCCCGGAAATCTCCGGTGCCCCGCGGCCGCGGGATGCCGCGCTCGTCGGCGTACAGTTCGGCCGCCTCGAGCCGGACACCCGACAGCCGGCCGCCCGTGCCCAGGAACTCCACCGGCGAACTCAAGAAGCGGAAGGCGATCCGGCGCGAATGTCCCCGGGGCGGCGTCCGCGCGATGCGCGCCAGCACCTCGAGATTCTTCAGCGCCGTGGCCGGCGCGCCCTGCTCCAGCCACTGGGTCGTGATCGGATCGACCTCGACCTCCGAGGGTTCGATCGTCAGGTCGGCGTGCGGCAGCTTGGCCAGTTCCTCGATCTCCTTGGCCGAGAACGCGCTCTGGGCCGGCCCGCGCCGCCCGATCACCAGGATCTCCTCGACGCGGCTTCGCTTCAGCTCTTCCAGGGCGTATCCGGCAATGTCGGTGCCGACCAGATCCTCGGCCCGGTGCGCCAGCACGCGCGCCACGTCGGCCGCGACGTTGCCATTGCCGAAAATCGCCACGCGGGTGGTGTTCGCGAGGTCGAACCGGCGGTCGGCGAAATCGGGATGGCCGTTGTACCAACCCACGAACTCCGTCGCCGAGCAGACCCCCGAGAGCGCCTCGCCCGCGATGCCGAGCTTGCGATCGCTCTCGCAGCCGACCGCATAGATGATCGCGTCATAGGCAGAGAGCAGTTCCTCGACCGAGAGGTCCTGGCCCAGCGTCACATTGCCGAAGAATCGAAAGCGCGGATTGGCGGCGGTCTTCTCGTACATCGCGATCACCGATTTCATCTTCTGATGGTCGGGCGCGACGCCGCCGCGCACCAGCCCATAGGGCGTCGGCAGGCGGTCGTACAGATCGGCGAGGACGTGCAGGCCCTCGATCTTGAACAGCGCGGCAATGGCGTAGAATCCGGAGGGACCGGATCCGATCACGGCGACTTTGAGGGGGCGGTCACTGGTTCCGAGCGGAGTGGACATCGGTTTCGTGAAGGACTCCCGATCTGGTGAACAAACGGAAAGGTTACGGCCGCCGGTCGAGCTGCAGTTCGATCTCCAGCGTCTCGCCGGCTCGCAGGACGGTCAGCTTCAGCGCATCACCGGCATACTTGTACTTCGCGAGATAGTCCGACAGCGCCTGCCGATTCCGGATGTCGCGCCCGTCGAGCTTCAGGATCAGGTCGCCCGGCCGCAGCCCCGCCCGGGCGCCCGGAAACCCCTCCGAGACATCGCTGATCAACGCGCCCACTTGGTCTCCCGGCGCGTCGGACAGCATCACTCCGATGTAGGCCGGCACCAGATCCCGGCCTTCCATCATGAGCGGGAGCCGTTCGAGCAGCGCGTCCATCGGCAGGGCGAAGCCGAGGCCCGAGTTCTGGCCGAAGGGCAGGGCCGGCGGGAGCAGGATCCCGAGCGCGCGTCCCCGCAAGTCGACCAGCAGGCCGCCGGCGTTCTTGTAGCTGACGCCCGCGTCGGTCTGCAGCGCGTCGCGGTGCGCGTCGAGCCGGTGCCGGTTGGACAAGAGGCCCACGGTGGCATACAGATCGTTCTTCCCGGATGAATCGGGCCCGGACGGATCGGAGAGCGCGCCGACGGCGATCACGAACTGCCCGAGGTCGAGCTGCTCCTGAGGAATGACCTTCAGCTTGGGCCAGCGATCGGTGGGGCGCTGGTCGAGCAAGAGCAGCGCCAGGCCGGCCTTCTCGTCCCTCGAGACCAGCGTGGCCCGGAAGCGCCGGCCGTCCTGAGACACCGCCTCGATCGATTCCACGTTGGCGCCAAAGGGCGCGGCCGCCGCCAGCACGAACCCGCGTGGGTCGACGAGCGTGCCGGTGATCGGACCCTCGGGGATCGCGATGGCCGGCGGCGGCGGCGGCGCGTCGCCCTGTTCCTTGCCCGAGTCCGGCTCGTCCGCGGCCGGAGTCGGTGCCGCCTCCTCGGGCAGCGTTCGCTGCACATGAATGCTGACGAGCTGCGGCCGGGCCCGCTCGGCGGCAATCTGGAAGGCCCGGGACAGGACCTGCGCCTTGGTGCGCGGCGTATCGAGCCGGCTGACCGTGTCGAACACGCTTCTCGAACGGGCGCCGGTCGGATAGGCGGCGCGGATGCGGCCGATCGGGGTCACGGTCGCCAGGTCGAAACCGTCGCCGAGCTGGTGCAGCAGCCCGATCAGTTCCCCGTCGGTGTTGAAATACGGGCCGCCGTTCTGGCCCGGATTGGTCGCCGCCGAGGTCTCGAGCAGCAGCAGCTCGCCTTGCGCGTCGCGCCGGATCGAGGACACCACTCCGAGCGTCACCGCCGGCTGGCTCTCGCGCGCCGTGCCGAAGGCGTTGCCCACCGTCATCAGCAGGTGGCCGACTTCGAGATCGGCCGGATCGCCCGGCCGCACCGACGGCAGCCGGACGCGTTCGTCGATCTTCAAGAGCGCCGTCCGCGTGGCCGCGTCGGACGCATGCAGCGTGGCCTGGAACGAGCGCTGGTCGGGAAAGGTGACGCGCACGCTGGTCTGCTTGGAAGAGGTCAGGCGCAGGGCCACCGCCGCGTCGGTCAGGATGAACCCCTCGCTCGAAACGCAGACTCCGGAGACGCCCGGTTCCACTTCGACCACCGCCGGCGCGACCTCGGTGACCACCCGGGTGAACTCCCGGTCGAGGCCGGCCAGCGAACCCATCTGGGCCCGGGCCCGACCGGTCAGGACGGCGGCGAGGAGCAACAGCAGCAGCGGTCCGGCACGCCTCATCGCCGTTCCGGAGCCGACGTCAGCAACGTGAATCGTTTGACCGAGCCGCGCCCGTCGCGCACGAACCGGATGCTCAAGCTCTTGCCGCCCGGCAGCATGGCGATCACGTTCGACCAGTCGGTGTGATTCTCGATCCGGGTCCCGTTCACGCCGATGATGCGATCGCCGATCCGCAGGCCCACCTTGGCGGCCGGCGAACCGTGGATCACGCGCGCGATTTCGACGCCGCCCTGCTCGTGGGTCTCGGGCAGGACCATCAACCCGCTGTAACCCGGCTCGACGATGTCGCCCGCGATCAGACGCGGCAGGAAGTTGCGGATCTGATCGCCCGGAATGGTGTACCCCACGCCCACGTTGGTCTTCGACTGGTCGCGGGTCGAGATCAGACCGTTGATGCCGAGCACCCGGCCGTCGAGATCGAACAGCGGCCCGCCGGAGTTGCCCGGGTTGATCTCGGCGTCGGTCTGGATCGCATTGTTGTAGCGGTACCTGCCGCCCGCCACGCGGCCCAGTCCGGACACGATCCCGAGCGTCACCACCGGCTCGCCGTCCGCCCCCAGCCCGCGGGGGTTGCCCGCCGCGAGCGCCCACTGGCCCGGCTCGACCCGGGTCGTCCGGGCGAAGTCGGCCGGCTTGAGCCCGGCGCGCCGCACGCGCAGCAGGGCGAAGTCATAGAGCGGCATGGAGCTGAACAACTCCGCCTCGGCGGTCTCGCCATCGGCGAAGATCACCTCGATGCGGGAGGCCTGATCGATCACGTGCACATTGGTGAAGACCTTCCCGTCCCTCGAGACCACCACTCCCGAGCCCTGCCCGCTGGCCACCTCGACCGATTGGCCGTCGACGTCCTTCCGCTGGTAGCGGACCACGGCGACGGTCGATTCGCGCACCTTCTCGACCAGCCGGACCATCGATCGCTCGAGCTTCTCGGCCTCCGCCAGCATGATCTCGTCTTCGGCCTCATCCCGGGTCGAGTCTTGCGCCGGCGCGGGTACATAAAGGAGGCCGGTCCACAACAGGAGGGGAAGGACGCTGCGCATGCCGCCTCTCCTCATCGGTCAGCCGGAGGAGACCCGGCGGGCCCGCTCCTCGGGCCAGGCTTTCGACGCGGAGGTGAGCACCTCGGCGCCCGAATCGCTGATATACAAGGTGTGTTCGAACTGCGCGACCATGCGGCCTTTCTTCTCGCAGAGAGGCGGGTAGGCGATCAGCTGGTGGGCCCGGTTCATGGCGTTCAGCGTCTCGGCGACCTGTTGGAACGGGAAGCACTGTACCAGATCGCGACTGCCGAAGGGCAGCCCCCGGAATTCGGCCACCGCCTGGACCACCTTGGGGTGGGCCCCCTTGAGCTTCTTGCCGACCTTGCGGGCCATGAAGACGTGCGCGTCGCCCTCTTCGTGGATCAGACCCTCGCCGTCGGTGGAAAACGGCTCGATCGCCACGAACGTGTCGGCGCGCAGGCGTCCCCGTCCGGACGGCACGTTGGGGATCTGGGGCGCCTTGTGGATGCACCAGCGGTCGACCCCGTGGCCGGTCAGATTGCGGATCGGCTTGAAGCCGCGGGCGATGATCGCCTGTTCGATGGCCCGGCCGATCTCGGCCACCTCGACGTCCGGGCCGGCCACCCGGATGGCGGCGTCGAGCGCCTCGCGGGCGGCGAGCCTCAGGCTTTCATGCCGCCCATCGCTGGAGAGGTCGACGGTCGTGGCGGTATCGGCCACGAACCCGTCCACATGCACGCCGACGTCGGCCTTGACCAGGTCGCCCTCGCGGAAGCGGGTCTCGTCACCGATGAAGGGGCAGTAGTGGGCGGCGATGTGATTGCGGGAAATCTGCAGCGGAAAGGCCGCCCGGCCGCCCAGCTCGTGAATCCGCGCGTGCCCCGCCAGGGCCACGTCGATCAGCAGCTCGCCCGGCTTCATGAGCGACGCGACGTAGTCCCGGACGTGACCGGCGATGGCGCAGGCTTCCCGGACTTTTGACATGTCGGTGGGAGTCATGCGAACAGTAATAGCGTACTCTCTCCGGAAATCGGCCGGGGTTTGATCCCGCTGGTACTTTTTGTGCGCTCATGCAGGGAGTGTCGTGAAGCTGCTGGAACGGCTGTTCGGGATGCGCCAGCGGGGGAGTTCGGTGGGGATCGAGGCGCTGGCCGGAACCACGACCTTCCTCACGCTCTCCTACATCGTGTTCGTCCAGCCGGGGGTGATGGCGGCGGCCGGCATCCCGTTCGAGACGGCGCTGTTCGCGACCTGCGTGGCGTCCGCGGTCGGCTGTCTCCTGATGGGTCTGCTGGCCAACTACCCGATCGCATTGGCGCCGGCCATGGGCCACAACTTCTTCTTCGCCTTCATCGCCTGCGCGCCCGTCGCGGCCGGCGGACTGGGCTTGACCTGGCAGCAGGGCCTCGCGGCGGTCTTGCTCTCGGGCTCGCTGTTCCTGCTGCTCTCGGTGGTTCGCTTTCGCGAACGGGTCATCCGAGCGATCCCCGAGTCCCTGCAGCATGCCATCGCCGCGGGCATCGGATTGCTGGTGGCCCTGATCGGACTCGAATGGGGCGGCCTGGTCGTGGATCACCCGGTCACGCTCCTGCGCCTCGGCGATTTCTCCTCGCCCGTGGCGCGCGTCACCCTGATCGGCCTGGCGGCGGTGTTGGTGCTCCAGGCGCTCCGCGTCCGGGCCGCGCTGCTCTTCACCATCGTGGTGGGACTCGCGGCCGCGCTCCTTTGCGGAGTCGTGCCTTGGCCCGAGCGGATCGTCGCGCTCGAGATTCCCTTCGGCACGGTGCTCCTCGAACTCGACTTCGCCGGACTGTTCCAGAGCGGCCGCTTCCTGGAAGTGCTGTTCGTGCTGTTCTTCCTCGATCTGTTCGACACCGTCGGAACGCTGGTGGGCGTGAGTTCCCGGGCCGGCTTGATGAAGGATGGTGAACTGCCCCGGGCCGGACGGGCGCTGTTCTCGGACGCCGCGGCCACCGTGGTGGGGGCTGCGCTCGGCACCTCCACCGTGACGAGCTACATCGAGAGCGCCGCCGGAGTGCAGGCCGGCGGGCGCACGGGATTGGCCAATCTGTTCACCGCCCTGCTGCTCCTGCTTGCGCTGCCGCTTTCGCCCTTGATCGAGGTGGTCGGCCGGGGCGTCGCATACGGCGAGACGACCTGTTACCCGGTCCTGGCGCCGGTCCTGATCGCGGTCGGGGCGCTGATGATGCAGAGCGTGACGCGGGTCAAGTGGGAAGATCCCACCGAAGCCCTGCCCTGTTTCCTGACCATGGTCGTCATCCCGGTCAGCTTCTCGATCACCGACGGCCTGGCGCTGGGCTTCATCGGCTTCTCGCTGGCCTTCCTCGCGACGCGCCGTGGCTTCAAGGCACATCTGGTGCTGCATCTGTTGGCCCTGGCCTTCCTGCTCCGGTACCTGCTGCTGTTCTGAATTTCCAGCGAACACCCGGCCGCCGGCTGCGTCTCACGAGTTGCCGGATACAACCGGATACAAATTAATGGAAGGGACAAGGCTCCGCCGGCTGGACTCCCATTCCAGATTGGAAGGCCGTTCGTCACCGCTTGCGGTGGTGGACGGCCTTCTTTACGCTTCCGAATTGTGGGCTATATCAGTGGCGGTATTCGCCACGACGCATTTTTTTAGTCAAGTGAGGAGGATCCCTTGAAGACCCTGATTCGATTCGTATTCCTGTCCGGTCTGCTGCTGGTCGCGAGTGGCTGCACCTTCACGAGCAAGGCGGACCAGTTCAATGGACTGCCGGGTGCGGATGGCAAAGCGGTGTCGCATCTCAATGTGTCCAAGCTTTCGCTGACCTTGTTGTTCGGATCGTCGCAGCTGGCCGGCGATGCGACCCTCGACGCGACTGTGTCGGAGATGACCTCGGAGGCCAAGTCGGACGGAGCCAATACGGTCCGGATCGTCCAGTCGGACGAGTCGCTCTACTGGTGGGTGTTCCCGCCGTTCAGCTTCATTCTCACGCCGATGATGTCCAACGTGGCGGCTGATTACACTCGCTGAAGCGCCGGCCGCGACACCTTTGAAGATCGCCGGCGCGTTCCCAGTCAGGCCGCGCCGGCGTTTTTTGTTGCAGCGCCCACTGGAGCCGGGCACGAAAGAGCCGAAAGAACCAGCATGTCCCAGGAACCGCATGACCGCCCGCTCATCGAGTTGCTCGAGGCGCTGCCGAAGTCCGACCTGCATGTCCACCTGGACGGATCGCTGCGGCTTGCGACCTTGATCGAGCTGGCTCGAGACGGCCGGGTCGAGCTGCCTTCCCGGACCGAGGAAGGCCTGCGCTCGCAGGTCTTCAAGCCGGCCTATGCGAACTTGAACGAGTACCTGCAGGGCTTTCGTTACACCGTCGCCGTGCTGCAGAGCGCCGAGGCGCTGGAGCGGGCGGCCTATGAACTCGCGGAGGATTGCTGGAACGAGGGCGTGTGCTACCTCGAAGTCCGCTTCGCGCCGCAGCTGCATGTGCACGAGCGGCTCCCGCTCGACGAGGTCGTCCACGCGGTGGCCCGCGGCATCGCTCGGGCCGAGTTGGAATTCAATCGCGATCCGCGAGTCCGGGCCGGCGAGTTCCCGCCGTTTCGCGGGGCGATCCTGTTCTGCGCGTTGCGCTTCGCGCTGCCCGACTTCAGCCGCGGCTACCGGGCCTACTTCGAGTCGAGCCAGTTCTCGCTTCCCGGCGAGGTGATCCAGCGGGCCAGCCTCGACCTGGCGCGGGCGGCGGCCCACTACCGGAACGAAGTCGGCCTGCCGGTGACCGGTCTCGACCTGGCCGGGCAGGAGAAGGGTTACCCGGCGGAGCAGCACCTGGAGGGGTTCCGGGTGGCGCATCAGGCCTTCCTCGGCAAGACGGTGCATGCCGGAGAGGACTTCGGTCCGGAATCGATCTTCCAGGCCATCGGCGATCTCCACGCCGATCGGATCGGGCATGGCACCACGTTGCTGGACGCCTCGGCGGTCACCGATCCCTCGGTGCGCGACCGGGATGCCTACATCGACCGGCTGTGCCAGTACGTGGCCGACCACCGCATCACGCTGGAGGTCTGTCTCACGTCCAATCAGCAGACGATTCCCGACCTCGCCCGCGATCTGTCCCGGCATCCTTTCGGAGAGATGGTCCGGAGGCGCCTGTCGACCACGATCTGCACCGACAACCGGCTGGTCTCCAATACCAGCGTGACCCGCGAGGTCGAGCGGGCCGTCCAGACCTTCGGGCTCGACTTGAAGGTCCTCCATGATCTCCTGACGTACGGTTTCAAACGATCCTTCTTCCCCGGCCCGTATCTGGAGAAGCGCACCTACGTGCGAACCGCGCTGGACGTGATGGATCGCGTGATCGCCGACTGGAAGTCCCGCCACCCGGATCACCTGCTCGCGCGGTAATAGGGAGAAACCGGCGCGATTCGGATCCGGCTCGATGGTGGTTGTGGAAGCGCATCCCGGGCGGCGCTAAACTCGAAGTCCGCGCACTTGTAGCTTTGCCTTGGCAGCCCGTCGGAGACACGCGTGACGGCCGGACTCGCACCGCTCATCTCGATCCTGCTGGCCATCTGGCCCCCGGCGGCCTGGCCGGTGCAGCAATCGGAGCAGGCGCCGCCGGCCGGGGCCGTGAAGGAAGATCCGCCCGCTCCGCCCGATCCACAAGAGGCGGTGCGCCAGGCGCTGCTGTCGCCCGCGTCCGAACAGCCCGCCCGCGTCAACGCCGCGATCGAGCTGCTGGCGGCCGATCTGAAGCTCCTGGCCAACCAGCTCGCGACCTCGGAGAACGACGACGTCGTTCGCGCGATCCTCGACGCGGTGCAGATCCGGGTGGCCCAGCATGAACGCACGGTCGAACTCGTGCCGGCCCTCCTGAGCCTGTCCGTGGCCGAGGGGCGCGGCGATCTGCCGGAGCGGGCCCTCGCCACGCTCGGCAGCATCGATGGGGCCTGGGCTGCCAAGACCCGGCCCGTGTTCGAGGCGGCGCTGAAGGGCGGCGACCCGAAGCGCGCGCTGGCGGCGGCGCGGGCGCTTTCGCTGACCCGGGATCTGACGGTGGTCGACCCGCTGCTCGACCTGCTCGAGAAGGCCGAGGGCCGGGGCCCGCTGGCGGACTCCTGCAGGAAGGCGCTGACCGAACTCCTCGGGGTGGATTTCGGGAACGACATCCAGAAGTGGCGCGCCTTCTGGGCCGAATGCGCCGGCAAGTCGAGAGACCGCATCCTGGAAGACGCGCTGGCCCGGCTGCGGCAGGAGCACCAGGCCCTGCTCGAGGCCAAGAACCGGGAGATCGTGCGGCTCAAGCGCGAGCAGGACGGCAGCGATCCGCAGGCGCTGATCGCCGATCTGAACGATGAGCTTCCCGGGGTGCGCAAATTCGCGGCCGAGCTGCTGGTGCGCGGCCCGGCCGAGTGGGACCTGGCGCCGGCCCGGCCGACGGTGATCGGGCGCTTGAAGGCCGGCACGGAGCCGCCGGACCTGCAAGTGGATCTCCTGCAGCTCCTGAAGGCGATCGATCTGCGGGCCGGCAAGACCGGGGACGAGCCGGAGCGCGATGGTCTGGTCGTGGCCAGCCTGGGCAGCGACGTGCCGCAGAAGGTGATCGCCGCCCTCGAGGTGGCCGAGCAGTTTCCCGCGGCTCAGGTCAGGGACGAGGTGCTCCGGATCCTCAGAGGCCTGTCGGAGCGCCCGCTCACGGTCGAGGTCCGGGTGGCGCTGGTCGAGGCCTGCGCCGAGGGGAAGCTCACGCTCCGGGCGGCCCGGGATTCCCTGCTGACCCTGCTGCGCAACGACCCTGCAGCGAAGGTGCGCCTTTCGGTGGTGTCGACCCTCGGATCGCTGAAGCTCCAGGACACCCGGCAGGATCTGGCCCGCGTGCTGCTCGAGGATGCGGACTGGCAGGTGCGGCGGCGGGCGGCCTCGGCGCTGCGGATCGTGTCGGAGAATCCGCCGCTCGAAGCCCTGGTCAAGGCGCTCGACGATTCCAAGCCGGAGGTCCGGTCGGAAGCGGTCACGGTGTTGGCGGCGTTGTCCGGATCCGTGACCGCGACGAAGCTGTCCGGCGAGCAGCATCCATTGGTGGTTTCGGCGCTCGCCGAGCGGCTCGGACGCGAGGACGTGATCAACGTCCGCGCCGCGCTGGTGCGGGCGCTGGGCCAGCTCGGTTCAATGGCGGCATTGCCGGCGCTGTGCGAGGCGGCCCTGAAGGCTCCGCCGATCAACGGCTCGGCGCCGGACCCGGCGGTGGGCGCGCTGGTCGAATCGATCCGGGAGGTGCTGTCGCAGCTCGCGGGCGCCGACCCGGCGCGCTGGGCGGACGTGGCGGCGCGGTTCGAGGGAAAGGAGGAATGGCTCCGCTTCGCACTCTCGCAGCAACTGACGGCGATGCGGGCGGCGGGCGCGGAAGCTTCAGCGGTGCTCCCGATCCGGGTCCGCCTGGCGCGGGCGGCGCTCGCGGCGGGTGTGCTCGACCAGGTGTTGGCGGTGGCGGCCGGAGACTCGTCGCCGGTGCCCGCGCCCGAAAACGGCACGCCCCAGAATGGCGCGGACCTGGGTCTGCAGTCCGAACTGGCCGTGATCCACGGAGAGGCGTTGAGCCGCCAAGGCGACGCGGCCGGCGCGGCGGCGCAGTTCGACCGGGCGCTGGCCCTGGGCGGATTGGCGCAAACGCGGTTGCAGGTGTTGGGTCTGGCGGCGGACGCGTACCGCCAGGCCGGCAATCCGGACCGCGCCCGGGAGCTCCTGGCCGCCGAGGCCGAGCTTCCACCGGAGCAGCTGCTGGTGCTGGCCCGGCTCGAAGGGGCCGCCTTGCGATGGCCCGAGGCGATCGCCCGCTACCGCGCCTGGCTGAAGGCCGCCTCAGGCGCGGTGCCGGCCGAGCGGTTCACCGTGCGGCTGGAGCTGGTCGAGGCGCTGCTGAAGGCGAACGATGCGGCCGGGGCGCTCGCGGCTCTCCCGGCGCCGGCCGATCTGCCGAAGGATGCCGATCCGGACCTTCGAACCCGTCTGGAGACGCTGGCCGCAAAGGTGCAGGAGGCCCAGGCGCCGCCGCCGCCCGGCAAGCCGGAAGACAAGCCGGCGGACCAGCCGGGCGCCGCGACCGAAACCAAGCCGGTTCCGCCTTCGACCCAGGGCGGCGGCGGTTTCGAGGGGGCTTCAACGGGACGATGAAGATCATCATCGCCGGCGCAGGAGCGGTTGGATTCAATCTGGCCCGGGACCTTTCCAACGACAAGCATGACATCATCGTCATCGAGTCGGATCCGGCCCTGATCCGGGCGTTGCAGGAGCGCGTCGACGTGCATGCGCTGGAGGGCAGCTGCACCGACGCGGAGATCCTGAAGGTCGCGAAAACGGAGCAAGCCGACGTCTTCATCGCGGTGACCAATTCGGATGAGGTCAACATCGTCGCCTGCACCATGGCGTTTGCGCTGGGGGCCAAGCGGCGAATTGCCAGGGTGCGCAATCCCAAGCTCTCGGGCGAAAACGCGATCGTCAACAAGCGCGAGTATCACATCAACCGGATCGTCAATCCGGACGTGCTGGCGGCGGAGATCGGGCTGCGCCTGATCGAGGTGCCGGGGGTCACCTTCCGCGCGGAATTCGCCGAGGGCGAGATCCTGTTGCGTGCCTTCCGGCTTCCGGAGAACAGCGAGATCGAGGGGGTGCCGCTGTCCGAGCTGTCCGCCCAGTTTCCCGAGCGGCCGTTCCTGGTGGCGGCGATCGAGCGCGGCGGGCAGATGCTGATTCCGCGCGGCGGCGACGAACTGCGCTCCGAGGACGTGATCTATCTGCTGATGCTGAAGAACGCCGAGACGAAGTTCCAGCACCTGATCCGGTATGAGCGCGACGGGAAGCTCGGGCGGGTGGTGGTCTACGGAGCCTCGGCGATTTCGTTCGGGTTGCTCAGGCGGCTGGACGGGATCGCGCATCGGATCCTGCTGGACGACCAGCGGGAGCGGGCCGAGCGGGCCTCCGAGGCACTGACCGGCGTGACCGTGCTGCACGGCTGGGTCAGCGCGGACGACGTCGCGCGGGAGATCGACTTTGCGAACGTGGACTGCTTCATGGCGGCGAGCGACGACGACCGCATGAACCTGGTGGCGGCTCTGTACGCGAAGCAGAAGGGCGCGAAGCGCACCATGGTGCTGGCGCGGGAGCCGGACATCGTGCCGCTCCTGGAGGTGGTCGGCTTCGACGCGGTGATCAACGCGCGCCTGCTGGCGGTGTCGGAGATCTCCCGCTACGTGCGGCCGGGCAAGGTCCTGTCGGTCCAGCGGATCGGCGAGAGCGGGGCGGAGGCGGTGGAGCTGCTGGTGCGCAAGGGCGCCCGGGCGGCGGAGAAGTCGCTCAAGGACCTGAAGTTGCCGAAGGGCGCCATCGTGGGCGCGGTGTCCCGGGACGGACTGGCCTTCCTGCCGACGGGCGAGACGGTCCTGGAGGTGGGAGACGATATCGTGGTCTTCGTGCTGGGCGACGTGCGCGAGCGGGTCGAACAGCTGTTCGCGGGGTCGCAGAAGATCCGTTTCGAGTCGAAGTAGGCTGGGGCGCCGTCTGAGTTGAGCGATCTTCTTCCAGTGTTGCTGGTTCTTTCGCGTCTGGCGGGAATGGCGGGGCTCTTGCTGTTGCCGTCCCTGGCGATGGAACTCAGCAATGACGCGCTGGACGTGCGTCAGATCCTGGCCTACGTGGTGCCGGCGGTGCTCTCGATCGGGGCCTACCTGCTGCCGCGCCTGCGCCGGGACGGCGAGCGGCCGCAGCTGAAGACCCCGCTGCAGGGGTTCCTCTGCGTGGTGCTGGGCTGGGTGCTGTTCGCGCTGATCGGCGCGGTGCCGTACTGGATCTCAGGCGCCTTGCCCTCGTTCGTGGATGGCGTCTTCGAGTCGATGAGCGGGTTCACGACCACCGGCGCGTCGGTCTTCACTTCGGTGGAGGCGGTGCCGAAGGCGCTTCTGCTCTGGCGGGCCCTGACGCAGTTCATCGGCGGCCTGGGCATCATCGCGCTGTTCGTGGCGGTGCTGCCGGCTTTGGGCGCGGGCGGCGTGGTGCTGTTTCGTTCGGAAGTCGCCTCGAAGGTCCTTGAGGATCGCCTGCGCCCGCGGATCCAGGACACCGCCAAGCTGCTCTGGTACATCTACGCCGGGCTCTCGCTGGCGGCTTTCCTGGCGCTGATGCTCTGCGGCATGAGCGTCTTCGACGCGGCCTGCCACGCCATGACGTCGGTGTCCACCGGGGGTTTCTCGACCAACGACCAGAGCCTGGGCGGCTACGGCGCCGGCGCCCAGTGGGTGGTGATCTTGTTCATGTTCCTGGGCGGCACTTCGTTCCTGCTGCATGGCAAGGCGATGCGCGGCGATTTGAAGGCGTATTGGCGCAACGAGGAGTTTGCACTCTACATGTGCATCCTGCTCGCGGCGGTGGGGTTGATGGTGATCCTGTTGATGTCGACCGCGGCGCCGGTGGCGCCCGGGGCGGAGCCGGCGGGATTCTGGACGAGTGTGCGCGACTCGGCCTTCCAGGTGACCTCGATCATGACGTGCTGCGGGTATGCCAGCGCGGACTACGACCGCTGGCCGGACGCCGGCCGGTTCCTGCTGGTCGTGCTGATGCTGATCGGCGCCTGCTCCGGATCGACCGCCGGCGGGGTCAAGGTGTTCCGGTTCCTGCTGGTCTTTCGGGCCATCGGGCGGCAGTTGTCGATGCTGATCTCGCCCAGCCGAATCGTCACCGTGCGCTTTTGCGCCATTCCGGTCCCCGCCGACGCGCTGCTGGCGGCCTGCATGCTGCTCATACTGTTCGTTCTGACGACCATCTTCGGTGGCCTGGTCCTGATGCTGCTGGGCGTCCCCATGCTCGAGGCGGTCACCGGCACCCTGACCTGCCTCTCCTGCTGCGGCCCCGGCCTCGGCTCCGTCGGCCCGGCGGGCAATTTCTCCGAGATCCCCTCTCTCGGCAAGCTCGTGCTCTCCCTGGTCATGCTGATGGGCCGCCTCGAGTTCTACGCCGTCCTGGTCCTCTTCGCCTCCCGCCGCCTCCGCCGCTGACCCCCGATTTCCAAAAGAACTCGAGCAGCCCCTTTCTGCCGCCCCGAAAGGCCTCTAGAATGCTCTGTCTCCACCAGGAGAAACAACACCGCGGGGTGGAGCAGCTGGCAGCTCGTCGGGCTCATAACCCGGAGGTCGCAGGTTCGAATCCTGCCCCCGCTACCAAACACAACCCAGGGCGGACAGGCCGGTTAGGCTTGCCCGCCCTGGTGATTTTCGGGGGCCCTTCTCGCCGGGTGTGGCCAGATTGTGTCCACGAGAATGCGGGGCAGGCTGGGAAGGTCTGCTGAGAGCATCTCGATCTTCCGTCACGGGAAGGTCAATGGATCCGCTTCTCCCACTGAACGGCCGTGATCGTTCGTCTTGCTGCGGTTGGACGCGCCACGAAGGGATTCGGCTTCGTCAGCCACCGGTCTGTGCAGGTGGCGGCGCCTCGTGATCCCACTGGAAGTAGCGCTTCAGGCCGTTGCCTGTCTTGTGGTCGAGAACGCCCTCATGCTGGAGTCGGCCGACGACGATTCCCGGCGAGATGCCGGCGCTCTCGGCGAACGCTCTGATTGTCGAGAGCGTCGGCCGTCCGCCTGAGACCAACCGCAGGTAGTCACGGGGAGGAATGAGGGTGTCGCGCGCGAACTCGTTGGCCCGACACTCGTCGGGGTCACCATCGGCTGGAGAGTCGATGTAGATCGTCGCCGTCTTGTGCTCGAGCACATGGCATGCTTCGTGGAAGAAGCTGAACCAGAGCTGGTCGTCGGACTTGTGACGCAAACTCAGGGAGATGAGAGCTTTCTCCGCTCCCTTCCACCTCGTTGCGCCGCTGATTGCAAGTCCCGGGAGCGAAGGAACCAACGTCACGGCTACGCCAGCCTCTGCGCAAGTCTGGACGAGCTTGGGAACGAAGTGCTCGGGAGGGTCCGTTGTCAAGCGACGTACGTTGTCGAGGGCCTCCCGAAAACGACCGGAGTCGAAGCGAGCGCACCGAATGGACTGGCTCTCGATCTCTGCCCTGCGCAGCCAAGAGACCAAGGCGAACCGGTTGGGGTTGAAGGCCGAGGACTTCCGGAAGCGAGCGGTCACGTGTGCCCACTCGTTCTCCCAGGCCTCGGGTGACGCGACGCCAAAGAAGTGGAGCAGAGCTTCTACTCGTTCCTGGACCCTCTGGCCCACCTGTGCGTGGCCGAAGTAGCCCGTGCGCCGCATGGCAGCCACGGGGAACTGGCGCATCCAGCCAGCGAATGCGTCCAGGTTGGCATGGAAAGCCTTTCGCCGCCGCTCAGCGCGGTAGTTGAACTCGAGGGAGTTCCAGAAACGCGCCGGGATTCCAAGAACTCTCTCGAGCTGAAGTGCAACGTCCATCGACAACGGCACGCGAGCGTTGATGATCTGGCTCACGTGCTTCTCGGAGAGACCAGCTCGACGCGCCAGCTCGGCGTTGGTGATCTGGCGCTCTTCCAGGGCCTCCGCGAGAATCTCGCCTGGCGGTGAAAGGTCGCGGACACTGTTGTTGGTCTCATTCATGTGTGTCCTCGATCGAGTGGATTCGGACCGTGGTGATCTGGCTCCATGCTGTGTTGCCGGGTGCGGACGTTTCGTCGTCGCCCACGGCCTCGAGAATCAGTCGGTACGGTCCGTCCAGGTCGATTGAGTACTGGCCAGCCCTGTCGCCCTTCAGCTCGTGGAGGCGACCCGGGGCGCTTCGGAGATCCTCCAGGGTGGAGGCAGCCAGGAGCGCGGAGAGTCGTCTCCCGAGCCTCCGGCCTCGTTCATCTCCGAAGGCCTTTTTTCTGGACCGTTCGGACGCGCACTGTTTCTCCAGCTTGGTTGTCCGAAACTCTAGCCGCACGGGGAGTCCTCGTCCACCTGATCTTTACCAAAGTGGTAAAGGTTCCTGGGCGGGAGGCATGCCGCTTTCGGCGCGAATCTCGCGGCGTTTAGCGGCGACGTATTGAGCACCGGAGTTGGTGAGCCCGGTTCGTGGAGTGAGTATCGCCCATGCTTCTCGAGGTCGAACCAGGAGTAACTGTCGTTCAGCGCCTCCGAAGAGAAGCGGAGCACCGTCGTGGAGTCGGTCATGCTTGAGTCCCCTGAGCATCCATGCCCCGTAGTAGGTTCCTGAGATACGCTTCGGCCTCCTCGATGTACTCGCTTGGCATCTGATGCAACTTCCGCACTTGAGAAGGAACGGAGACAGTGCCAACGTTGGGAGGAATCCGCGGCCACTGAGACGTCAACTCCAGATAGAAGCTCTTCTGGTCCTCCCGGAGCGATTCGACCAGGGCCTCGAGCGGGTCTTCGGGGCGGCCGTGCTCAACCGCCCCACCCCCTTCCGCCGCAGGGATGGGACCGCCGCAACTCCTTGACGGACAGCGGGTCACGGCACGACACTCCACCGGGGGAGTATTGTGCGCGCATTTCCGCGCTCATTTCGCTCATTTGACGCCGACCTCTAGAAGGTGCAACGCTCGGTAACCAGCACCTCGCCCTTCCCCCTCCAAGCGGAGGAAGCCTTGCTCGATCAGCCGCCGCAGCTCGTGACGGCTGGCGTGGCGCGTCAGCCCGAACAGGGCACGGTGGTCGGTGTTCACCAGCGGGCTGAAGCGAGGCTCGGGCAGTCCAGGAGATGTTCGGAATTTTCCGAACATCTCTCGTCGTTGTCTCATTTTCGAGGCAGTCAGTAGTAGTTCGCAAAATTCAGAACAAGAGGCGAGCAGAAAATCCCTGAATGGCCGATGTGACCAGCAAGAAGACCGGCGATGCGGTGCGCATCCTGAAGCAGAAGTATGTTCGCACCAATAAGGATCGTGAGCTTTTCGAACAGGCGCGCACGGACGGCGACGTGGCGCAGCAGATTCACGACGCCCGAAAGAAGGCAGGACTCTCCCAGCGCGCTCTCGCGAAGCTCGTCGGAACCTCCGCTTCCGTCATCTGCCAGCTCGAGGACGCCGACTACGAAGGGCACTCGTTCACCATGCTGAGGCGAATCGCCAAGGCGCTGGGCAAGCGTGTCGAGATTCGCCTTGTCACTCGCAGAGTGTCTCGTCGCAGTCAAGACTCTGCGGCCATCTGATGTAGGCGGCCACACGGATCCCCGGCGATCCCTTCGCCGCCGTCATCCCGGGCCAACCCCCGGGCCTCCCCTGGACACGTCCGACGACATTCCGCATGAAGCGAGACCCCTGCAGTCTCGGGACTCAAGGGAGAGGTCGCCGACATCGAGTGGATGCCCCACGCTGCCGTGATTCTGCTTTGATGAACTTCTCGGGCTGTGGCATAGTTGCCCATCTCGTCCGGCGCGACCACCGGACGGGACCAACAGGTGAAGAGATCGGGCCGGGAAACGGAGGAGGCAGCACATGCCGCATGACATCACGCTCATCGTGGAGGCCATGGCGGGGTTCATCGTCGATTACGCGGTCGCGCTGGCCGCCGTCGGGATCCTGACCATGGCGCTTCTGGAGGCCTACAAGCAGGCGTTTCGCCGTCGAGATTGGTTTCAGATGCTCGCGGTGTGGAACTGGATCAAGTCGGACCTGCCCGAGGCTGGGCCTGCGTACCGCGAGCTCATTCACTTGACGACGGGCGTCCGTGCCGAAACGGTCCGGCTTCCCGAGCGGGCTGCACCGTTGTGGCGGGACTTGATGGCGCCGATCATGGACGGACAGGGCGCGCTGTATGCCCTCGACCTCGAGAAGATGATGGGACAGATCCAGGAGGCCGCCGACCTCGTCCTGAGCGAGCCCGAGAGATATCGGCATCTGTACCAGTTCCTGTCCTCGGGCTCGGAGGAGGAGGACCAGACGCTCTGGCGCGACGTGGCCGACACGCCAGCGACGGCGCGGACGCCCGATGCGACGGCCAAGGAC
>Ga0326597_10003784_pt1 | contig 21574 bp, 36 predicted proteins | sample RVTome_12_FD_203789 | JGI IMG/M metagenome (GOLD analysis project Ga0326597, IMG submission 203789) | Soil microbial communities from uranium-contaminated site in the Upper Colorado River Basin, Wyoming, United States - RVT100D185 | ecosystem: Environmental > Terrestrial > Soil > Contaminated >...
CCTTTACACGTGGGCGCAGCTTCACGAGCTGCTCGCGACACATCTGTCAGCCGGTGCCCATGTAAAAGATAAGGACGACTTCTTTTTTTCCCCGGAAGTCCTCCAATGAAACCGCTCGGCCGGTGGACGATTGAAGGGTGAACGACGGAGCGTTTTTATAACCCCAAAGCATAGCCGGCCACTGCCATGCTGCGAGTCCAGCGGCAATTCCTACGGCCAGAATCGCCGCGGTTATCCACTTTCGCCCGGTTCGACGGTTAGGAATGTTCCTATTAGTCCGGCCACGCTCGGGTTTTCTGTTTGATGTTCGTGCCATAAGAGTTTCGCTTCTAGCTCCTAAACTTGGACCGGATCACATTAAAGGAATAAACGGCGGTACCCTTTCTCGGTAACGCCTGAATTCCTCACCGAATTCCTTCTCAAGTTCCCGGTCTTCTTCCCGCGCCAAAAGGATGTACCTGACGATAAGAAACGGAGCTAACAGAATGGTGAAAATAGTCGGCCACATGATCAGAAAGGCGACGACCAGGAAAATCAGTCCTACGTACTGCGGATGGCGCAGTCTGGCATACAGGCCGTCGGTAACCAGCACGCTTCCGCCCTGATAGACTTTCTTCCAGCCTACGGCAAGAAGGACAAATCCCAGAACAATGAGGACTGTACTCAAGAACATTACCATGAAAACGCCGGCTTCCAAGCTGATGATCCCTCTCCGTGAAAGAAGATACGCCCAGAGGTGGCTCTCGTACATGCCGAATAGTTTGGGGTCAACTCCCAGAAGAGGCGCTACGAGATAAATGGTGAGCGGGATACCAAACATTTCTGTGAAAAGGCTGATAAAGAAAGCGGCCGCAAGCCCTGCGCCCTTCCATTCCTTCGGCTTACGCGGACGGGTCAAGTAAAACAGGAAAAAGAGGAAGACCGCGGTAATCATGAATACCGTCGGCCAATTTCCGTACCATTTATCGAAAGACATTTTTTCTTCATTGGTAACGACGGCACTCGAAAAGTCCATGAGAGCGGACCCCAGCAGGATTACGACAATCACCACCTGTACGATCAGAAGAGCGATCTTGACGACTCGCAGCGTCTTTCTTTGTGTTTCTGGACTCATCTCGCAAGTCTCGGCGCGCTATGTAGCAAAAGAAATCCGGCTAAGGAGATCAAAGTCATTGCCGCGGCAAACACCTGCGCGGCAGGGATTCCCCAGGCAAAGATGGCCGGCTGGCCACGGAAAAATTCCACGAAGAACCGTGCCACTCCATAAGCCGAGAGATAGGTGAGGAAGGCAAATCCATCAGCCTGGTATTTCTTTCTCATGTTCCAGACCACGAGGAACACCAAAAAATATGCTGCCATTTCGTAGATTTCGATCGGATGAAGCGGGATGTTTAACGGTGCTAGAGAACGTGGATCGGTATAGGTGATAGCCCACGGGAGATCGGTCGGCTTTCCGTAGCTGTCGCCATTAAACAAACAGGCAAACTGCCCGATCGTCTGGCCGAGAGCGATCCCGGGAGCCAGCGTGTCGCCCAGCTTCAAGAAGGAGAGCTCTTTCTGCCGGCAGTACCATAAGGCTGCAAGCGCGCCGCCAAAAAGAGAGCCGATGACTCCTATTCCCCCGTGCCACAGGGCCAGTAGCTCCCAGGGATGTTGTAAAAAATAGGCCGGCTCAGAAAACAGAACGAAATAGATTCGAGCGCCTACGATGCCACCGAAGAGAGCATAGATAGCAAAGTCCTGGATGAGTTTGGGATCGAGACTTTTTCTTTCTGCCTCTTTGCTACTCAGCCAGAGACCGACTAAGAAAGACAGGGCAACAATGACTCCGTAGGAACGAAGCTCAAAGTTTCCGAACTGCAAGAGAACTGGATACATAACCCTTATCTACATTTCAGGAGGTTAATTTTTCCGCTAAGAGAACCTTGAGATCGCGCCGGAGGCGCACCATAGCATCCACGTCTATGCCGGAGTAATAGCCGCGGATTTGCGCCTTTCGGTCTACCAAGATTAGCCGGTTGCTGTGGAAAAGCTCTTTTTCCTCTCCGGTCTTCTTTACAACCTCAGGAGGATTTTTCTCCTCTCCGATCCCTAGCTTGAAGCCTTGCTGCGCAAGTCGATATGTCGTGTCTTTATCTCCTGTAAGAAAAAGCCACAGATCGGGATCAGCGCTGAAGCGTTCGGCGTATTTGTTCAGAACCTCGGGCGTATCTCGCTCCGGATCAACAGTGATCGATACGAAATGAACCGCTGATCGAAAATCCGGATCGTTCAGATAATCGAGATGCAGCAGGCCCATTTGCGGCACAATCAGAGGACAAATATCGGTACAATAGGTGTAAAAAAACTGCGCTACCCAAACTTTTCCTTTGAGATCCGCAAGGCTGACTTTTCGCCCGCTCCGCTCGGTGAACGTGAAGTCTGGCACTGCGCCAAAATTTTTCAGTCCTTCCAGAAGCGGTTCCGACTTTGCTTCCGACATCACCCGTCCTTGCCACCGCCAAATAGCGACCCCGACAATCGCCACACAAACAAACGCCACAAGTGCCCATAGCAGCCGGCGCAGTATTACAATCGCAGTCATTTTAGTTTCCACTACCGAACTGAACGGTATTCGCCTTTACCCTCTTCCGCGCTGACGATGCCCTTGAGAGCTTCGTCCAACTTGGCCTCGACAGTAGACGCTCCTATGCCTCCCGCGTGCTTGTAGGTGATCCGACCCTGCGGGTCGATAAAGAATGATTCCGGAATTCCCCACACGCCATAGTCGACGGCGATTTTCCCGCTGGGGTCCTGGCCATTCATATAAGTAACCCCAAACTCTTGAAGAAAAGCCCGCGCATCTTCTTCCGTGTCCTGAATATCAATCCCGAGAAAAACAACGTCCCGTCCTTTTGTCTTCTGCCACGCAGCCTCCAGAGCTCTTGCTTCCGCGCGGCAAGGCGGGCACCAGGAAGCCCAGAAATTGAGGAATACCGCCTTGCCCCGAAAGTCTTGGAGCCTGATTGTCCTTCCGTCGAAAAGCCTCAGAGTGAATGGAGCGGCTTGTTTGGCAATGAGAGGAGATTGGATGTGGCGCGCATCGCGCGAAAAGCCATAGACGAGCAGCCCGATTACTCCTCCCACGGTTACCCCAGCGAAGGCTAGCCTGCCCCAAGTTTTCAAGCTCAGCGCCTCCCAACTTTTCCTTGCGCCGCAACGCTCTCCTTTAAGTTCTTGGCTCGATGCCCGCAGCCCTGCTCCGCAGGACTCTTGAGGCTTCAAGCCAGCCATCCCTGGCGCCAGGGGACGTAATAAATTCTCAAAACGGCGAGGAATCAAAGCAGATTACAGATTCCAAAGGTTCTCCTCTAAACTATTCGTCAGGAAACTCGCCGCATGAGATTGCTGATGCTCTACGCTCTTACTGGTGCCGCCAATCGCGGACGAAAAGTCCTGAGCCTTAGCGAGTTCGAAACGACGGAGACCGAGCTAAAAGCCATCGCTGCGCCGGCCAAAATCGGGCTCAGCAGAATCCCAGCCACGGGATAGAGAATCCCCGCAGCAACCGGAATGAGGACTGTGTTGTAGACAAAGGCCCAGAAGAAATTTTGCTTCATGGTCCGCATGGTGCGCTTTGAGAGCGCGATGGATGTAACGATGCCTCTCAGATCGCCGCTGATGAGCGTGATGTCCGATGCCTCCATGGCCACGTCCGCTCCTGTGCCGATGGCGATTCCCACATCGGCTTGAGCCAACGCTGGCGCATCATTGATACCATCGCCAACCATGGCCACGACTTTCCTCTCGGCCTGCAGGCGCTTTACTTCGTCCGCCTTGCCCTGCGGTAGGACTTCGGCCAGGACTCGATCGATACCGACCTGGCGAGCGATGGCCTCGGCGGTTCGTCGGTTGTCTCCGGTGATCATGGCGACTTCTAACCCTAGCTTCTGCATGGCGTCTACCGCTTGTTTGGAGTTCGGTTTTAGAGTATCCGCCACCGCGATAATCCCGGCCGGGCGCCCATCAATCGCGATGAACATCGGAGTTTTTCCTGCGTCCGCCAGTTGTTGCGCTTCTTGCTCGAGGCCTTCCAGAACGATCTTTCGATCCCTCATCAATTTGACATTGCCTAGGAGAATTTCCTTTCCGCCTATATTGGCTTCAATTCCATGTCCCGGGATGGCATTGAAGGACTGAGCCGACTCCAGCGAGAGATGGTCATTGTCTATAGCTCGCTTAACGATTGCCTCGCCCAATGGATGTTCGGAACCTTTTTCCGCGGATGCTGCGTAGAAAAGAATGTCTTGTTCCGAGAAGCCAATTGCCGCTACCACGTCCGTCACGGAAGGCTCGCCTTTGGTTAATGTTCCGGTCTTGTCGAGAACGACCGTAGAGAGCCTGGATGCAAGCTCTAGTGCTTCGGCGCCGCGGAAAAGAATGCCATGCTCCGCCCCTTTTCCGACTCCGACCATCACCGCAGTGGGCGCTGCCAGGCCGATGGCGCAAGGGCAAGCGATCAAAAGAACCGCCATAAAATTCGCGAGGGCGAAGATGAGCGCGGGCTGAGGTCCGAAGAAGTACCAAAGTCCAAAGCTCAGAACGGCAATGCTGATCACGATCGGAACGAATATCCCGGCGATCTTGTCGGCCGTTCTCTGGATCGGGGGCTTGGAACCCTGCGCAGCTTCAACCAGCTTGATGATTTGCGCCAGAGCCGTGTCCTTGCCGACCTTGGTTGCCTTAAAACGGAATGAGCCGGTCTTATTGAGAGTGGCACCGTATACCGCGCTGCCCGGTAACTTCTCGACAGGGATGCTTTCGCCGGTGAGCATCGATTCATCGACCGCAGACGAACCCTCCACGACTTCTCCGTCCACTGAGATCTTCTCTCCCGGACGAACGATGATCACATCGCCAACTTGGACCTCCTCGACTGGAATGTCTGTTTCCTGGCCATCACGGATCACCCGGGCGGTCTTGGCCCGTAGGCCCAATAGCTTTTTGATTGCCTCGGACGTCCGCCCCTTTGCCCGCGCCTCGAAGAACCGGCCGAGCATAATCAGGGTGTGCAGAATCGCCACAGTCTCAAAATAAACACCCGATCGAATACCTTCGCCGACAAAAAAGCCCGGAGCGACAGTGACCACCATGCCGTAAATGTATCCCGCGTTGGTTCCAAGTGAGACCAACGTGTTCATGTCCGCTGTCTTGTGTCGCAGAGCTTTCCAGAAGCCGATGTGAAACTGCCAGCCGACCCAGAAGTGAACAGGAGTCGCAAGCAGAAACTGAAACAAGTGGTTCGTCAGCCACTCCGGTATCGGCATCCATTCGGAAATCATACCCAACAAGAGGGGGATACTAAGCGCGGCACCGACCAAAGTTTTTACGCGTAGCTCCCGGATTTCCCGATCTCGGGCGTCTTTCTCGTAATCGACTGAAGCCGAGCTATCCGCGATCTCTAGCGGCTCGTAGCCGATCTCCCGGATCGCTTTGCGCAGGTCAGAGGGCGAGTGGAGTGAGGGGATGAAGCTTACAGTCGCTCGCTCGGCGGCGAAGTTCACATCTGCCTTTGTCACGCCGGGAAGGCTGCGGAGCTGGGTCTCAATTTTCTCCACGCATGAGGCACAGGACATACCGCGAACGGGAATTGTGATCTCTTCTGTCCTCGTCCCGTAGCCGAGGTTTTCGATCTCTCGCACGATGCGGCTTACGGACACGCGAGAAGGATCGTAAAGAACAGTTCCCTTTTCAGCGGCAAAATTGATCGCGGCTTCTTCAATGCCTTCCAGCTTGGAGAGCCCCGTCTCGATCTTCTCGACGCAGCTTGCGCAGCTCATCCCTCGGATGGGGAGATCGAGCCGTGTAAGGTTGCTTTCTGCAGCAGCCACCACGGCCTTCTGTGAACCGTTTGACGGCTTACCCGCGGGTTGGCCGTTGAGAAACTTCTCAGGATTCTCTGCAAACCGGTCGCGGCACCCTTGCGCGCAGAAATAATAGTTCCGGCCGTCATGCTGATAAGTAGCCGCGGCCTGCTCTTCCTCAACCGTCATTTGGCATACTGGATCTGTGGCTGGCATATGATACCTCTGAACGACTCTGTTAAGCTTTTTAAATACCCTTCTCGATCCTCACCAGTGCCAGACCTGATCATGCTGGTCGATAAGCTCTGGCAAGGCCTCACGCTTCACCTTCTTGATGCCGGAAACAAAGTCTGCGTCGGACAACCCGCGCTCGTCTACATCTTGTTCCACGAGGTAAACCGGCACTCCCTTTTGAATCATTTTCTCCACGCCCTTACCGATCTCGGGAGGGTGCGTCATCTTGGTCTCTCCGAAGGCCAAGCCTGAAGCGTCTTGTCCCTTCACGGCATAGTTAACCGCATTGGCTCTAAGCAGAACCGAAATGTCTGCGCCAGCGTTCTTTAGCATGTGTGTCAGCCAGAGGACCGTGTCGTCCTGTTCCTCAATGGTCGCTCGGTATGCGGTTTCAACAATATTAAGTATTTTCGGCATGCCATCCTCCTTGACTATTTTGTTGGAATAACGAGCGTCGCATCGCTGGCCATTGACGCGTCGAGGAAATCCTTGGGCCCGCCGCGCCTCGGCCCCTCAATCCAGTCGCCTGCGCCTCGTTCATCTACACACAATCCACAATTGACCCAATCCAGCTTGACATCTTTCGTACTCGCCAGTTTAAACAAAGATGCAACCCAATCCTTCGTGGTAGGGTGTTGCTCCTGTTCCACAGAAGTCCCCTTGACTGGATTGGGATGAGGCTGCTGGGCCCTCATAGTCAAATTGACTGCGCCTTCATAAGCAAAAACGTTCACGTTATGCCCCTTTTCCAAAGCGGCGTTGATAATCCTCAGCGCCGAAGTCGAGTTGGCCGATTCGTAAGGGGCATCCATAATCGCAATAGTTAACGTTTTTTCTGAAGCCACGATTCACCTCCTTTCTATTCAGTGCCAGATGGCCCTGGTTCCCGGTTCCAAAAGCAGATCCAGAATCCGATCCATGTCCGCAATCTCCACCCCTTCAACAAGATTGCTGATGGCCCGCTCTTTCAGCGAGAAGCTATCGGCCAGGACTTTGATTTTGTTCCTTATAAGTCTCGACATCGCTTCGCAGTATTTCGATCCCTTTCGCACCGGGAGGACTCCGTTCTGCACAAGGAAAAGGACCGTATCATTTCCCCGATCGGAGATTCCCTGGACTAGCTCAGGAAAATACTGTGAATCTGAGCTATCAAACGGGTCTCTCGATTCGATCAAAAGATACTTTGCCATTGCTACACCTCCTCTTTGTTTTTATGATGGTTTTGATTTCCCGAAATAGAACTTGTGAGCGCTTCGCCAACAGGACGAACCGCAAGCGTCATCCTTTCCACTCCTGTCACCTCCACCTTTTGTCCAAGGGAAGGCTCCCTCTTTGATATCGCGTCCCAGATCTCGCCCCTGAAAAAGACCTTCAAAGCACCATTCCCGTTCTGGATCACCTCCGCCTTGCCTCCGATTATGCCTTCAGCACCCGTGGTCACCGGTCTCCAGAAGTCCTTCCACATGAGCCAGTAAAAGGCCGCACAGACAATAAGGATCAGGGAGTAAAAGAGCATGGCTTGCTGTAAAGGTAGAACCCAGAACAGAACCGACCCGATCAGCGGGAGAACAAAAAGAATGTGACACATAGCCTCTAATCTCCGCCCTTCAAGGTTTCCTCACCAGATCCATGACGAGCGCTTTTGCCTCCGGGCTGGACCAGTCCCTTTCACCTAAAACCTGCCCCAGCAGAAATCCTTTGCGGTCGATCAGAAAAGTCGCAGGGTGGCCTCTGAATTTGTACTTTTCAGAGACTTCTCCCCGGGGATCAATGAGAACCGGGAAGCTGAGCTTGAATTCCTTCTGAAAGTCTTTGACTAAATCCTCGGGTTCCTGAAAGCTCACAGCTAAAATCATCAAATCCTTATCCTTGAACTCCCCAAACAGCTTTTCCTTGGTGGGCAACTCCCGCCGGCAGTTCGGTCAGAAGGTTTGGAAAAATCCCAAGAGAACAACTTTCCCCCTAAAATCAGAAAGGCTCACTGTCTTGCCGTCAACTTGCGGCAATGAAAACTCCGGCGCCGCCCTCTTCTGCTGCCGAATCACGGAAAAAGTTTCGTAGGGATCGGCCGCACGAGATGATAGAGGCGAGGACAAAACCGCTAAGAAAGCTAAGAGTCCTGTAATAAGTTTCACATCGCCCCTCCTTTTTAAGAATTAGAGAAACCAGTATGTCAGCGTGTCGTTGATACCGACCAGAATAAAAATCGCCGCCGATATTCGACTCACAAGGCTTTGCGAGCGCTTGAGTCGCTCTTTGAGTTTTTCGCTCGTTTGACTGCCGGAAGAAGCAAGAGCGGCAAAAGAAATGAGCGGAAGAGCTGTTCCGACTGCAAACACTCCTGGGAAAGTCCAGCCGCCGTTACTGATGAGTGCCAGGGGAATCATGAGCCCAAAGAAAAGCCAGAAAAGAGTCGGACAAAATGTAAACGAGAAAACGACTCCCAAAGAGAAGGCACCGGCCATTCCAGTTCCGGGAAGGCGCGAGCGAAGCCAGGAAGCAAAACCACTACCAGCAGTTCCCCTCAGGCGGATAAGTCCAACAAGACCGAGCCCAATGAAGATCATCAGAGGGCCAATGGCTTTGCGCGCGACCACGGCTACTGGAATAGCAGCTTGTTCAAGTCTGAGGCCCAGAATGATCACGGCTCCTCCCGTCAACATGTAGACCAATACTTTGCCCAGGCTATAGGCGAATGCTTCGCTCCAGAGGCCCCCGTCAAGCCGCCGGGAAACATAGGCCATCGCTGAAAGATTCGTCGAAAGCTGGCACGGCGACAGGGACCCGACAAAACCAAGTAAGAGAGCGGTTAATAACGGAATCTGAATCCCGTCCGCCACCTGCTTGATCGGGACGCTGAGCGAAAGACTGATCTGGCTTAGAACCACGTACCATTGCTGCATCGTCTCCCGTATTATTTCCACGGAAATTTCCTATTTGCCTACAGCTCAAACTAAAAAGATATCATGCTCTCAAAATGCTTTGCGGAAACTGATCGTCGGGATCTAATCCGGCATTCATGTGGTATAGGACCCCCTTATCCACGGCGAGCCGTCCATCTTCTCCAACCTCGATCTTAAACCTGTCCAAGGGCCTCGGGGCCGGGCCTTCAAAGTTGGTCCCGTCTTTGTAGAAGCCGCTGCCATGACACGGACATTTGAACTTATTCTCGGCTGGTAGCCATCGCGGGGTGCAGCCTAAATGAGTACATTTCGCAAACAAAGCATAGAGGCCGGCTTCTTCTCGCACGATCCAGACGCGATACTCTTGCTTGAACTTTTCATTGACCTCGCCCAGAACATAGTCGTTTGGCTCGCCGGCCTTAAATCGTGTCGGCGGCAGAAAAAGAACCCGAGGAAATGCAGAGCGAATAAATCCGACGACAGAAAGAAGACCAAAAACGCCGAATCCTCCCCAACCCAAACGGGTGAAAAAGTCTCGCCGTGACCAGATGCCCCTCTTTTCCTTCTCCTTTTGAGCGTCCATGGGAAACCTCGTAGGCAATACCAGCAGCTCGGCATCCGCGATGCCATTATCTCTAAAACATCTGGGAAAGCAGCTCCTCGAGTCTCGCGCGGTTGAAACCGATAACAACGTCGCCGTTAATGACAATCACCGGCGTAGTCATGGCACTCAGTTTTTCAAGTTCCTCCAGAGCGGAAGGGTCGGTCGTAATGTCCCTTTCCGTGAACACCGCACCTCTTTGCGAAAGGAACTCCTTCGCTTTGCCGCAAAATAATCAGCCGGGCTAGGTATAAACGATTATTTTCTTGATGATTGGTCCTCCTTCTTGCCCTTCATCATCATGCGCATCATCAGGAACATGCCGACCGGACAAGCTAATACGGCCGCAAGGCTCAGAGCCCCGCTTGCGATCGCTCCCAAAGACAAGCCGAAAAATGAGATCGCAGCCACAAGAAGAAGCGGAGCGCCGCAGCAGATCGCCATGCCAAGCGTTCCTTTAAGCCATCCCTTTCCCTGCATCGGGCAGGCGGCCGATCCGTCTTCAGCTTTCACCGCAACTCCGGTTGGATTTTCCGCGCGCATCTTGCCCTCCTCTAAAAGGATCTGATCAGACATAAAATCTCCTCTTTGTTTTCGATAAATTGTCTACCGTTGCTTTTTCCATTTCATTCCTGCATCTGCGCTCACATAAATTGTCCCGTCCATCGTCGACAGATACATTTCGCTCGGTTTCTTTGGATTAATAGCGACTGCCGCCAGGTTCTTAAGGTCGTTTCCGACGCCCTTCCAAGACGCCCCGGCGTCTGTGCTCTTAAAGAGACCATCCCGCATTGCCACAAACATGATCTTGGGATCTCCAGGATTCACCGCGAACCCGTTCACCGTCCGATTAGTGGGCAGACCGCCCACTGAATTCCACCCTCAGAAACAGTCGGGACTGCGTTGCAGTCCCGTAGACGTGCCGGCGTAGAGAAAAATCCCGCCCATTCCCGTCGGGATGTTCACTGATCTTAAAACCTTGACTTCACCCTGCGGGCCGTCGTCCACGCGAATCCACTTTCCGCCGCCATCTGTCGTCTTGTAAACTCCCTCCCCTTTTTCCCGGACCGCTGCATGCAACTTTTGCGGAGTGTTGGGGTCTATGGCAAGCCCGTGAACATCCATTCCTCCGAGACCGTTATTCACTTGCTTCCATGTCTCGCCGCCATCAGTGCTCTTGAAAACACCGGCTTCGTGCGTCGCGACGTAGATCGTCTTTGGGTCTTTCGGATCGGGAGTCACCCCCATCATGTCGAAGCCGGATTGTGTTGTCGACATCGCCACCTTTTTCCAGGAACGCCCACGATCGCCGCTGCGGAAAAGACCTGTGTGCGCGGCCAAAACAAAATTCGCCCTTCAGCATCCATGGCGAGCGCATGGACGTGCTGGAACCCATTGCCGTCTTTCTTGTCGCCCATATTCATCTGGTGACTGTCCTGCGCGGCAGCGGAAAGCAGGAGCGAAGCTTTCTCCTGACCTTGAGCCGTACTGACGCTCAAGAACCAAAGCATTCCCATCAACGGCCAAAAGTAAAATCTCCCTGGCATAACACCTCCTCTGCAATGAATTATCTTCCCATCATGTCCTTCATCATGTCTTTCATATCTCTGTTCATCATGCCGCCGCCGCGCATCATTCCTCGCCCACCCATCATTCCTGCCATCGCCGCTTGCATATCGATTCTCATTCCTTGGACTTCCTCGCCGACAAGCCCCATCATGCCTTTGGGCTGTTCGCGCGTCGCAATTGACACGACATAGGCGACGAGTGCCCATCGGTCTTTGGCCGAGAGAGCCTCCACGTAAGATGGCATCGGCGTCCCATTGAGACCGGTGCTAAGGGTCTGAAAAAGATCCTGCGGTTCAGGACCAGATTTGAAAGGCTTGAGAGTCAGGTCTGTTGGTGAAATGGAATTTCCCGAATCATCTTTCAACTCTTTGCTCGATGGCCCGTCTCCTTTGCCGTCAGCTCCATGGCACGCTCCGCAGCCGGCTTCTTCATACTTCGCTTTTCCGAGAGCAATGAGCTCCGAATTGACTGAGAGCTTCGCCGGAATCGCAAGCGGCTCAACGGCCTTCTCAGTCTTAAACCGGGGCGAGAACGTCTTTAGATACTCGGTGACGGCCCATCTTTCCCTCTCGGAAAGATGAAGCTGGGCGAGCATGCTCGTGGTCCTTACTCCTCGGGATACCGTTCGAAAAATATCCTTATCCAAAGGAAGAGAGCCCGAAGGTGTGGAGCGGAATTTATAATTGCCGGTCGTGAAGTCTCTCGGTTTCGTTTGTAGTCGATTAGCCTCCGGTCCTTTGCCATCTCCTTTTTGACCGTGGCAGGCAGCGCAGTTCTCAAGGTAGATTTTTTCGCCGAGCTTGAGGTCCGTTTCAGCTCGAGCAACTCGGGCCTGCTTGCAACCAGACCCGTGCACGAGGACGATTCCAAAAATCAGCAAAAGACCGGATGATATTAGCTTGCTCATAGAGCTACGATGGCTAGCGGGTGCGCGATACTAACCCCTCGCACCTGGTGAAGTCTCCGTCGCTACCTCTTCTTTTGACCGAATCTCCACAACGGACCGGAGATCAAGCACCGCCAAAATTCCGTCGCCCACTCGACGCGTGCAGGCGTGTTCAGCGATCTCTTTTACAACATTGTCCACCTGGTCATCCGGCACGATCATCTCCAGTTTGTGCTGCCCTCCATGAATCAGCGGCTCGTAGACGTGGTATTCATCGCCATAACCACGGACACGAGAAACAGTGCAGCCGTTCACGCCGATGCTTTTTAAACGGTCTACCACTTCATAAACGTTGCTTGATCGGACTACCGCCCATACCATCTTCATATTGCCTCCTTTTGGCCTGGCATCTAGCCGATTTCGGGTTCCGGCCTGCATCACTATGGAAAGCCCTGCACAACTCTGAGGGAAGCGAAGATTACTGGATGTCCGCTTTGATCTTTTCGTACTCCTCGTCGCTGATCTCGCCTCTTGCATACCGCTTCTTCACAATGTCCAACACGCGCTCTCGGTGTTCCGTGACAAAGGGCCCCCCTTGCCCCGCAGCCATTGCACGGCTGCGACAACCAGGACGACAAACAAAAAGATCAGTAACAATCCCAAAAGGAAGCTAAAAATCCCCCAGGTCATCATTCCCATTCCATCCATCATCATTTTTTCCCTCCAGATGAAGGAGCAGGGATCCCTGACCCCTGCTCCAGCCGGCTTACTGGTTCTGGCTTTCTTTAGCTTTCTCACCCTGGTCGTGGGTGGACTCCATCATCGCGCCGCACTGATCCATCATCTTCATCATGCGCATCATTCCACCCATGCCGCTCATCCCTTCCATACCCTTTTCTCCCTTCATCATTTCTTGCATCATGGATGTATGATCCTTCTGCTCGCCCGATTGAGAAGCGAGAGCCAGTCCCGCGACAAGAACAATAGACACTAAAACAGCCAAAGTGATTGTTTTCATCGGTATCCTCCTTGGAACAATTAGCGAACTCAGTTCTTCCTGAATAGAAGACCTGAAATTAAATTAAAACCCCGAGAATTTCAGAGAGGGCGCGAAATCAGAGATTCAGGACGGAATTGAAAAGGCGAAGGGAAACTTTGAGCCGTGTGAGGGGAGAACCATCCGCCCGCCCGTTCGCTAGCATAAGCGGGTCATTGCTGGAAGCGTCTGTCGAAACTTCTGCGGGAACGACACTAAGGACGTACTTGGAAAGATTGTTGGGACGAGGCGGTGTGAGCGCGATGCGAAGATTGGAAGACGAGCTAGATCCGCAAAAGATGGGATACTCGCATCCATTCATCGCCATCCCACCGCTATTTTGCGAGCAGCCGGTTGCCGCGGCAAGAGATTCGCCGGGAGCGGCCATACTCGCGCACAAAACTCCGAACGCGAAGAACAGGACGAGGCCCAAGGCAACTAGATTCTTTCTCGCCCGCTTCATTGCTTTCATCTTTGCTCTTTCATGATCGAAAGTCAATCCGTGCGGCGCTTCACTCTTACCGCATCGCGCCCGGCTGCGCTTTCGCAAACCTTAAATGTCAGACAATGCTTATCTCAGTTCCGACGTCTTCCTGCCATCAGCAAGGTATGTGTCGTCTTCTCAGTTTCCCGCGGCACTTTGGCTGTGCAGACAATCAATTAGCCTAATTTTCGTAAATCTTCTTCGGATTACAGATCCAATCGGAGACAACGTGCAATGAATTCGGGTCAGCGGGTTGCTTCCCGTCCTTCTTCCAATCACACAACAAAATTTTATAACTGCGACGACTTAGATTTTTTCTTTGATCCTATAACGGCCGCTATGCGGAATATCAGCGGCGGGAGAAGGATCATTTGTGCGATTGGGATGACGCCGGTGAAATGGAAACCGCGCTTCATTCAAAGTAAGCTTTCAGAACATACTGAAGCACCATTCGGTGGGTATTAAAGAATGACCCGTTGAGCGCGATAGCGTGGCGCATTACGTCGATGAAACCGTTCCGATCATGATAAAATAAGGGCAGTACAATTTGTTCCAATCTCTCATACAGAGATAAAGCGTCCTCGGATCGGTCACCAGCTTCTTTTGTGCCCCGGCCGTTCGCACCGATCGACCATCCCGTCACTCCTTCGATGCAGCCTTCGATCCACCAGCCGTCCAGAACACTAAGGCTCGGGATGCCGTTGAGCGCTGCCTTCATTCCACTCGTCCCCGATGCCTCCAGGGGCGGTTGCGGTGTGTTCAGCCACAGGTCGACCCCGGAAGTGATGGTCTTGCCCAATTCCAGGTCGTAATTCTCAAGGTAAGCGATCTTGATGTGGTTCTTGAGCGACTCTTTGAGCTGAAAAATCCATTGGATGAGTTCCTTCCCACCATTGTCTTGAGGATGGGCTTTACCTGCATAAATCACCTGAAAGGGACCGGCAGTCGATGAGATGTTTTTAAGCCTCTCGATATCCTGGAAAAGGAGATCGGCCCTCTTGTAGGTCGCGACGCGCCGAGCAAAGCCGAGTGTGAAGACGGCCGCATCCATCCCAAGATTGGTTTCTCGGTTCACACGCTGGATCAATTGTCTCTTCGCCTCACCATGAGCGTTCCAAATCTCTTGTTTGGGAATGCTCAAGGCATACCGGAGGCTTAAGTTTTCCTGCTCCCACCCTGGAATGTAGCGGTCGTAGAGTTCCTTGAACGGCTTTGCCACCCAGGTGGCCGCATGGACGCCGTTGGTGATGGAATCGATGGTGTAGCGGGCGAACATCAGTCGTGAAATCTCGCCGTGTCTCTTCGCCACTCCATTAATGTAATGGCTCAGATTGAAACCGAGGTAAGTCATAGCGCACGGAGCATTCTTACGCCGCCGATGCCGAGGATAACTTCCTGACAAAGTCGGTAATGTTGATCGCCGCCGTAAAGAAAGTCGGTGAGCGTTCTGTCCCATTGGGCGTTTTCCGGTAGATCGGCATCCAAAAAATAAACCGGTACCCGCCAACCTCCGCTACCACGGACTTCGTATCTCCATGAACGGAGCTGAACTGTTCGACCCTCCAACGTAACGGCGGCTCGGCCTGGCATCTCCTCTAAAAGGTTTTCTACACTCCACCCTGCTGGTTCGTTGTTTTGCCAACCGTTCGCATCCAGCCTCTGGCGAAAATAGCCTTTTCTATGAAGAAGCGTCACCGCTACCATCGGGACTTTGAGGTCGGCCGCAGAGCGAACCGTATCTGCCGCCAGTACACCCAGACCGCCGCTGTAGGTTGGGATCTCCGCCGCAAGCGCTATCTCCATCGAAAAGTAGGCGATTGACCTGTCGTTCATATTTTTGGCCCTTTTGCTTCCGGCCGCGGGGCCGCGCGCGGCCCGCTGCTAAAAGTCCCAGCGAAAAACCCGTTCTTTCACTCCAGCTATGTCTTTGATCACGAGCTCCAGTTTTTTGGCCTCTGCGGATGGCTTCGGAAAAACGAGAGTGACCTGGCGGTGGTGGCCGCTCCCTTTGTTTTCTACATGCGTCGGCTGATAGTCTTTGCCCGCCTCATCACGGAGGAGACTCAAAGCCTTCAGGTCATAAGCGTCGAGATTTACCGAGTGGGTGTCCAGAGCGATATCAAACCGTGCGTCCGCCGCCGTTTCCTGGGGATTCAGATACGTCACTTTGACTGTGACACCTCCGCCGGTATTTGTTCGTGTAAGTTCGGCAGGTCCCGCCGCGTGACTAACTCCGATTCCAAACAGAGCGATAAAGATCAGCCCTACCAGCAACCCTGGGTAAGCCGTGGAGCCCCACGGGCATGCCCGTGACACCTTCCAGTCGGCCCGCGGGGCGGAATCCTGAGCAAGAGGCCCCGGCCAAGGCCGGGGCTTGAGTCGAAGGGTCACGATATTCTTCGTATTGATTTTCATCATCAACCTCCCTCAACTTTTCTTAGGTCGCAATTACCTTCCCGATTCATTCCGTACTCCTTGCCCATATGGGCACAAAGGCCGGAGTAACCGGATTCACTTGTTAATACGATAGGGGGGGACGAAAACGACGCCCTGCGCCAGAGCTACAAAGACTTGGCACTGAGGCGCAGGAAAAAGGCCGCGATGGCGAGAAACCCGATTAACACAAGCCCGCTTCGAGAACGCAGCCAGCCGCCCGAACCCGAGCTTTTTTCTGTATTCATGACTCACTCGTGGAACGCTCCCATTCGAAAGAATTTCAATCCTGCGAGGTCCGCGGAATCGGTTACCCCGAAGGGTAAGGCGCAGGCAGGCCGGAACAGGGCCGAGTACGCCCAACGCGGGCCGCTGCTCCGCTCGAATACAAAGTCCGCACCTCTCGCCTTTTCCCGTAACGCCGCAAGCGAGAGAAAATCCGGATCGATGATGAGTTCGCTGATAACGAGCCTGCTACGAGGCTTTAGAACCCGGCGGAGCTCGCGGAGGGCTGCGACCGCATCTGGAATTTCTCCAAGTACGCCGATCACGTACGCAGCGTCGAAGGCTCGATCGGCATAGGGGAGCTTTTGAGCGTCTCCTTGTGCCGGCACGATGTTGGCGAGGCCCTTTCTTGCTGCGCGCCGTGCCAAATCAACAAGCATCTCTCGCTGTACATCGAGAACATGGAGAACTCCGTCGGGCATCAACGAGTTCGCGATTGGAAGCGCGTGGACACCCACTCCGGGGCCGATTTCAAGAATGCGTTCTCCGCTTTGTGGCAGAAGAATTTGCTTGAGGTGTTTTGGCGAATGCGGGCCGCGAGGAACAAGAAGCGCCAATTGCATGAAATACGGCATGGGAACGGGAGACTTGTGGCTCCAGACCCGCCCGACCATAAACGACCGAGCCGTTCCTACTGAGCCTTTTTCGCTCCCATCTTCATCCGCTCCGACATCTGTTTCATCATCCCGGACATATCTCCCATCATCTTCGACATATTTCCCATCTCTTCCGGCGTCATCTTGCCACTTCCCATCATCTGTCCCATCTCTCCCATCATTCCCGACATCTCACCCATCGATTTTCCCATTCCTTTCAAATCCTCGACCTTCATCATCCTCTTCCCCTTCATCATTCCCCCCATTCCCTTGCGCATCTCGGCCATATGCCCCTGCATGTCTTTCATCTTATCCATCGCCACCCCCCCACCTTTCATCCCCTCACCCTTCATCGGCATCCCTTCTTTCATCGGCATGTTCTTTTTGTCCTGGGCCAAGAGTGGCAAGGAAATCAACGCCCCGGATAACACCAACGTTATAAGAATCCTTTTCATGTCAACCTCCTTTGTGTTTTTGATTTTTGTCACCTTAGTATCTCACTTCGTGCTCGGAATGAGGCTCGCGTTACGCATCCATGCGATGTACCAACCTACGATCCATGCCGACACTCCCAAATACATTGCGCCCCACAGCATGCTCATGGGATTTCCCCAAACGAAACCCGGAATCAGCTCAAAAAGAGCGTCGCGCAGCTCTTTTCCTTTAGCCGAAAGTAAATAACCATAGGGAAGACAAAGAACGTAAAAGATCTCCATCCCCACTACGCATAGTGCAGAGTATTTTCTGATGGACAACATACATTTGTCCTCCTTTCAGGCTCGTATGATTCATTGAGGATCATACTGTTTTGCTCACCACCACACGATCTCCACGCAGGTTCACTGCATACTGCTCCAGGGGTTTGGGTGGTGGGCCAGCGATGTTCTTGCCGTTCAGATCAAAATGGCCGTTGTGGCAGGCGCACCAGATATGGCTGAGGTCGGAGCGGTACTGCACAATGCAGGCCAGGTGAGTGCAGATAGCAGAAAAGGCCCGGAGATCTCCTGTTGGAGTCCGGACTAAGATTCCGGGTTGGTTTCCGAAGCGAAAAATCTGTCCTGAGTCAGGTTTGACGTCCTCAGGCCTCACGGCAAGAGCCACGCTTCGTGCCGTAGATTCTTCGATCTCGGGCGGAACGAGGTATCGCGCCACCGGGTAAAGAATCGAAAACAATAACGCCCCTCCGGTCGTACCCACAAACCAGTCTAGAAATCGCCTGCGGCTCACCTTCCCGATCATGGGCAAAAAGTGATTCCTTAACCCTTTTTCGACTGCTGGCCCCGAGGCCGCGGGGTTTTCACCTTCTCAAGGGATTGTGATCCAATCTCGTTCAAAACTAGCCGCTCCGCCTCGAGCCAGTCATCCAAATCGCGAACGTGGCAGCAGCCCCGGCACTCGTAGAGCTCGTGGGCTTTTTCGTCAATCCGTTGGCGCAGTAACTCATCGTCGCCCACACTAAACCCCCTAACTTCCTTAACTGGAATTTCTCTGCTCCCGCTGTTCCGATTCTTACTCTTGGTCATTGGGAAACTCCCTTTAACGCACCGAAGGCACCACACTGTTTCTTTCTTCTAACTTGCGAGTCCTATTTTCTTTCGCTCCGCGGCGCAGCTCCTGAGAGCCGGTCTTTTTGAGGCTGCGCACGATACGCTGCTCCAATCCCCAGTCGCTCCAGTAAACGTCCCTCACCGGCAGAACCATCAGACGCGAGGTATGCACCACGGAAAAGTTTTCCAGTAGTCCTTTGGAAAAATTCATCGCTTCGATCTGCCGATAGGCGACATTTATTGTCTGGACCTCGTGGGGCGTACCTATAGCTTCTAAGATGTTTGCAAAAACGCGGTGCAGTTGCGGAGCGGCCCGGCAAACGAGATCCACCATTGTTTTGGCCTTGAAGATCATGACCATCGTGTTCCACATGCTGCCTTGCTCAATCAGCTTGAGTGCGGCATGAGGCGCCGGCTTATCAACGAACCGTAACACCTCATAGAGGCTTGGATGCGCCTCTCTGCCCGGCACAATGTAGCCGTATGCTGGCTCGGTTCGTGGGGCTGAATTCCCAGAAGGACCAAGCTTGAAGGATTCCGCTCCACCGCGCTAAGAGCTAACTCCACGTGATCCATGAAGAGATCTTCTTCCACAATGAAATGGTCCGACGGAAAAACCGCCACCGTCGCCCCCGGATAGTTTTTGTACACGTGCATGAGCGGCAACAAAATCCCCGGTCCTGTTTCCTTGTTCGCCGGCTGAAGGACAACCGTACCTGGCGCACGGCTCAGAAGCTGCTGTCTAACGTCCCTATGGTTCAGGTGATAGCGATTCACGACCGTAAAGAGGCGCTCGGTTTTGATCAGCTTCTCCGCACGGTGAAAGGTATGCTCAAGCATGGATCGCGTTCCGATAAACCTCACGAACTGTTTTGGAAGGTAATCGCGGCCAATCGCTGAATGAAGGACTGAAGTCGTTGACCGTCTCCGGCGGCCAAGACGATTCCGCAGCGACTAGACGATTGGGACGGGTTAGACATATTAAGCTTTTGGCTATTCAGACGCGACGACTACCGTCTACAAAGTCTTCTCATTTCGCTCAATTCGTATCCTTGAAGTACCGAGCACAAGAGCGTGGTATCGTGAGTCATATCTTTCTGCCAAGACTGAAAGAGATCCTTCAAGCCATGAAGTCTCGATCTTCTTCGCCACAAGTGACTCCTTAACTTCGGCACATGTCCCCCCCCCGTTTTGCGTGAGCACCTTTCAGACCACGTTAGGTTGTCTGGGTAGCCACTGCTACGCAGCTTTTCTCTCCTTCATCGTAACGTAGTGTCGCTCCTCGGATCCTGAATAGAGCTGCCGTGGTCGAGCGATTTTCTGCTCCGCGTCGCTAAGCATCTCCAGCCATTGAGCAACCCAGCCAGAGGTACGCGGAATGGCAAATAGGACCGGAAACATCATGTCCGGAAATCCCATAGCCTGGTAGATAATTCCGGAATAGAAATCCACATTGGGATAGAGCTTGCGCTTGATAAAGTACTCGTCCTCAAGCGCAATCCGCTCAACCTCCAGCGCGATGTCCAGCAGGGGATTCCTTCCGGTGACCTCAAAGACTTGATCCGCTACGTGCTTAATAATCTTCGCCCTAGGATCATAGTTCTTGTAAACCCTATGGCCAAAACCCATCAACCGCCCCTCGCCAGCCTTAACCTTTTTAATGAACCCGGGAACGCTATCCTTCGACCCGATCTCTTTAAGCATCCGCAGGACTTCCTCATTGGCTCCGCCATGAAGCGGCCCATAAAGAGCGGCTGCCGCTGCGGCCACCGCTGAATACGAGTCTACGTGAGAGCTTCCCACACTGCGCATCGCATTAGTGCCGCAGTTCTGCTCGTGGTCCGCATGGAGGATAAACAGAACATCCAAGGCCCGCTCCAGGATTGGGTTGGGCCGATATTTCATCTCGGTCATCTTGAAGAGCATTCCGAGAAAGTTCCCCGTATAGCTCAAGTCGTTGTCAGGATACGCATAGGGAAGCCCGCGGCTGTGGCGATAGGCGAACGCTGCGAGCGTGGGCATCTTACCGATGAGTCGATAGGTCTGCTTCTTTTGCGACTCCGGATCGAAGATGTTTTTGCCATCGGCATAGAATGTCGAGAGAGCTGCCACAGTGCTCACCAGCATGCCCATGGGATGGGCGTCATAATGGAACCCATCCATGAACTTCTTAATGTTCTCATGGATGATCGTATGAAAGGTAATGTTCTGGACCCACTCTTTGAAGCGGACTTTTGTGGGGAGTTCGCCGTAAAGGATCAGATAGGCAGTCTCCAGATAGGTGCTTTTTTCGGCCAATTCCTCAATCGGATAGCCCCGATATCTGAGGATTCCTTTCTCACCGTCAACAAAGGTGATTCCACTTTGACACGAAGCTGTATTCATGAATGCAGGGTCATAACTCATGAGGCCGAAGTCATCTTCGGAGGTTTTGATCTGACGAAGGTCCGAGGCTCGGATAGCAGCCCCGTATGTGGGATACGTCCCCTGGAAAACCGGAATCTCGTAAGATTTCCCGGTCCGGTTATCGATCACTGTTAGAGCGTTCTTACCCATAATGCACGCCTTTCTAGACCGTGGCCGGAAGAGCTATGTGCCCGAGGTTTCTGTTCCCAAAAAATCGTCACTCGAATATGACTCATCGCGATCACAGGAAAATGCTCGATGAGGAGCCTTCTACACCCACGGCCAATTTGATATAGCACTTTATGATGGGCAATTCTCATGCCAGGAAATTATCCGCAATCCATTCAATTACGGGTCTCCTCGTTTGCAAGGGCGGGAGTTTAAAACGGTTTTTTTCGCTCCAGCGCAAAATCGTGGGCGGAGGTACTCAGGCAGCTAATTAATAAAGACCCGTGGAGTGAAGAGCGCCCCGTGCTGTTTATTGGCGACGGAAACGTCCGGTCGGTTGGGGAGGTTTATCCCCAAGCCCGGGAGTAGCTTTGCTATTTTCTAAGGCCCAGACCTTAAACCCGTTCTCTGCAAAACAATTGTGTCGACCTTGCCCGGCCCCGAGATCAAGAACCTTAACCCGAAGTTCCCGCAGCGTTTCAGAGTTAACATATTGATCAGAGGCGCACTTTTAGGAATGCGAACTTCCGGTTACTGGCAACAGTTGTAGCAAGTCGAAAACGCGTTGTTGCAGGGGTGTCGG
>Ga0326597_10003785_pt1 | contig 21572 bp, 11 predicted proteins | sample RVTome_12_FD_203789 | JGI IMG/M metagenome (GOLD analysis project Ga0326597, IMG submission 203789) | Soil microbial communities from uranium-contaminated site in the Upper Colorado River Basin, Wyoming, United States - RVT100D185 | ecosystem: Environmental > Terrestrial > Soil > Contaminated >...
CGGACCAGCTCACAATCACCAAAACGGAGAGGCATGAGCGCGACCGAATGGTATCGAGCCTGAGAAACTTAGGCAACGCGCTCCGGGGGGGTGCATGAGAGATTCTCACCGCCGTTACTTCGCTTTCGCCTTCGTCCTGTCTGCCGCGAGCTCCCTGGCTGGACAGACCTACCACGGCGGCATTCGGGGCGAGGTTCGTGATGTCGACGGCGTCATTCCCGGCGCGACCGTCGTGGTTCGGAGCGAATCCACGCTGACGAGCCGCAGCACCGTCACCAACGAAGCCGGTCAGTACGCGTTTCCGAGCCTTCAGCCGGGGACCTACACGGTGAAGGCCGAAGTTCAGGGATTCAAGCCCTACGAGCGGCCCGGCGTCGAGGTGGGAGTCCAGAGCTTCTTCGTGGTCGACGTCTTGCTCGAGGTCGGGGGTATCGCCGAGTCCATCGTCGTGAACGCCGCATCCCCGGTGCTGGAAACCGGGGACGCCTCGCGCGCTTCGTCTCTGGAGAGCGTCGAGCTCGAAACACTTCCCACGGCGTCACGAAATCCCTTCTATCTCGCAGTCACGACTCCCAACGTCGTTCCGAGCGGCGTTCCCGAGTTCAACCGAATGCAGGATCAGAACGCCACCTCCGCCTTCTCCATCGGGGGCGGGCCCAGAGGCGCCAACAACTACACCATCGACGGGATCCCCATCACCGACCTGAGAAACCGGGCCGTCATCATACCCAGCATCGAAGCCGTCGAAGAGGTCAAGATCCAGGTGAGCACCTACGACGCGGAAATGGGACGGACCGGGGGCGGGGTGTTCAACACGCTTCACAAGTCGGGGTCGAACGCCTGGCGCGGAAGCGCCCTGGTGCAGAATCGGCCTCAATGGGCCGTGGGCCAGCTCTACTTCGCGAAGCAGGCGAACGAGCCAAAGCCCGATGGCTACTACTGGCTCTACGGGGGATCGGCGGGAGGTCCGATCATCCCGAATCGGACCTTCTTCTGGGCGGCGACGGAGGGGTACCGCACGAGTGTCTCCCGGAATACCGTGCTCGTTCTTCCCACAGCAGACGAAGCGGGGGGAGATTTTTCCCAATCGAGCCGAATCATCTACGATCCGCTCACCACCAGGCCCGATCCCGAGAACCCGGGGCAGTTCCTTCGGGACCCCTTTCCCGGAAACGTCATTCCACGTGACCGGCTCAATCCCGTCGGTCTCAACCTCGCGGCGTTCCTCGCGGCGCGGGGCTCGGGAAATGTGAGCGCGAGTGCTTCCGTCGTCGATGCCGCCGATCAGGTCTCGTTCAACCTCCAGCATCAGTTCAACGAGCGAAACTCGCTGAGCGCGACCTACATGTACTACGACTCCGGAGAGCCTTTTCCGCTCTTCTACGGTGGGCCTTCCGATCCGAACAGCGGCGAACTCTACCGGCAGGTGCACTTTCTCGCCGCGAACGACACCTGGGTCGTGAGCGACGACACCGTTCTCGCCTTCCGCTACGGGTACTTCGCGTTCCAGGACGAGTTTCGCGCTCCGGAGTACGATCCGGGGGAGCTTGGATTCTCGCCGAACTACCTCGGTCAGATCGGCGCCCAGGTATTCCCTGAGATCGCCGTCGCCGACTATGGCGCACCGTTCTTCACCCATGGCACGTGGGGTTCCGAGGACGTTCTCAATTCCTCTCATGCTGTCAACGGTACGGCCTCGAAGCTCGTCGGCAATCACACCCTCAAGTTGGGCGCGGAATACCGGAGGATCGGCAACGACGTCTTCATTCCCGGCCCGGCCGCGGGGAGCTTCGATTTCGACCCCGGTTTCACCCGCGGGCCTGACCCGACGAACCCGGATCCGGAAACCGGCGACTCGCTCGCGAACCTCCTCCTTGGCTTTCCCTCCGGGGGCGAGCTGCCCCGGACCACTCCCTTGGAGTACGTCCTCGACTACTTCGGCGGATTCATCCAGGACGACTGGCGCGTGAGCGAGAGCGTCGTTCTGAACCTCGGCCTTCGCGTCGAGCATGAGAGCGGACTACGGGAGAAGAACGACTCGATGACCGTGGGATTCGATCGGGAAGCCCTCTGGCCGGTGCAACCTGTCGACGGCATGACGCTCCGCGGGGGCCTTCTGTACGCCGGAGTCGACGGCAACCCCACCGAAGAGGGCGACCCCACGGCGCTCAAGTGGGGACCGAGGGCAGGACTCTCGTGGTCGCTCGACGAGAGCACGGTGCTGCGGGGTGGCTTTGGCCTCTTCTGGGTCCCTTACCAACCTACGGCCCTTTCCGCGCGCAGCCGGGGCTTCAACACCGTCACCACTTACCTGGCAACGACCGACGGGGGGCTCACGCCTGCCGGAACCTTGACCGATCCGTTTCCGCGGGGTGTGGCGGATCCCGTGGGAGCGAGCGAAGGTCTTCTGACCGGAGCGGGAACGAACGTCGATTTCCCAGACCAGTTCCGCAAATCAGCCTACGTGGAGAAGTATTCCATCGAGGTGAAGAAAGAGCTTTCGGGATCGCTGGTTCTCTCCGTGGGCTATCTCGGAACCCGCTCGGAGCGGCTCGCAATCGGAGGACAGGGAGCGTTCCCCGTCAACATCAACCAGGTCGACCCGCAGTGCCTCGATCTGGGATCGGCTCTTCTGGCGCCCGTTCCCAATCCTTTCTTCGGAGACTCGACCTTCGGAAACCTGAGCCAGAGCCCGACGCTTACCCGGTCCCAGCTCCTGCGGCCCTATCCGCAGTTCGGAGCGCTCTGGGCGAGCCAGGTGAGCGCAGGACGCAGGCGCTACGACTCGATGATCCTCGAGGCCGAGAGGAGATTTCGGAGCGGATGGGGAGCGCGCGTCAACTACACCTGGAGCCGCACCGATGACAACGTGGCCGGAGAAGTGAACGTCTTCTCGAACCGGAACGGGTCCGTCCAGAACAGCTATGACCTCGATGCCGAGTACAGCCGATCGATCACCGATTTCCCTCACCGCTTGAACGCCTCGGGCATCGTCGAGCTTCCCTTCGGCCAGGGTCAGCGCTGGCTCGACCAGGGAGGTCTGGTGGGGGCACTGGTGGGCGGCTGGACTCTTTCGGCGACGGGCTACTTTCAGAGCGGCTTTCCCGTAGCCGTATTTCAGGGATTCAACAACACCGGTCTCCTGGGTGACCTCCAGAGACCGAACGGAGTGCCGGGTGTAGAGCCAGGGCACGAGGGAGGCACCGAGGAAAATCTGGGGAGCTACTTGAATCGCGCCGCATGGACCCAGGCGCCGGCTTTCTCCTTCGGAAACGCGCCCCGGACCGACCCACGGGTGCGGACACCTTCACGCCATAACTGGGACGTCGCCTTTCAGAAATCCCAGCGAGTCGGAGGCGGGAGTCTCATGGTGAGAGTGGAGGTGATCAACTTGTTCGATCACCCCGACTTCAGCGGTCCGGTCACGAACTTCAGCTCGCCGAACTTTGGGAAGATCTTGAACGTCGGGGGATTTCCGCGACTCTTCCAGTTCACCGTGCGTTACCAGTGGTAGGGACCCGGCGCTTCAGCTCCTCGGACCACCCTTGAACGACGTAGATGGGGCGTGGGGTGGTCTCGTCCTCGCTCGGCTTGATCATGAGGAATCGGCCGTCGGGCGCGACGTCATAGCTCGCGCTAAATACGGAACCGACGTCGCTGAATGCGGAACCAACGTACCGGTTCTTGAAGAGCGCCCGCGGTCTTCCGGTCCTCATCGACGGTGAGGTTTCGATGGTAACCGCCACCATAGTGTCTCGTAACCGATAGAAAATCTCTCGGCCGTCGCGCGCCCAGACGGGCTCTTCTCCGCCCCCGGTCGAGATCTGGCGTGGGCCAGAAGGGGAAGGAAAGCGAAGCAGGTAGACATCTCCGTCCTTTTCGTAGGCGAGCCAACTTCCGTCAGGCGAAAGACGCGGCTTCATCTGCCAGGGTGAAATCTGGGTGAGAGGTTCCGTCCGGGACTCCCCGTTCTTCCGGAGGAGCATGAGAGATGTATTGTTGGTGGGATCCGATTCGACGAACACCAGGGACCTCCCGTCGGGCGACCACTCGCCCGGCCACTGGTGCATCTCGCTTGGCGCAAGACGTTCGGTCGTGCCGGTGCCGTCCGCGGGTTTCCAGAAAAGGTTCCGGATCCCGTCGCGATCGGACGTAAACGTGAGCGTTCTGCCATCCGGCGTCCAGACGGGGGACTCGTTGAATCCTTCGACGGTCACGCGGTGCTCGGTTTCGCGCTCGAGATCGTAGACCCAAATGTCTTGGCGGTCGGAATCCTCGACCGACACCGCCAACCGCGTCCCGTCGGGCGAAAGTCGCGGATTCGAGAACGCGCGCGGGGCCAGAGGCAGCGACTGCTCCGTTCCCTTTCGATCCACCCATACCAGAGACCGCCCTCCCCGAGAGGGTTCGGGGACATAGACCAGCGTTCCATCGTTCGCGATGCGGAAAGCAGCCCGGCCGTCGTCCGGCCACGCTCGCACGTTCTCGACGACGAGAACCGAGGGTCCGATCGAAAGGCGGTCGAGGTCAAAGGGCGCCGCGTAGAGCGAGTGCCCCTTCATATAGACGAGATGTCCCGTCGGGGCGTAACGACCCTTGAACGCATCGTCCAGAAGCAATTTTCTCCGACCCGTGTCTTTCGAATAAACCTCGATGCCGAAGCGGCCCGTCTTGTCGTGGCGCGTGAAGAGAATGCCGTCGCCCGCAGGCAGAATCTGGGGGGAGTGAAAGTCGAGCTCCCGATTGGCTTGAGGCTCCACGAGTGCTTTTGGCTCTCCGCCCTCCGCGGAGACCTGCCGCAGGCTTTGATTGAGGCCCGCAAAAACGATGTTCCCATCGTCTCCCCAGCTCGCTCCCATCACGTTCATCGCGTCACAGAGCGTGACCGCCTCCCCCCCGGCCACCGCGATTTTTTTGAGCTTTCCTTCAGCCTCGAAGCCAATCCATTCACCATCGGGCGAAAAGAACGGAGCAACGGCATTGTCCGTTCCCGGGAGCGGCCGGGGCGCGAACTCATCCAGAGGCTGCAGGTACAGCGAAACGGGGGCGACAAACACGACACTCGAACCGTCCGGCGAAACGTCAAAATATCCAACCAGCGGGGCGTCGGCCGGTGGCTGAATGACGAATCGTCGGACCGCACGCCGCGGAAGATCGCTTCCACCCGAAAGAACCAACGCCGCGACCACCGTCGAGGCCGCGATCGAGGCGAGGACCCAGGGCAAAAATCTCGCGAATCCTCGCGCGGGAGGGGCAGCCCGGAGCGTGGACCGCCTCTGGAGCGCACCCGACTCGAAGTCCGCCTTCACCTCCTCGAGGTCGTTCCTCAAGTCGACGGCGCTCTGATACCTCTCGGTCAGCCCTTTCGAAAGGCAGCGACGCACGATTCGGGAGAGCTCGTGCGGGACGCGGGGGTCCACGTCGCTCACCAGCGGCGGCGTATCTTTGAGAATCCCGGAGAGAACCGAGGCGGCGCTCTCCCCCGAGAACGGGTGGCGCCCGGCGAGCAACTGATAGAGGATGATCCCCAGAGAAAAGATATCGGATCGGGGATCGACTTTCTTCCCCTCCGCCTGCTCCGGAGACATGTAGGCCACCGTGCCGACAATCATCCCCGGAGAGGTCACCGACTTCGTCGGGAGATGGCTCAGGGCCACGGGATCCGAATCTCCGCCTGGCTTCGCTCTCATCTTCGCGAGGCCGAAGTCGAGGATCTTCACCCGCCGCTCGTCCGTCAACATGATGTTGTCGGGCTTGAGGTCGCGATGGACGATCCCCTGCTGGTGGGCGGCGGAGAGCGCATCCGTGACGGGAACGGCGACGTCGAAGAACTCGCCGAGCGACATCCGATGAATGGATGCGGTCAGCGTCTTCCCGCGAACCAGCTCCATCGTGATGAAGTGAATGCCGTCCGCTTCCTCGACCGAGTGCATTGTGACGATGTTCGGGTGGTTGAGAGCCGCGACCGCCCGGGCTTCGCTCTCGAACCGCTGCAGCCGCTCGGGTGATTCCGCCAGCTCGGGGGGAAGGACCTTCAGCGCGATCTGCCGGCGGAGCTTCGAGTCTTCCGCGAGGAAGACCTCGCCCATGCCTCCAGCCCCCAACCTCTCGAGGATTCGATAGTGTCCCAGGACCGGCGGAACGCTCATCGTGCTAGCCCCGAGGTGGGGACGCGGCGCTTCAGCTCCTCGAACCAACCCTGGACCAACTGGATGCGGAGCGGTGCGACTTCATCCTCGCTCGGCAGCTTGATCATCAGAAATCGGCCGTCGGGCGCGATGTCATAGCTCGCGCCGTAGGGCGTGCGGGCGTACCTCTGCTCGAAAAGCTTCTGCGGTCTGCCGCTCCTCACAGACGGCGAGGTTTCGATTGCGACCGCCATCACTGTGAATAAGTCCCCGCCGCCTGGCAATGGCAACACGTAAAAGAGCTCTCGGCCATTGGGTGCCCAGAGTGGATCGCGCCCGCCGTTGATCGAGATTTGCCGCGGGCCTCCTGGACCGGGAAAAGGCTGGATAAAGACCTCGGCGTTCGAAGCATACGCGATCCAGCGGCCGTCGGGAGAAAAACGGGGTTTGTTATGCCGTCCCCGTTCCCGAGTGAATGGCTCGGTCCGGGGTTCTCCATCCAACCGGAGGAGCGCCAGGGACCAATAGTCCGAAGGATCCGTTTCCATGAACGCCAGAGTCTTTCCGTCGGGGGACCAGTCAGAGGGCCATTGGCGAAGGTTGCTCTCGGACAGGCGCTCGGCGACGCCGCCCCCGTCCGAGGGTTTCCAGAAGAGGTTTCGAGCGCCGACCTGGCCGGAAGCAAACGTCAGCCGGCTTCCGTCCGGCGTCCAGATGGGAGACTCGTTCAAGCCCTCGAACGTCACCCGGTGCTCGGTGTCCCGCTCGAGGTCGAAGACCCAGATGTCTCGAAGGTCGGCATCCTCGATAGAAACCGCCAACTGCGTCCCGTCGGGAGAGAGCCGTGGATTTTCAAAAGCACGTGGCGCCAATGGCAGCGGCTCTTCCCCTCCGTCGCGATCGACCCACACGAGAGATCGGCCGCCGCGTGAGGGTCGAGGAACATACACGAGCGTTCCGTCCTCCGCCACGCTGAAGGAAACGGACCCATCCTTGGGAGAGCCGTACACGTTCTCGACGACCAGAACCGATGGGCCCGAAACCTCCTTGCGGCCGAGGTCGAAGGGCGCGGCGAAGAGCGAGTATCCCCGCCCGTAGACCAGATGTCCCGTCGGAGCGAAGCGACCGTAGAACGCGTCCTCCAGCAGGCGCTTCCTCTCCTTCGTCGCGAAAGAATACACCTCGATGCCGAAAACACCGCTCTTATCGTGGCGCGTGAGAAGCATCGCTTCGCCTCCGGGGAGGACCTGCGGGTAGTGAAAGTCGAGCTCCCCCCGTTCCCTGTCGGGCGCAAGGAATATCTTCGGCTCCCCTCCCTCCGCGGAGACTTGCCGCAAAGGGGAATTGATGCTGCCGAAAACGATGTTTCCGCCTTCTCCCCAGTCCGCACCGATGACGTTGTCCGCGTCGCAGAGCGTGACCGGCTCCCCGCCGGACACCGACACTTTCTTGAGCTTGCCTTCGGCGTCGAAGCCGACCCACTTTCCGTCGGGAGAGAAAAAAGGCTCGCCGGGGGCGTCGGTTCCCTCGAGCCGCCGGGGTGCGAACTGATCCAGTGACTGTAGATAGAGCGAAATTCGGTCGCCCTGCCTGGCGGGAAACAGAAGCTGCGAACCGTCGGGCGAGAGGATCGCATTCCCGATGAGCCTGCTATCCGCCGGCGGCCGAATGACGAACCGCCTCACCGGCTGTGGCGGAATATCACTCGTCCTCTTCAGCACGATCGTCACTACGGCCGCCGCACTCAGGATCGCAACGAGGGCCCAGGGAAAAAGTCTCGAAAGCCTTCGCGCGGGCAACAAGGCTTCCCGCGTCGCTCGTTTCTCGAGCGCCCCGGATTCGAAATCTTCCTTCACCTCCTGGAGGTCGTTTCTCAAGTCGAGGGCACTCTGATAGCGCCGCGTCACGCCCTTCTCCAGGCAGCGGCGCACGATTCGCGCGAGCTCGTGCGGGACGCGGGAGTCGAGGTCGCTCACCAGCGGCGGTGTATCTTTCAGGATCCCCGACAGAACCGAAGCGGCGCTGTCCCCGGGAAAGGGGTGACGTCCCGCGAGCAACTGAAAGAGGATGATTCCCAGAGAAAAAATATCGGATCGAGGATCGACCCCCTTCCCCTCCGCTTGCTCCGGAGACATGTACGCCACGGTTCCGACGATGACACCGGGAGCAGTCACCGACTTCGTCGGAAGATGGCTGAGGGCGAAGGGCTCCGAGCCCTCACTCGGCCTCGCTCTCATCTTCGCCAGGCCGAAGTCGAGGATCTTCACCCGACCCTCGTCCGTCACCATGACGTTGTCGGGCTTGAGGTCGCGGTGAACGATCCCCTGCTGGTGCGCGGCGGAGAGGGCGTCGGCCAGTGGAACGGCGACGTCGAAGACCTCGCGGAGCGACATCCGGTGACGGGCGGTGGTCAGCGTCTTCCCCCGAACCAGCTCCATGGTGATGAAGCGGATGCCGTCCGCCTCTTCCACCGAGTGAACGGTGACGATATTCGGATGGTTCAGCGCCGCTACGGCCCGGGCTTCACTCTCGAACCTATGGAGCCGCTCCGCCGATGCCGCGAGCTCCGGCGGGAGAACCTTGAGCGCAATCTTCCGGCCGAGCTTCGAGTCCTCCGCGAGGTAAACCTCGCCCATGCCGCCCGCACCGAGCTTCTCCAGGATTCGGTAGTGCCCAATGACACTTTGCACGGCGAAATTCTATCTCCCGTCCGGACTAAACGTCACCACGCCCACTCTCTCCAGGAGCCGGAAGTACTCCTCGATCTCTTCGAGCGGAGCGGGGCCGTACTCGGCTCCGACCGACTTGCGAATCTCCTCGAGGTTTCGCTTGCCGTCGGCGAAGTTGAGGGTCTCGTAGAGATAGTAGTGTCCGCGCCGGGCGAGACGAACTTTGTCGACGAAGGCTGGATCGCCGGTCTTCTCGACCATCCAGTCGCGGCCGTACTCCGGTCGGAAGAAGTTCACCGGTCCACGGACCAGGGAGGTGCGCGTGGGTACCAGGTTTGCGCTCGCGGAGTCCGCCGCGGGAGTCGCCTTCGCGCCGTAGCTCTCGAGCCGAGCGAGCGCCCGAGGAAGCTCGGCTGCGAGCTCGGCGGCGCGCTCGCGGAGGTAAGCCCTTCGCGAGTCTCCGGAAGCGAAAGCGTTCAGAGTCTCGATCGCCTTCACCTCTCGCCCGTAGGCCTGGCGCACGATTTCGCTCGCCAGATCCGCCGCGTCCATCGCGCGGCGCTCTTCCGAAGCGAGCCGCGCCCGGCCTTTCTCGAGAGCGTTCTGAGCGAGCGCCGGGACGTCGTCGTCGGAAGCGGTTGCGAGAATGTACGCGGACGCGCCGGCGATGACCTCGGCGCGCTTCATCTGGGTCGCGTCCGCGCGCTCGAGAGTGTCCTCCTGAGTGCCGATGTAGGGATCTGGCCAGGTGTTCAAGAGAACCGCGTGGACTCCGAGGCTCGCTTCCGCGATGTCCTCGTGATCGCTCGGTCCCCAGAACGGCTCGATGTAGTAGTAGAAGGGATCTCCGCTACCCGTGGGCTCGACGATCGGAAGCGAAAACCCACCCTCGAAGGCGAGAAACCGCCCTTGCCGGATGGAGATGGAGTTCCCCCTCCCCACGACGTCGAACATCTCCTCGACGACGTCATTAATAAAGGAGGGCAGCGAGCCAGGGGTGCGATAGAGCCGGAGCACCGACTCGCTCAGTACCTGGTGGTCTCCTACCATGTCGAGGTTCAAGTAGGCGAGGACGCGAGACACCGCGGCCGGATTCTCGTGCAAGTAATAGATGATGGCCATGTGCTCCGGGCCCCAGGTGAACCGGATCGACCGGCGGGGGCGCAGGAGCCTTCCTTCAGAGACGAGAGTCGATAGGGAGCGCGCGAGATCGAGGGTCGCCCCGAGTCCGGTGAGGTTGTTCCCTCCCCCGGTGTTGCGGTAGTTCGTGTGCGCCTGGACCCAGACCTCGGGAAGCTCGGGCTCGGTCCCTTTGAGAACCGCCTGCACCATGGAGTAGTGCCCCGCCCTCGACTCCGCTTCCACCTCGGCGCGGACCTTCAGCGTTTCTCCCGCCCGGAGGCGATCGGAAAGCGCCTTTCCCATGCGATAGGAGAGAGAGAAGAGGAAAGCGGGCGGCTCACCCCTGGGGCCGAGGAAGGGCTCGATGACGGCCGAGCCGATGAGGTGCGGTCGTTCCACGTGGTCAGCCATGCGATAGACGACCACACCGGAAGCACCATGCTCCCAGACCGCGCGCGCGTGCACCGGGCCTGCGGGGCCGGAAGCGAGGGCGATCTTCCCTCGCAGATCCTTCCCCTGGTAGTCCTCAGGCCGTACGCCCGAACCCACGTCCACGAGCTCGGCCGCGATCGAGGCGCTCAGGCTGAATCGGCCGAGCACGATCCGATGGACGTCGAAGCTCGCGAGCCGCTCTCGAGTCTCACCCGTCCGCGGATCGAGAAGAAGAAGCTCCCCCCTTTTCGCCTCCCACCAAGGCTCGGTCCGGAACGACCAGAAGAACCTCTGGCCGTCGGAGGGGAACTCCTCGATGCGGACGTCCTCGAGACCGAACTCCCGGGTCTTCGCAGCAATGTAGTCGGCCGTCTGTTCGGAGCCGAGAGAGGGAGCGAACCCGGAGTAGGCGAGAAGGCTCTTGAAGTGCGAGAGCGCCATAGCGCCCGAGGTCTCGGAGATGATGGCCTCGAGGGCCTCGTCCTCGATGAGGCTCGAATGTTGGGCTGAGGCCGCCGCGGCGAAAAGGGTCAGGACGGCGAGAACGGATCGCGTGAGCATGAGCCGGACGGTATCAACGCCCGGGCTTCGCTTTCAACCGGACCCACGACTGTGAACGACGTCATTTTGACGAGTACGCCTCCCTGGACGATTCTCCCCAAATGACGTTCCCCAACGCGCAACCCGTCGCGCTCGCTGCCGCGCTCCTTGCGGATGCGAGCCTACCTCCGCTGCCCCGGTGAATCTTCGACCGCTGGTCGAGGGACTGGACCGGCCCGTCGTTGTGTCCCACGCGGGGGACGGCAGCGGGCGTCTCTTCATCGCCCAGCAGGCTTTCGGAATAGCGGCTTCTCGGTCGACACTTCTCCGACCGTTTGGCCTCAAGACTCCGATGGTCTCGAGAGGCTCGGGCGCTACATGTTGAGATGTCCCCTCTCTTTGTCTCGCATCCATTGGACCAAAGGCGCACGCACCCTCTTCTACCAGGGCAAGGCCTCTAACGACGATTCCCAGTTGAGCTTGTTCAACCATCCCGACGGAGAGACCCTCGATGTCTTCGAGTTTATCGCTCGCGTCCTCAGATCCAAGAGCCGCGCAAACATAACATTCATTACTTTGGGGTCTTTGCCTCGAGATCCCGTGCCCTAAGAAAAAAGCGAGAGCTCTCCGTTACAACGCGACTTCGCGAGCTTCGGCCTCGAGGGCGCGGGCCAGCTCGTCGACAACAGGATCCGAGGGAAGTAGCGGGTATAGGTTGTCCGTTCCGACGATGCGGCCTTCGGTGCCTGCGCCGATGGGGGTCTCACGGTCGAAGGGCAAGAACTCGAGGGCGTGGTACCAGTTGCCTTCTTCATCACGAAACTCCACGAGCCGGATTGGTTCCTTTAACGGAATCTCGATCGGTTCGCCCGTCCTGGGATTGCGTCCCATCAAAGGGTTGCGTGCGAGGCGCAATCTCTCCATGCGGCCCACGGCGCTCTCGAATCGTTCATAACGAATGGGTTCCTGAGTTCCGACGATCTCCAAACGAACCGAGACGCTCATCTTTCGCGCACCTCCGAATTTTTTGCAGACAGTAGTCGCGAGCGTTGCTCGCAGGGAAGCACCCCGAAATCAAATAGTGGTGTGGATGACCATGGCATTACCCGGGGCGGCCGCGTCCCGAAAGTGGGCCACGAGAGCGCGATAGTGCTCGAGCACGTACTCGAGAGCCTCGGAGCCCTCATGCCAGATCTTCGGGTAGATATCCAGAGCCTTCATGCGGCCGGGGTCGAAACGAGCTGCGAGCACCGAGTCTTCCATCGGTTCGAGCGCCTCGGCGATCTCGTGAACCTGAGAAGGATAGAGCAAGCGCGGTGGGACCTCGCCCTCAGGTTCTTGGATTGGCTTCCCTCCCAGGAAGACATCTCGCAGCGGAGGCGAACCGTCTTCCTTCGTGCCCGTCAGCAGGAAATGGATCGCGGGGCCTGCCTTATCGATGTTCAGGACCGGAATCAATTTTTTCACAACGGCCACGTGCGGTGACGTGACAAAGGCTCGAAGAGTGGGAAGCGTGAGCCGGCCATAGTCCAAGAGGATTTCCTCGTCGAGCTCGGTCTGTTCGAGCAACTGGTAGACGTCGCGAAGAACCGGTCTTGGTCCGGTCAACGACCCGAGAAGCTCCAGCACGTCCGGGTAACGCTCAACGAACTCCACAATGCTAGACGGGATACGTTGGTAGTGCGTTCTCCAGCCCACGCGTTATCGCCTCGCGTCTTCGGATCCACATGCCTTGGGCTCGACGGAGACGGAGAGCATGAACTCATCCGGCGCCTCCCGAAACAGAAGTACCGTGGCACCACAGATCTCCCACTGTTGCTCCATGGCATCGACCTCGAAAGGTCGAAGACCGAGTTTCTCGCCGAGGAAGCGGACCATCCGGTCCGTGTCTCTCTCCCGGGTTTCGAGGTCGAGCTCTCCCTTGGGAAACTCCGGGCCGATGGCCAACACCTCGACCACCCGCTCCAGACTGAACTCCACCGAGGCGTCCAGGAAAAGCTCATCGGATACGGCGAGAAACCGAGGTACGACGAGACCCGGAATCACCTCAATAACCTCCCCGGTTCTCGGGTTGCGGCCAAAGCGCCGGCGCTTTTCGTACGCCTCGGGGTACAAGCGCCGGATCGCTGTGAGGTCATCCCCCCAGCGAATCCGACCGAGCCCTTCGCATAAGCTCCACGTCTCGTTACGCTCCACCACCGCCTTCCCCTCCATCGTCGCCGCCCACGCTACCAACAAGACCCCTGCTGGCTTCATGGGCATTCCCGGTATTTCCGAAGGGCACGAACCGGAGCGAACCCCCGGAAAGGATCCGCCAGCGTCGCGTCGTAGCCAGGATGAGGCGCGTACTGCCAGATCGCGGTTTTCATTCCACCCATCGCGGTTTCCACGACGCTGAGAAGCAACTCCTCGATCTCCTCGGGGTCTCGTTCCCCGTTCGACCTGCATCCGGTCGTCCAGAGAACGAAGGGCTCCGCTTTCAGGAACTCCACCACGTCACCCCCAGGAAGCTTCCTGGTGGCGACCCTCATGGGAACATAGCTCTTTCCAAAGATGTTCGTCCACACATAGGGGCTGGTGTACAGACCGGGAACGAAGCCCGACTCACGGATCGTTCGCAAGAAACCTTCGAGGACCCGCTGATTTCGCCGACAGGGACCAGGGACGGGATCTTGGTCCGTATACGCCGGACAGAACTCCCAGCCGAGCACGTCTCTGCCTTCTACCAGGCATTCTCCGGCGTTCTTCCCTCGTTCTTTGTCTTCCTTCGAACAGGAAGGCTCGACGTCGGCAAAGAGCGTGCGGCCTCCTATCAGCAGCTCCCCGGAATCGCCAATCTGGTGATAGGTCGTCCATTGCGCAATGAGATCGTCTGCCTGGGTTTCCCCGTGCTCCAGTGGATCCGCGCCCGATGACTCCTTGGGTCCTCTCAGCAGCCAGTAGCCGTAGGTGCGCTCGGGTCCCGCGATCCGGGCGGCTTTCAGTTGGAACTGGCAGGTCTGCCACCTCTCGGGATCCTCTCCCGCGACGTCCCGGTACCCGTTCTCCTCGTCCTGAATCTTGCACTTGCCCCGCTCCGGGCTGTTCCCCAGATGGCCGATATAGAATTCGTAGGTGCCGTCCCGGGGATACTGCCCCAGCTCAGGATGAACATTGGTGTCGGCGCCGAACTGATAGAGCCGATCGTCGCCGGCCAGGATTCGAATCTGACCGGGAGTCAGCGGAACCCCGTAAAGGCGGACTTCATCGATGAGGCCCTTGAAGGGGTTCCAATCGGGATGGTTTCCGATGGCCACCGGCCGGAGGCTCTCCTGAAGCCGCCTGGCGGGTGTCGAGGCGTAGCCTTCCGGTTTTCCATTCACGTAGAGCCGGGCTTGTTTCGATCGTCTGTCGAAGACGCCGGCGACATGGCTCCACCGTCCCGCTTCGGCGGCGGTTTCCGACCAGACATCGACCGTCGTTCCCCATTTCCCGCCGGGAAAGGCAACGGTGAAGACGAACCTGTCGCCACGGAGGGCCAGCGCATAAGAGTCCGGCGCGTACCACTTGTTGAGGATGTTCTGGACGCCCGAAACCGTGTCTGGCCTCACCCAGGCAGAGACGGTTAGTTTCTCCCTCAAGTTGAGGCGGTTCTCCTCGGTCTCGGCGAGGGCGGCGACTCCGTCGAAGAGGCCCGCCTGGCCGGGACGGCCGACGGCGTCGGCGCACCCCGCGCCGTTTTTCAGGATCAGGTCGCTCCCGCGTCCTGACTCATCTGGAACGATCCCGTAATCACAGATGCTGAAGCTCCAGTGGGCGGCGGGCGACGGCATGGATTGCGGTAACGAAACGGCGGACAAAGGCCCGAGCCACAGCAAACACGACCAGAGCACCACGTTTTTCGACATGTGACGTTCCCTCCTTCGGTGGCACTTGCCTCACCTGATTAGCGCGCAAAACGCGATAGAATCCCGTCATTCTCCGGGGGGGCGGGGTTGATTTCATGCCGCAGTCCTCGAAGCCAGACGTCACCGAGCTACTCGTCGAGTGGGGTAAAGGAAGCGAGGAAGCGCTCCAGGAGCTCATCCCGCTCGTCTATTGCGACCTGCGCCGCCTCGCGGGCGAGTATCTGCGCCGCGAGCGCAGAGGCCACACGCTTCAGCCGACCGCTCTGGTGAACGAAGTGTTCCTGCGCCTCACGGGACAAAACAGGACCGAGTGGGAGAGCCGCGCCCAGTTCTTTGGCGTCGCCGCCCAGATGATGCGGAGGATTCTCGTGGACTACGCTCGAAAGCGACGAACGCAAAAGCGTGGCGGTGGAGTAGAGAAGCTCTCGTTCGACGAATCGATAGGCACTTTTCCGAAGACGCCTTTAGACCTGGTGGCGCTCGACGACGCTCTCCTCGCTCTTGCCGCAATCGATCCCCGCCAGAGTCGCATCGTGGAGCTGAGGTACTTCGTCGGCCTGACCAACGAAGAAATCGCCCAGCTGCTGAACATTTCGCCGGCTACCGTTCTCCGAGACTGGAGGACGGCGAAGGCCTTTTTGGGGCGAGAGCTGAGCAGAACATGACGGCGGTGCCGGAGCGCTGGCAGCAGGTCAAAGAGGTACTGGACGCGGCACTTTCGCGGGAGGGAGACGAACGGGCTCGCTTCCTTGAAGAGGCTTGCGGCCACGATCCCGTCCTGCGGCAGGAAGTCGACTCCCTCCTCGCCTCCGCACACCTGGGCGAGGCTCTGGAACGCCCTCCCGTCGACATATCGCTTCCGCCGGAAGGTCCGTCTCCCATCGGACGGCACATTGGACCCTACCGCGTCGTGAAGGAGCTGGGCCGCGGCGGAATGGGCGCCGTCTACCTGGCCGTGCGAGACGACGACGAGTTCAAAAAGAGTGTGGCCATCAAGATCTTGCGGCCGGGGATGGACTCCGGAGATATCGTCCGGCGTTTTCGCAACGAACGGCAGATCCTCGCGAGCATCGACCATCCTCATATTTCGAGGCTTCTCGACGGCGGATCGACGGAGGAGGGGTTGCCTTACTTCGTCATGGAGTACGTCGACGGCAAGCCCATCGACGAGTACTGCGATACCGAGCGGCTCTCCATCGCGGAACGGCTCGGTCTCTTCCGCCAGGTTTGCGCCGCCGTCCATTTCGCGCATCAGAACCTCGTCATCCATCGCGACCTCAAGCCCGGCAACATCCTGGTCACGCCGGACGGCGTCCCGAAGCTCCTGGACTTCGGGATCGCGAAGCTCTTGAACCCGGAGCTCGTTTCGGGCCCCATCGATCCCACCCAGTTCGAGAGAAGGTTGATGACGCCGGAATACGCAAGTCCCGAGCAGGTTCGGGGCGAGTCGGTCACGACGGCGAGCGACGTCTATTCGATGGGCGTCTTGTTGTACGAGCTTCTAACCGGCCATCGACCCTACCGGCTGAAGGACCGTCAGCTCCACGAGATCGCCCGTGCCGTCTGTGAAGAGGAGCCGACTCGCCCGAGCGCCGTCATCGATCTCGTCGAGGAGGTTCCCTCGCCCGACGGCACGACCCGGCGAATCACCCCGGAGAGCGTGAGCGCGGCGCGCGAAGGCACGAGAGAGAGGCTGCGCCGCCGTCTGAAGGGCGATCTGGACAACGTCTGTATGATGGCAATGCGGAAAGAGCCGCGGCGGCGCTACGGCTCGGTCGAGCAGTTTTCGGAGGACGTCGGCCGCGTTCTCGAGGGGCTTCCGGTGAGGGCGCGGAAACCGACGCTCTCGTACCGGAGCTCGAAGTTCGTACGAAGGCACAAATCCAGCGTGGCGGCCGCCGTCATCTTCTTCATCTCGATCGCCGCCTTTTCCATCACCATCGTGCGGGAGAGAAATCGGGCGGAGAAGGAGGCGGCCAAAGCGGAGGCCATCAGCCGGTTCTTGCTTTCGACTCTGCAATCGGCGGACCCGGTGGCGGGCGTGGGGCGAGATGTGACCGTGGCCGAAGCCCTGGACCAGGCGGTCAAGAAGATCGACTCGTCCTTCTCCCCCGAGATCAAGGCCGAGCTCGAGTACACCATCGGCCAGACCTATTACCACCTCGGCAGGTACGAGGAGGCCCTGCGACTTCTCCAAGCATCGGTAGCAACCCTCGAGAAAAGCGTGGGAGACCACGACCCGAATCTGGCTCACGCGCTCGAAGGTCTCGCGCTCGTGCACGATGCACAGGGGGAGCACGTGGAAGCGGCGTCTCTTCTGGAGCGGGTGGTAGCGATCCGGGAGAGGAACCTGGGCTCAATGGATCCTGACGTGGCGAGAGCGCTGGGAAATCTCGCCGGTGTCTATCGTGCGCAGGGGAAGTACGAGCAGGCCGAGGAGCTCTACAAACGGGCCCTGCAGATCGAGGAACAGGTCATGGGCCCCGAGGATCCGGCGACCGCCGGTACGTTGAACAATATCGCCGGGCTCTACGCCGCTCAAAGCCGATACGCTGAAGCCGAGCCGCTCTTTCGCCGTTCTCTCGAAATCAGCGAGAAAACCCTCGGCTCGGAGCACCCGACGGTGGCAACGCTCCTCGCCAACCTGGGAGCGGTCAAAGTCGATCAGCGCAAATACGCGGAGGCCGAGCCTCTCCTCCTTCGTGCCTTGAGCCTCGGCGAGAAGGTCCTGGGAGCGGAGCACCCTTCGGTTGCGAAAACCATCAATAACCTGGGAGGACTCTACGTCCAGGAGAGTCGGTACTCGGACGCCGAGCCCCTCCTCCGGCGCTCGCTTTCGATTGCCGAGAGAAGCCGAGGACCCCAACACCTTTCGGTCGCGATCTCCCTCAACAATCTGGCTGCGGTCTACGTGGAACAGCGAAGACTGGCCGAGGCCGAGCCTCTATTGTGGCGCTCCCTGAGGATCGCGGAAAAAGCGCTGGGCCCCGAAGATCTCTTCGTGGCCAAAGTGCTCAACAATCTCGGCGAGCTCCAGGGTAGACAAGCTCGGTACGTGGAAGGTGAACGCCTCTGCCGACGCTCCCTCGAGATCCGCCAAAAGTCTCTCGAACCCAATCATCCCGACCTGGGCAGCACTCTGGAAAACCTGGCGGGCCTTCTCGCGGGTCAGGGACGCCGCGCGGAGGCCGAGGGGCTCTATACGCAAGCGCTCGCCATCTACGAGGGCGCTCTCGGGCCAGAGCATCCGGACTCGAAGGAGATTCGTGAAGCTCTTGCGAAGCTTCGAGGGAAAGGGAACGAGTGATTCACCGCCCGATGGCGGTCTCGATGTGGTCCTTGTCCCAGGGTCTCTCGTTGTAGAACCCGAGAAAGGCGTATCGCGCATCGTGGAGCTGGGCGATGTCGTCCGAGGTCGGTGGCTCCCCCGTGCGGAACCGACCCGGAGACTCCTCCACGATTTCGTTCCCTTCGAGGAAGGAGGCGTCGGTGTCGGCTCCTCAATCCGGCGATTCTCAACCCCGCGATTCTCAATACGGCTCTCGACGAGACGTCCGAGACCGTGGACTATACGTTCGCCGTGAGGAACGACGGAACGACCACCACCGCTTACGACTCAACGCCCGGGCTTCGCTTTCAACCGGACCCACGACTGTGAACGACGTCATTTGACGAGTACGCCTCTCCGGGCGATTCTCCCCAAATGACGTTCCCCAACGCGCAACCCGTCGCGCCCGCTGCGGCGCTCCTCGCGGCTGCGAGCCTGGCCTCCGCCGCCCCGGTGAATCTTCGACCGCTGGTCGAGGGACTGGACCGGCCCGTCGTTGTGGCCCACGCGGGGGACGGCAGCGGGCGTCTCTTCATCGCCCAGCAGGGGGGCGAGATTCTGGTCTTCGACGGAACCCGGCTCCTGCCCGTTCCCTTTCTCGATCTTTCGTCCTCGGTCTCCTCGGGGAGCGAGCAGGGACTCCTGGGCCTCGCGTTCCATCCTAACTACGAGACGAACGGTCTCTTTTACGTGAACCTCACCGATGCCGCCGGGGACACCCAGATCCTGCGCTTCACCGTCTCGGCCGACGCCAACGTCGCCGACCCCGGATCCGTGGTCCCCCTGCTCTCCGTCGATCAGCCGTTCGCAAATCACAATGGCGGCCAGCTCGTGTTCGGTCCCGACGGAAAACTCTGGATCGGGCTTGGCGACGGGGGCTCGGCCGGCGATCCGGGAAACCGCGCTCAGAGCGGGAGCACCCTTCTGGGAAAGATCCTCCGCATCGACGTCGACCAGGGTGTCCCCTACGGCATTCCCCTGGACAACCCCTTCGTCGCCGATCCCGCCGTTCGGGATGAAATCTGGGCGCTCGGCCTCAGAAATCCCTGGCGGTTCTCGTTCGATCGCCTCACGGGAGACCTCTTCATTGCCGACGTCGGGCAGAACGCCTGGGAGGAAGTGAGCTTCGAGCCGGTCACGAGCGGAGGAGGCCGGAACTACGGTTGGCGGCGCATGGAAGGGGCCCACTGCTTCAACCCGGCGAGCAACTGCGACGACGGCTCGCTCGTCCTCCCCATCCTCGAGTACTCGCACTCCCTGGGCTGCTCCATCACCGGAGGCTACCGCTATCGGGGCGCCGAGATGCCGGAGCGCTTCGGGACGTACTTCTTCGGAGACTTCTGCTCCGGCCGCATCTGGGGTGGCATCGAGAACGTCGAGACCGGAACCTGGACATCGACCGAGCTTCTCGACTCCGACGTTTTGATATCGACCTTCGGGGAGGACGAGCAGGGCGAGCTGTACGTCGCCGATCTCGGCGGGACGCTGTACCGCATGCATGGGGAGACATTCTGCAGCGTCGGCGGCAAGACGCTCGAGATCGCGAACTTCTCCGAAAGGAGCGTGGCGGTCGAGATCGAGATCTGGCGCAAGGGTTCGCGCATCGCCGAGGGCTCCTTCGTCCTTCCCGCGAGCTCCTCCCCGGATTACCTAACGCTCTCGGGCGGTGCGCCTCCGGGCGAATACGAGGTCACTTGCCGTTTCGTCCAGCTCGATTGAGTCCCTACCTCCATGAGCGCTCCATCCTCGCGCCGCGGTCTCGCTTCCCCGATGACCGCCACTTGATCCAGTCGTCCCAGCGCTTCGTCGACTCGCGAGGCTGGGAGGCCGAAGAGGAGCCCGCCCGAGGTCTGGGGATCGAAGAGGAGCTCGAGGCGGGGATCGGCCGCGGCTTCGGGATCGATGACGAGCCCCTTTTTTGCCTTCGCGTTCTCCGGATGGAACGTGCTCCGGAAACCCCGGGCGAGAAGCTCGACCGCTCCTGGAAGAGCCGGAAGGGCGGTCACGTCGATGAAGGCGCTCGCGCCGCTCGCGCGCAGCATCGCCCCGAGATGGCCCGCCAGGCCGAAGCCGGTGACGTCGGTCATCGCGCGCGCGCCGAGCTCTCGCGCGAGCTGGGCCGCCTCCCCGTTTCCCGTCAGCATCGACTGCAGGCACTCGGCAAGGGAGCGGCCGGAGGCGCGTCCCAGCATGTCGGCGTGGAGCACGACTCCGGTGCCGAGGCGCTTCGTCAGTAGAAGCTGGTCGCCGGGCCGGAGCTGGTCGAGCGTAAGAAGCGCGGGAGACGAAGCGAACCCGTCGACGGAAAAACCTACCAGGAGCTCGGGCGCGGTCGTGCTGTGTCCCCCGATGAGCGTGACCCGGTTCTGATCGAAGACCGCGCGCGCTCCCGAGAGCACCTGAAACAGGATCTCCTCCTGTTCCTCGTCGGATGCGTCCTTGGGCACGGCGACGAGCGCGAGAGCGTATCGGGGAGCTGCACCTTTCGCGTGGATGTCCGATAGAGAGTTCAACGCCGCGACCTTTCCCACGAGATAGGGATCGTTGAGAAACGAGCGGAAGGCGTCGATGCTGGAAACGACGAGATCCCCATGCGGCGTTTCGAACGCCGCCGCGTCGTCGGGACGATCGAGCCCGAGCTTCACGGTGGCATCCGTAGGCCCGCCAGGAAGCCGCGCGAGCGCGCGCTCGAGGACGCTCTCCCCGACTTTCGAAGCACAGCCGCCGCAGAGGATCTCCATTCCGCCGGACATCTCGGGAAGACTCTGGAACTCTTCGGTCAAGACGCCTTCGGCATCGAGCACCTGGAATCGCCTCATGAACCGCCGGTCGATCCAGTCCTTGAGCCGCATCACCCACTCGCCCTCGAACGAGTGGCCCCACTTGGAGCCGAGAGCGGTTCCGTCCCCGAGGTTGAGAAGCGTGAGGAAGTCCGACTGCGGCTGGTAGCGCCGGAGCGGCCTTCCCTCGAGGGACGCGACCAGGTTCTGGTAGAGGAACGGACCCTGGCGCACCGCATAAACTCCCGCCTTCGGGGTCTCGGGGAACTCGGTCATCGTCGCGCAGTCGCCGACGGCGAAGAGATCGTCGAATCCCTCGACTTGAAGCGTCGGGCGGGTGCGCACGAAGCCTCGGCGCTCGGTGGGAAGGCCGGAGTCGGCGAAAAGCGGGTGGCTCCAGGCGCCGGTGACCCACAAGAGAGCGTCGGCCGGAATCGAATCCCCGCCCTCGAAGACGACGGCATCCCTCCTCGCTTCCACCACCCGGCGGTTTCCATGGATGCGAATCCCGCGGCGCGCGGCATTTCGATGCACGCGGTCGACGAGGGTTCGCGGATATCCCGCGAGCACCTCCGGCCAGCCGTGAACCAGCCTGAGCTCGACGGCTCGATCTCGACCTGCGCCGACCCGGTGCCACAGAGTGAAGGCGAGCTCCACTCCCCCGGCGCCGCCGCCGACGACGACGA
>Ga0326597_10003786_pt1 | contig 21571 bp, 17 predicted proteins | sample RVTome_12_FD_203789 | JGI IMG/M metagenome (GOLD analysis project Ga0326597, IMG submission 203789) | Soil microbial communities from uranium-contaminated site in the Upper Colorado River Basin, Wyoming, United States - RVT100D185 | ecosystem: Environmental > Terrestrial > Soil > Contaminated >...
TGCGAGCTACTTCCGCGAGCGCAAGCGGCGGGGAGGTTCGTTGGCCCGGAATCGATCCATCGTCCAGCCCGCCTTCTAGAATCGAGAATGCGACCGATGGCGTTCCTGAGCGTACACTCCATGGCTGGGTCAGTTGAGGAACTGGCCTTTGAATAGGCTTGAGCCGTATGAAGGGAAACCTTCACGTACGGTTCTTAGGGGGCCCTGGCTGGCAACAGCCCGGGCCTACCCGGTGGCAGCGCGTCGGAGCGAGGGAATGGGAGCGCGGCGCAGTACACTCTGCTGCTCAACTCCTAATTGGCCAACCATCGGGATCTCCTCAAATCTGGCTCAACTGGCATCGACGATCCGCGTTGAATGAATATCAAACTGAAGGAGCAACGCACGGCAGGCATGAGCTTCTTTGACGAGAGCAAAGAACAGTCACAGGTCAAGTCCGCGATCGTCGCAAAGTACTTTGAGGCGTGGGCGCGGGTCATGATCGGCGCTCAGAACCGATACCGCCGAAACGACAATAACAGAATCGCTTACATCGACCTGTTCGCTGGACCTGGCCGCTATTCCGACGGGACGACTTCAACGCCCTTGCTGGTTTTGGAGAAGGCAATACAGGACGAGGCCATGCAGCAGCGACTCGTGACGATCTTCAACGACAAGGACCCGAGCAACACGAACTCCCTGTCGGAAGCCATCAACCAGTTGCCCGGCGTGGATACGCTCAAGTACAGGCCCCAGGTCGATACACGCGAAGTCGGCAAGGACATTGTCAAGCGGTTCGAGGAAATGAAGCTGGTCCCGACCCTGTTCTTCGTGGACCCGTGGGGCTACAAGGGCCTTTCGCTGCGCTTGGTCAATTCTGTAATCAAAGATTGGGGGTCCGATTGTATCTTCTTCTTCAACTACAACCGCATCAACATGGGTCTGAACAACAATGCGGTGCGCGAGCACATGAACGCACTGTTTGGTGACGTATGCGCCGATGAGTTGCGGTTGCGCCTGTCCCCGCTTACTCCGAAGCAGCGCGAATTGACCATCGTTGGGGAACTGTGCCAAGCGCTCCGGGATTTGGGGCCGGAGTACGTGCTGCCCTTCCGTTTCAAGGACGATCACGGATCGCGGACAAGTCACCATCTGATCTTCGTGAGTAAGGGCTTCAAGGGCTATGAGATCATGAAGGATATCATGGCCAAGGAATCGTCAATCGCCGAACAGGGCGTCGCTTCTTTTGAATACAACCCGGTGGATGCCCAAATGGCTGCGCAACAGCAGCTACTGTTCGCGCTGTCACGTCCCCTCGACGACCTGGGCGACATGCTCCTTCAGGAGTTTGCCGGACAGAACCTCAAGATGCTTCAGATTTATGAGCGGCATAACGTGAATCGCCCCTATACAAAGAGGAACTACAAGCATGTGCTGTTGCAGTTGCAGGAACAGGGGAAGGTAACGGCGTCTCCACATAGAAAGGGAACGTTCGGCGATGCGGTTCTCGTGACCTTTCCTGATCACGAAGGAAAATAGTCAGTCATGGGTAGTAAATCATCGATTGAGTGGACAGAATCTACGTGGAACCCGGTTACGGGTTGCACGAAAATTAGTCCCGGCTGTAAGCATTGTTACGCCGAACGCATGGCGAAGCGACTCAAGGCCATGGGACAGCCGAACTACGTGAACGGGTTCGCTCTCACGCTTCATGAACACGCCCTTGACTTGCCGCTCAGATGGAAGGCACCGCAGATTATTTTTGTGAATTCGATGAGCGACCTATTTCATAAGAATGTACCTTCGGAATTTATTCTCAAGACTTTCGATGTAATGAATCGCGCTGACTGGCACACCTACCAAGTGCTCACCAAGCGGTCCGGCCGACTTCGAGATGTAAACGCACGGATACCATGGTCTCCGCACATCTGGATGGGGGTCAGTGTCGAGATGGAGAAGTATCAGACTCGGATCGACGACCTTCGGGCGACGAGCGCAAGGGTAAAGTTTCTTTCCCTGGAACCGCTCCTTGGACCGCTGCCAAACCTTGATCTCGAAGGGATGGACTGGGTGATCGTGGGCGGTGAGAGCGGCCCTGGTGCTCGGCCAATGGACCCGGATTGGGTCAGGGACATTCGCGATCAGTGCAGGAAGGCGAGGGTACCCTTCTTCTTCAAGCAATGGGGCGGCGTGCAGAAGAAGAAGAACGGTAGGGAACTGGACGGGCGAACATGGGACCAGTTGCCACCGACCGGCCGTCCTATAAGCGCATAGGGTGGATTCCGGAAGCTCAACACTGTATGGGTCCGGTGTAGCTCCAGAGGCAGTCTTCTCCCGACGCGGCCGAAATCCGCCTCTCCGAGATGATGTCCTCGCCTCGCGATCTGATTTTGCTTCCAACGCAAGGCATCGCTCGATGCACTGCACCCAACATCTTTCGAGGCTCACGCCCGGGCGCGGCGTGGTAGCATCGGGCGTCGGGCTTGGGAGCGTCCAGCCATCGCCAATGGCGCGCTACCCCGGCAGCTGAAGCATGCGTTCGTCAGGCTTCTCGAGGAATGCGAAGTCACATGGAACAGTCTCAACTCAATTGGATTGCCAACTTCATCTGGGGCATCGCCGACGACGTGCTCCGGGATCTGTACGTCCGCGGCAAGTATCGCGACGTGATCCTGCCGATCACCGTCCTGCGTAGACTCGACTCACTGCTCGAGCCAACGAAGCAGGCCGTGCTCGACACGAAGGCCTCACTCGACAAGGCGAAGATCATCCACCAGGATCAAGCGCTGCGGCAGGCCGCCGGCCAGGCGTTCTACAACACCTCGAAGTTTACGCTGCGCGATCTCAAGGCCCGCGCCAGTCAGCAGCAGCTCAAGGCCGACTTTGAAGCCTATTTGGACGGTTTCTCGCCCAACGTCCAGGACATCCTCGAGAAGTTCGAGTTTCGCAATCAGATCCCGCGCCTGTCGAAGGCCGACGCGCTCGGCACGCTGATCGAGAAGCTGCTCTCGCCGGACATCAACCTGAGCCCAAACGCCGTGTTGAACGGCGATGGCTCGGTGAAGCACCCCGGCCTCGACAACCACGGGATGGGGACTGTCTTCGAGGAGCTGGTCCGGCGCTTCAACGAGGAGAACAATGAAGAGGCGGGCGAGCACTGGACGCCGCGCGACGCTGTGAAGCTGATGGCGAAGCTGATCTTCCTTCCCGTCGCCGAGCAGATTGAATCCGGCACCTATCTGCTCTACGACGGCGCCTGCGGCACGGGTGGCATGCTGACCGTGGCGGAAGAGACGCTGCAGCAACTCGCCGAAGCGCATGGCAAGCAGGTGGCCACCCACCTCTACGGCCAGGAAATCAACTCGGAGACCTACGCGATCGCCAAGGCCGACCTGCTGCTCAAGGGTGAGGGAGAAGCGGCGGACAACATCATCGGCGGCCCAGAGCACTCGACGCTCTCGAATGACGCGTTTCCCTCGCGCGAGTTCGATTTCATGCTCAGCAATCCGCCCTACGGCAAGAGCTGGAAGAGCGACCTCGAGCGCATGGGCGGCAAGGGCGGAATCAAGGACCCCCGTTTCGTGATCGAGCACGCCGGCGACCCAGAATACTCGCTCATCACTCGCTCGAGCGACGGCCAGATGCTCTTCCTCGCCAACATGCTCAGCAAGAGAAAGCACGGCACCAAGCTCGGCAGCCGCATTGCAGAGGTTCACAACGGCAGCTCGCTGTTTACCGGCGACGCGGGACAGGGCGAGAGCAACATCCGCCGCTGGATCATCGAGAACGACTGGCTCGAAGCCATCGTCGCCCTGCCGCTCAACATGTTCTACAACACGGGCATTGCGACCTACGTCTGGGTGCTCACCAACCGCAAACCAGAGCACCACGCCGGTCGGGTACAGCTCATCGACGCCACGCAGTGGTACAAGCCGCTGCGCAAGAACCTCGGCAAGAAGAACTGCGAGCTATCCGACGACGACATCCAGCGCATCTGCGAGGCCTTCATCGATTTCAAGGAGACCGAGCAGTCGAAGATTTTTCCGAACGCCGCCTTCGGTTATTGGAAAGTCACGGTCGAGAGGCCATTGCGGATCAAGGGCATCGATCCGAACCGCGCGTACGCGGCCAAGGAGATCAAGGCGCTCAAGGAAAACGGCGAGCGCGCGGAGGATGCGCCGCCGGTCATCAAGAAGATCCACAAGAAGGGCACCGCCCCCGACCCGCTGCGCGGACTGTGCGCGGCCACCATCGACGGCAAGCCGGCCGTCGTCGAGTACGAGCCCGACACCGAGCTGCGCGACACCGAGCAGGTTCCGTTGCTGGAGGAAGGCGGGATCGAGGCCTTCCTGCGGCGCGAGGTGCTGCCGCACGCCGCCGACGCCTGGTACGTCCCCGAGAGCGCCAAGACCGGCTACGAGGTCAGCTTCACTCGCTACTTCTACAAACCGCAGCGGCTGCGCACGCTGGAGGAGATCCGCGCCGACATCCTGGCGCTGGAGAAGGAAACCGAAGGGCTGCTGACCGAGATCGTAGGTAGCGGTTCCCAATGACGAGCACCCCGATACGCCGCGGCTTCTCGGTCCGCATGTTCCTTCTGGACGGCGACCCCGACGGCGTCAAAGTCGTCGAGAAGTCCAACTGGACGGGCTGCAGTCTCATCATCCCGCGCGCGCTGTACGGAGACGCGAAGACGCGCCCCGAACTGGCTCGCGCCGGCGTCTACCTGCTCGTGGGCCAGGCCGAGGCCTCTCCTCTTCCACAGGTCTACGTGGGCGAGGGAGATCCGCTGCGCCCCCGCCTCGACCAGCACGCCAAGCTCAAGGACTTCTGGACCCACGCCGTGGCCTTCACGAGCAAGGACCAGAACCTGAACAAGGCTCACGTCCAGCACCTCGAAGCACGGCTCGTCGCCTTGGCTGCGGCGTCGAAGCGGTGTGTGCTGGACAACGGAAACATCCCGCAAGCGCCGTCCCTGTCCGATGCTGATACTGCCGAGGTGGAGGGGTTCCTCGACGATGTGCTCCTCTGCCTTCCACTCCTCGGCTACGACTACTTCGCGCCCGCGCCGGCGGCAGCAACGTCGGTGGCCCCGCTACACCTCACAGCCAAGGGGCTCAAGGCGTCCGGGTTCGAGTCAGCCAAGGGGTTTGTCGTCTCTGCGGGATCGCAGGCCGCGAAAAAGGAAGTGATCTCGATTCACTCCTATCTGAAGGAGATCCGTGCGGAGCTGATCCGGCAGGGTGTTTTCGTGGACCGGGAAAACTTCTACGAGCTGACCCAGGACTACACGTTCGCGTCACCCTCGACCGCGTCGGGGGTAATGCAGGATCGATCGTCGAACGGCCGCATCGAGTGGAAGACCGCTGACGGTCGGACGCTCAAGAGCATTCAAGATCCGCAGGTAAGCGCGTGATTCAGGATCTCAAGGCTTATCCTGCGATGAAGGACTCCGGCGCACTGTGGCTTGGGGAGGTGCCGGAGCATTGGCTGGCAAGCAAGGTCAAGGACCTCGCGCGACCCGGTTACAAGACATTTGTTGACGGCGACTGGATTGAAAGTCCGTACATAACGGGCGAGGGCATTCGACTGATTCAGACCGGGAATGTTGGTGTAGGGGCTTATCGCGAGAAGGGCTTCCGCTACATCAACGAGAGCACCTTCAACGCGTTCGGATGTACCGAGTTTCAGCCGGGTGATGTGCTCATCTGCCGGCTCGGTGAACCTGTCGGACGCGCGTGCTTGGCACCCGATCTCGGTGTCCGGATGATCACCTCCGTTGACGTGTGCATCCTCAAGTCACGAGAAGACATTCTATCGGCCTTCGTCGTGTATGCGATGTCGTCACCCCGATACCTCGAATGGGTCAACTCGCTGGTGCGTGGAAGCACTCGGGACCGCGTTAGTCGCAGCATGCTTGGGGGTTTCGTGGTTCCAGTTCCACCCCTCTCTGAACAGGCTGCCATTGTCCATTTCCTCGACCACGCGGACCGGCGGATTCGGAGCTACATCCGCGCTAAGCAGAAGCTGATCAAGCTGCTGGAGGAGCAGAAGCAGGCCAACATACACCGCGCCGTCACCCGCGGCCTCGACCCCAATGTTCGCCTCAAGCCCTCCGGCGTAGAGTGGCTGGGCGACGTGCCGGATCATTGGGAGGTCAAGCCGGCAAAGCGCTTCTATCGAGAGGTGGATGAACGATCGAGTACCGGCGAAGAGGAGCTCCTGTCAGTATCGCACATCACGGGCGTCACTCCGCGCAGCCAGAAGAACATCACAATGTTCAAGGCTGAGTCCTATGCCGGGCACAAGATCTGTCGGCCAGACGACTTGGTCATCAATACGATGTGGGCCTGGATGGCCGCACTCGGCGTTTCGCGCCAAGTCGGGATTGTCAGCCCGTCTTACGGGGTGTACCGGCCACTTCCAGACTCTTGCTTGCTCGGTGAGTTTGCGGATTCCCTGCTACGGACTCGACCCTACATGGACGAATACACCTGCCGATCTACGGGAATCCGTTACTCGCGGCTGAGGCTCTACCCCGAGCAGTTCTTGCGAATCCGAATCGCATGCCCGCCGGTCAAGGAACAGGAGGCTATTCTGGGGCGCGTTGCTCGCGAAGCAGAGGGCAGTATTCGTGCGATTGCTGGTGCCCAACGCGAAATCTCCCTCCTCCGCGAATACCGCACGCGCCTGATCGCCGACGTGGTCACCGGCAAGTTCGATGTCCGCGAGGCGGCGGCGCGGTTGCCTGACGAGACCGAGGAACCGGAGCCGCAGGACGAAGCCGATGCCCTGACCGAAGTCGACGAGGACGCGGCCGACATCGAGAGCGAAGCCGACGCCATGGAGGCCGATGCGTGACGGCGCCGCCTTCGCGGCCGAAGATCTACCACAGCACGCACGTAGACAACCTGCGGAGGCAGCACGACGATCGTCGTGTCCACGTCCGGTGATCATGGCTACACGACGGGTTCTCCTGCGAGACGCCCGTGTGCGCGATCGGGGTCGACCCCTTCAGAGCCCCGCGCCCTCCTCGGGGAGCACTCCCCGCCGAGACCTCCTAACCTATTGTTTCATATTGACATATTCTCCCCACTCTCGCGCGGGTGTCTCGTCACCATTCCACAGCCCGGCATAGCTTGTGAAGGTCGACCTCGCAGGGCTTCCGGATTGCGTGTCCCGGCGTGCCTTGCGGCTCGGCATCAAAGTCGCAAGGGCACACCATTGACAGACGGCGATCATCGCAATGAAGCCGAGGAAGAAGATGTCGCCTCACCGGTTGAGCTCCGCCGCGGCATCGAGGCCCTCGGCGTTGGCGATATCAAGAAATTGAAGTTGATCGCCCGGTTTTGGTGGAGTCATTACGAGCTCCAAGGCCGGTCAGGTGGGCCCGAAGATCTCCTCCAAGATGCGATTGAACGCTGTCTAAAGGAGGGCGACGATCGTCGGCGCTGGCCGAAGAAACGCACCACGCTCGTGAAGTTCCTCGACGGCGTGATCAGGAGTATCGCCAGCCATGAGGTCGAATCCGCAGTGAGGGAACGGAAGCGCGAAGACGCCGTGTACGCCCTCGGCGCGACACCCAGACCCTCCGGAAGCGCCACGCCCGTTCGCCCCCAACCCTCCCCCAATGCCGAGAGCCGGGTCGCGGCGCGCGAAGAGCTTGAAGACATTGAAGCCCTGTTTGACGGACACCCCCGCACGCTGGAGGCCTTGCGCTGCAAGGCACAGGGCATGACCGAAGGTGAAATCCGCAAGGCCCTACAAATCGATCAGCGCGAAATGGAACGCATCAAAAAACAGATCTTGCGCGCGTTCGTCACGTACAAGAAGAGCAACGGAGACGACCATGGAAACCAGTAAGCGGGGCAAGCTCTTCAGCGCTTTTCTGGACTTTGTCCACGAGGCGTCCGAGAGCGAACTCGACCAGGCACTTCGCAGTGAAGGAGAAGATCCTAACGACGTCTACCTTCGCGGCCAGACCGCCATCGAGAAGGCCCTCTCGCGGCACCCAGGCCCACTCGAGGAGGATGTGGAGTTCCACGAACAACCGATCGATCAAGCCCTCAAGAACGGCTTCAGCACCCTCGTCAGGCTCCTGCGCCAGCGTGAGAAGATGTCGATGGAAGACCTCGCCGAGAGAGCGAATGTCGAGCTTCGTGAGGTGGTGCAGATTGAGGTAGATGCAGACTATGTGCCAGAGCCTCGCACCGTGTTCCAACTTGAACGGATCTTCGATCTGCCCCCGCGAACGCTGGTTCTGCTCTCTGGCTCGATGACCAGCCATCCGCAGGAGTTCAGAGACAAGGTGGAACGCTTCGCGGCCAGGTCAAAGGGCATAGACAAGCTAGACCGCAAGCAGAGGAAGGCGCTCAACCAATTCGTTCAGTTCCTCGCCGAGGAGGCGAAAGCTCGAGGCTATTCGCGGTGAAGAACACCTTTGTCGGCCAACGCGTGGCCACCGATTTGGATGCACAGGTTCTAAAGGTCCTACGGGGGCTCGACTACCCCGAGCCTCCGCTCGACCTCGGCGATGTTCGCGCGCTTCAGAAGCTGGACCTCCGCTACTACAACAGTACCGACGACTCCGCTCTCCGCGAAACGATCAGCCGCATGAAGATCGCTGGAAAGCAGATCCTCGAGCGACCCTCCCTCATTCTGGACGCAGTTCGCACCGCTCAACTCAAAGCACTCTGGCTCCCCGACCACCGCCGGATTCTCATCGATCAAGATGAGCACCAGTTGAAGCACCGCTGGAACGAAGGTCACGAAATCGGACACAGTCTGGCCCCTTGGCACCAGCTCTATCTGTTTGGAGACAACGCCGAGACGCTGCTGCCTACTTGTCACGACACGCTTGAGAACGAGGCCAACTACACCTGCGGGCAGCTCCTGTTTCTTCGAGGCCGATTTACGGAAGAAGCCTCCGACATGGAGCAGACGATCGACACGATCCTCCACCTGTCCAAGGACTTCGGCAATACGATCACATCGACGCTCTGGCGCTTCGTGGAGGAAGGGCATCGGGGCCTACCGATGGTCGGCATCGTCTCGCAGCACCCGCACCACACGGATGCCGATTTCGATCCCGAAAGTCCCTGCCGCTATTGCGTCGAGTCGCCCCAGTTTAAGAGGTGCTTCGGCACAGTCACCGAGGTGCAGCTCTTCAGCCTCATGAAGAACTACTGCAGGCGGGCCCGCGGCGGTCCTCTCGGTCGCAGCCAAGTGCCGCTGATCGACCGCAACGGCGACCGCCACGAGTTCGTCTTCGAGAGCTTCTCAATCAGGCACGCAGTGCTCAGTTTGGGTGTTTACGCGAAGCCGGCTCACAAGGTCGTCTCCATCCTCGAGTAGAGACCGCCGCCGGCCCCCACCGCCTCAACCCCAGCGCCAAAAAAAACTTCGGCCGCTTTACCGGATCAGCCCTGAGCCCGGCATAGCCATACGGGAAGAGGCCCCGTACGGCTCGCCGATTCCCTGCCCTCTCGCTTGCGCAGGCACGGCACGACCGCGTTGTCCCGGATCGCCATCCGGCCCGGCACAGCTCTTGAAACCAACACTCCGCCCGCCCTGGCACTTGCTGCCCAGCGGGCCTCGAACAAGGAGATCATCACCATGATGACCGACACCAGCACCCGCGACGACATCGTCGACCTCGAACAGTACGCTCGCGAGAACCGACGGCCGCCCAAGTGCGACCGGTACCGCATCCGCATCGATCGCGAGCACTTCGTCGTGCTCGAGCCCTGCCTGACCGGTCGCCAGCTCCTCACCCTGGCCGGCAAGTGCCCGTCCGAGAAGTTCAAGATCTTCCAGAAGATCCGAGGCGGCACGATCGAGCCGATCGAGCTGGACGAGAAGGCCGACTTCACGCGCCCCGGCGTCGAACGCTTCGTGACCCTGCCCCTCGACCAGACGGAGGGCTAGCAGTTAGGCTCATGCGGCGCGATTTCCAACTGCCTGAGAACGACGTCGAGACCCTCGATGCTCTCGGCCTTCCGTGGGAAGCCGTGCGCGATGGTCGGCTGGGACGAGTCGTCATCTATGACTTCCCGATCCCGGCCGGCCTGAAGCCCGACACCGCGGCCGTGAACCTACGCATCGAGTCCGGCTACCCCGAGAGCCAAATCGACATGGCGTACTTCTTCCCCGCGATCGAGCGCGAGGATGACCAGCCGATCGGCGCGATCTCCCAGGACCAGTTCGACGGAAAGGTGTGGCAGCGCTGGTCGCGCCACCGGACTCAACAGAGCCCCTGGCGGTCGGGCGTCGACGACATCTCTACCCATCTCGGCCTGGTTCGGTCCTGGCTCGAGCACGAATCCAAGAAGGTTCAGCCACGATGAGGACGACGCTCACCATGACGGCCGCCCAGCACGCCGAGCTGCAGGAACTCCTCTACCCCGGCGACGATCGCGAAGCCGCCGCTTTCCTGCTCTGCGGGCGCCGAGCCGAGGATCACCGTCACCGGCTGCTGGTCCACCGCGTGATCGGCTTGGCGCCAGAAGACTACGAGATCCGCGACCACGATCTCTTGAAGTGGCGTACCGCCTTCCTGGTGCCCCACCTCGAGGAAGCCATGCGCAAAGGCTTCGCGGTGGTCAAGCTCCACAGCCATCCCTCGGGCTACGATGAGTTCAGCCCGAGCGACGAGCGAGCCGACGCCGCCTTCTTCCCCTCGATTCACGGCTGGCTCGATGACGGACACCCACACGCAAGCGCCATCATGCTGCCCGACGGCCGCATCTTCGGCCGCGTCCAGCACGCCGACGGGAAGACCCCGCCGCTCGCCGCTGTGACAGTGATTGGCGACGACATCATCATCTGGAACGCTGGACCCCGCCACGCAGTGCCCCAGGCCGCCAGCCGCAACGCCCAGGCCTTTGGCGAAGCGACCTACTCGATGCTGCGGGACCTACGGGTCGCCGTGATCGGTTGCTCGGGAACTGGCAGCTTCGTCATCGAGCTGCTGGCGCGTCTGATGGTGGGCGAGCTCGTCCTCGTCGACGACGACCTCGTCGAGTTGAAGAACCTGAACCGCATCGTCGGCGCCGCCACCGCCGACGTTGGCGTTCCGAAGGTCGAAGTCCTGGCCCGCAACATCAAGAACATGGGGCTCGGCACCTCGGTCGAAGCCCACGCAACCGAACTCGGAGACCTCCACACACTGCGAGCCGTCGCCACGGCCGACATCGTCGTCGGCTGCATGGACTCGATCGATGGCCGCGACCTGCTGAACCGGCTCTCCGCGTTCTACCTGCTGCCCTACTTCGATGTCGGCGTCCGGCTCAACGCTGACGGCCAGGGCGGGGTCGACGAGATGGTCGGATCCGTCCACTACCTCCAGCCGGGCCGGTCTAGCCTCGCCACCCGCGAGCTCTACACTGCCGAGGAAGCCCGGGCAGCCTACCTCCGCCGCGCCGACCCGGACGCTTACGCGCGAGAAGTCGAGGAGAAGTACATCGCAGGAGCCCAGGCCGGCCGGCCGGCCGTGGCACCCGTGAACGCGCTATTCTCGGCACGGACCGTGATGGAATTACTCGCACGTCTCCATCCCTACCGGGACGACTCGAACAGCGACTTCGCGACCGTGACCGAAAGCCTGACCGGTGGCTTCACGCGCATCATCTCCGAAGCCGAGTACCCGCCCGATCGCGCGCTGGCCCGTCACCTTGGCCGCGGTGATACGACGCCAATGATGGGCATGCCGCTGCTGAGCGAAGAGTCCTAGAAGCATGCTGCGCTCCACTCTTCTCGCCACGCTTCGAGCTTGGGCGAGGTTCCGAGGCACAGAGCCGCCCTACGGCCTAGTGCGGGTCGAGGATCTTCCAGATCAGCTGGACCCACACACCGTCTATTTGATCGGTGACGGGCGCCACTGGTGGTTTGCAGCCATGGCCTGTCCTTGTGGCTGCGACAACGCAGTCCAGCTCTCGATTCTGCCCACCGGCCGCCCACGCTGGACCGCCAGCGAGCACTGGAACGGGACGGTCAGCCTCCACCCCTCTGTTTGGCGCACGAGCGGCTGCCGCAGCCACTACTTCCTTCGGTGCGGTCGCGTCCAATGGACGCGCCGTCTCGGATTGTGAATCTCCGACGGGTGGAAGCAGCCCTCTCCGGGGCCTCCCATTCCCCGCCGATCGAGATCCAGCCAGGCTGGTACTATTAGGCAGGGTCACGCGATGATCGAGTACAAGACGGGCGACATCCTGGTGGAACAGGCCGAGGCGCTGGTCAACACCGTCAATTGCGTCGGCGTGATGGGTGCTGGGGTCGCGCTCCAGTTCAAGCGGGCCTTCCCGGCAAACTCCGACGCCTACGAGTCCGCCTGCCGCCGCAAGGAGATCGAGCCCGGCCGCATGTTCGTGTTCGCGACCGAAGGGCTGACCCCGCCGCGCTACATCATCAACTTCCCGACTAAGCGTCACTGGCGGGGCAAGAGCCGGATCGAGGACATCGAAGCGGGCCTGGCCTCGTTGGTGGAGGAGATCCGCAGCCGGGACATCCGATCGGTGGCGGTGCCGCCGCTTGGCAGCGGGCTGGGAGGGCTCGACTGGCCCGAGGTCCGGGCACGCATCGCGTCCGCGCTGGATTCGCTTCCGGACGTTCGCGTCGTGGTCTTCGAGCCGGGCGGCGGCCCCGATGCCGCCGAGCCCACCCGGTCGCGCGACGTGCCGGCGATGACGTCGGGGCGCACCTCGCTTTGACCTTTGCCTCGGGACACGCTCTCGATCTGCTGCGAGTCGGATCCGGTCGGCCCGATGCGGCGTTTCGCGAGGGGCAAGAAGAGGCGATCCGCCACGTCGTCGAAGGGCGTGGCCGATTGCTGGTCGTGCAGAAGACGGGGTGGGGGAAGAGCTTCGTCTACTTCATCGCCGCGCGTCTGTTGCGTGACGCCGGCCACGGCCCGGCGCTGCTGATCTCGCCGCTGCTCGCGCTGATGCGCAACCAAATCGCCGCGGCCGAGCGGATGGGAGTGCGAGCGGCCCGGATCACCTCGGACAACGAGGACGACTGGGCGGATATCGAAGACGCTCTCGGTCGCGGCGAAGTGGACATTCTGCTCATCTCGCCCGAGCGGCTCGCAAACGCGCGCTTCGTCGCCGGGGTCCTGTCGCGCATCGCCGCCCGAATCTCGATGCTCGTGATCGACGAGGCGCACTGCATCTCTGACTGGGGGCACGACTTCCGCCCCGACTATCGGCGGATCGAACGCATCGTGCGGACGTTGCCCCCGAACCTGCGGGTTCTGGCGACCACTGCCACGGCGAACGACCGAGTGATGAACGACTTGAAGGCAGTGCTCGGCCCGCATCTCGAGGTCTCACGCGGTGATCTGAACCGTCCCTCGCTCGCGCTCCAGACGATTCGCCTCCCGAGCCAGGCGGAGCGTCTGGCGTGGCTCGCTGAGCAGATTCCGCGACTCCCAGGCCACGGCATCATTTACACGCTCACGGTGCGCGACGCAGAGCGGGTGGCCGAGTGGCTCCGGTCCCGCGGAGTGAATGTCGAGGCCTACACCGGCAGGACCGGAGAGCGCCGCGAGGAGCTCGAGGCGGCTCTGCTCGAGAATCGCGTGAAGGCGCTGGTGGCGACGACTGCGCTAGGCATGGGGTTCGATAAGCCAGACCTGGGCTTCGTGGTGCATTACCAGACACCGGGCTCCGTCGTGGCCTACTACCAGCAGGTGGGCCGTGCCGGACGCGCGCTGGACGCAGCTTATGGTGTGCTCCTCAGCGGCGAGGAGGAGGCCGAGATCACGGACTTCTTCATCGAGAGCGCGCTCCCGTCGCGAGGCGAGGTGGACGCGATCCTTGGCGCCCTCGAAGCAACGCCGGAGGGGCTATCGATCCGAGAAATTCCGGCGCACGTGAACGTGCGCGGGAAGCGGATCGAAAACGCGATCAAGTTGCTTTCGCTGGAGTCACCGGCTCCGATCGCTAAGCAAGGGACCAAGTGGCAGCTGACCGCGGCGATTCTGAATGAGTCCTTCTGGGAGCGCGCAGAACGACTCACGGAGCTGCGCCGCGTCGAACACGGTCAGATGCGGGATTACGTGGGGCTCTCGACCGGGCACATGGAGTTCCTGATCCGTGCGCTCGACGGAGAGGCGGGTGATCTCTCCTCGCCTGAACTCCCCCCGCTTCCGACCGCGGCGTCCGAGGCGACGGTGCGCGATGCCATCGCGTTTCTGCGCCGGACGAGCCTTCCGATCGTGCCCCGCAAGCAATGGCCTTCGGGGGGAATGCCGAAGTACGCTGTGTCTGGGCGGATTCGGGCAGATCTTCAGGCACAGCCAGGCAAGGCGCTCTGTGTGTGGGGCGATGCCGGCTGGGGGAAGTTAGTGCGTCAGGGGAAGTACAAGGACGGCCACTTCGCGGACGAGCTGGTGGCGGCCTGCGCTGAGCTGATCCGGGAATGGGTTCCTGAGCCCGCGCCGGCCTGGGTCACTTGCGTGCCTTCGAGGCGTCATCCCGAGCTCGTACCTGACTTCGCCCGCCGCCTCGCTGCCGCCATCGGGCTCCCGTTTGCGTCGGTGCTGATCCAGACGGCGGACCGCCCCGAGCAGAAGAGGATGGCGAATAGCGCTCAACAGGCGCACAACCTCGACGGCTCGCTGTCGGTGATTGACGGAGAGCTGCCTTCCGGGTCCGTCCTGCTCGTGGACGACATGGTCGACTCGCGTTGGACGCTCACCGTTTGTGCTTGGCTTCTCCGCATGCGCGGTAGCGGCGAAATCTGGCCCCTTGCGCTCGCCGACGCTGGAACCGGGACGATCGATGAGTGAAGCGCTCTCCTCCAATACGCAGGCGATTCTCCTGCTGACGGCGCCGCTGATCGTCGGCGGGGGAAAGCGCTCGAACGACCTGCTCTCGCCTGGGGAGTACAAGAAGCTCGCTCTAAACTTGAGGGAACTCGGCCAGCAGCCTGCCGATCTGCTGTCGGCCGACGCGGAGCCTCTTCTGTCTGACTGCCAGCGAGTGATCGAGCGGGAGCGGCTCGAGCGATTGCTCGCACGGGGCTTCCTCCTCAGCCAGGCCGTCGAGCGCTGGCACGCCCGGGCCATCTGGGTGATGAGCCGCGCCGACCGCTCGTACCCACCGCGGTTGAAGGAGCGACTGAGGGAGGACTCCCCGCCGGTTCTCTATGGCTGTGGGGAGGGCAAGATCCTCGACACCGGTGGATTGGCGGTCGTGGGCTCGCGCAACGCCGACGAGGACGTGCTCGAATTTGCCCGGCGCGTCAGCGGCCTAGCGGCGAGGTCGAGGCGAACCCTGATCTCCGGCGGTGCGAGGGGGATCGACCAGACGGCAATGCGTGGTGCGCTGGACGAGGGCGGCCGCGTGGCCGGTGTGCTGGCAGACAGTCTCGAGCGGACTGCGATGAACCGCGAGCACCGCAACCTGCTCATGGAAGGCCAGCTCGTCTTGATCTCGCCCTACGATCCGGGCGCGGCCTTCAACGTGGGCCACGCGATGCAGCGCAACAAGGTGATCTACGCGCTCGCAGACGCGGCCCTGGTGGTGAGCGCCGATCTCGAGAAGGGTGGAACTTGGGCCGGTGCAACCGAGCAGCTGGACAAGCTGAACCTGGTGCCCGTTTATATTCGATCGACAGGCGAGAAGAGCAAGGCGCTCGACGCACTACGCAAAAAGGGAGCGTTGCCCTGGCCGAACCCCGGCGATGAGGACGGGTTCGAGGCAATGCTTCGCACCGAGAGACGCGAAGCACCCAGGTCGCCGGTCCAGGCTGACCTGTCGTTTGCGATCCGGCCTCCAGCGGCGGAGTCCGATCGGGTCAGGGATCTGCCGCTGCAACCCACGACAGCGACTGAGTGCGACGTAGCTCGGCCGACCGCTCGGGCGCTCGACGCGTCCGACGAGCTGTTCGCCAAGGTGCGGGAACTGGCCGTGGCGATTACAGCCGAGCCTAGGAGCACCCAGGAATTTGCCTCCGAGCTTGGAGTGACGAAACGCCAGGCCGAAGAGTGGCTGCGGCGCCTCGTTCGCGAAGGCGTGTTGCGAAAGGTGGGCCGGCCGGTTCGCTACGCGGCTCGCAGGGCATGAAGACCGACACCAGCGAGCGTGGCCTCGAGCGGCTGATCTGCACGGCGCTGACCGGCTCGCCCTGTGATCCGGCCGCGGGGCCGCCCGACTCGGTGCGCGAGCGACCGGCGACCTACGGGGTCGGCTGGATCTGCGGCGTGCCCGAGGACTACGACCGCGAATATTGTGTGGACCTCGCGCAGCTCGCCGCCTTCCTGCGGGAGACGCAACCGGAGGCAGACGAGACTCTCGACCTCGGCCAAGATGGCCCGACGCGGCGCAAGTTCCTGGCGCGCCTGCAGGGTGAGATCACGAAGCGCGGCACCATCGACGTACTGCGCGACGGGATCAAGCACGGGCCGGTTCACTTGGACCTCTTCTACGGCACGCCGTCGCCCGGCAACGCGAAGGCACGGGAGCGCTACGCGGCCAACCGTTTCAGCGTCACGCGGCAACTTCGATACAGCCGCGACGAGACTCAGCTCGCGCTCGACCTCGGCCTTTTCATCAACGGCCTGCCGGTCGCGACCTTCGAGCTGAAGAACAGCCTCACCAAGCAGACAGTCGAAGATGCCGTCCAGCAGTTCAAACGCGACCGCGACCCGCGCGAGAAGCTCTTCGAGTTCGGCCGCTGTGTGGCGCACTTCGCCGTCGACGACCACGAGGTGCAATTCTGCACCCACCTCAAGGGCAAGGCGTCGTGGTTTCTGCCCTTCAACCGGGGCTGGAACGACGGCGCGGGCAATCCGCCCAACCCGGACGGTCTCAAGACCGACTACCTCTGGAAGCGCATCCTCACCCGCGACGGCCTGACCGACATCCTCGAGAACTACGCGCAGGTCGTCGAGATCAAGGACGCGAAGGCTCGGAAGAAGAGGGCGGTGCAGATCTGGCCGCGCTTCCACCAGCTCGACGTGGTGCGCAAGCTGCTCGTTGATGTCGCGCAGCACGGTGCGGGCCGGCGCTATCTGATCCAGCACTCGGCGGGCAGCGGCAAGTCGAACTCCATCGCCTGGCTCGCCCACCAGCTGATCGGCCTCGCGAAGCACGGCGCGCCCGTGTTCGACTCGATCATCGTCGTCACCGACCGCAAGCTTCTCGACCAACAAATCAAGGACACCATCAAGCAGTTCGCGCAAGTGGGCGCGACCGTGGGGCACGCCGAGCGCTCGGGCGACCTGCGCAAATTCATCGCCGAGGGGAAGAAGGTCATTATCTCGACGGTGCAGAAGTTCCCATTCATCCTCGATGAGATCGGCAGCGAGCACCGCGGCCGGCGCTTTGCGATCGTCGTCGACGAGGCACACTCGAGCCAGGGTGGGCGCACCTCTGCGGCGCTTTCGGTGGCGCTCTCGGCGGCTGGGGCCGAGGAAGACGACGAGACCACCGAGGACAAGATCAACCGGCTGGTGGAGGCCAAGAAGCTCCTGCCCAACGCGAGCTACTTCGCGTTCACCGCTACGCCCAAGAACAAGACGCTCGAGATCTTTGGCGAGCCAGAGCGGCAGCCCGACGGCACGGTAAAGCACCGGCCGTTCCACAGCTACACGATGAAGCAAGCGATCCAAGAGGGCTTCATTCTGGACGTGCTCCGGCACTACACGCCGGTCGAGAGTTACTACAAGCTGATCAAGAAGGTGGAGGGCGACCCGGAGTTCGACACCAAGCGCGCGAAGAAGAAGCTCCGCCGCTACGTCGAGAGCCACGACCACGCGGTCCGCCTCAAGGCTGAGATCATGGTGGACCACTTCCACGAGCAAGTGCTGGCATTGAACAAGATCGGTGGTCAGGCACGGGCGATGGTGGTAACGAGCGGGATCGAGCGGGCCATCCAGTACTACCACGCAATCGGCGACTACCTGGCCGAGCGCAAGAGCCCGCACCGTGCCATCGTCGCCTTCTCGGGCGAGCACGATTACGGCGGCATGAGGGTTACCGAGGCGTCGCTGAACGGATTTCCATCGGGCCGGATCGCCGACAAGATCCAGGAGGATCCTTACCGCTTCCTGATCTGCGCCGACAAGTTCCAGACCGGCTATGACGAGCCGCTGCTGCACACGATGTACGTGGACAAGATTCTGTCCGGCATCAAGGCGGTGCAGACGCTCTCGCGGCTCAATCGCGCACACCCGCAGAAGTACGACGTGTTCGTGCTCGACTTCATGAACGACAGCGACACGATTCAAGAAGCGTTCGCCGACTACTACCGCACGACGATCCTTGCGGAGGAGACCGACCCGAACAAGCTGCATGACCTGAAGGCCGCCCTCGACGACTACCAGGTCTACGCGGCCGCACAGATCGACGAGTTCGTGACGTTTTACCTCGGCGGGGCGGAGCGTGACCGGCTCGACCCGATCCTCGATACCTGTGTTGCCGCGTACCGGGAGCAGCTCGACGAGGACGGGCAGGTGGACTTCAAGGGCAAGGCCAAGGCGTTCACGCGCACCTATGGATTCCTGGCCTCGATCCTTCCCTACACCAACGCCGAGTGGGAGAAACTCTCGATCTTCCTGAACTTTCTCGTCCCAAAGCTACCGGCTCCCGTCGAGGAAGACCTGGCGAAAGGCATCCTCGAAGCGATCGACATGGACAGTTATCGCGTCGAGAAGCAGGCGGCGGTCAAGATTCAGCTTCCGGACGCGGACTCACAGATCGAGCCAGTGCCCAGCGCCGGCGCTGGGCGCAAACCCGAGCCGGAACTCGACCGACTCTCGAATATCCTGAGGACCTTCAATGACCAATTCGGAAACATCAAGTGGACGGACGCCGATCGAGTGCACAAGCTGATCACCGAGGACATCCCGAATCGCGTCGCGGCCGACAGGGCTTACCAGAACGCCAAGAAGAATTCGGATAAGCAGAACGCTCGCATCGAACACGACAGCGCGCTCGCGCGGGTGATGACGGAGCTTCTGAAGGACGACACGGAGTTGTTCCGGCAGTTCATGGACAACGAGTCGTTCCGGCGCTGGATGACTGACACGGTGTTCGGGCTCACCTACGACTCGACGGGGGCTGAGCAACCGGGAGAATAGGTAACAGAATTAACCGCTGGGTTGATGTGGACGGGAAGAATTGTTGATCGCGGCCCGACATGGGGTAGTTTTGCCTCTATTCAAGTCAACGTAACGGAATGCCTCTTATCGGCCGACATGCCGAAAACCCAGCTGTCGAGTAGCCCGGGGCAGTCACCCACCCCGGGCCCTCTCCAGATCCGGACAAGGAGATTTCCACCATCCGGCTCCTCCGTTGATGCGACTCGTGGTTACGAGCCCCAGATTCGAACCGTGATCCGAGGCTGGGGAAGCGGGAAGTCGCGAAGCAGATCCGCGAACCGCTCCCACGTGAGACGCGTACGCTGACTCCGACGGCAGAGCCATTTGTACCAGGAACGCCTCGCCTGTTCGACGACAAGCAGCAAACTTCGAAAGTTTCCGCTCACGCCGAAGTAGTTGAAGTGGCCCTGGATGCGTCTCGTGAGCGCTGCGTGCTGAGCCTTCACCGGATGGTGTCGATGGCGACGACACCCATCGTAGACGGACTGAATCATTCGCTTCAGGCTCGCACTGCGCGTCTTGCAGAACATTCCCCAACGACCCTTGCGGGAGCGCGCCCAGTAGAGCGTGAACCCCAGGAAGTTGAAGGTCGCCGGACCTTTGCCGCCCTTCTGCCCCGCCGGCGGACGCCGAAAGGGAAGAAGCCGCGTCTTGTCCGGATGTAGGGTCAGTCCGAAGCGCCCTAGCCGCTTGCCGAGCACCTCCATCACACGCCGCGCATCGTCCTCCTGCTCGAAGCCGATGATGAGGTGAGTGGCCCGGGGGAATCGCACCCCCGGGCCCTCGCAGAACCGGACGTGAACGTCTCCGCTCATCCGGCTCCCATCATCCAGCCGCCGGCACAAGGCCCATCCGCCAATGCGCGAACAGACCGGGATCCCGCCCGGCCACGCAACCCAGCCAGTGCATCGCACGGCGACGGTGCCTTCGAAGCCTCTTGTACTTCCGCATCGCCCATCGCATCAGCACCCGATCGAACATGCGCAAGGTCGGGTACATCGCTGACTTGTAGAAGTGCCGAAAGTAGTTCAGCCAGCCCCGAAGGACCGGGCCGAACATCCGAGAGAGATCATCCAGGCTCTTGTCGCTGCGCAGATGGAGTCGCCAGCTTCGCACCGTGTCCCGAAAGGACTTGGCCGAGGCCGGACTCACCGCCGGAAGAAAGCTCACGAAGTACTTCCCCCACCGGTTCTTCGCGCGCCGGGGCCGAAACTCGTACCCCAGGAACTCGAAGGATTCGTGCTCCCATCTCCCTCGTCGATCATCGTCCTTGCAGTAGACGATTCTCGTCTTGGTCGGGTGTAGCTCCAATCCACATGCGGAGAAGCGCCGCCGCAAGGCATCGAGCAGCCAGCGCGCCTGCCGCTCCGTCTGGCAATGCGCCACGATGTCATCGGCGAAGCGCTCAAACGGGATCCCCGGATGATTCCGCTCCATCCAAACATCGAACACGTAATGCAAGAACAGATTGGCCAACAGCGGACTGGCAACCCCACCTTGAGGCGTACCCCGCTCTCGTGCCTCCAGAGAGCCATCCGGCTTCTGGATAGGCGCCTTGAGCCAGCGCTCGACGTACAGCAGCACCCAGGGGCACTGCGTGTGGTGCCGAAGCGCTCGCATCAAGAGACCGTGATCGATCCGATCGAAGAAGCTCCTCACGTCGAGATCGAGCACCCAGTCGTAGCGCCAACACCTCCGCCGTGCGACGCCCACGGCATCGATGGCCGAACGACCCGGCCGATAACCGTAGGAGTCTTCGTGGAAGTGCGGATCCAGGATCGGCTCCAGGATCATCGTCACCACGGTCTGGGCGATCCGATCACTGACGGTGGGGATCCCCAGCGAACGAACCCCTCCGGTCTTCTTCGGGATCTCCACCATGCGAACCGGCGCCGGGAAGTAGCTTCCAGACGACATCCGATTCCACAGCTTGTACAAGTTGCCCTTCAGATTCTCCTCGAACCTCTCAATCGACTCCTCATCGACTCCAGGCGCTCCCTTGCGCGATCGCACCCGGAGGTAGGCATCCCACACCAGAGACTTCGGAATGTCGAACGGCTTCACCTTCTCCACGGGCTCCTCCCCTTGCGGGTTGACTCGAGAATCGAGCTGGATGACGCAGCCCCTTCGCTCCACTTCCATTACGAAGCTTCCGCGCTACTACGGGCTGCTCCGCCCCTGTGCTCCGCCTCGGTACTCACCTCCTCGTGGGGCCACCACTTGGAGCTCTCCCTTCGCATCGGAGCGACAGGTTCCCACGTTCCGCACACGAGCCTGAGCCACGTTCACGCCGCCTCAACGCCGGGCGCCACCCAGGCCATAAGCAGGCTCCTCCTGGGCTCCTCCTGGGCAACGACTGCTCCCAGTTTCGACGCCGTCCCTACGCTTTCGACGCTTCATCGCACGGTTCGCTCTCGCTCGTCTCCGTGGCCCGCACCTGACGCGTCATGCGCGCCTTTTCCCCGGACGCTTCCCACCGCGACTCTT
>Ga0326597_10003787_pt1 | contig 21570 bp, 21 predicted proteins | sample RVTome_12_FD_203789 | JGI IMG/M metagenome (GOLD analysis project Ga0326597, IMG submission 203789) | Soil microbial communities from uranium-contaminated site in the Upper Colorado River Basin, Wyoming, United States - RVT100D185 | ecosystem: Environmental > Terrestrial > Soil > Contaminated >...
CTTCTACTCCACCAATCGCGTTCTGTCAGCTCATCGCTCGACGTGCGTATCAACTCGCCGATTCTCTGCTTCGCCGCCTCATGCGCTGCCAATTCGGTTGCGGCTGTGCCGCGCTATGAACTCTGCGCCTCTGTGGTGAAAAAACGATAGAAATTATTTCCTTTTCAGCTTGTGTCCTCGCCCCTCAGAGTCAAAAGCGTTCCGGCTACCCAAGCCGCTCTTAGATTGAGGTCGATTTTATTCCGTCAAAACGCCAGAATCAATCTGCGCAAAACAGAAGCGGTGTCAGGCTTCATTATAGGGATTTTATTGACTCTGCTTCCCGACAACCCAAGGGTTAGCGGTTGAAGCAGGCATTCGCATTGACTTATTTCGAAACCCGTCGCAACAGCCGATCCTCGACCCTGGTCTTAAGGGGGTGTAGTCAGCCGAGTGATAAATTTGAGAGCACCAATTGGATTCGCAGGTAGCGGTTCGTACAGATGGCCAAGCCCGACGACGCAAACACTCGGAAGCGACTATCGTATTCGCATCACCAGTACCACTAACAATTCCATCACCGATGGCAGCAACGCCAATTTCACGATAGCAGCATACTTGGACTCTTCAGGAAAAACTGTGTGACCGGTGTCTGGAAAGTTGCGGATGAGGCACGCTCATTATTCCGGGGAAAGGTCCGGACTGAGAGAATGGAGACTTTAAGAAACGCGATTAAGTTCAAAGGGCCTGAGGCCGAGGCTAACCGGATAGCACGGTCCACTTGCCGGAGTCGAAGCAAAGGAAGACGGCCCACTCGACGTCCCAAACGGCCTTTGTCAATCGTATAGAGATGGCCAAAATGGACGACCGATGGCCGCGGCAAGCCGGATTCCTTTGGAGAAACCTGGACTCCCACCGGAAGCCGAGCCACCCGGAGGTTACTCGTGATGGCCGCCACAATGGTCAACCGGCTCGCGCGGTTTCCCACATCATTTTGGACAATCAACGCTGGATGCGGGCCAGCCATCTCACCAGCGCCAGTCACAGGGAAATCAACGAAATAGATTTCGCCTCTTCTTGGGAAGTCCATCTAACGGCGCCCCCGTTTGGCTTGACGCGGTAGCGTCTCGGCTGCCAAGGGAAGGAACGTTTCCGACAACTTGCGGTCCTCTTCAGCGATTTCGCCATAGATCTGGTAGGCCGCCCGGACCACTTGAGTTTCAGCGGATTCCTGGAGGGTTCGCTCGACGGCTTGGCGTACGAAAGCGCTGCGGGAGAGGCCACCTTTCTTGGCCAGCTGGTCGATCCGATTGATGAGAGGTTCAGGCAGGCTTAGAGCGACTTTTGCGACGGCCATAATTCATACCTCCTTCACTATTCTACCATTCAGTATGGGCGGAAGCATACTTTCTGTCAAGAAGAGTTCTGTCCTGGCTTTAGCTACCTCCCTTTCGTGCCACCAGCGCGCCTATTTCCGGCGTCTGCATTCCCTCCTTGAGCACGCTGCACGTTCCCTTCTCGAGAATCTCTTGCGCCAGGCGCTTGGTCGCCCCGATCGCTGCTTTGAGAAACCCGGAACCGTAACTGACGCGCGCCACGCCCAAGTCCTGCAACTCGCTCACGCTCGGCGACTGCGGTCCGGCGAGAATGCTGACCGGCGCTTTGACTTCCTTAACCACAACCCCGATGGTTTCCGCCGAGTGGAGATTTAAGTAAAAAATGCAGTCGCCGCCGGCTTCCGCATAGGCGTTGCCGCGGCGGATCGCTTCGTCGAGAATTATCTTCGAGTCGCCGGTCATGACGTGAAAGGCATCGACTCTGGCATTGAGAAAAAACTCGCTGCCGAGATCACGCTTGGTTTCCATGACCGAGGCAATTTTGCCCAATTGATCGGCGAGCGGCACCAAGCCGCGCGCGCCGGGCTTACCGCTGGCGCCGTCTTCGAGATTCATGCCGGCGACGCCGCGCGCCACAAGCTCCCGAACGGTTGCTCTTACGCCTTCCTCATCGCCGTAACCGCGCTCGCCGTCAGCGTTCACCGGAACCGAAACCGCGGCGGCGAAATTTCCCGTGACTTCAAGAAACAGCTCGCGGCTTACGACCTCGCCGTCCGGATAGCCCAACGCGGCGGCGATGCCGCCGCTGGTGCCTTGAATCGCTTCGAAGCCGAGCTGCTGGAACAACAACGCGCTGAGCACGTCATAGGCGCCAGGCATGACGAGAATCTCCGGCGCGCGCACGAGATCCTTCAGTTTCCGGCTCTTCTCGTTGGCAGCGGCAAGCACGGCGGGCGAGATTGGCTCCATGATACAGTCCCTCCGGTCAACCCTTAGTTAGTATAGACAAATCGAAAGTATCGTAAATCGGAAGCATAGGCCGAAGCAAGGGAAAGTTTGGGCGACCCGAGACCGCGTGCTGCCCGCGAGCGTGCCAGCGGGGAGACGGAAATACCGTTTAACGCCTTTACCCGGTCAGCTTTTAGGCGGGAAGCGGGGCCGAGATATGCTCGTGGACGATCAGCCACTTGCCGCGGCGTCGCACCCAAATGGCGCTATGGCGGCAGACCATTTTCATGGTCTCGCGGCTCTTCAAAGTGAACGACAACCGGAAAGTCAACGTCATCCAAGCGACATCGCCACGCCGCGTGATTTTGAGATCATTATTGGGTGTGAGCTTGCCGGCGGAAATTTTATCAAAGAAAATCTTTTGGACGCCCTTTTGGTATTCCCGCCATCCACGGTACTTGAGCGGCATCACGTCGAAAAAAACCAAATCGGCGTCCTTGGCGTAAAACGATGCGGGTGCTTCGGTGTTGAGGCTATTCCAAGCGGCATAGTAGCGCTCGACGAGTTTCTTGTTCATCTCGTGCCTCCTCGATATCCGGGGTTTTTGCCTTTCATGGCCCGCGGAAACAGCTACCATGGCGGCCCGGATCACCGATTCATCCCCTTTCAGTCGGTGAGGCTCGGGCGCGCAACATGCCCGAGCCTCTGAACGCAAAGGCAGGATTGACGGGACCGTCCTCCAGCAAGCATGCGGAGAGCTATTTTTCGACGATGTCGGTTTTTAAGCTCGAAGCGATGGTGAGCAGCTCGCCTTTTTCCTTTTCCGGCACCTTGAACTTATCCAGCGTTGACACCAGATGCTTCACCGTCGCCTGCCAATCACCTTCGGTAATGCCGAGCCCCGTATGCGAAGCCTTCATGGTACGGCCGGTGTAGATGCATGGCCCGCCGGTAGCTTCGCAGAGCTGATTGACAACATGCTGCCGGAGCTTCTTTTGCGAGTCGGCGCTGAGCCCGACTAGAAAACGCGCGAGCTGTTTGTCGGCGGCGAGCCGACCGATGAAATCGTCGCTCACCGCCGCGATGGCATCGTAGCCTCCCAGCCGTTTGTAGAGCGTTGACGCGGAGCCAGACGCTGTAGATTGCGCAGCGGTATTCGGAACGCATCCCGCAAACAGCAGGCAGACAAAAAGAGCCGTTCCGATTTTGGCTAAGTATTTCTTAATCATGTTTGTTTGCTCCTTCGGTTTTAATTTTCTGTAGACAGTTTTAGCGGCTTGGCGTCGAAGAAGAGGAAAAAATTGGTCGGGACATCTTGGCTGGCGTTTCCCGCGGCCTGGGCATTGCGCAGCGCCTTCACGGAGGTGAGGCAGACACGACGACCGGCTGGGCATCCCCCGTCAATATCGGGCCAGACGTTCCTATCAAATATGAGCACTCCGATAATTTGCCACCAGATGGGCCCGAAGCTATCTCCATCGATGATATGGCTGTGGTTAATTAAGGGGAGGTCTCCTAAGCCCACCGGTTCGGCGTGCAGTGTCGTCGGATGCATCGTACAAGTGCCGAAAGGAGCTGGGCTCGGACGTACGGTCAACGGAGACGCAGGTTCCGGGCACTGGACATCGACGCCGGGCGTGGTGTCAAGGGCATCGACAGTTCCGTCACCGTCCGCATCGAAGAAAGGCACGATGACAAAGAGGGGCTCTGTGGATCCGATTGGGCGGCCGGTGGGATCGATGCTTGGAATTGACCCGCTGCCTGTCTCGCCCAGGATACATTTAGGTGCTTGGAACTCATCGGGATCGTCGGCAGCCACATGGCCATCGCCCGTGTGATCGGGGCCGTCTAAGTCGGCGAATGGCTCGTGAATACAGGAAAAGTTTTGAAAGTAGGTAAAGACCAGGAGCTTCTCGTTGCCAAAACCGTCGGTCTGGTTAAGCGCAATCGGACGGGTAGGATCGGATTCTGCAGCGAACGCTGTGGTCAACCCGACTGCTAGCCCAATCAAAACAGCTGCTGCGGTTAGCAAATTCTTTTTGATCTGTTTCATTTTTCTATCCTCCTTCTTGGATAATACCGACCGGGGCTGGCTTGCAGCGTCGGTCGTGTGCCTGACTTAGTCTTCTCGGTTACCAGCGCGCGTATCGCTCCGGAAATTGCTGCGCGATTGCCATCCCCAGCGGATCGCCGATCATCGCCATATGGCCCGCCGCCATGCGCAGGTTGGTGTAGACCTTAGGCCAATCTTTGGCCGCCTGGGCATCGACCACATCTTTCAACGTCACCATAGTTTCACCGCGCTCAGCGGCGGCGGCATTAGCCTGAGGAGCGTCGTCACACTCCTCATGCGCCAGCACCGGTGAGCTGACGGCGAGAATGACCGCCGTCAAGATTCCAAAACTCGCCCGATAACGTTTCATGTCGCCTCCTCCGTTCTCGTCGTGACTCGAATTGACCATGATCCTTATGTGCTGATCTACGGCGGGGATTGCGCGTTTGGATTGCGCGAGAAAAAAAGTTTCCCCGTGAAAAAATGTTTTCCGAACCTAAATCCAAAAAGCGCTCGCCGTTCGTATGACTTTAGATATGGGTGTGATTTGCGCTGTAATCCGAGGTGGGCTAGTATAGCGCCGCCTGTAGGGTGACAAAGTGGCCCATGAAGAATGGCTAGACCTTGCGGATGTTTACGCCCCAAACGCCCTCGAAGATGAAGAACTAACTCAGTTCGAAGCCCATCTCTCTTCCGGCTGCGCGCTTTGTAAGGTACGCATCACCGAGACCATCGAGACCCTCGCCCTGCTCACAACCTCACTCGAGCAGCTCACGCCTCCCCCCGATCTAAAGGCCCGAGTTCTCAAGCGAATCGAGAGCGAAAGGCCGGGTTATTTCTTCGTTCACGCAAATCAAGGCGAGTGGCAGGAGTTTGCGCCCGGCATCACCGCTAAGGTCCTTAATATGGATGCCGTGCAAGGGCGCGTGACCGCGTTGGTGCGAATGGCGCCGGGTTCCCGCTATGACAACCACCGCCACACGCGAACAGAGGAACTTCTTGTTCTGGAGGGTAGCTGCTATTGCGGCGGGCGATTGCTGCGCGCCGGCGACTACCACTGCGCGGAGGTTGGCAGCATCCATCTGGATACCCGCACGGACGAGGGCTCCCTGATGCTGCTGATCACTTCAGTGCAAAACGAGATGCTCGCATAGAGGAAAACACAGGTGACCGCCGAGACCGCAAGCGCCGCATATCTTATCCAGCAAGTAGCCCAGCAAGATCGCGAGGCTTTCAGCGAGCTCTACGATCGCTGTTCCTCCCTCGTATTCACTCTCGCCATTCGCATGCTCAAGGTCCGCTCCGACGCCGAAGACCTGCTCCAGGAGGTCTTCGTCCAAGTATGGCGTCAAGCGTCTAACTATAGCGCAGACCGCGGCAGCCCGGAGGCGTGGATTATTAATATTGCGCGCAGCCGGGCGATCGACAAAATCCGTTCTATACGTAGAATGGAAAAGAGCTTCGTGCTCACCGGCGATCCGGCCCGCGCGGAATCGAGCGACAACGTCGAGTCTTCGGCGGCGGAGTCCGAAGTTCGGTTGACGATGAACAGCGCCCTGGCGAGTCTGCCGGAAGCGCAGCGGCGTGTCTTGGAGCTTGCCTACTTCGACGGCTTGAGCCAGTCGGAGATCGCCGCGCGCCTGGCGGAACCGCTGGGAACAGTGAAGACCCGAATGCGTTCGGGTATCCAGCGTCTCAGAGACATCCTTGGGACGAAGGTAGCATGAGCAACGATGACACACGAAGAGTGGCTTGAAAAAGGTGAGATCTACGCGCTGGGGGCGCTGGACGGCCAAGAACAAAAAGAATTTGAGGCGCACCTCCGCGCCGGCTGCGCTATTTGCGAAGCCTATGTGCGGGAGACTCGCGAGACGCTGATGTTGCTTCACCGGACGCTCACGCCCCTGACGCCTCCGGCGTCTGTAAAGACCCGTGTCTTAGATGTCATCGACGGCGAAAAAGTTGCGCCGCTTATTGGCAAACCACGATCAACCCGGCGGCGCTGGCCGATAATTACCGGCACCCTAGCCGCCGGCATCGCCGGCTTAGTGATCGGCGGCCTGTTTTACCGCGTTTACTATGAGCCGCGCCATACGGTTTCTATGGCGGTGGTCAATCTCTTGCGCGATCCGGCGACACGCGACCAGCCGCTCTATGGAACCGGGCCTACGCCGGCGGCGAGAGGCCGTTTTCTCTGGAACGAATCCGGCGAGGGTCATATCTTTGTGAGCAATCTTCCCGCCGCGCCCGAAGGCAAGATTTACGCTGTGTGGACGATTACAAAAAGGTCGGCGCCTCGCTTCGTCGGCGCCGTGAAAACCGACACCCACGGTCAAGGCGGCTTGCACATTAATTCGCCGCGCAGCGATCAACCCGTCGAAACCTTCGCCGTCACCCTCGAACCCGCCGACACCACCGCCGCCCCCACCGGCCCCATGGTGCTGGTGTCGAGACCGTCCTAGACGACTTCTTTCAATCGCCGCAGTCTACTGTCAGCCTCCGGTCAACGGCGACCTAACCCTATTACCGCTCTAGCCTGTGCCACGCGCATATTTCCATGTTTTCGGAATTCCGAAAACGTGATACATGAGCAGCGGGCAAGAGTGTGGCTATGGGCGTTATCGTCGTCGTACCCCGGACCCCGAACGCTGATTGGAGGAGAAACCCATGACGGACATGATCGATCGCAGGCTGTCTGAAGAGCAACGGTTGATGCGGCAAAGCTGCCGCGCATTTGTGAACGACAACGTCATCCCCTTTATCCGCGCCAACTGGCAGCGCGAGTGGTTGATGGAGCCGGACCAGCGCCTGCCGCGCGCGATCCTCGAGGCGGCCGACCGCATCGGCATCCGCACTCTCGGCGTCCCTGAAGAGTTCGGCGGTGTGCAGCTCGATGCCACCGCCGAAGTGCAAACCTTCGCCGTGATCGCCGAAGAGATCGCGCGCGGCGATTCCGGTCTCGCCGACAAGCTGGTCCAGAACTGGAAAGTTTCGGTGCTGCTGCGCAACCTCGCGCCACGCCATCTCCAGGAGCGCTGGTTTCCGCGCCTGGTCGGCGACCCGAGCTTCCTCCTGGCGCACTGCCTCACCGAACCGCGCGGGGCGTCAGACCGCTGGCTGCCCTACAACGTGCCCGAGGCGGCGATGCAAACGAAGGCCATGCTGGACGGCAACGACTGGGTGATCAACGGACGCAAGCAGTTTATTAGCAACGGCTACGACGCGAGCCTCTATGCCGTTTACGCCAACACCAAACCCGGCGTCGGCATGCTCCAGGGCACCTCGAGCTTTCTAGTGCCGCGCGACACGCCCGGCCTCACGGTCACCCGTTGCAACGAGACCCTGGGCGGCCGCTTCATGAACAACGGCGAAATCCTCTTCGAGGACTGCCGCGTGCCCAAGGACCATCTGCTGGTCGAAGGAGACGCGCTGGGCAAGGCCGCGGTCTATTTCCGTCCGGGAAAGATCATCCAGGCGTCGAAAAACCTGGGAGTCGGTGTGGCCGCCTTCGAGCGGACGTCAGAATACGTGCAGAACTATGTCCAGGGCGGGCGCATACTGATCAAGCACCAGGCGGTCGCTCTGCGGCTCGCCGACATGGCGACCAAACTCAGCGCCGTGCGCGCGCTTTTGTGGGAAGCCGCACGCGCGGTCGACGAGGGCGCCGCGGACGCCGACGCGCTCTGCAACATGGTCAAGCTGTTCGCCTCCGAGGAGATCTTCGAGGTCTGCAAGCACGCCATGGAACTTCACGGCGGCAACGGCGTGATGCTCGATGTCGGCATCGAGAAGCTATTTCGCGACGCCGCGATCTTTCTGCATATGGACGCGACCGCCGACATTTCTCGTTTCAAGATCGTCAAGGCAATGTTTCCGCATACGGCGGGAGCCTACGCCGGACCGGAACAGTGAGGTCTCGGACAAGTGGGACTGAAACAGCAAACTCGTTTGCGTGAGCAGCGACCGACTTGAACGGCGATTCTGCTGAACCCCCCGTTCATCCTTCGAGAGTCTCAGAGCTTGTCCTGAGCCTGACGAAGGAACGAATGGAGGAGCGGTTGAAATCATTGGAGATTCTCTGTTCATGCTGGGCCTAGTCGAAACATTCACAGGGCTTTTCAGCAGAATCATAAGGTTTGCCTGCCCGTGCCTTTGACCCTGCCTTTTAGGTAATTGTCGAGAAATACCAGGCATATAGTCGGCAGTTGGGTACGAAAATGTGACAGATCGGAACTATTTTTGTGCGGATTTTTGGGTACCCGCCCGGCAGCATCTCATTAAAATAAACCACTTAGCGATTTCGCGATTATGGCACGTCAGTTGCTGCTGTTTTCTCAGTCATCTTTACTCAAGGAAGGGCCGCGCCCTTTTGCAGGCCCGCAAAGAGGAGATAACCATGGCTGTGCTCGTTGTGGAAGATAATCCCATTAGCTCAAAAGTGTTTGAGCATACCCTGGATAAGCATGGGTACGAGACGTTCACGGCACACGACGGTGCACAGGCCTTGGAATTACTGGAGTCCCATGCCGAAATTGAGCTGATTATCACGGATATCATGATGCCGAACACAAATGGGATCGAACTCGTCCAGAAAATCAAGGATCGCTCCGAATGGAGTGAGATCCCAATCCTGGTATGCACGTCCATAAAACCCCACAATCTTGTGAACTCGATCCCGATGCAAGGGTGGAAATATCTGTTCAAGCCCATCAGAGCTGACGTCGTGATGGAAAGGGTGAAGGAAGCGTTTGCCCAACAAAGGCCAGCCCTGCAAAACCCGGATCAAACAATGTCGCAGATCGGTATGGACTCCGGTGCCTTTGGCGAAATCCTCGATGAATTTCTGAAGCTGGTCAAAGACAAGATCACCCAGCTAGAACGGCAGGTCAAAGAAGCTTCGCAGGAATCATTGGAACTCCAAGATCTCCTAGAGGGGGCGCGGCTGCTTAGAGCCGAGCGGGTGATAGATATCCTGGACAAACTCAACCGATGTCCGGCGGGCAAAAAGTCAGAGATGATTCGCTCTACGTATCCATGGCTGTTAAGGGAATTGAAGACGGTGCAGCACTACCTCACGATTTATACTTCCTGACCACCGCGCAGACGCTCAAGTAAGATTGGGCAAAATACAGCGCCAGCGCCATTCGTCTCATTTTCCTGACCATTGTGTGATCTCTGAGTGAACGCCGGAGCAAACCCGACCGCGTCGCAAGAGACTCTTAGCAACATCACAGCTTAGACGAACGTAAGAAACGGACGAAGGAGACATGACGTACGCCATTTGGCTAAGTGCTATTTCGATTGCGACCCTCGTTTTAGTCGCGGTCGCCGCCGGACTCCGCGCGACGCTTAGAGTTAGGAAATCGCTTCATGAGCTGATGAGAGGAACTCAAGCCGTCGGCGAAGGCGACTTGAGTTATCGCATGGCCTCTGAGTTTGGAGAATTGGCTGAGCATTTCAACGCAATGGTCTGCCAATTGGAGGAAACATCCGGCTCGAAAGTATGGTTGGAGGCGAGCGAAAGAAAACTGCAAGATTTAAATGCCCATCTGTCTCGGGTAATGGTTGAACGAAAGCGCGCGCTGGAACATTTTCGCTTGGTGGTGGAGGCGGCGCCCAATGGGCTGCTGATGACAAACGAGAAAGGGATCATTGTGTTGGCCAACTCCCAGACCGAGAAGCTTTTCCACTATTCCAAGAAAGAGCTTCTCGGTCAGTCTATTGACATGCTATTGCCTGAGCGTTTTCGTAGAAAGCATTCACCGAATCGGGCGAGCTTCCACACGGCTCCAAAAGCGGGGCCGATGGGTGGGGGGCGAGAGTTCTTAGGGCTGCGCAAAGACGGCAGCGAATTTCCCGTAGAGATCGGATTGAATCCCATAATGATGCCCACGGGAACTCACGTCTTGGCCTCAATTATGGACATCACCGAGCGCAAGGCCATCGACGAGCGGGTGAGGCAAAGTGAAAAACGTTTCCGCTCGATGATTGAAAATGTCAAGGATCACGCAATTTTCATGCTTGACGTCCAGGGACGCGTGCTGACGTGGAATAAAGGGGCAGAACGACTTAGGGGGTATGAGTCGGAAGAAATCATTGGTGAGCACTACCGCTGTTTTTTCCCCATCGAAGACCAAGAACGAGGTAAGCCTGAGCAAATATTGAAGACAGTGCTGGCCGAAGGCCAGTGTGAAGACGAGGGCTGGCACTTGCGTAAGGACGGCTCGAAATTCTGGGCCAATGTCGTCATCACGGCGGTACGAAATGGCGGCACGAAGCTGCTCGGTTTTTCGGTGGTCACTCGGGATCAAACGCGGCGTAGGAAAACAGAGGAGCAGCTCAGACTAGTTAAAGAGGAGGCGGACGCGGCGAATCGGGCCAAGTCCCTCTTTTTGGCCAACATCAGCCATGAGATCAGGACCCCGATGACCGGCATCATTGGTATGGCCGGGCTTCTCTTTGATACCAACCTTTCGCCTAAACAGAGAGAGTATTGTGAAATAATTAGACGATCCAGTGAATCTCTGCTGACAGTCATCAACGAGCTGTTAGACTTCTCCAAGGTTGAATCAGGGAAGCTCGAACTGGAAACCATCGAGTTTGATTTGAGAAGCGCGGTTGAGGAAGTCATGGATCTCTTTGCCAAACAGGCTGCGGACAAAGGGGTGGAACTTATCAACTTCACCCGCTGTGACATCCCTACAGAGCTGCAGGGGGATCCGGGTAGACTGCGGCAAATTCTCTCCAACCTGGTCAACAATGCGCTGAAATTTACCACGCAGGGGGAAGTCGTCGTCCAGGTAAGCGTCCAAGAAGAAACTGCGACCCATGCAACTCTTCTTTTTTCGGTGACTGACACCGGTATCGGTATTCCTAAGGAAAAAATAGGTAAGCTCTTCGCCTCATTCACCCAGGTAGACGCTTCAATGACCCGCAAGTATGGGGGAACGGGCCTAGGGCTGGCGATCTCCAAGAAGTTTGTGGAGCTGATGGGTGGCAAGATCGGGGTGGACAGCGAGCCGGGACGGGGAAGCAGCTTCTGGTTCACGGTGCAATTGCGTAAACAGCAAGGGGCTCGGCAAGCCGCAAGACCTCGCACGAATCTTCAGGGCCTGCGTGTGCTCACCGTGGAGGGGAACGCCACGAACCGCGCTGTTCTTGACCACTATCTAAACGCTTTGGGGATAACAAGTCGAATCGCAGACGATGGACCCAGCGCCCTGGAATTATTGCATGTCGCCGCGTCAAAAAGCGAGCCCTTCGACTTGGCGATCCTTGACTTTATGTTACCGGGGATGGACGGACGAAAGTTAGCCCAAGCCATAAGACAAGAACTAAAAACTAGCTTTCCAAAGCTATTGCTTCTCAACTCGGTAGGGAAAAGAGAAGATGGAAAACCGGCGCGCCGCGCCGCTATTGACGCTTACCTCAACAAGCCCGTTCACTTCTCTCAGCTCTACGAATGCATAGCCATGTTGATGGGAGACGCTTCTAAGATCGACCCTTCCAGTTCCCTTGTCACGCGGCATAGGTTAGCCGAGCTTAAGGTACAACGCCGGCTGCGTGTTTTAGTGGCCGACGATAACCACATAAATCAAAAAGTTACGGCTAGCCTTCTGAAAAAAATGGGTCATCGAGCCGATGTGGTCGGAAACGGCAAAGAAGCGTTAGAGGCCTTTAAACTGGTTCCCTATGATGCGGTCCTCTTGGACATGCAAATGCCGGAGATGGATGGTTTTGAGGCCAGTCTTCAAATTCGAGCGGTGGAGCAGAAAAAAGGCAGCCATACTCCCATCATTGCGATAACTGCCCATGCCATGAATCGGGATAGAGACAAATGCTTGGCGGCTGGCATGGATGATTATATTTCGAAGCCCATCAACCCCCAGGAACTCAGGGCCGTTATGGAACGGACGATGGCAGCAGCCAAACCTAGCTTCGCGCTTGACCCGGCGCCGCAACCGCCTGACGGCGTGGAGGTCTTCAATGTCGATGAAGCCCTGGCCCAGATTGAAAGTGACATGGATCTTCTTAGTCAAATAGTCCAACTCTTCGTGAAGCAATATCCCAAACTGTTGGAAGAAAGCCGGCAAGCCTTCTACCGATCAGACTGTCTATCCCTCACCGCAGCCGCCCATACACTTGCCTCTTCGGTCGGACAGCTTGGCGGCCAAAGGGCTTATGCGGCTGCTCGAAAACTGGAGCAGATGGGGCGTCAGGGAAATCTATCCGATGTGCCGCAGGCCCTGGCTGAGCTGGAGAGGGAACTCCTATTGCTTGAATCCGCTGTCTCCGATCCTGCTTCTTTATTCCAACGCATTCCCGATTCGCTGACACCGCGCTAATTTTAAAGAGTTTCCCCATTGTCCTGTTCCACAGATTCGGAACAACTTATTCCGGCTGATAAGTCAGCGTTTCTGAGCATCCTTTGATAAATACATCGCAGACGGTGGGGGTATCGTGAGCATCTCCACCGGCGGAACCTCCATGGCGATGGCGGGCGCAGGCGTGTCTGCTGGGAGCAAGGCCACGATCTTTCTGCACATGGACGCACAACCGCCGACATTTCTCGTTTCAAGATCGTCATGGCGATGTTTCCCCATTCGGCGGGAGCCTACGCCGGACCGGAACAGTTCGCCTAATCCTCGTAGTGTTCCGGCCGCACGCCGGCTCGTGAAGATTTCTTTTCCGCCTGGTGGCGCTTATCCGCGAGCAATTTGAGCTTGGCGCGCCGGGAGCGCTTTCTCTTCTGCCGGCGAATTCTCGCATTCTCCTGCTGCTCGGCGGATTCGGCGCCTCTTAACTTGGTTTCGATTTTGTCCAGCAGGATTCGGCGCGCCAAAAAACGATTGAGCGCCTGCGAGCGCTCTTGTTGGCACTTCACCCGGATGCCCGTGGGCCGGTGGTGCAGCACGACGCAGCTGGAAGTCTTGTTGACCTTCTGCCCGCCGGCGCCGGAAGAACGAACGAATTGTTCCTCGATGTCCTGCTCGCGCACGCCCAAAGCCTGCATGCGCTCCAGCAGGGATTTTTCTTTGCCGGGTGAAACTATGTTTAGAGCCATGGTTTAAAATTTAGCATAGCACGACTCCCGGAACGAGGACGACAGGGAATAAGACTAATGCGCGAGAGCGAAACGACGACCTCGTTTTGCGTAGACCGTCCATAATCAATAATGAGGGTGGACCGACTGAACGGCTTCTGACCGCGATGGTGTAGCTAAGTTCCACAATTTTTGAAATAATGCTGACGTGGGAAACAAAATCGCCGACATTGGCAGGATGAAAAGCATGATCGATGGCGAGAATCGGCTAAGAGTCGGCGGCTTCAAAAAGACGGCAAAACTGGGTACTGAGAAAAATCCGGCGGTTGTTCATGTGCGAACCGAAGCGAGACTCAAAGAGGTTAGCCGCCTGTTTAATGACAAGGGTTGGAAATACAAGATTGCACTGGAACCGGACAAGCCGGAAGATATCACCGCCCTTGAACGACTATTGAATCCGCCAAGGCCAAAGAGGGTCGAAAAGAAACTTGGACGCAACGAGCCCTGCTCATGTGGAAGCGGTAAAAAGTACAAAATCTGCTGTGGTGACTGATGCGGTGGCGTGAGGAGTCGAGGCGGCAATAATCGATAGGAGAGCGGGCGGCGTTCCGCGCGACCTGTCAAACACAATCATAAGGAGTGGCTGACATGAGCAAAGGCAAGGACAGCAAGAAACAGAACAAGAAAAAACCCATGAGGACTTTTATGGAAAAGAGAGCGGCCAAGCGGGCCAAAAAAGAGACCAAAGGTTTTTCGCTTACTGTTAAATGATTCGGTCCCCGGGCGAGAAGCGCGGGATGACGTCGGTTATCCCGCATCCCATCGAAAGAAGTCCTGTTGCGGCGGATACGCCTGGCAACGCGTCCACGCCGCCCTAAGATTCGCATGCAAGTTGAGACCGCCCAGGCCGCAGCCGGATACATGCAAGAAACGCGTATCGGGCCTGTGCCGCGCCGGTTCATGCTGGGGCATCGCTGCGTCTTTCACCCACGTTCTAACCCGACCACCAAGGCAGTGATTTGCCCCGGGAAGCGGTGACCGGTATTCATGTTGAGTTATCGAGAAGGAAACTCAAACTGACTCGGAAGAAAACCAAGGACCCCTGTCCGATTTGCTATTTGACTCGGCCGCTCTGTATCTGCGACTCGATACCGAGGCTCGATTTAGACACCAGGGTTTGTCTTATCGTTCACGTAAACGAGCTGAAGCGAAGCAGCAACACCGGCCGGCTCGCGCTAAGAGCGCTCGTCAATAGCGAGATGCGGGTGCGGGGCGAGTCAAAAGAAGTGCTCGACCTGAGAGATCTGTTGACCCGTGAATATCGGACTTTTTTATTTTACCCATCGGAGGATGCCGTTGAGTTGGATCGTGAACTTGTGGCGCGAGACCGGACGCCGATTCAACTCATCGTTCCCGACGGGACCTGGCGGCAGGCGCGCAAAGTTCATTCCCGGCATCATGAATTGAAGGATGTACCGAGGGTGAAAATCAGCACTCCGGACAGTTCGAAGTTTCAGCTGCGCGCGCAACACCGACCCGAAGGGATGGCCACGTTGCAAGCCATAGCGCATGGTCTCGGCGTGATTGAAGGCGATCGCGTGAAGGCCCAGTTGATGAAGCTCTATGATGCCAAGGTTGAGCGAACACTCATCGGGCGCGGCCTGTTGCGTGGCGGCGGCGCGGCTTTCGCGTTGGAGGAAACAACATGAGCCTGACCGCCTATAACCACGTCCCTCTTCCTTCTTTTATGTACGGCACGGCGTGGAAAAAAGAGGCCACGACACAACTGGTGCAATTAGCCGTGGCGTCGGGCTTTACGGCCGTCGACACGGCCAATCAACTGATCCATTACCAGGAAGCTCTGGTCGGTGAAGCCTTGCAAGCACTCGCAAGGAAAGGCATCAAACGAGACGCCCTGTTTCTCCAAACCAAGTTTACTTCGATCGATGGCCAAGGCGGCCGAGCCCCGTACGATGCCTCGGCCGATCTCGCCACCCAGGTAAGACAGTCCTTTGACAGCTCGTTGACCCATCTAGGCACCGAGTATGTGGACTCCTACGTCTTGCACGCGCCCATTTCGCGGCGCGGCTTGGGCGAAGCCGATTGGGAAGTGTGGTCGGCCATGGAAGGACTCTATCAGTCAGGGAAAACCAAAATGATCGGCATCAGCAACGTCACGGCCGGACAACTCACGCAGCTATGTGAACAGGCGAATGTTAAACCCATGGTGGTGCAGAACCGTTGTTTTGCCGCGCTCGGGTGGGACCAAGAGGTCAGGGAGATTTGCCAAGCGAATGGCATCATCTATCAAGGCTTTTCGCTGTTAACCGCCAATAGAGAAGTCCTTGCCGATCGAGAAATTCAAGCGATCGCCAAACGGTTAGGTACGGCTCCCGCTCAAATCATCTTTCGGTTTGCCATGCAAATCGGCATGCTCCCGTTATCCGGAACCACGAGCCAACAACATATGAAAGAAGACCTCCAGGCGGAACAGCTCGCGCTCTCCAGCGAAGAAATCCAGCGGATCGAAACGATCGCGCTGTAAAAAGAAAACCCCGCACCGGTTTCTTTGGTCATCCCGCGGCAGCGGGGCCATATCCCGATAAATTCGGAATTGTCCCATTTTTCTCCTGGTCATGGTTCCTAAATGGTCTTTACAGATCGCGTTGACACTTTAGCGGTGCGTCGAATACTGTGCGCTGATGGGTTGATACCGCCGGCTTGAGAAAGGTGAACCGCTTGGGGGGCTGCCGCAGTGTTCGCAAGAACGTCCGCTCTTGTGGCAGCCTGCTGATCGGACTAGGGAGGAGAAGGAAACATGGCAGAGAAAGTACTCGTCGTGCAGGGTGGAACCCTGATCGATGGCACCGGCCGGCCGCCGGTCGAGAATTCCGTCATTGTGATCCAGGCAGGCAGGTTTCAAGCGGTTGGCAGGAGCGGCGAAGTCGCTATTCCTTCCGAAGCGCAAGTGATCGACGTCACGGACAAGACCGTTTTGCCGGGCTTCATCGATGGTCATGGCCACCTGGAAGATTTCCATGGAGAGCTCTATCTCCATCTGGGAATTACCACCTGCGCCTCGATCGAGCTCTACCAGGACGGCCCGTGGACCCTGGCGCAAAAGCAGGGCACCGCTCTGGGTAAAATTCGCGGGCCGCGGATCTGGATGTCGGGGCGAGCGATCGGCGCGGTCGGCACCGGTCATGATGCCTTCGGCTCGCGAACCGCCCGCGACAACATCATCGTCACGACATCGGAAGAGGTGCGCAGAGCGGTACAGCGAAAAAAGGACCTCGGCTGCGAGATCCTCAAGGTCAACGAATTTCTTTCTTTGGACTTGCTGAAAGTCGCCGTCGACGAAGCCCATCGGCTGGACATGCCCGTAGCCGCTCATAGTTGGGACGTCGTCGGCTCCGTCAAGGCAGGCGTCGACTCAATCGAGCATATCTGGTCGGTGGGCTACAGCTCCATCCCCTATGCCCCCGCCAGGCGCAAGCTCGCCGAGGATCGGCTCGGCGGCGTGATCGATCAGGAGCTCGCCGGCGCTTATTACCAGACAGAAAATTACGACGCGGTGATCGGCACGATGGTGGAGCGGCAGGTCTCGTGGACCCCGACCATCGCCAAATGGCTGCGTCCTCTCTCGCCGAGCGCCGAGCACTTCCGAGCAAGAGAAAACCAAATCTTGAACGATCCCGATGCCGATCTTCCGCCAGCGGTCCGCACGGTGACCGACAACGCCTATGACAAGTTGCTTACACGCTACAAGCCCGCGCAACTCGAGCAAGCCAAGGTCGGCTACGAAAAAGCGAATGAATTCATCCGGCGTTTCGTCCGCGCCGGCGGCATTTTGAAAGAAGGTTCCGACCCGCCGCGCGGCATGGCGGCGTTGCTTATGCATCAGGCGTTAGTGATGGACGTGGAGGCGGGCGTGCCGCCGATGACGGCGATCCAAGCCGCCACGCTCAACGTCGCCAAGGCTTTCAAGAAAGAAAAGAACTACGGCAGCGTCGAGCCCGGCAAGGTCGCGGACCTGTCCATTATCGAGGGCGACCCACTGCAAGACATCTGGATGACGCAAAACGTCAAGATGGTGATCATGGACGGGAAAGTGATCGATATCGGATTCCACAAATACAAGAATCCGATTCCGTCATTCTATTCCTACCAGAGCTTGCCGCTGGACCTCGAAATCTCGCCGCTCTTTCTCATCGAGGGATCCGGTCCCACGGCATTGAAGGTACGAGGGGCGGGAGGAATGTGGCCGTTCCATCAAGTCATGCTGAACCGTAAGCCGCTGCCAACCAGCTTTGTCTCAAAGGACGAACTCAAGGCGATCATACCACCCGAGGCGATTCCAACGGCGGGCACATACATCGTCACGCTCAAGTGCGAAGGAGAACCGTTCCCCGAGTCCCATCGCGCCCATCTCGTGGTGGGCTTTAGGCAATAGCGAGTTGGATTGTCGGGGACGTGGCGGAAGCCTCGCCGACTAATGATTTCGCCGAACCAGGAACCGAGGGAAAGGGGCTGGCGCGGTACGCCGCGTCAATTAGCAAAGTTTGGTGCCGGAGGAGGGACTTGAACCCTCACAGGGTTACCCCTACCGGATTTTGAGTCGTTTTAAAGGATCGGCAATAGAGCTGGATCGGAGAAGAGATGTTTTGCCGGTTTATCCCGGTCCGGTGGATCGGCGAACACCACGTGCGCGAGGATCTTGGCTTCATCCCGTCCTCGCGGACTGGGTAAAGGCGATCCGGCCGGAACCGTAGTTGAGCCGCTCCGCAAAAATCGAGGCTATTCTGGAGCAATTCCCGTAAACAAACCGGCAACCATTACCTACCGCAGCCAATGTCCGGATTGGCGGGGGTAATGGTTAAATCGCATCGTTTTGTCCGGAAACCGGACAACGTTGCCGGCGAACACTCGTCCCTCTATACGCTATGCCGCATAATTCGGAAATATACGCTAGACCGTATCTAGACCGTATAGGGAAGCTTGATGTGCTGTGCGCGTTGTGGAGGCGCACGTCAATGTCAGAACCCGGAGCGCGTCCCTCATCGCGTGGCTATCTTTCTAGCGGATTTCGACCAATAAGCTAGTTTTCACTTGACTTTCGACCGAAATGAATAGATTTCGATCTTCGGATCTGCTAGTATTGTTTTCGACTATATTGCTAGTAATCTAGCCGTTTTCGACCATGATGAGGTATTTTTCGACCCATGCGCCTTGATCTAGAAGCCACTCACACCTTTCAGGAGAGCCTCGTCCCCGACGATACAAGGCTCGCGGGCTGGGCTGCCCTCGTTCAGGCGCTATCGATCAAGGCGCCGGTTCGCCGGCCAAGCTGCGTCTCTCGCAAACACGTGAAGGGCAGCCAGCGTGAGGAAACCATATGGCGCGTCCTCGACAGACGATACTGGCCCGGAGACGACTTTGCCGACCACCTCACATTCGCGCTCAGGCGCGAGGGTCTCGATCTCCTTGTCCTCAAGCGGGTGTTCGAAGCCGTGTCGGCAAAGGCCGTGCAAGAGCTCGTTGCCGCTGCACCGATGGGGATACCGTCGCGCCGCGCCTGGTTTCTTTATGAACGGCTGACCGGCAGAACGCTTGACTTACCCGACGCTCAGAATGTCGCGGCCATTGATGTCCTCGACCCCAAAACCTACTTCACGGCGAAACCGCAGCTGTCCCGGCGCCACCGTGTTCGCGACAATTTGCTCGGCACAGGCAGTTTCTGTCCTGTTATTCGCCGCACAAAGACGCTGACAAGTTTTGCGGAGCTCGCCCTTGCCGAAAAAGCGCGCGAGACTGTCGGCCGAACCGGCGGCCATCTCGTCGCCCGCGCCGCCAGTTTCCTACTGCTGGCCGATAGCCGCGCGAGCTTTGAGATAGAAGGCGAGCGCCCGCCGCGCAACAGGCTGGAGCGTTGGGGCAGAGCCGTGATGCAGGCCGGGCGGGCCAAGCTTACCCTTGATGAAATCATACGCCTTCACGGCATTCTGATTGAAGACTCGCGGTTTGTGCGGCCAAGCCTTCGTACGGATGGTGTGCTCCTCGGCGAACACGATCATAATGGCGATCCGCTACCGGAATTTATCGGCGCGCGCTCTGCGGATCTGCCTGGGCTTATGGATGGTTTGCTTGCAGCCAATGAGCGGATGGGCGAGGCCGGACTCGATGCGGTCTTGCAGGCGGCCGCCACCGCGTTTGGCTTTGTCTATATTCATCCTTTGCAAGATGGCAACGGCCGGCTGCACCGTTGCCTCATTCACCACGTTCTGGCCGAGCGAAAATTTACCCCGCCCGGCATGATCTTCCCGGTCTCATCCGTCATGCTTGATCGCATCGATGATTACCGGAGCACGCTGCAGGCGCATTCAGGGCCGCTAATGCCCTTTATCGAGTGGCGGCCGACGCCAGACCGCAATGTCGAGGTTCTGGGTGATACGGCCGATCTCTACCGCTATTTTGATTGCACCCAGGCGGCGGAATTTCTCTATGCATGCGTTCAGCGTACGGTGGATATGGACCTTCCGCGCGAAATCGATTACCTGCGTCGGCATGATGAGGCGCTGCGCCGCATCATGGATACGGTCGAAATGCCTGACCGGCTCGCCGAAAATCTTCTCATGTTCATCCGCCAGAATGGCGGGACGCTTCCCAAGAGACGGCGAGAGAACGAATTCAAGGCTCTTGATGACAAGGAAGTCCGGCAACTCGAAGAGATCGTCCGCGATGCATTTGAAGGCTTTGAGGACGCCCGTCACATAGAGGAAGACTCTTGAGCGATCTTCTCACTGTTTGGTACTAACGCACTAAAATCGAGACAATCATGGCGCAAGAGACCCGCATCATCGAAATTCTGCGCGAGGCCAAGAAACTCGCCCAGGAATACAGAGCGTTAACAGGAAATCCCCTCGGTATCACCGGCGAGATCGCTGAATACGAAGCCGCGCGTATCCTTGGCCTCGAACTCACACTTGCCCGCCAGGCCGGATACGATGCGCTCGAAAAAAGCAACGGTTCTATTCGGCGGCTTCAGGTTAAAGGCCGTTGCCTGCTTCCCAATTGCAAACCAGGCCAACGCCTGGGCTCTATCGATATCACCAAGGATTGGGATGCCGTGCTCATGGTTCTCCGCGATCAGAACTTTGATGCCGTGGAGATTCATGAGGCGCAGCGCGATACCATTATCGCGGTGCTTTCCGTGCCCGGTTCAAAGGCCCGGAATGAGCGCGGCGCGCTCGCTATCAGCAAGTTCAAAGCAATCGGCCAGCTGCGCAGGCGGCGCTCCAACGCAGCACGCCAAGAGGAAGCTTCATGAGCACCGCTGCGAAGATCAAAATCAATCCGACAGCCGTTCGGTACATCAAGCTCGGCTCAGCCGGGCATTGGGAAAAAGAGTGTTTTGACGAGGGTATTATTCGTATTGGCTTTGGCAGTGCAGATCGCCAACTCTTTGACCTCTGCAAATCTGGACGATGGGATTCTGTTACTAAATCTTTTCTCGCGGAAGGCAAGGACAAGGGGACCGCCACCCGGTTCACTAATGAGTTGCGACTGTTTTTTGAAGACGATGGCTCGATGCTTTGGATCACGTTTATGGGCGAGCGTTTATGCTGGGGCATAATGGACAACGCCAAAGCACGCCGACATGATGACGGTAAGGGTGTGTGGCGACGAATACGGGATGGTTGGCGATCGACTGACTTGAACGGGGAACTACTCACCAAGGACCGGCTCTCTGGGGCATTAACGAAGCTCGCCGCCTATCGCGGTACGTCCTGTGATGTGGACGTAAGCGATTACGTGATCCGCCGGATCAACGGTCAGAAGACACCCGAAGTAGAACGAGCCCTGACCGCCTCGAAGGAAATGAAAAATTCCGCGATTGGACTTATTAAGCTGCTAGGCTGGCGCGACTTTGAGCTGTTAGTTGATCTGGTTTTCACGACGAGCGGCTGGCGGCGGGTGGGAACTCTTGGCAAGACCCAGAAAACCCTCGATCTGGATCTAATCCTGCCGAGCACCAACGAGCGAGCGTTCGTGCAAGTCAAATCAAAAACGACAACAGGCGAGCTAGCCCAACTTCCGCATTCTTCTGACCAGAATTCTTTATTTATGCAGGGTTACGACATTTTTCAGTCACTATGTTGCTCGGCCTCGTGCCAAGTTTTGATTGGCTTCATGACTTCCAGTGGGATCCT
>Ga0326597_10003788_pt1 | contig 21569 bp, 16 predicted proteins | sample RVTome_12_FD_203789 | JGI IMG/M metagenome (GOLD analysis project Ga0326597, IMG submission 203789) | Soil microbial communities from uranium-contaminated site in the Upper Colorado River Basin, Wyoming, United States - RVT100D185 | ecosystem: Environmental > Terrestrial > Soil > Contaminated >...
AGAGCTGCCGATCTTCGGCCATCTTGATCGCCTCGATCGACGCTCCGATCAGCTTCACGTCGTACCGTTCAAGGATGCCCGCTTTCGCGGCGTCCACGGCCAAATTCAACGCCGTCTGGCCGCCCACGGTCGGAAGAATCGCGTCCGGACGCTCACGGGCGACGATGGCCTCCAGAACGTCCGTCGTCAACGGCTCCACGTAGGTCCGATCGGCCAGTTCGGGGTCGGTCATGATCGTCGCTGGGTTGCTGTTGACGAGGACGACCTCGAGTCCCTCGGCGCGAAGCGCCTTGCACGCCTGCGAACCCGAGTAATCGAATTCGCATGCCTGACCGATGACGATCGGCCCCGAGCCAATCACCAGCACTCGTTTCAGGTCGGTCCGTTTCGGCACTAGCCCCGTTGCTCCTGTATCAAGGTCATGAAATCGCCAAACAGATAGTCCGCGTCGTGCGGCCCCGGCGACGCTTCCGGGTGGTACTGCACGGAAAAGGCGGGGCGGCTCGTGTGCCTGAGGCCTTCGACGGTCTTGTCGTACAGATTGACGTGCGTGACGGCGACGTCTGATGGGAGCGAGGTCGGGTCCACCGCGAACCCATGATTCTGAGACGTGATTTCGATCCGGCCCGTCTCGAGCTTCTTGACGGGATGGTTGGCGCCGCGGTGGCCAAACTTCAGTTTGTACGTGGCGCCACCGAGCGCCAGCCCCATCACCTGATGGCCGAGACAGATGCCAAACACGGGCAGGTTGGCGTTCACCACGGTTCTGACGTTCTCGATGACATAGTCAAGGGGGGCCGGGTCGCCAGGACCGTTGCTCAGGAACACGCCGTCGGGATTGGTCGCGAGCAACTCGGCAGCGGGGGTAGACGCTGGGTAGACGCGCACGTCGCAGCCGTACGCGCTCAATCTGCGCAAGATGTTCCACTTCATGCCAAGGTCGTACGCGGCGATCTTCAGCCGACGCTTCGCACGCCGCTCCGGAGCGATGCCAAACTCATCGGGGTCCTCCTCCGTCCATTCGAACGCTTCGGCCGTCGTCACGTGCCGCACCAGGTCGGTGCCTTCCATCTTCGGAATCTGGGCGGCCTGCGCGACGAGCATGGCCGGGTCGGCCACATCGCCCGTGGCGAGCACCCCCCTCATGACACCACTGGAGCGGAGCCTCCGCGTCAGCGCTCTGGTATCGATATCCGAGATTGCGACGATCCCATGTTGCAGCAGATAGTCGCGGAGCGTGCCGGCAGCGCGCCAATTGCTCGCCACCGGAGACTCGTCTCTGACGATGAATCCCGCGACGTGGGGCTTGCCGGACTCGACGTCATTCGGCGACACCCCGTAGTTACCGATCTCGGCGCAGGTCATCGTCACGATCTGCCCGGCGTAAGACGGATCGGTGAGGATTTCCTGGTATCCGGTCATGCTCGTGTTGAACACCACCTCGCCACGGGTCTCGCCCTCGGCGCCGGCGGCGGATCCCCTGAACAGGGTGCCGTCCTCGAGTGCTAAAAGTGCGTCCACGGTCTGTGTTGAACCTCGGGTTGTTGTGCGACGTGCCGACGCCTCGTTTCCGAACCCTTCATCCTATCTCTCGCCCAGCCCCTCGTGATCGCGGATCCTTACGGCTGCATCGACGCCGCGATTCGATTGGGCCCGACGGCGATCACGACCGAGGTCGCCCAGTCCTGATAGCCGCCCAGTTCCAGGCGAATGGCGTGCTCACCGATGGTGATTGCGGTCGTCACCAGAGGTGTATTGCCAATCCGACGACTGTCGACGAACACGGCCGCGCCCGCGGGTCGCGACTCGACCGTCAGCGATAGGGGCCCAGGCTCCGGGGCGCTAGGCCGCGCTTCCGGAACGGCCGGTGGCGCCGACGTCGGCGCGGCGGCTGGGGCAACCGGCTCCGGCTCGATCTGCGGCGCACTGACCTGGGAGGGCAGCACCACCGGCGCGTCGTTCACCGGACGTGGCTCGACGAGCTCTGTGCCCTGGGCGGGTGCGGGTGGCGCGGCGTCGTTTGGCGCCACACTCTCCTGGACCAACCCCCCGGGTGACGCTCCCCCAAACAGGGCCAGACCGCCAAGCGTCGCGACCGCGTTGCCTGCCGCAAAGCCCATCGCAGCGAAGATGATCGCGGCGAGCACAACGGGCCACAGCGCGGACTGGGCTTCTTCAGGCGAGATGAATACCGCGGCCCGAAACGGCTCAATCTCGGTCCGGGGCCCGCTCGCTACGGCATCGGAGTCATCTGACGGCGGCGCGGTGTACGGCTCGGCGGTCTCGGAAACCTCCCAATCCGCCGACCCCAAGCTCGTCGGGCCCGTCGCCCGCCCAGCCTCCAGGTGTTGCTCTGCCGCGAAAGCCTTGAGCTCATCTGGAGTCGGCGACTGACTAGCGACGGGTTCGGCCGGCGCGAGGTCTCTCAGCTCCGGTTCCGGTGAATGGCCGTCGTCGAGGGGCAGATAGCCGACGTCTAGCTCCACCCGGTCGTCAGTTGCCAGCCGCAGCTCGTCGTCCTCGGTGACCGACTCCGAAAACGCGACAGCCAGCTCTTCAGCAAACGCCGAAGCATTTTCGAAGCGCTCGCCCGGATCCTCGGCAAGTCCGCGGGCGAATGCGCCGCGGAGGAGATCGCTGTCCCCTCCTGGCAGGTCGGCGAGATCGATAGCGGCCGCGTCTCCGGTCGCGGTGACACGCTTCCCCCACAGAAGCTCATGCGCCAGCGCCGCGAGGGCGAACAGGTCGGCCCGGTAATTCCACGTCTGCCCCGCCAACTGTTCCGGAGCGGTGAACGGGCGCCGGATTGGTGGCGTGACTCCGATTCGCTCGAGCGACTGGGCGATGCCAAGCCCTGTCAGCCGGACCTCGTCTGGCGACACGAGGACATCGCGGGCATGGAACGCCCCATGGTACACGCCAACGGCGGCGGCGAAATCGAACGCGGCGGCCAATTGCCGAACAATGCGAACGGCTTCCGACGGCGCCATGTGTCTGCGCTCGCCGGTGACTCGATCGAGGGCATCGGCGGACACGAAATCCTGGGCGAGGTACGCGGCAACTCCGGTGATACCTGTAGCAATCGGCGCGGCAATCGCGGGGTGCGACAGATCGGCCTGCACCAGGAAGTCGAGCTCGGCGCTGAACCTGTGGACCTGATCTGGGGGCACGTTGAGATCGAAGCGCTTCACAGCCACGAGCCTGTCGATATCTGGCTCGTAGGCCCGGAACACCGGTCCGAGCGTGCCGGCGCCGATCTGATGGAGAACCCGGAACGGCCCGAACGCGTCAGGAAGCGCAGAGCCGGAATCGTCCGTGTGCAGTGAAGGTACTCCTCAAACGGAAGGCGTGCGCATCGTAGCATTGAACCGCTGCGTGTTCAATGTCTGCACGCGGAAGATCGCGACTCACGAGAGCGATCGGAAGCGGTCCATGCGGGTCGGTGCGCCGGGCCCTACGTTCGAGCGCTTGCGCCGGACACCCGTTGTCTGAGAGAGTAACCCCCGGTGCCGATCAAACCAGCTCAGCTGCGAATGGCGATCGACATCCGGTGCTTTCCCTGGGTCCGGCGCCTCGCGGCCGACTACGCATTCGACTTCCGTTCCCTCGCTCCATTCTTTATCGGAGACCCCTCCGATCCCGACGCATGGAAGACCGCGGTCGGGAGGGCACGCGACTATCCGCGTCAGAGGACCGAGCTGGCGACCATCATCGAAGCCCAGCAGCAACGTCGAGGAGCGCCTGTCGCTGCCCTGGCGTCGGCCAGGCAATTGGCGGAGCCGGGCACAGTCGCCGTCCTGACGGGCCAGCAGGCTGGTCTCTTCGGCGGGCCGTTGTTCACGCTCCTCAAGGCCCTCACGGCCTTGAAGCTGGCTGAACGCGTGTCGCGCGACCACCACGTGCCAGCCGTGGCCGTCTTCTGGATCGACGCCGAAGACCATGACTGGAATGAAGTGCGCTCGTGCACCGTGTTCGACGAGTCGCTGACACCTCGCACCATCGCCCTCCCGGCGGACACCGCCGGGAGCGGCACGCCGATCTCGTCGGTCACCCTCGGCCAGCCTATTGAAACGGCGCTGAGGGAGCTCGAGGGCTGCTTTCCGGCAACCGAGTTTCGTGACGGGCTGATGGCGGACCTGCGCGCGGCGTACCGCCCCGGGTTCGGCATGGCCGAGGCTTTTGGGAGATGGCTTGAGCGTGCGCTCGCCGAGCGGGGGCTCGTCGTGTACGACGCGTCCGATCCGGCGGCGAAACCGCTGGTCGCCAGCGTCTTTGCCAGGGAGTTGACAACTCCCGGTGAATCGGTCGCGATCGCTGCGCGCGCCGGCGCGGACTTGGTGTCCCGGGGATACCACGCTCAGATCACACCGGTGGACGACACGCTTGCCGTGTTCCGTCTCGATGGGGCGCGCCGTCCGATCCGCCACGAGAACGGCCGCTTCGTGGTCGGCCAGGAAAGCTATCCCAGCTCGACGATGATTGCACAGGCCACGGCCGAGCCGCGTATGTTTAGCCCGAACGTGCTGCTGCGCCCCATCGTGCAGGACACCCTCTTCCCGACCGTCGCCTACGTGGCGGGCCCGAACGAGCTCGCCTATCTCGGTCAGCTTCGAAGCGTGTACGAGCACTTTGGAGTCCCGATGCCTCTCATGTGCACCCGGGCCTCCGCGACGCTCGTGGATGCCGGGGCACTGCGATTCCTCGCCAAGCACTCGATAGCGGTCGAGTCGCTTCAGCCGCAGGACGAGGCCGCCCTCAACGCCCTGCTGGCGAACCAGATTCCCCCAGCGGTCGAGGCGTCATTCACGAACGTCGCCGAAGCGGTCGATAAGAGTATGGGACAACTCGTGGAAGCCCTACCGGGCCTTGACCAGACGCTCGGCGGCGCCGCCACGTCGACCCTGGGCAAGATGCAGCGCGACCTGCAGACATTGCACGGAAAGATGATTCAGGCGGCCAAGCGTCGGGACGAGACGTTGCGGCGACAGTTCTTGCGCACGCGGTCGCTGGTGTTTCCGAACGGGCGTGCCCAAGAACGAGAGATCGGCTTCGTGTCCTTTCTGAACCAGTATGGACCGGCGCTCATTCAACGCTTGGACGAAGAACTGGTTCTCGACCCAGGGCAACACTGGCTTGTCTCGATCTAAACGTTCACCCTCCGCTTTTCTCACGATCCGCGTCGCCGCATTCTGGCGGCGGAGCTGGGTCCGAATCGTGGTCGCCGCCCTGGCGCTGCCGGTTGGCGCGTTCAGCTTCGCGGCTGGCTACTACTACGTCTCTTTCGCCCACCTGATCGACGCACGGCTGCAAGGCACGCGCGAACGGGTCCTGCCCAGAATCTTTGCCAGGCCTCTCGCGCTCCGTCGTGGTCAGTCTCTGAGCGTCACCCACCTCGTCGACCGCTTGAATGAGCTCGGCTATACGCGGCGAGCTCGCCCGGATCGTCCGGGTCAATTCGCGGTCGAGACGGGTGCCATTGCCATCTCGCCAAGGTCTGGGGACCAGGTCGGTCGCGTCGTGCGCGTGGTGTTCCGCGAGGCTACGCAGAAAGAACCGCTGCCGTCCGAGCGCATCCTGCGCCTCGAGGAGGATGGCAAGCCGACCAGCCGTCTGATGCTCGACGCGCCATTGCTCACGGCGCTCAACGACGGTGATCGAGAAAAGCAGCGCCCTGTCGCACTGTCGGCCATTCCGCCGCACGTGATCGAGGCGGTGCTCGCGATCGAAGACCGTCGGTACTACCAGCACCCGGGCGTGGATCTCATCGGTATCGCCCGGGCGGTCGTCACGAACCTTCGCGGGACGAGCGCCTACGTGTCAGGGGCCTCCACCATCACGCAGCAAGTCGTGCGCAACGTCTTCATTCCGCAGTTCGACGGCTGGACCCTTCAAAGCGCGCGGGAACAGTCAATCCGCCGAAAGCTGTTCGAGCAGTTCGTGGCAATCATCCTCAACACCCGTGCCTCCAAGGACGAAATCCTCGAACTGTATTTGAACGACATGCCGCTCGGGCAACGCGGGTCATTTGCCATAGTCGGCGTCGCCGAAGCGGCCCGTCTGTTCTTCGGCAAGGATGTGAGCAACGTCACTCTGCCCGAGGCCGCGACGATAGCCGGAGTGCTCCAGTCGCCTTCGGCCTTGTCTCCGTTCAATAATCCCGATCGGTGCCGTGACCGCAGGAACGTGGTCCTGCAAGCCATGGCGGACGCCGAATACATCTCGCAGGAAATTGCCACGCGCGCAGCCGCGATTCCCCTCGTCGTCGTCCAGCGAGCCCTGGACGCCGAATCACCTCACTTTGTCGACTACGTGACCCGCGAGCTTGCCACCAACTATCCCGGTCTGACGAAGACAACCGGAGAATCGGTGGATGTGTACACGACGCTCGACCTGCATTTGCAGCGCCTCGCCCAGGACGCGGTCCGCGATGGACTGACCCGGGTGGACAAACTGCTCGCCCGAAGGCACCGGGAGGGCCGCGCGGAGGCGGCGCTGCTTACCGTGGATCCAAAGACAGGAGAAATCCTGGCGATGGTTGGCGGCCGATCGTACAACCAGTCACAGCTGAACCGCGCCATTTCGGCACGTCGTCAGCCGGGATCGGTGTTCAAGCCATTCGTGTACTTGACGGCGTTCGAGCGTACCGCCTCGTCGGGCCAGTTGGCCGTCACGCCGGCCTCACTCGTCGACGACTCGCCGGCGACCTGGGAAATCGGCGAGCAGACCTGGACGCCAGCAAACTACGGAGACGCGTACGACGGTCTCGTCACATTTCGCCGAGCGCTGACCCACTCCCTGAACCTCGCAACCATCAAGGTTGCTGAAGGTGTCGGGTACGACCGCGTTGCGTCGCTCTGGAACCGTCTCGTCGTTGGCAGCGATGCACAGGCCTATCCTTCTATTGCCCTGGGCGTTTTCGAGGCGACGCCGTTCGAGGTCGCGACCGCCTACACGATCTTCACCAACGCGGGGACCGTGCGCCCGCTCAGTTACCTGCTGCGAGTCGACCGGGGCGGCGAGGACGTCACCGAGCAGCCAGAGTCCCGAGCGCGCGCGGTGGCCAGGCCGGACACTACGTTCGTCGTGACGAATATGATGCGAAGCGTCATGAATGAGGGAACCGGCGCCGGAGCGCGCGCAGCGGGGTTCACGCTGGACGCGGCCGGCAAAACCGGCACCACCAACAATCTGCGTGATGCCTGGTTTGCCGGCTTCACGCCGACGCTTCTTACCGTCGTCTGGGTGGGGTTTGACGACAATCAGCCGCTCGGCCTGGCCGGCTCGCAAGCTGCCCTTCCCATATGGACCCAATTCATGAAAGCCGCGCTAGCCGGCACCCGGAACGTGGCCTTCGAGGCACCGGAAGGCGTGACGTTCGCCGACATCGACCCGGACACAGGCGGGCTGGCGGTTCCCGCATGCCCTCGAGTGCTGCGCGAGGCCTTCGTTGCAGGTACGGAACCGCTCCAGGCCTGCGAACTGCACCGATTCTGAACGGTTCCGCCGCCGGTAGGCCTGGCCTCGGGGCCTCCTGGGGGCCTCCTGCCCCTGCCACCAACCAGCCTATAATCTAGCTCATGAACAAAGAAGTCTTCGGGGCCGTCACCGACGCCCTCGAACGCGGCGAGCCGGCCGCACTGGTCACCATCGTGACCACGACCGGCTCGACGCCGCAACGCGTTGGCGCCAAGATGCTGGTGTTCGCGGATGGGCGGACCGTCGGGACGATCGGCGGGGGCTGCTACGAGAACGACGCGTTCTGGAAGGCACGGGAGGCCATCGGCAATCGCAAGCCGCAGCTCGTGCACTACGAGCTCGACGATGACTTCGCCCAGGAATCGGGTCTCATCTGCGGTGGTCAAATGGACGTCTACATCGAGCCGATCGAGCCGTCACCGGAACTCTTCGTCGTCGGGGCCGGTCACGTTGGATTCCACCTCGCACGACTCGCGCAGGAAGTCGGCTTCCAGGTCCATATCGTCGACGACCGGGAGAAGTTCGCGAACCGCGAGCGCTTTCCAGACGCGGCCAGCGTCGTCGCCGAGGACATCCCGACGTGGGTGGGCAAGGCAAGGCTCCCCGCCAACGCCTATGTGGTCATCGTGACCAGGGGGCACACGAACGATCTCGACGCCCTCAGGGCGCTTGCCCCGCGGGCGCTGCGATACCTCGGCCTGATCGGCAGTCGTGCCAAGGTCGCCCGTATCTACGACACGCTGCTCGAAGAGGCCCTGTCCCCGGACTTGCTCAAGAACGTGCACGCTCCCATAGGACTGGACATCGGCGCCGTGACACCCCAGGAGATTGCCGTCAGCATCCTGGCCGAGCTCATCGCGGTCAAGCACGGCAAGATGCGAAGCCGGAATGTCGAAGAGCTCTCTCTGAAGTGGACCCCGACCAAGACGGCCTCCGGTCCCAAGTCCACGGTCTGAGGGAAGCTGCACGAGGCGGACCGAATCACGTATAATTATTAGCAGTCTCGAAGGTAGAGTGCTAATGGAACAGTCCGATCGTGCCCGCCGCGTGTTGGCGGCCCTCGTTCGCGAATACATCACATCCGGTGAGCCGGTACCGTCCTCGCATCTGGTCGGTGCAGCCGACGTGTCGTCGGCGACCGTCCGTCATATCCTGGCAAAACTGGAACAGGAGGGGTTCGTCTTACAGCCGCACACGTCTGCTGGACGGATCCCGACAGATCAGGGCTACCGCTTCTACGTGAACCTTCTGCTCGAAGGCCGGCCGTCAGACCGCGCCGCCAGCGCCGTTGAAGCCCAGCTGCGGAACGCTGTTCCGCTCGTCGATTCGGTCTTCTCTCAGGCGTCTCACGTGGTCTCGCAGGCGTCCGGCCACGTTGGCTTCGCGCTCCGCTCGGCCCGGGAGTCCGCGGTGTTCGATCGCGTGGAGTTCGTGACGCTTGGTGCGTCACGCGTTCTGGTCGTGATCGTCTCCCGAGGCGGCAACGTATTGCAGAAGGTCATCGACACCGGCGAGTCGTTGGACGCAGACCAGCTCCATCAGGCCGCGGCGTATCTCAACGGGGAGTTCTCCGGGTTGCCTCTCCATGTGGCCCGCGAGGCCGTGCGGAAGCGCATGCAGGAGGAACGGCTGCTGTACGACGAGCTGATGAGCCGCGCCATGTCGCTCGCTTCATCAACGTTTGCAGACATCCCGGAGCACCGTACCTTGTACATCGACGGAGCTGCCTCACTCGTGGGGGCCGACCAGGGATTGACGCTTGGTATGCTTCAGGCGCTTCTCGTTCTCATGGAGGAGAAACAGCGTCTTGTTCTTCTCCTCAACGAATACATCGATGGACCCGGCCTGACCGTCGTCATCGGTGCTGAGCATCTCGACCCGGGTCTGCGCCCTTTCAGTCTCGTGGCCTCGACCTACGACGATGGCGCTGGCACTGGAACGGTTGGGGTCATCGGCCCGACTCGCATGCGCTATCCCCGTGCGATTGCCGTGGTCGATGGCGCGGCCCGGGCCGTCTCTCGCGTCCTGAGCGATCCCGACTAGTGGTCTGCGTTCGACAAGTTGGTCCACGGCTTCCGGAGCGCGACGCCCGGCTGACACGGGGCGACGAGCGAGAATACCGGGAATATGCGGGCGAGGAACAACGCCGTCGGACAGGCTGCCCCGCCCGGAGGGTGTAAAGCTCTTTTGTACTCGGGACGTTACTGGGCATTGGCATGGCTGACGAAACTCCAGAATCTCCGGCGAACGAGGCGCCGGGTCTGACCGATCCGCCTGACGAGTCAGAAATCGTGGTCGTAGAGACTGAGCCGGATCCCGCCGAGGATCCCGAAGTCACGGCGCTCAGGCAGGAGCGTGACGACTTCCACGATCGATTTCTGCGAAAGGCGGCCGAATTCGACAACTACCGGCGGCGAGTCGAGCGAGAGCGGCGAGATCGCGCCGACCAAGCTGTCGTCGACCTCCTGTTGGAGCTGCTCCTGGTGGCCGACGACTTCGATCGGGCACTCGCCGTCGAGGCTGGTGAAGAGGCCGCAGCGTACCAGAAGGGAGTTGAGCTCATCCACGCGAAGCTCAACGACTTGCTCAAAAAGCAGGACGTCACTCCGATTGAGACGCTCGGCAGCGACTTCGACCCCAACATGCATCAGGCCGTGGCCCATGAGGCCAGTCCCGGTCATCGCGACGGCGAAGTCATCGACGAGTTGAGGCGCGGGTACATGAGGGGCGACCGACTCCTCCGGCCGGCGATGGTGAAGGTAGCGAAGGCGTGAGCAAGCGCGACTACTACGAGATTCTCGGCGTCTCCCGCACGGTAGGAGAAGGTGAGCTCAAGACCGCCTATCGCAAGCTGGCGATGAAGTACCACCCGGATCGAAATCAGGGGGACAGCATTGCGGAGGAAAAGTTCAAAGAAGCCGCCGAAGCCTATTCAGTTCTAGCCGATCCGGACAAGCGTAGCCTCTACGATCGGTTCGGCCACGCCGGGGTCAAATCGGCCGCCGGACCCGGCGGCGGGTTCGACCCATCGGTGTTCTCAGAATTTGGCGATTTCGCCGACATTCTGGGCGGAATGTTCGGGTTCGGCGATTTGTTCGGGGGCGGACGACGCCGCGGGGGTCCGCAGCGGGGCGCCGACCTGCGCTACGACCTCGAGATCTCGTTCGAGGAGTCGGCGTCTGGAACGGAAACCGCGATCCTGATTCCCCGGCAGGAAACATGTGACTCGTGCAAAGGTTCTGGAGCGGCGCCGGGGACCGCGCCAGTCGTCTGCGCCACGTGCCGTGGGCAGGGTCAGGTCCGGCGACAGCAAGGGTTCTTCACCGTCGCCACGACGTGCCCGCAGTGTCGCGGCGTCGGTCGAACGATCTCCAAGCCATGCGACACGTGCCACGGCGCCGGCCGCGTGCGACGCGACCGAAAGATCACGGCCAAGATACCGGCCGGCATAGCCTCGGGGCAGCAACTTCGTCTGCAGGGGGAAGGCGAGTCTGGCTCGGCCGGTGGCCCGCCGGGCAACCTGTACGTCGTCGTCCACGTACAGGACCACGCGTTCTTCAGGCGCGAGGGCGACAACCTGTTCTGCGAGGTACCCGTGAACTTCACGACGCTCGCGCTTGGAGGCGAGATCCTGGTGCCGACGCTAGGCGGACAAGACACCGTCAGGGTTCCTGATGGGACACAGACAGGAGCCACGCTGAGGCTTCGCGGCAAAGGCATGCCGGACGTGAACGGGCGCGGGCGTGGCGATCTCTTTGCCACCGTACAAGTGCGCACACCACAGAAGCTGAACAAGACGCAGCGAGACCTGCTTGAGAAGCTGGCGCAGGCTCTCCCGAAGGAAGAGTTCGAGCCTCGTGCGCACGCTGACGAGCCGCACGAGCGCAACCTGTTCGACCGCGTCAAGGACATGTTCGGATAGCCGAGCGGTGCGCTATCCGGCCCTGGATGTCTCGAACGCCGACAGCGGCTTCGTGCTCGCGGTTGCTGACGACTATTCGCTCGCCGCGGTTCAGGAACACGCCTCGTTTCTCACCTTGTTCTTTGCGGACTCGTTGGCCCGCGCGCGCGCCAACGAGGCACTGGTTCGTGCCTTCCCCAACGCTCAGATCTCGTGTCGCGACGTCGACGACGAAGATTGGGCCAGACGTTCGCAACAGGCACTGACACCGGTCGCCGTCGGACGTCTCACGATCACCCCGCCCTGGGCTGCCTCGTCACGCGTCGGCGGCGTGAATGACCTGGAGATCATCATCGAACCATCGACTGGGTTCGGAACCGGACATCACGCGACGACACGGCTGTGCCTGGCCGCCCTGCAGGCGCTCGACCTCGCCGGCGCGACGGTGATTGACGTCGGAACAGGATCGGGGGTCTTGGCCCTGGCCGCCAGGCTGCTCGGAGCGCAGCATGTCTTCGCGATCGACAGCGACGCCGACGCGGTGCGGAACGCGAACGACAACCTGCGCTTGAATCCCTGGATCGACAACGTCGTGTTCGAATGCGTCGACCTGCTCGAGATAGCCAGGCGGTACGCCGATGCGCCGATCGCCGGCCTCGTTCTCGCCAACCTGACGGGCGCGATGCTCGCGCGAGAGGCGAAGACGCTCGTACGGCTTCTTCGCGCTCAGGGGCGCCTCGCCGCCAGCGGCTTGCTCGTCGGTGAGCGGATGGAGGTGGCCAACTCCTTCAGGGACGCTGGGGGCTGGAACGTCGTCTGGGAGGCGGAAGAGGACGGGTGGGCGGGCCTGGTCTTGAGCGATTCATAGCACCGAAGCCTTACAATGAGACCGATGAAGCTGCGAGCCCTCGCCGCTCCGGTCATCGTGGCCGCATCGCTGGCTCTACTGGGGCCCGTTCGGGCACAACGGGCACCTGCACGGGATAGCCCCGCTCAACAGAGAGAGACCTCATCCACCGCCAGCGGCCGGATCAGTGGCCGCGTGGTTGCTGCCGACACCGGCCGGCCCATCAGTCGTGCCCGGGTCATGGTTCGCGCGCCAGAGGTCCGTGGCGGTCGTGGTGTACTCACCGACGAGAATGGTGCCTTCGACGTGAGCGGTCTGCCGGAGGGCCGTTATTCGGTGACCGTCTCCAAGACCGGATTCGTCGATCTCTCATACGGCCAGCGACGGCCGCTCCTGCCTGGCACCCCTCTCCAGTTGGGCGTCGATGAACACCTGACGGGTCTCGAGTTCCAGTTGCCCCGTGGCAGCGTGGTGTCGGGTCGCGTCTACGATGAGACCGGCGACCCCTTGCCCGGCACCATCGTCCGGGTGCTGAGATACGAGTACGCCCAAGGCACGCGGCAACTGGTCCCCGCGGGCACCGGGCAAACGGATGATCGCGGGATGTACCGCGTGTGGGGCCTCAACCCGGGCACGTATTACCTGAGCGCGGTGGCGCGTAATCTCGACCTCGGACGAGGGCGCGGGCCAGGCGGCGCACGAGGGGCGGGGCCGTTCGCGGGACGGGGGGGACGCGGGGGATTCGCCTTCGACGCTCCCGACGAGCCGACACCGGAAGACTCGGCGTACGCACCGACGTACTATCCTGGTGTCAGCTCGCCGTCTGACGCACAGGCGATCGACGTGGGCTTGTCTGCGGAGGTCCTGAGCGTCGACTTCACGCTACAGCTCGTTTCAACGGCCACGGTGTCTGGACGAGTCGCCACGCCGGCGGGCGTGTCACTGACGCGTGCGTCGGTCGTGCTGACGCCGGATGCGCCCATCGGTCGGCGTGCTGCTGGCGCAAATTACGGCGGACGCATACCTGGTGACGGGTTGTTTACCATTCGCAGCGTCCCTCCTGGGCGTTACATTCTCCGCGCCCGCACCAACGGCGACACCCCGCTCTACGCCGAGCAGCCGCTCACCGTGGATGGCGTGGACGTGTCGAACGTGACGGTTGTCCTTGGCCCCGGAGCGACCATCAGCGGCTGGACCTCCTTTGAAGCATTCGAGACGCTCCAGTCGCCGGACGCCAGACAAGTGAGAGTTTCAGCTCCGTCATTCGATGGCGATTCGCTGGCGCCGAATCCGAACGCCCGACCTGAATCCGACGGCACCTTCTACTTGCAGGGCGTGCCCCCAGGAACCCACTGGATTCGCGCCCGTGCGCCCAACGGGTGGATGCTGAAGCAGGTGGTGATCGCGGGGAACGACGTCACCGACCAGCCCTTTGAACTGAGGGGAGGCGAAGTCATCGCCGAGGTCCTGCTGGTGTTCAGCGACCGAGGGGCCAGGATCACCGGCTCGGTGACCGAGCAAAGCGGCACGCCAGTCAGCGACTATACGGTGCTCGTGTTTCCGACGGACACGCGGTTATGGCGGCCGCAGGCCAGACAGATAGCCACCGCGAGGCCGGATCAGAACGGGACCTTCGAGATCTCGAACCTCCCAGCCGGCGAGTATTTCGTGGCCATCGCTGACCCCACGGAACCGGGCGAATGGTACGACTCAGACTACCTCCAGCGTCATCGCACAGGCGCTGAAACGCTTCTCCTCGGTGAGGGCGACGTCAAGACGCAGTCACTGCGGGTTCCGGGCCGCTAGAGCGGTTTTCGAAAGGGTGCAGCGCCCTTCCGCACGTGCGGCCCGGCACGCGGCGCCCCTCAGTATTCGCGGTCGATCTCCCAAAGGAAATACAACAGACTGAGAGCCGCGACCGGCACGGCATCGGCCCGCAGCGTGCGGTCGCCCAGCGTCAGCAGGCGTACACCCTTCTGCTTCGCCGCGGCCCACTCGGTCTCGGCCCACCCTCCTTCGGGCCCGATGAGGACAAGGACTTCTGGTGGGGGGACGACCGCGCGGAGCGTGGCGAACGTCTCGGGCATCGCCTCCGCCTGTGGCTCGACAAGCATGAGGGCAAGCGCAGCGCGAGGCTCATCGAGATACGTCTCGAGCGTCAGGGGAATCCGGATGTCCGGCAAGACGGCGCGGCGCGACTGCTTCGTTGAGGCCAGCGCTACCCGGCGCCAGCGCTCGACCCTCGAGCCACGAACAAGATGAGCAACCGTGGCTTCGGTGCGCTCGGTGACGAGCGGCTGCACAGCACACACACCCAGCATCACCGCGTCGCGTACCACGTCGTCCATCTTGTCGCCCTTCAACACCGCCTGCCCGAGCGTGATCGACACGGCAGGCTCCCTGGCAGGCTCGACTCGCGTCAGCAACTGCACGCGCACGAGTCGCCCGGGTGCCTCGAGGACGCGCGCTGACAGCTCTCTCCCCCGTCCGTCGAATACAGTCACGATCTCCCCAACGCCCAACCGCAGGACACGGGAAAGGTGTTCCGACTCCCCCTTCGGCAGCGTGACTGTTTCGTCGCCCGGATCGAGCATCGGTGCAAAGAAGCGATGCGCCGACGGCCGTAGCGCGCTGGACATCGCTTCTAGTGTAGCCACGTTTCCCGACGGAGAGGTACAGGCCGACGCCACCTGTCACGCCCTTACGCTATACTCGCGCGCGGATGTTCTTTCGCGGTCAGATTATCGGGAAGTACAAGATCCTCTCCACGATTGGCAGCGGCGGGTTCGGGACTGTCTATCTGGCGGAAGATACGTGGATCGATAAGAAGGTCGCCCTCAAGGTTCCTCATAAGCAGAGTGTGGACTTCGGCGAGCAGCTGCGTGAGCCGCGGCTGCTGGCGTCTCTGGATCACCCGAATATCGTCGGTATCGTCACGGCAGAGAGACAGGAAAACGTCTTCTTCATCGTCATGGAGTTCGTTCCGGGGGACACCCTGGAGTCGATCATCACGCGTACGGGCGCGCTGGAGATTCGCCAGGCCCTCGACTTCACCTGCCAGATTGCCAATGCCGTCGACCACGCGCATCGCCACGGCATCATTCACCGTGATCTACGTCCGTCAAACGTCATCGTGACCGACAACGGACAGGCCAAGGTGGCCGATTTCGGCACGTCTCGGTTCTTGGAGATTGCGGCCCACGGCACTACGGTCATCGGGAGCCCACCCTACATGGCTCCCGAGCAATTCCAGGGGAAGGCGGTCTTCGCGAGCGACATCTACTCGCTCGGCGTGACCATCTATCAGATGCTGACCGGCGTCCTGCCGTACGACACACCATCTCCTGCCGACCTCGATCGGCTCGTGAAGGGCGACCTGCTTTCGGCGCCTCGCGCGAAGAACCCGAACGTACCCCGGGCACTCAACGATATCGTTCTCAAGGCCATGGCGCCCGCCATTCCCAGCCGATATCAGCGGGTCGGAGATCTGCTTGACGACGTGCTGGCCATCCAGTCTGGAAGACACCGAACCCCACGCCCGACCACGCGCGCGGGCGACCGGGGCGAAGAGATGCACGACATCCAGTCCCGCCTCAAGACTCGCGAGTCTCCCCAGCCGCGTTTTTGCTGGCATTGCCGCAAACCTCTCCACGCCCGGTCAGACCGCTGCCCATTTTGCGGTGAAGCGCAGTGAGCACGACCGGGAGAAGCACGCGATTGCTCACTCCCAGAGACCCACGCGGACGGAAACGGCCACGTGTCGACTTTTCTGCGGGCCCTGGACTTACGGGCCCTTCACCGCGACCGCCCGACTGCCCACTTACCTGATTGCCGGATTCCCGGATACACTTGTACGTACCGCAAGGAGAGAATCGATATGGGCTTTCCGGGAACCGGGAAGATCTGGATGAACGGCCGGCTTGTCGAATGGAAGGACGCGACCGTGCACGTCGCCTCGCACGCCCTCCACTACGGCAGCGGGGTGTTCGAGGGAGCGAGATGCTACGCGACTCCCAAGGGCTCGGCATGCTTCCGGCTCGACGAGCACCTGCAGCGCCTCATCGACTCGGCCAAGATCTACAGGATGGCGTACTCGCTGGATGTTGCCGGCTGGCGTGATGCCATCATCAGCACGATTCGAGCCAACCAACTGAAGGCTTGTTACATCCGGCCACTGATATACCGGGGGTACGGCACGCTCGGCGTCAATCCGCTGGACAATCCGGTCGACGCGGCGGTCATTGTGTGGGAATGGGGCGCCTACCTCGGTCAAGATGCCCTCGAGAACGGCGTGGACGTCAAGATCGCAACATGGGCGCGAATGGCGCCGAACACGCTTCCCGCCATGGCCAAGTCGACCGCGAACTACGCCAATTCGTCGCTGATCAAAATGGAGGCGCTGCTCGATGGATACACTGAAGGGATCGCGCTCGATGTGCACGGCAATGTGAGTGAGGGCAGCGGTCAGAACATCTTCATCGTGCGGGATGGGGCGATCCTGACACCGCCCATGGCAGCGTCTATTCTCAACGGAATCACCCGCCACACCATCATCACGCTCGCGCGCGACCTGGGGTTCGGTGTCACCGAGACCGACCTTCCCCGCGAGTCGCTGTACATCGCCGACGAGGTCTTCGTGGTCGGAACGGCCGCGGAGGTGACGCCGATTCGCTCAATCGACAAGATCACGATCGGTCAGGGCAGGCGGGGTCCGGTGACCGAAGTGCTGCAACGGGCGTTCTTCGACGTCGTCAACGGCGTGACGCCGGACACCCATGAATGGCTCACTTACGTGTACCCGGAGGAGGCGCATCTGCGGGAGGCTGCGGGAACAGGGGCGGCGCGCCGATAAGGTAGGTGGCCCGATCCCATGGACGTCAACGATCTGCTCAAGATTGCCGTCGACCACGGGGCGTCCGACCTGCACCTGAAGGTCGGGAGCGTCCCGATGATGCGAGTCCGCGGCGCGCTCGTGCCGGCGGCCGAAGAAAGGCGTCTGGACCACGAGGACGTCGTCGCCATGAGCGCGAGCGTGATGTCGAACTCCCAGCGACAGCGGTTCAAGGACGCCCAGGAAGTGGACCTCGCGTACAGCGTCCCCGGCCTCGGCCGCTTCCGTTGCAACGTGTTTCAGCAGCGTGGGACGGTCGGCCTCGTCCTTCGAGTCATCCCCATGGTGATTCGAACCCTCGACGAGCTGGCCCTGCCCCAAGTCTTGAAGAAGATTGGTGATGAAGAGCGGGGCCTTGTCCTCGTCACCGGGACCACGGGGAGCGGAAAGAGCACGACGCTGGCCGGCCTCATCGATCACGTCAACCGCACGCGATGCGGCCACGTCATGACGGTGGAGGATCCCATCGAGTTCCTCCATCGAGACCAGCTGTCGATCATCAACCAGCGTGAAGTCTCGGTCGACACCCGGTCGTTCGCGCAAGCGCTGAGAAGCGCGCTGCGCCAGGACCCCGACGTCATCCTGGTCGGGGAGATGCGCGACTTCGAGACCATTGAAACCGGTCTGCTTGCCGCCGAAACCGGTCACCTGGTCTTCTCGACCTTGCACACGTTGGACGCGACGGAGACGATCAATCGCGTCATCGCCGTCTTTCCGCCACATCAGCAGAAGCAGGTTCGTCTGCAGCTCGCGAGCGTACTCAAGGCGGTCATTTCTCAGCGCCTCATTCCGAGGGCCGATGGGAAGGGACGGGTCCCCGCCGTCGAGGTGATGGTGACGACGCCGTTCATCCGCAATTGCATCGTGGACAAGGAAAGAACCCACCAGATACCGGGCGCAATCGCGGCCGGTACGTCGCAGTACGGGATGCAGACCTTCGACCAGTCGATTTTCAGCCTGTTTCAGCAGGGACTCGTGTCCATCGACGAGGCGCTGCGCTGGGCCAGTAACGTCGACGAGTTCAAGTTGAGGGTACAGGGCATCTCGACCACCACCGGCATGGGTCAGGACGAGTTGGCTCCCACGGCCGTGGGCGGTGAGATGCCCGACATCACGCGTTTTGGCAGGTAAAGACGCCTATCTCGACGCTCTCAAGCTGCTCGCCAGACGCGAATTGTCCGAAGCCCAGGTACGCCAGCGACTGACGCGACGAGGCCACGACGAGGGCGCGTCAGACGCCGCCGTGGCCCGGCTCAAGCAGGAACACGCGATAGACGACGACCGGGTCGCCGAAGCCATCGCGCGCACCGAGACAGGATTGAAGCGTCGTGGCCGGATCCGGGTCAGACGGAAGATCGAGCAGGCCGGCATCGCCCCTGCGGCGGCCCGCGGGGCCATCGACGCGGTGTTCGGCGCAATCGACGAAGAAATCCTCATCAACGCTGCGTTGGCCCGCCGCCTCCGTGAGGGAGCGTGGATCGAGAGCGACGCAGAGTTCCAGCGGCTTGGACGATACCTCGCTGGGCAGGGATTCGATGCCGATCAGATCGTGCGGACGCTGTCAGCGCGCAGACGCCGGCGGTAGGCGGAACCGTCTCACGCCCATACCAACGACTTCGCCCCTTCGACGAGCGCGTTATTCGGCCGACCGGCTCGTGTCGGTGCCCCGAAGATCTTGCATGCGGGACGCGGGAAGCTCTCTCATCCATCGCGCCGACATTCGCCCGCCGATGCCTCGACGCCCTCGGTGCTCGCCGGGATCGATCAGATAGGTTCTAGAATAGACTGACATGACCGCCAACGAGATCCGCGCGACGTTTCTGCAGTTCTTTCAGCAGCACAACCATCGTGTCTTGCCGAGCTCACCGCTGGTGCCAGCCGACGATCCGACGCTGCTATTCACCAACGCGGGAATGAATCAGTTCAAGGACACCTTCCTGGGCCGCGGGCGTCGCGACTATGCGCGGGCGGCAACGGCCCAGAAATGCATGCGCGTCAGCGGGAAGCACAACGACCTCGACAATGTCGGTCCATCGCTCCATCACCATACGTTCTTCGAGATGCTCGGCAACTTCTCGTTCGGCGACTACTTCAAGCGGGAAGCCATCGAGCTGGCGTGGACGCTGTTGACCAACGTCTGGAAGATGCCACCGGATCGGCTGGTTGTCTCCATCTTCAAAGGCGAGAACGGTATCCCGAGAGACGACGACGCGTACGAGATCTGGCGGCAACACGTCCCGAAAGACCGCATTCTCGAGCTGGGCGCCGACGACAACTTCTGGCAGATGGGCGACACAGGGCCGTGCGGGCGTTGCTCGGAGATCTACTTCGTCCGCGGGACCGGGAGAGACCCGGACATCGAAATCTGGAACAACGTGTTCATGGAGTTCGAGCGCGACGCCAGCGGTGTTCTGACGCCGCTTCCCGCTCCGTCCATCGACACGGGTATGGGCCTGGAGCGAATTACCGCGGTGCTGCAAGGGAAGGACTCGAACTACGACACTGATCTTTTCACACCGCTCCTTGAGAGCATCGGTCGCCTCGCGGGTGTCCGCTACGGCTCCACCGACGATCAGGACGTCTCGCTGAGAGTCGTTGCCGATCACACTCGCGCCATGGTGTTTCTCATTGCCGACGGCGTCATGCCTTCGAACGAGTGGCGCGGGTACGTGTTGAGAAAGATCATGCGGCGGGCCATGCGACACGGCAAGCACCTCGGAATGACCGAGCCGTTCCTGAACCAACTGGTTGAGGTCCTTGGACGTGAAATGGGTGACGCGTACCCAGAGATCCGAACGAATCGCGAAACGATCGAGAAGACCATCCTCGCAGAAGAAAATCGATTCGATGCCGTCCTGACCGAGGGGCTTCCGAAACTCGAGGCTGAGATCTCCAGAGCGCTCGAGTCTCCACCGCACGTTATTCAAGGAAACGTAGCCTTTCGTTTGTACGACACGTTCGGCGTGCCGTACGATTTCATCGAGGACACGGCCGCCACACGTGGTGTCACGGTCGACCAGAGCCAGTTCGCGCGCGCGATGGACGCACAGCGGGGCCGAGCACGCGCACAGAGCGCCTTCGGCGGCCACAGTAAGAGGGCCATCGCGTTCGAGATTGACGACCCCGACGCGGCCCAAGACCTCGAGCGTGCCGGAGACGAGTTCGACGGCTACGCCACGACCCGCCTCTCGGGTATCCAGGTGCTGGCGCTCTTCGACGATGGTCGCCGTCCCACGTTGCACCTGCGCGAGGGCGCAACCGGGTACGCTGCCCTCTCTCGAACCCCGTTCTATCTTGAATCCGGAGGCCAGGTCTCGGATTCCGGCTGGATCGTCAACGATGCGACCGGTTCTGTGGCCGAGGTGGACGGGGTCGCTCGCATCGCGGTTGGACTGCCACGCGCCCACCGCGTGCGCCTGACGTCCGGCAGCCTCGGAGTACGGGACATCGTGACGGCCAGCGTGAACGAGGACATTCGCCACGCCACGAGGCGAAACCACACGGCCACGCACCTCCTGCACGCCGCCCTGCGACAGGTGCTCGGCTCCCACGTGAAGCAAGCCGGCTCACTCGTCGCCCCAGATCGGCTACGGTTCGATTTCGTCCACTTCCAGCCTGTGTCACGCGAAGAGCTCGATCACATCGAACACATCGTCAACGAGTGGATTCTTCGAAACGCTCAGGTGCAGACGGAGATCCGGTCGACCGACGAGGCCATCAGCGCCGGGGCGATGGCGCTGTTTGGAGAGAAGTACGGGGACACAGTACGAGTGGTGAGCGTCCCGGGCTTCAGCATGGAGTTGTGTGGCGGCACACACGTCGAGGCAACGGGCGAAATCGGGCTCTTCGTGATCGGATCCGAGAGCGGTGTCGCCGCGGGCGTACGGCGTGTTGAAGCCCTCACCGGGTCTGGCGCACTCAACTCGGTCCTCGATCAGCGAGGCGCGCTACAGCGGATTCTCACCGCCCTTCACGTGGGCCAGGGCGAGGCGGCCGACGCGATCGAGCGCTTGCAGGATGAAGCCAAGCGCCTGTCGCGCGAGGTGTTGCAACTCAAGACGAAGCTGGCGATGGGCGGCTCCGGAAAGGCCGATGCTCAGGGGGTCACCGAGGTCGCTGGGATCAAGCTCGCGAGGCGCAGGGTTTCTGACCTGGACAAGGATGCGCTTCGAGGGCTCGCCGATTCACTGAAGTCCGCGATCACGAGTGGTGTGATCGTGCTGGCGTCGGAGAACGACGGTAAAGTTCAAATCGTCGTCGCCGTCACGGCTGACCTGGTGGGCCGAATCAAGGCCGGCCAGATCGTCAAGGAGATCGCGCCCGTTGTCGGCGGTCGCGGCGGCGGACGTCCGGATTTCGCCGAGGCCGGAGGTCGGCAGGCGGACAAGATCGACGACATGCTTGCCGAGAGCGAGAAAGTCATCGAGAGGCTGCTGGCAAGATAGAGGTACGCA
>Ga0326597_10003789_pt1 | contig 21562 bp, 10 predicted proteins | sample RVTome_12_FD_203789 | JGI IMG/M metagenome (GOLD analysis project Ga0326597, IMG submission 203789) | Soil microbial communities from uranium-contaminated site in the Upper Colorado River Basin, Wyoming, United States - RVT100D185 | ecosystem: Environmental > Terrestrial > Soil > Contaminated >...
CAAAACCTCCCTGGCCGATATAATTTTTCACGGCCCGGGCCACGGTCTTTTTCATCTCCGAAACTTTTTTGAATCCTAATTTTTTGGCCGAATTTTCATTGGCAGCCACTTCCTGTTTATACCAGGGAGCTTGGAAAAACATGGAATAAAATTTTCCGTACTGTCCGGTGAAATCCTCATGATGCAGGTGCAGCCAGTCAAATTTAAAAATATCTCCTCTTAAGACCTCTTCGTCCCATAAAGTGGTATAGGGGATTTCGGCATAATCCAGAGCCAGTCTGACCGCGTCATCCCAGGGTTCATGAGTAGGAGGGACGTACACCCCGATTCTGGGGGCTTTCTCCAGCAAAACCACCTCCATATTGTTCTCTTCAATCTCCTGATATATGGCGCCGGCGGTTCCCAAATCGATTATCAAGTAAGCCACACCCTGTAACTTACATTGCTGAATTACATCATCCCGGGCATCGGCCATAAATGAGCCGGCTTTGTAATTTAAGAGCCATTCTACCTGATATCCTTTTTCCAGACACCAGAATGCCACGCCATAAGCTTTCAGGTGGTCGGTCTGGGACAAATCCATAGGTATAAGAAGTTTTTGTCCGAAAGCGACTGAGCTTGAAATCAAAATCAAAAATACCGTTACTAATGAAATTTTTTTAAGCTTATTCATTTTTTCTTTTTATTTTTTATAACAGAGTTTTGAGTAACCTTCTTTTTCATCTGCTCTAAATTCTGTATTCTTCTTTTAATCTCCTCTTCAAACCCCAAATCTCCGGGTGTATAGTATTTACGCTGTTTTACCCCTTCCGGTAAGTAATTTTCTTCCACAAAATGCTGCGGGAAATCATGGGGATATTGGTAATTTTTGCCATAGCCCAATTTCTCCATTAAAGGAGTAGGAGCATTTCTAATATGCAGAGGAACCGGCAAGGCCTGGGTCTCTTTGATTTCTTTTTTAACCTTATTCATAGCCGCATAAACTGAATTACTCTTGGGAGCAGTGGCTAAATAAATAGCGGCCTGAGCTAGGGCAAATTCCCCTTCCGGTAAGCCCACAAACTCCACCGCATCTTTAGCCGCTACAGCTACCTGCAAAGCTTGCGGGTCGGCATTGCCGATATCTTCGCTGGCTAAAATCACCATTCTTCTGGCTAGATACAAAGGGTCTTCTCCGGCTTCCAGCATCCGGAACATCCAGTATAAAGTCGCATCCGGGTCCGAACCCCGGAGCGACTTGATAAAAGCGGAAATGATATTATAATGCTCTTCCCCGGATTTATCATACAGCAGAGCTTTTTTCTGCATGGCTTCCTGAACTATTTTCAAATCAACTTTTCGGAGCTCATCTTTCTCCGGCTTGGCAGTGTTCACCGCAAATTCCAAGCTGTTCAAAGCCACCCGGGCATCCCCGTTGGACATTCGGGCCAGGTAGTCTAAAGCTTCATTTGAAATTTTCAATTTAAAATTGCCCAGTCCTTTTTCTTTGTCTGAAATGGCTCGAGAGAGAATTATTTTTATTTCATCAGCTTCCAGTTGTTTCAACACATAAACTTTACATCTGGACAAAAGCGGAGAGATAACTTCAAAAGAAGGATTTTCGGTGGTGGCACCGATTAAAACAATACTTCCCTTTTCCACATAAGGTAAAAAAGCATCCTGCTGGGCTTTGTTGAAGCGGTGAATTTCATCAATGAAAAGAATGGTTTTCTTGTTATAAAAATCTTTTTGTTTGACGGCTTCTAGAATTACTTCTTTGACTTCCTTGATACTGGATGTGACCGCCGAAAAAGAGATAAAATAGGCTGCGGTGGTTTTAGCCATTAGCCGGGCCAGAGTGGTTTTTCCACAGCCGGGAGGACCCCAGAAAATTAGAGAGGAGATTTTATCCTCTAAAATCGCTTTCCTTAAAATTGACCCGTCACCCAAAATATGTTTCTGCCCCACAAATTCATCCAAAACTTCCGGACGCAAGCGGTCAGCCAGAGGGGTCAGGGTATTTTTTTTAAGCGGAGTTTTGCCAAACAGGTCCATAAACTTTTACTTTACAAGCTCTACGGTTTCTTTTTCTAATTTAGGATATGTTTCATCAATCTTTTTTTGTATTTCAATTGTTTTTTGGAGGGAGGTAATAATCTTGCAGTAATGTTTAATATCTTCTAGTGATAAAGTTCTTCCTTTTCTATCTTTGAGCCATTTTTCAGAAACCTGATAGCCGCCGATTTGGTATTCCCAGACCTCTTTGGGGATTCCCTCAAAATATTGGTCTTTGTTGATGTAAACGCGATTCTGATTCTCGTCATATCTCAATTTCTCCACCTCCGCGTCACCCTTTACCGGAAACTTAGCTACGAGTTGCAAATCAGCGCGTAAAAGATGCAAATCCACCAGTTGTTTTCCATATCCCCCCATTTTGGTAAACAATTCATAATTGTTTGTAAACGGAATTCTCGGAAAATCGATTTTCAAAAATTCGGCATATTTGGTGCGGTAGGTATTCGAATATAAAACCGCGTAGACGTAATAGAAGATTTCCTCCGGTGTTAGCTCTTTTTGGAATGCATTCGTAAGGCTTTTGAGGATTTCGCCCTTTATATTGGGTTTCCTTTTCTCTGATCGCTTGATAGGACTGAAAAGGTCCCCTTTATCTGCATCGGGGTATAGGTAAAGGGGAAATAAATAACCGCGCTCGCGGGTGTTATTTGAAACGTAGCAGTCGTCTGTTATACAATTCGTAGCCAAAACATGTTGCCAAGTAGGAAGAGAAATCTGACGGCATGTATGAATTCCCAAATTGTTCTGTAACATATGCTGCATCACCTCGAGACGGGGCCAATCAATCATTTTCTGTGTATAGTAAATATGTCTGATGTCGAAGGGGCGGTAAAGAATTGGTGAGAAATAGGTATCCCAGTTCTCGTCCTTCGCCAGTTCTTTCCGCGCTTTAGAGAATTTCCATCCTCTAGTATCATTTAATTTATATGTTTGTTTAATAATCTCGTCCGCCATAGACTGGTTTCTAAACATTGCAATTCGTCTTTTCAGGGTTTCTCTGTCAAAATCAATAACGAATTTATCCCTTGCGGTAACAACACCCGTTGAGTTAACCGGGAAAATCTCTGTTATTTTCCAATACTTGTCGAATGCTTCTCTGCCTTTTTCCTCCCTCGGTACGAAGAAATAAAAAGGAGACGTCGGTGCTAGTCGTTGCCATTTGGTCTTTCCAAAGTGATTTGTTTCAAGCCAGTCATATTTCTCTTCCCTTAAACCCCAAATCTCTGAATGAGAGATTTCTGTTCCTTTCTTCTTCCCTTTCCTTTTAATAAACAGAGCAATTGCAACTCCCTGTTGAATGTCGAAAACATTCTTGTCATCAGAACCATCGGGACATCTTTCTTTCTTCAAACTGTTGCCGTGCAGGTCTAAAACATATATTTCATTAAAACTATTCATCAGAGATTGTCTCATGCCTCGAAATGTGGGGTTGTCCAGATACGCATGATTGGTGATAAGTCCTATGACTCCCTCTCCGGCTTGGTCAATTTTCCACTGGGCAAAACGGATGAATTTGACGTAATCATCCTGAAGCCAATGTTTTCGTTCCCCAAACCACTTGCCGTCTACAATCTTGTAGTACTCTATTAATTCACCGATCCAGGTTTTTTGCTTCACAGTGATATTCTTTTTGGCAACTTTCTGCCTAGGAATCAACTTGTATCGGCCCGTGTCTCCATCCATCTGAAAATCGTAATGGGTTATGTATTTGTGGCCCTTTTTAACGCTAATCTCTTTTTCACTAAGATTTGCTGAAATACCCGAATATGGTGGATTTCCCAATATTACTAAAATTGGTGTTTGCTTTTTAACTTTCCCTGCCAATCGCGATTCTTCCGAAAGCGAAGCCATTCCGGGCAAGACGGTTTGGGTAAGTTCTTCCATTTCCAATGTATTCGTTAAATAAAGCTGAAACCGGTCATCTTTTTTCAGCTTGTAGCCGAGTTCTTCTAAGAGAAAGCCCATTTTCAAATGCCCAACGGCATAAGGAGCCATCATCAGCTCAAAGGCATAGAAATTCTTCAGAATGTGCTCTTTGATAAGCTTTTCTTTTCCCCCTTCGCCGTATTTGGATTCATACTCATTCACTGCCAGTTTGCTTGCTTCAGCCAAAAAGGTCAGTGTTCCGGCAGCCGGGTCCAAAACAGTGACGGAAGATTCGGCAAAACCGTCCGGACGATTGAATTCTTCTTTTAATATTTTGTGCAAAGACCGAACGATGTAGGAGACCACCGGCTCCGGAGTGTAATAAACTCCGCGCCTTTCCCTCGTTTCAGGGTCGTATTCGGCCAGAAAGGTTTCGTAAAAATGGACGATTGGGTCTTTCCCTTTGCCCTCATGAAAGAATTGATGCAGGATATTCTTAACATCTGTGACCGCTAAGATTTCTGATATATCGTCTAGTATCCACTGCATTTCCTCTGGCGGATCGCCAAGAGAGATATATCGGAAAACGTCTCTCAATATTCCAATAGTCGGTGGGATATTATCATATGCAAGTTTTCTGTTGAATCCATTTGAGGAACGGGTTCGGGCAGCAAAGAGGCCATATGTTATCGTCTGTGAGTATAAGTCAGCAAACTCTTCCTGGGTAAGTCCACTAATTAGGTATTTCTTAAATGCTTCATAAAAACCAGTTATAGAAGATTTACCGCTCTTCAACTCTAAAGCGATTACGTCATCTCTCAAGTAGCGTGTTCTCTTAGCCAATTGAATAGCCAACATCTTGGCATCCAGCACCATTGGAAAAGAAACGGAGAAGAACCTATCAAGTAAGGAGTAGAAATCTGCTTCTTTTTCTACAACTGGCGCAACCTTTGGTTTGTGGAGAATAGAAGGATCGCAGATTTGAACCTTTTGTATAATAATTCCGTCCCGGTAGTGCCGGAACTCAAAAAAATTTGTGAGAATTAAATTATGGAATGGGAGCCTATAACGTTTTAGCTGCTCTGTGTTTTCGACTTCATCTAAGTCTGTTACAGTTGGGGCCTTTGCTTCCACATATCCTACTTTGTGGTGTTTCCCGTCCCATATTCTGAAATCTGGTTTTCCACCCTCCGTTTTTCTAGGAATCGTGGTGACTTCGACATTTTTTTTATTGTTTGAGTTAGCATATTCTTTTAACAACCATTCGAGAGCCGAATAATAACTTTGCTCAGTTGCATCGCCTCGGTTAGCAATCTGGAATATTTTTTTCAAATATTGGGTTAGCATGTGAAATAATCATAATCTTTTTTATCCTATAGTCAACCTCTAAAATACTCGTTTTCTGACATCTGGCGGTCTTTTCCCACAAAAAAAATAACCCCAGCCATCTCTAGCCGGGGTTATCCTTAAGTCACACGTCACTTACTTCAGCATCACCATTTTCTTGGCTTCGATAAATTTATCAGTCTGCAGTCGGTAGAAGTAAACACCGGAAGCCACGCTTTTACCGTTCTCATTGGTTCCGTCCCAGGTCACTTTCTTGTATCCGGCTGAAAGTTTCTCATCCACCAGAGTCTTAACCTTCTGGCCCAGGATATTGTAAATATCCAGCTTGACCTTGGAGCTTTGCGGTAAATCGAACTTGATCACCGTAGCAGCGTTGAAAGGATTGGGATAGTTCTGACCCAGCTCGAATTTCTTGGGCAGACCGGCATTGGCACTCGGAATATCTCTGACATCGGTCACAATCCGGTTGATCAATCGGGCTAAGCTGTCAATGGAGACCAAAGAAGTATCCACCCCGAACAAAGCAAACTGTTCGCTGCGGCTAGCGCTGGCCGGCAAATCAAAAGGCAGGCCGGTCAGAAGAGAAGTCCAGTCGTCAGTGGTACCGGTTCCAGTGTCAACGGTGCCGGTGGTCATGAAAGTCCACAGCTGGGCATGGTTGAATCCACCTGTGGGATAAATATAAGTGGGATTGTTCACCAGCTTAAAGCCGGTCACCGCGGTATTGGTAGGCAGATGCATGACCCCACATAGCACGTTAGGATCAGAGGCTTCGTACTGCCAGTAAGCGTGATTGACAGTATCGGCACCGCCCAGGTTGCTGGCGTAGTCCGGGGTTACGTCCCAATCCAAAGCTACCGCCGTTCTCAACCCCGAGATAGTGCTGCCAGTGGTATTGGTAACGTCAAATTTATAAATGACAAAATCGGCTTTGACCGGATCGGTGTAGACCTTGGTGGTCTGGACCACTCTCAGTCCCAGGCCTATATTGTCCTGGAAAGCTGTGGTAGTCAATATACTATCGGAATTACTCACCACACTGATGGTGTCATCCGCTACCGTCAAAGTTTTATCATCCGGGACTCCGAAGTCCAAAACCAAAGCAGACGCGCCATTTCCTATAATAAAGCTTCCGTCATATAATTGATTGGCTCCCTGGAAATAGAAATTGTTATCATCGGCAAATCCGCCAGCATCCACAAATCCTAAGGCAGCATAGTTGGTCACCAGTTTGTCCAAGTTAGGAGTAGAAGTTATCCCTTCCAGATAGGGGTAGCCGATCAATAAACGTACCAAAGGGGAAGAGATACTGACATCGCTGGGATAGGGGGTCGGATCCGGTTCATTGGTAGGAGTCAGGACTACGTAGCCATCCTTGTACCCACGGGTCAAGCCGGTCGCATCTGCGCTGATGGTCAGATTGATGACCCCTCCGGGAGCTACCGGGCTTACACTATTATTGGTTACGGTCAACCAATCCACGGCACTGTTTCGGCCGAAATTTTTCTTTTTGTTATCAAAATAGCTGGTGCGGTTGAAGAAACCCGGGTCGTCACCGGCCAAGGATTTCAGATTATCACGGTCATAAAACCTCTTGGGGGAAGTTGCTGTCAATTCGTCAGCCAGCTTTTCAGCTTGTTTCTGTCTTAAGGGATTGACCAGAGAGACTCGGGCTGAATATCCGGCGGCAGCGCTACTGACTACGGTATCGATTACGGTATCGCCTACCGAATAAATCAAAGGTGCGTTTCCAACATTCATATACACATCTAAGGTCGTGTCATCCGTCCCGCTGCCGACCGTGATGATGTTCAAATCAATCTGACTGGCTAAAATCTCGGTTCTGGGTCGGGGTGCCGTGGAATGTTTGAAACCAAATATATTTCCGTATTCTTCGACTACGACCACTAAGGGAGTATCTATTATACCCGGAAGAGAGGCGATGGCCGGAGCAGAGAGAATGGGGGTGTTAAACTGCTTGGTCCAGTACACCGTTCCGGAATCGGCATTGAAAACATACAATTTTCCGAAATCATCACCGGCTATGGCTGTGCCGTCACCGGCAATGGCTATAGCCACTTCCACCAAACCATCCGTGAACAGATTATATTTGGTGCCCAAAGGTCCTAAAGGCGGTCCGCTGTAGTCTGAGAGCTTGCGGGCCTTGATTAAAGGAAATTCGGTTCCATACACCACCAAAGATTCTCCGGCAGGGGTCACGTATCCACAAGGAGTGGAATACAGAACTCCACCGGTGTTGGCAACCGAAATTCTGGGTGCCTGGGTCAAATCATGGCTATCCCAGACATAAAGATTGGTGGTTCCATCAACATTGTATGAAGCCGCTATGATGTGATTTCCCCACACAATCGGCCCGGAGGGAAAAGCCACGTTGGTACCGGGGTCATAGCTGGCAATTATAGAGCCGTCATTGGCGTTGATGGCATATAAGTCACCGGAGCCGTCGCCGCCTGTCCCGGTACTCCAAGTCCCGGTGAAAATAGTGTCATTAGAAACCGAGGGTCCCATATAAGGCCGGCCATTTAGAAGCGGAGACTCCCATTCCAAAGCCCCGGTTTTGACGTTGCGGGCCACTATTCGATTATTGTCATGTCCAAAAATGACTTTGTTTCCTACCACCACCGAGGGAGAAAATCGGCAATTCCCTCCCGGGTTAATGCTCCAAATAGTGGTTCCTGAATCTAAGTCAATACTGCGAAAGCCCTGGGTTCCGATACCCACAAAAACCACCGTATCGGTGACTCCGCCTCCGGTATCGATTTCGGCGACCGTAGGTGTTCCTCTTCCGGTGAAATTAACTGCTGGTAAGATGTGATGCCAGAGTGAATCGCCGGTTGAAGCGTTCAAGCAGGTCAGTCCGTTGGGACCGCTGCCGCTGCCGTCGGTGCTCACATACAGCACCTTTCCGAAAGCCACCACCGGGTTGGAGAAAAAGACAATATTGATGGGCTCGGTATACATCCAGGACCGGGTCAACAAGGTCTCGTCTATGGGAACAGTGGAAACTCCGGTCCTCTGGTAATCATGGTGATGGGTGAACCAATCTTCCGCCAGAAGCGGCTGAAAAGTTAAAACCAACAGAAATAATATGCAAATAAATCTATAGCAATTAGGCATATTCCCCCTCCTTCTTACTTAAGGTTTAAGTTAGGTTGATGTTTTATCTATTTACAAATTTTCCAACCCTCTAAACATTTTAACTTTTTTTCAAATGCTTTTGTTCCAAAAACTTACCTTTTGATTTTATCGGCTGAAAAACAAATTTCTCCAGCCCCAAAATTAAACTTGGCGGCTTAGATGGAAAAATTTTTTAGTGCAGAACCGTGCCCAATCTGTCCCAGCGCAGCTTGCCGGGGAAATTGAACAGATAGTAGAACAAAACTCTGAAAAAGGGGAAAATATAGGGGGCTTCCATTTTGGGGGCTTTGGGATCCGGGGTCCAGGACCAATACACAAACAGAGCCCTCCCTTTTACTTCCCGGCAATCTACAAAACCCCATTCCCGGCTGTCCTGACTGTTGTCCCGATTATCCCCCAGGACAAAAATATGCCCCTTGGGAATCTGCAGCGGTCCGAAATTATCTCTCTGGGAAAAAATCCGGGGAAGAATGCGGGGGTCCTTGTGCTTTACCGAAGGAGGGTCTGCATATATCCGTCCGTCCACGTACAGGGCCTTGTTAATAATCTCAACCGTTTGTCCTTCGGTAGCGATGCATCTTTTGACGTAAGTTTTTTCGGGATTTAAAGGGTAACCGAAAACCACAATATCGTTGGGTCGGGGAGTGGAACCTTTGAATTTGTAAGACAGCTTATTGACCAAAAAAAACTCCCCGGCCAGAAGGGCCTCTTCCATAGAGGGGGTGGACACATTATAGGCTTGGACCACGAAAGTCCGCAGCAATAAAGCTACCACCAGAGCGATTAAAATTACTGGTACTAAATACCTTAGGTTAACTTTCTTGAGCATGCTATTCTTATATCGGACAAGGGGAAAAAAAGTTTATCCCGGCTACCTCTCCACTTTCAAGACTGCCAGAAACGCCTCCTGGGGAATCTCCACAGTCCCGATCATCTTCATTTTCTTTTTCCCCTCTCTCTGCTTTTCCCACAGTTTGCGTTTGCGGGTAATATCTCCCCCATAGCACTTGCCGGTCACATTTTTCTTCAAAGGTTTGATGGACTCCCGGGCAATCACCCGGCTTCCGACAGCGGCCTGCAGGGTGACTTCAAAAAGCTGGCGGGGGATTAACTCTCTTAATTTCTGACACAAGCTTTTTCCGTAATTAAAAGCTCTTTCCCTATGCACGATGGTGGACAGGGCATCCACCGGGTCCCCGTTGACTAAAATATCCAGTTTGACCAAATCCGCTTCCCGGTAATCCAGAAAATCATAATCCAGAGAAGCATATCCCTTAGTGGTGGATTTCAGTTTGTCGTAAAAATCAAAAATAATCTCCGACAGCGGCATTTCATATTTCAAGCTGGCCCGGGATTTGTCAATATATTCGGTGGTCAGATAATTTCCTCTTCTCTCGGTGCACAGTTTCATAATATTGCCAATAAATTCCACCAGGGTGATAATCTGAACCGAGACAAACGGCTCTTCAATTTTGGCTAATTTATCCGGAGGCGGAAGTAAAGCCGGATTTTCCACCCAGACGATTTGTCCGTCGGTTTTAGTCACTTTATACTCCACATTGGGAACCGTGGCAATTAAAGACAGGTTATATTCCCGCTGCAGCCGTTCCTGCACAATCTCCATATGTAAAAGCCCCAAAAACCCGCAGCGAAAACCGAATCCCAAAGCGTTGGAGGTTTCCGGTTCAAAGGTAAAGGAGGAGTCGTTCAGCCGCAGTTTTTCCATGGCGTCCCGCAGTTCGGCATAATTTTCCGCAGCAGTGGGATATAGTCCGCTGAAGACCATGGGTTTGATATGTTTGAAACCGGGCAGAGCTTTATCAGCCGAGTGTTTGGAATCGGTAATGGTATCACCCACCCGGGTGTCAGCCACATTTTTCACATTGGCCATCACATATCCCACTTCGCCGGCCAGAATTTTTTCGGCCGGAACCATTTTTAATCTTAAATATCCGACTTCATCCACTTCGAACTCTTTGCCGGTGGAAAAAAATTTTATTTTCTGCCCTTTGGTGACGGACCCATCCACCACCCGGATATAAGCCACTGCTCCCCGGTAGGAATCAAAAAGAGAATCAAAAATCATGGCTTTCAAAGGTTGCTCGGGTCTCCCTTGGGGTGCAGGAATTTTTTTTATCACGGTCTCCAGAATTTTCTCCACTCCCACTCCCTCTTTGGCGCTGGCCAGCAAAATCTCCTCTTCCGGCACCTGCAGAAGCTCTGAAATCTGGTGTTTGGTCTGGGGAATCTGGGCTCCGGGCAAATCAATTTTATTGATAACCGGAAGTATGGTCAGGTTATGCTCCAGGGCTAAATACAGATTGGAAATGGTCTGGGCTTCTACTCCCTGTGAGGCATCCACTAAAAGTATGGCACCTTCGCAGGCGGCTAGGGACCGGGAAACTTCATAGGTGAAGTCCACATGTCCGGGGGTGTCTATCAAATTCAAGATATACTCTTTTCCGTCCAGTTCATAATTCATCCTGATGGCGTGAGCTTTGATGGTGATTCCCCGCTCCCTTTCCAGATCCATATTGTCCAGAACCTGGTCTAGCATATGTCTTTTGGGAATGGTATGGGTGGCTTCCAAAAGCCGGTCCGCCAAGGTGGACTTGCCGTGGTCGATATGGGCGATGATGCAAAAATTGCGAATTTTTTCCTGGGTCATGGGTGCAAAGTAACTATATTACGGGATTTTATCAAGATTGGATAGGGAATTAGCACCGCTTAGGTAAAAACAGAGTCGCGTCAGTAGACCCAATTTCCACCACCTCCAAATATATGTTTGTAAGAGCGGTCAAACTTTTCCGAATCTTGTCGATAAAAAATATAGTAAAAAAAGGAGAACTTATGTCACCGACCGTTACCGTATCTGAAAAGAAGGCCTTGGCACTAGATGCCGAAGCCAAAAGGTTGTTAGATTTCAAACGACAGAATATCAAGAAAAAAGATTTAACCCCTTGCCCCCAGTGCACCACTCTGGTCAATGTCCATGCCAATAAGTGCCCCCACTGTGCCTCCAGCATCGCGGAGCATACCCGCAAAATCAGAGAAGAATTAAAAAAGTTAGATGAGCTGACCTACCAGATGTTCGAGCTGCACAAAAGGGAAATGGAGATTTACCAGCAGGAGGTGGGAAGCAAGCCCTTCTGGGTCAGAATCAAGGACTTTTTCAACGAGCCCCAGGTGTTGCAGGATTTGAAAATAGTGCTGCCCTCTTTAGTCAGTTTCTTTGTCCTGGTTTTGTTTTTGAGAGGGAAAGCGGCCGGCCTGGTTTTCTGGCTGGTCTCTCTTTTGGGTGGTTTTCTGATCTACTTTCTGTTCAAAAAGTGGAATCTGAAAAAATATGTCACGGTGGATTTGTACCGCACGGTTTTGGTTTTCGGTATGGTAATAATTTTAGTCTCATCTTTAGGCAGCACCGGTAAATTCTGGCCGGATGTCTCTTTTATGAAAAGCGGAATGGAGGTTCAGGCCTCGGCCGCCATTGTGCGGATATCCCCGGCTCCCAATGCCGATGTTGTCACCACGGTTTATCAGGGTGAGGACCTGAAAGTTTTGGGTAAAAGAGGGGCCTGGTACAGGGTTACCACAGAATCCGGAAAAACCGGCTGGATACATTCATCCGTGGTGAAATAATTTTTCTTACACCTTAGACCTTTTCAACTATAGAGATTAGCCAGTTAATCTCTATTTTTTACTCACTGCCTCCGGCCAGCTCCGTTTGAAGTTTGGGTCTCTTTCCTTTTTTGGTTTCAGCCACAAATTCGCTCTCGTCCTCTTCGGTTTTTCTCTGCAAGAGATTTTCTCCCTCTTTTTTCTTATAAATAATCACAAAACTGATGGCCTGACCAGCAGATATTATGGCCAGAGCATAAGAGAAAATCACAAATCCGATCAGGACAAAAGTTATCCCCAGAATAAAAGCCGCAATCTCACCGGACCAGCTCAAAGCCACCCCTTCGGAAGGGGTGGGAATCTCAAAACCAAAGGATAAACCGGCAAAAAGATTGGTCATGTAATTTGTCACCGAGGGATTATAGGGGAGATAACCCAATCCTCCTTCGATTAAATTATATATTTTATCCGACATAAAAATACCGCAGACCGAAATGGTCAGCTGGATGGCCCTAAAACAGAAATAACCGAAAATAAAAGAGCCGACCTTGGCTAGAACTCCTAAAATTCCAGTATAAAGAAAAAACCTCCAGGGCTGATTCCAGATAGTTGAAAAGGACTGCACGATGGTCTCGAAACTGTCCTCCGGCAGAGTCCCCACAATGGCCGGGGCTAAGATTATGGAGCAGAGCAGGACAAAAACTATATACACCCCAAAGAGTGCCACCACAAAAATCGGCAGACCGAAAAATAAGGCAAAACCGATTTCTCCCAAAACCGGGATTTTTCCCAAAAGCCCGATTAAAAGCCCGCAGGCCAGAAGGAATCCGAACATCAGAAGAATGGAAAGCGGAGACAGTAAAACGGTTTTCCAGTTTTTCTTCAAAAACCTGACCGCCTCTTTGGCAGAATAAAACTCATCCCCTTTGAGCTGCTCATAAGTTACTTTAGCCACGCAGGTATTGGTCAGAAGCCAGCTCACCAGCATAAACAGAACCCCGGCCCCCCAGATGGCCCAGGAAATCCAAGTATTGAAAACAAAATCATAAAGTGGGAATAAGCCGTAGGTATCCCAGGTCTCGGAAATGGGGAAGCCGGAAAGGGAGTAGGCGATATAAGTCAAAATCAGGTAACCGACATAACCGATGACAAAACCGAAAGTCTGGATAAAAAGTTTTTTGCCGGAAAGGGCTAAACGGGGGGCACGAAAGATGTCTCGGTAGTCAAAATAAAAGTTGGGCATTGCTCCTCCTTTTTAATTTAAGGAAAAATCAGATGAATAAAAACAGAAAAAATCCGGTTTGTCAAGATGGAATTGGAGTTAAATTATTCACGGCAGATTTAACAGATTGAGCGGATTATTTTTTACAAATTCCATAGCGATTCAACACTCGTAGACCCACATTGTCCTCAACCTGGGACTACAAACTATCATGTTATATCCCCCCTAAGCGGTAGGATATTTTTGGAAACGAGTTGCAGAGCAATTTGATTGCAAATTTCGCCTCATTTTCTGCACTCTGACCAATCAAATGAGAAGCAACTATTTTTAAATGCTGATAAAAAAAATCCACAGGTCCTAGCGTAATTTTATTCTCTCCCTCAATTCGTAAATCTTTCGTGTGCACGAATGGATTGCGTAACTTTCTTAATTTATTTAGATTTTCAGCTTCTTTTTTTGTTATGATTTTATCCTGTTCTGCTTCCCAAATGAGGTCTGAAAATGAAGCCTTATCAACTTTTTTGTTATTTGCTAATTTTCCTCGAACCCCTTTGGCTACCCTGTATGTTGACCTAATTAATTCTTCGAATGCAAGTTGTGCCATAATGATAGTAGCAACGAAAGCACCTGAATACCAGCAAAGTCTTGCTTCTTCATAATACTCCCAAGCGAGTGCAGGAGCAGGAAATTCATCTAAGCTATTAATGGATAATAGATATTTTAATCTTTCGAACCGGCCTTTATATGATCTTTCGTCACCGTCATGAATTAATCTTTTTATTACAATGTTATTTATCTTCATGCTGTCCACCAAATCAAAGGTTTAATAATCTTGTAATCTAGCTCGTAAACCAACACGTTATTCTCAACGCGGGATTAAACTATGCCCAAAGCTTATTATAAACCCACCCGGCCAGCCAGCCAATTATAAAAGGAAAAGCTAAAGAAGAAAAAAATCTGACCAGGGCAATGTGCGAGCCCAGAATCGGCATCTCCCAGACCAGAAAGCGATTTATTCCAATCAGAGACCAGGCCGCAATATAAGCGGTAATCGGTCCCACTCCGGCTCCTTTAGCCAGAAAAGAAGCCAGTATCGGGAAATGCAGAAAAGGTCCCCCCGGAGTCAGAGAGCCAGCCACCATTCCGATTAGGAGCCCTTTGTTGCCGGAATCTTTCCCGATCCATTTGGCAATCAGCTCGGCCGGTAACAGAACTTGCAAAAATCCGGCAATGGCAAAACCCAAAAGCAAATTGGGGAGAACCATCAGAAGAAGATTACCGCCGGCTGTAAAACTTTCACCCAATAAGACCGTCCCGCCCTTGCGAAAAGCAAAAATGGTTAAAAAGAGAACTATAACCCCCAGAATTATCCAGGATATGTACATTTTGTTGCTCCTTTGAATTTTCATTTTATGGTGAGCGTCGTTCAAACCATTTTTCTAAATTTACTATAATTGAAAAGAATTATTACATTTGTCAAGCCAATTGTCTTTGAAATCAAATTATCAGCTGGACCAATTGCTTATCCACAATGGCAATCGGTTTTGGTCGGGAGACCAAAACCTACACGCTTCACCTAAAGAGTTTCTCGCTGTGCTGATTTTTTGAACAATACGGCATCAGGCACTTTAAAATCAAGCTTTTTCCAGTCAAAGTCGATATCTAAAATAGCCCGAAATGCAAAAAAAGACTTGATTTTTCAGCCAAATGGCTTAAATTATATGATTGAGAAAGACCAGATGCCCCTTTTGAAGACTGAATCAAAAAGGACCCAGACCCCAGAGCCGTTTGCTATTCTGAAGCAGAAACTGGGTCAGGACTTAAAAGAAATGGTGTCTTTAGCACCCTACACCACTTTTCGAATCGGGGGTCCGGCAGATTATTTTTACGAAGCCAAAACTCCGGAGAAGCTGATGGCCGCGGTGATGTCAGCCAGAGAATTAAAAATCAATTACTTTCTTTTAGCCGGCGGCAGCAATATTTTAATCAACGACCAGGGTTTCCGGGGGCTTATCATCAGAAACGGATGCGACAAAATAGAAGTTTTGGGAGAAAAAATCGTAGCCCAGTCCGGAGCAGTTTTACAGGATGTAGTAGATGAAGCCTATGAAAATTCCCTGACCGGGTTTGAATTTGCCACCGGGATAAAAGGTTCTTTGGGGGGAGCGGTCTACGGCAATGCCGGGGCTTTCGGTCATGCGGTGGGTGAGATTTTAAGCGGCGCGGTGCTGTTTACCGCTGAAGGGGAGATAAAAGTGGTTGACAGAAGGTATTTGGAGTTCGTATATAGAGGGAGCAAATTGAAGCAGTCAGGCGAGATAGTGCTGTCGGCCTCGTTCCAACTCCAGAAGGGGAATAGAGAAGAGATAAAAAAGAAGATGGATGAAATTATGGATTTGAGAAATACCAAGCATCCCCATGAGGAAGGCTCGGCCGGCTCTTTTTTTAAAAATATCAAATCCGCGGACGGCAGCAAAGTCACACCGGCCGGAGTCTTATTAGAACAGGTGGGTGCCAAAGAGTTAAAAAGCGGGGACGCTTCGGTGTTTCATAAACATGCCAATATCGTAGTCAATTTGGGAAAAGCGCAAGCCAGTGAGGTTCTGACCATTGTCAGAGAAATGCGGGAAAGAGTCAAAGCCAGATTTGATATACTCTTGGACCCGGAGGTTCTGTTTTTGAACCAATACGGCTTGGAAAAAGTTTAACCTTTAAAAAAAGGAGGTCGAAAATATCGCCTAGTTAAAAAGAGAAAGAGAAAATGGAGTGATTCTGATGTCAGTGGAGTCAAGTCAAAAAACCGCCAGCAGGTGGATTATCTTTATTCTTGGGGCGGTTATTATTTTACTTGCCCCGGAGCGGGCATTTGCTCAAGGGGTAATGCTCAAGCTCAAGAACCCTAACGGCAACGGGTTCACCAATCATCTGACCACCCCAACTCCGGGGTTATCCATCGTGTTTGAATCTTTGCCCTTATTAAAACCTCCGGCCAAAGTGGTCCGCAAAGTTTATTGTTCGGAGGACCACTTAGTAGTTTACATCAATCACAAGGTGGGGGAGACCCAGCTGGTGGACCCGGCTACTTTCGATTTGGAGCGATACCTAAAATATTCCAGCGACGCTCTTTTGGAAAAAACCTGGAAAGAAAGATCGACCCAAGCCCTGACCAAAACCCAGGACAGTAAAGCGGCCGGAAGTCTTCTGCAGTATGAAATCCCCTTCAAGTTTCCCAAGCTTATTTCCAGTATCATCGGTGAAGGGGGGCCCAGCTTGCAGGTCACCGGGTACCGGCGCATCAGTTTTGCCGGCCGCAGTCAGTGGATAGACGGCTTAAAATCCACCGCCACCAACCGGCAGTCCAAGTTTCCTTCCCTGGTCATGGAGCAGAGATCTGCTTTTACCGTCAACGGCAAGGTGGGGAGCAAAATTACAGTCAAGGTGGATGAGGACAGCCAGAGGCAGTCCGATTTGGAAAATAGAATCATTATCAGATATGCCGGTGAAGAGGATGAAATCATCCAGGCCGTGGATTTGGGGAATACCAATCTATCCATCGGGGGGGCTAACTTTGTGGGATATAGCCAGAACATTCAGGGGTTATTCGGTATCAAAACCAAAGCTAAGGTGGGGGGGCTGGATTTGACTATGATTGCCAGCCAGCAGAAAGGCGCCACCCAGAAAGACAAATTTGTGGCCGGCGCCAAAAGGGAGCCGATTATTCTTAGGGATTATGAATACTGGCCTAACACTTTCTTCTTCTTGGGAAGGCCGATTCCCGTTGACGATAGCATCAATGGCCAGGACCGCACCGGCCCCAACAAAAATAACAGCCGCTTCATAAGAGTAGAAGGTTTTGAAGCTGGCGACTCTATTTCTTTCGTGGAAATTTTCGTACGCACTCAATCAGTGCTGGATAGTGTAACCAATCCTAACTGCCTGGCTATCGTAGACCCCACCATCCTTCCTTTAGATACCGCTGAAGTAAGGCAAATAACGACGAGCGGAGAATATGAATTTGGAAGATTCCGACGATTAGAGTCAGAAAAATATTATGTGGAGAAAAAGCAGTTCTGGATAAAGTTGAACCAAAGATTAAATCCGGAAGACATTTTAGCAGTTTATTTGGAAATTGTTAGAGTTGGTGGTGGGATTGACACTATTGGAAAGCTTAACTACGAAGTCGATACAACCGGTTTAGATACCACTAACGTTCTAAGGTTAATCAAAGATAATGTTCCCCAACCTAGTTATACAACCTGGGATTATGAATGGAAAAATGTCTATTATGTTGGAGCCACTAATATTGACCGAGACGGATTCAAGTTAGATATCTATAAGGGGAAGCCGGATGCGGAAAACCTGCAAGTGGATAAAAACAGCCAGGACACCATCCCCTACATCAGAATTCTGGGCTTAGACCGGTACGATCAATTCGGCGCCCCCAAGCCCGATAACCTGGTTGATTTAAGCCAGCCCGAGGGCACCATCTTTGATTTGTATCAAGGGTTTTTGTTTTTCCCACAACTACAGCCCTTTGCGGCAGACACCAGCTACACCGGCAATATGAACGATACCCTGGCGATAAAATTAGATACAATTTATAAGACCACTATCTTAGAGGACAAAAACTTAGCCAGCCAGTATTACATCTATTTTGAAGGAGCCACCCGTCAGACTGAATATTACTTAGGCCGCAGTCCTATCTTGGAAGGTTCCGAGGTGGTAACTTTGAACGGCAAAGTCCTGACCCGGGGAGTGGATTACAATATCGTCTATGAAATCGGACAGGTGATATTCCTAAATCGGGAAATCCTGGACCCCAACGCAGAGGTCACCATAGATTACGAATACTCCCCCATCTTTCTGCCGGAAAAGAAAACCTTGTTCGGGATTCAGGGAGGGCAGGTCTTCAGCAGTCACTTCAAGTTGGGTTTTAACGCTATATACAGCACCGAGAAAAGCTCCGAAACCCGGCCCCGGGTGGGGCAAGAATCCAAAAGGAATTTTGTGTGGGATACCAACTTCGGCTTGGACCTAAGCCCCAATTTCATGACCAAATTAACCAATGCCCTTCCTCTGGTGCAAGCCACATCCGCATCTAAACTTCAGCTATCAGGAGAAATAGCCCAGTCCTTACCCAATCCCAATATCCGCAACAAGGTGTATATCGACGATTTTGAGGCGGTGCAGGATTATACCGATTTGGGAATAAGAAGAGGAACCTGGACTCACTCGAGCCCGCCTGACGGAAAAACTTTAATAAACCGGGGCCGCTTAATCTGGTATAATCCCTGGGACCAGGTTTTCGTGCAAGAAATCTGGCCCAACAAACAGACCCTGAATACCGAAAACAAGGTCAATGTCTTGACTTTACAGTTCACACCTGATAGTTCACTGGTCATTCCTCCAGACAGCTTCTGGGGTGGAATCATGCGGCCGATTTTCGGGGGAAGCCAGAATCAGACCAAGACCAAATATCTGGAAATCTGGGTTAAGGGGAATTCCGGTATTTTAAAAGTCGACCTGGGCCGAGTCAGCGAAGATTTAGACCAGGATGGAATCCCGGATACAGAAGATAAACCCCGCAACGGCATCAGGGACGGCCTGTTAGATGATGATGAAGATACCGGATTAGACGGGGTTTTCGACTCAAACGTCCCCGGAGACACAGATTACTTGGATTCGAGCGGTGATAACTGGGATTACGTAGACCGGAATGATTACTCCAAAATAAACGGAACCGAAAACAACCGCAACGACCCGGATAGAGGCAGAAGACCGGATACTGAGGATATCAACTTAAATAACGGGCTGGATGTTCTGCAAAGCTATTTTGAATTCTCGGTTGATCTAGCCAGTAATACATTCGAAGTGGATGGAACCAGTAATAATAATGGCTGGAGATTATACCGCATCCCCTTAAGAGATTCTACCCTGACCCAGAATTCCGCTTTTTACCGGGAAGTGAATGCTCCCCAGTGGGACCTTATTCATTTTGCCAGAATCTGGCTTTCCGGAGTGACCGGTCCTGAAACCGTCAGTATCGCTTCGATTCAGTTAGTGGGAAACCGCTGGCAGAATCTACCCATAACGGTCAAGGATACCAATGATATTGTTCAGTATAATGAAAAATTCGATATCGCAGTTAAAAATACCCAGGAAAATGCGGATTACTTTCCTCCCCCCGGTGTAGCCGGTAATTTAGACCGCAACACCAATGTCCGGGAAAAAGAGCAATCCCTGGTTTTGGTCTATGAGAACTTAAGACCGGGACACACCGGTTCGGCCTATCGCAGTTTCTTCGGAGCCGAGGATTACACCCTGTATAACAAACTCAAAATGTTCGTGCACGGTCCCAATTCATCCGATAAAGTAAGCTTCTTTTTAAGGATAGGTCAGGATTCCACCAACTATTACGAATATCACACCACGGTTTATCCGGGCTGGGATACCCGCAACGAAGTGGTAATGGATTTTGTCAAGATGACCGGTCTCAAGAGTTTTCTTCTGGAGCGGCTAGCCCAGGACCCCACCGCGGCCGAAGAAACCACGGATGCCAATTATACTATCAAAGGAAGACCCAGCTTATCGACCATCAGATGGTTCGTAGTGGGAGTTACCAATGAAGATTCAGTCCCGGTCACCGGGGAAATCTGGATTGATGAACTGACCTCCACCGATGTCAGAAGAACTCCGGGCTGGGCTCAGTCTCTTAGTTGGACCACCGGTTTTTCCGATTTCGTCACCCTGAGCGGAACTTTTCGTAAGGTGGACAGCGAATTTCATAATCTGGGTGCCAAAGCCGGCTCCGGAGTGAATGAGACTTACTCTAGTTTGGCCGTCAACGGTCTGAACCTCAACCGATTCCTGCCCTTAAGTTGGGGCCTGAATTTACCTCTAGGTTACTCCTGGCAGAAAAAGGAGAGCTTACCTCGTCTGAGAGTCGGCTCGGATATCGTTTTGCCCAAGGAATTGAGAGCCGAAGAGAAGTCCGAACATACCACACAATCTTTTTCATTCTCGCCTTCCTTTACCAAAAATACCAACAACTGGCTTTTGAATCTGACCGCCAAAAGAATCAGTTTCGGGTACAATTACTCACAGGTCTCGGGCCGAAGTCCGGCCACACCAATTTACAAGACCAGAAATTACGGCATGAGCATGGGTTATGACTTATCCCCCCGCAAAGAACATTCCTTTAGCTTGCTGAAGTGGCTCTCATTTCTGCCGGACAAAATCAACAACACCAAATTTTCTCTCTTGCCCAAAGCTTTAAAATTCGGAGGGAGTTTATCCGCCAACCGCATCTACCAGGTCAACAGCTCGGATGTAATCACCAGCGTTTATAATCGCAGTTTTAACGGCAACATCGTGGCCAGTATGAATCCTTTAAACAGTATGAATTTAAATTACAATTTCCACACCGTCCGGGATTTAAGAGATGGTAAAACCATAAATTTTTCCTTGAATCCCAAAAAAGCCAAACTTGGAATCGAGCTGAATCGGAAGCAATCTTTGACCAGCAGTATAAATCCCAAATGGTTCAGCTTCTTGGACCAGACCTTTACCTACCGGGCTGACTACACTGAAAATTCAGACCCCAATCAGAACCAGTCCGGGAGCAGAGTGGTAAACAACGGCAGTTATTTGGGGCTGAGCGGGACTTTTCAGTGGAAAAAACTGCTCTCCGGGCTTCTGCCCAAGGGAAAACCGCCCCAGACTCCGACCGCCAAACCTCCCGATAAAACCCCGGAAACTCCCAAGGCGGAGACAAAACCTAAGACGGCAGGCTCACCCGGAATGGTGAATCGTTTCTTCGGCTTCATCTTCGGTCTGCCCGGAAAAGTGAACCCTGTCTCATTTTCCTGGTCGAAGGATAAGAGTTTCCGTAAAGCCGGTCTTCTGGGGAGGCCCAGCTTGGCCTATCAATTCGGTTTTTCAGACGACCACGGTGTGGAGGTGATATCGGATCCCCAGTTGGCTAACAGCGACGGCGGAAATTACGGAACATCCTATAGCTTCAGCAGCGGGGCTATTATCGCCAAAGGAATGGATGTCCGTTTCGGATACAGCTCCAGGTACGGAAGAACCTTGTCACCTTCCGAACCCACCTTCAGCAAGAGCAAAAGCTTTCCGGATCTGACTTTCAATTGGTCCGGTCTGGAGAAGTTCAAGTACATAAAAAAATGGGTCAGCTCGGCCGCCTTTCAGTTCAGTTATGCCCACAAGATCGACGAAAGCGGAAACCAGCGCACCAAACTGCTGAACAGCCGGGGGGAAGGAACCAGCTTTTCT
>Ga0326597_10003790_pt1 | contig 21557 bp, 23 predicted proteins | sample RVTome_12_FD_203789 | JGI IMG/M metagenome (GOLD analysis project Ga0326597, IMG submission 203789) | Soil microbial communities from uranium-contaminated site in the Upper Colorado River Basin, Wyoming, United States - RVT100D185 | ecosystem: Environmental > Terrestrial > Soil > Contaminated >...
GGATCTCGTTCCTGGTCGATCCGTTCGACGACGCCCGCAGAGGCTGGGTCTTCGAGATCAGCGCGCTGGGCGTCCAGGCGGACCTCGTCTACGACGAGCGCACGAGCAGCTTCGATGCTTCGTGGGACGGCATCTGGAGCTCCGCGGGCCGCATCACCGGCGACGGATACACCGTCGAGGCTGCCATCCCGTTCCGCTCCCTGCGCTTTCCCGGAACGAGCGGCCCCCAGAGCTGGCGATTCTGGATCAACCGCATGCGGCCGAGGGACCAGAACATGGTCATGCGCTCCAACACCCGGCTGCGGAACGAGTCATGTCAGCTGTGCCAGGCCAACCTCCTCGAGGGTCTCCAGGGGATGGATCCGGGGCGCAACGTGGAGCTCGTTCCGACGCTGACCGCCTCGCGGACGGACGAGCCCGGCGGGCCGCAGCTCCCTCCATCGCTCATCGCCGGGGAGGTCGGCTGGGAGCCGGGCTTCGACGCACGGTGGAGCGTGACGACCGACCTGACGCTCAACGCGACCGTCAATCCGGATTTCTCGCAGGTCGAAGCGGACGCGCCGCAGCTCTCGGCGAACAACCGGTTCGCGCTCTTCTTTCCCGAGAAGCGGCCGTTCTTCCTCGAAGGCGCCGAGCTCTTCTCGACGCCCCTCCGGGCCGTGTTCACGCGCAGCGTGGCGGATCCGGTCGCCGGCGCAAAGTTCAGCGGAAAGGCGGGCTCGAACGTGGTGGGCGCCCTGGTCGCGCGCGACAGGGTCAACCACCTGCTGATTCCGGGCGATCAGGGGTCGAGGCGGGTCTCGAGTGAAGACGACGTCACGTCGACGGTGCTGCGTTACCGCCGCGACGTGGGCGAGAGCACCACGCTCGGCGCGGTGGCGACCTCGCGCGAGGGGGCGTCCGGCTACACGAACCGACTCGGCGGCGTGGACGCGTTCTTCCGGCCGGTATCCGAGCTCACGTTGAACCTCCAGCTGCTCGCGAGCCGCACGGCATACGGAGGCGCGTTGGCCGACACCCACGGCCTTCCCGAGGATGTCTTCGGAGGCACGGCATACGTGGCCGACGCGACGTTCGATACCGGCACGTGGGGCCTCTTCGCCGGCATGAACGTGCGCGAACGGGGCTTTCGCGCCGACGCCGGCTTCGTGCCGCAGGTGGACACGAGGTCGCTCTGGGCCAACGTGGCCCGGACCTTCTGGGGCGACGACGACTCCTTCCTCTCGAGAATGACCGTGCGAACCGGAGCATGGCGGGACCGCACGCTGGCCGACCGGCTGATCGCCGAAGGCGTGTGGGCGCAGGTAGACTTCGAGGGTCCGCTGCAGAGCAACGGATGGCTCAACCCATACGTGAACCGGACGTACGTCGACGGGAGCGTCCATGAGATCCGGGCCGTCAACGCTGGAATCAACCTGCGACCCTGGCGCGACCTGAGCGTGGGCGTGAGCGGCAACGTGGGTGAGGCCATCGATTTCAGGAACAACCGGCCTGGATCCGCGGTCCGGCTGGACCCCAATGTGGAGCTCCGTCTCGGCCGCAACATCGAGATCCAGGCACGGCACAGCGTCCAGCGTCTCACGGTCGCGGGGGAGGATGTCTTCACTGAGAACGCCGGGCACCTCCAGGGCATCTACAACTTCGGCCCCCGCGCTTTCGTTCGTGCGACGGTCCAGTACCGCCGCACGGAGAGGAATCCGGAGACCAACCCGGACCTCGAACGGACCCTCGACGAGGGACTTTCCACGCAGGCATTGTTCAGCTTCAAGATGAATCCCCTCACCGTTCTGTTCGTGGGTGTGTCCGACGACCGGGCCGGGTTCGAGAGCACGCTGGGCGACCGGACGGAGCTCACGCCGCAGGGCCGCTCGTTCTTCCTGAAGCTGGGTTACGCGTGGAGGCCGTAGCCGGTCCCGCGAGCCGCGGCAGCGTCTCCGGCATGCGCGCCATGACCAGCACGGTGGAAAGGAACACCAGCACCCCTACGATGCCGATCGCGGAGCCGATGCCCAGGGCGTCCGCCAGCACGCCCGCCACGATGGCGCCGACGGCGTAGCCGGAATCCCGCCAGAGTCGGTAGACACCGACGGCGGAGCCGCGCCACGCAGGGTGCGCGACATCCGCCACCGCGGCGAGAAGGGTGGGGTAGGCCATGGCGGTGCCCACGCCCAGGAGTGCGCTTCCGGCGAACCAGACGGGAAACGTGCTGCCGGCGGCCACGACGAAGAGCGCTGCGGCCTGCAGCAGCATACCACCGGCGATGAGCGGCTTCCGGCCGATGCGGTCGGAGAGGCCGCCAGTCCCCAGTTGGAGCACGCCCCAGGCAGCCGGATAGATGAAGGTCAGCACCGCGATCTGCTTCAGCGTGAGTCCACCGGCCGCGAAGAAGAGCGGGAAGAGCCCCCAGGCGAGCCCATCGTTGAAGTTCGTCACGAGCCCGGCCTGGCTGGCGCCGAACAGGGCGGGGTGTCGCCAGCTGGTCAGGGTGAATACCTCACGCCCGCTCAGCGTGCCGGCGAGTCCGGAATCGAGCGGCTCGTCCACGTGATCCCGGGCTTCGAGGTGCACGTGTCCGGCTGTCTCCCGCACGAAGAACGCGGAGAGGCCCAGGCCGAGCGCCACGAATGCGATCCCCAGGTAAAAAGGTTCGGGACGTAGACCGAACGCCTCGGCGACGTACCCCGTCCCGAGCGCGGAGAGCGCGACGGCCAGGTATCCCGCGAACTCGTTCAAGCCCATGGCGAGGCCTCGGGCTTTCGGACCCACGAGGTCGATCTTCATGATGATGGTCGTGGACCACGCGAGCCCCTGGTTCACACCGAGGAGGACGTTGGCGAACACGATCCACGACCAGGACGGCGCCCACATGAGCAGGAAGGGCACGGGAATCCCGAAGACCCACCCGGCCAGGAGCACCTTCTTGCGCCCGTACCGGTCGCCCAGGCGTCCGGCGAAGAAGTTGGTCGCGGCCTTCACCAGGCCGAACGTGACGATGAACGACAGGATGGCGCCTCTCGCCACGAGACCGAACTCCTCCTCGGCGATCAGCGGCAGCACGGTGCGCTCGAGGCCGACCATGGCGCCGACGAAGCCGTTCACCAGGATGAGGAGCCAGAACTGCTTCCAGTTTTCGCGGAGCCCCAGCTGGAGCGGACGGGCGCTCATGCGGGTCCCGCGCCGGTGCGTCTCATCCTGTGTGCTCACTCGTCAACACCGCCGTCTCCTCCACCGTGCCCCGCCCGAGATTCGAGGCGCGGATCGCGTCGGCTCCCGCCGGCCGAGGGGGGATGTCTCGCAGCATCAGCTGGGTGAACGCCTCGCGATCGGTCTCCGCGAACGCACGGTTCAGGCGCCGCTCGAACCCGATGGTGGAGCTCGGCTTTCCCGACAGGGCGCGGCCACAAACGGAGCCGGAGTAGGCGCCGGGGAAAATCTCGAGATGGTCGTCGAGGAGACGCAGCCGCTCCGCGCTCTCGAACAGTGCCCGGGCCCCCTCCATGGCTGACGAAGCAAGCTCCGTGCGGCCCATGTCTCCGACCATCAGGGTATGGCCCGTCAACACGAACCAGGGCTCTTCGCCCCGCGCGCGATCCATGACGAGCAGCGAGACATGCTCGGGGGTGTGTCCGGGCGTGTGAAGGACCTCGAGCGAGACGTTCCCGAGCTCGAGAACGTCGCCGTCCGCGACCCCCCGAAACGGGTAAGCCGCGTCCGCGCCCTCGAAGAGCACGTATTCGGCGCCGGTCGCCGCCGCCAGACGCCTTCCACCCGAGATGTGGTCGGCGTGGACGTGTGTGTCGATCACGTACCGTAGCGGCAGCCCGAGCGCCTCGGACTCCCGCACGTACATCTCCGGATCGTCGATGGGGTCGACGACCGCGCCGAGGCCCTTCCCGCCGCAACCCAACAGGTACGAGGCTGCGATGACGGGTTCCGTATGCAGATATTGTCTGAAAATCATCGTTTCATCTCCGTCGTGAGATAGCTTAGTCGCCGTTCAAGGGCCGACCTCCACCGGGTAGCCCTGCTCCTTCCATTCGAGGATGCCGTCCTCCATGCGGATGGCCTCCCGCCCCCGGCTCCTGAGTCGCTCCACGGCTTCGCGCGCGTACATGCAGTAGGGTCCGCGGCAGTAGGCCACGACAGGACGGTCCTCGGGAAGCCCCTCGAGCCTTCGATCCAGCTCCTCCAGGGGCATGGAGATCGCGCCGGGGATGTGGCCGGCCGCGTACTCGTCCCCCGGTCGAACGTCCAGCACGACGACGTCCCCTTCAAGGAGTCTCCGGTGCAACGTCACGGCGTCCACGGCCTCGAGGCGGTCGGGATCCTCGTAGTAGTCACACACGATCTCCCGCACCTCGGCCAGATGACCGTGGGCCACGCCCTGGAGGGAGCGAACGAGGTCGCTCACCGCCGGGCTCGCCAGCCGGTAGTGGATGTGCTGCCCTTCGCGCCTCGTGGTCACGAGCGAGGCCGCCCGAAGCTCACGTAGATGATTGCTCGCGTTCGACATGGAGAGTCCCGCCTGCTCGGCCAACAACTCCACCGGCTTCTCGGACTGGGCGAGGAGGTCCAGGAGCACCAGGCGCGCGGGACTCGCCAGCACCTTGCCGATGCGGGCGAACTGCGAGAAGAGTCGGGTCTTGGGGCTGATCATGCCTCGGGATCCCTCTCGTAGGTTAGTATGTCATGATGTACTGAAATATTAGCCGGGCCGGTCGGATCACACAAACTTGGGGGAAGTCTGGTTCGGATCCACGTCAGGACGCCCTCCTGCCATGGGAGCTTCGACGCACGTGCGCTTACTACTGGAGCATGCTCATCACGCGTGGCGCGATCTGCGGCACGCCATGCGGTCCCTTTCCCGACAACCCGCGCTCGCGGCCGTTGCGGTACTCACGGTCTCCCTCGGCACGGCCGCGACCACGGCGGTCCTCAGCGTCCGCAGCGCATTGGTGGTCCGGCCGTTGCCAGTGGCGGACCCCGAGATGCTCCACCTGATCGACGAAGCGCGCAGTGGCGCCGTGGCGAGGCCTTTCGGCGTGGACGCCGTGCCTTACCTGCGATACGTCGCCTACCGGGAGCTCGTGGGCGAAGTCTTCGACGGTCTCGCCGCGGAGCGGTACCGCATTCCCGGAGGATTCTCGCTCACGACGCCCGAGGGGGCGGTGGCCGCGAACGGCTACCTCGTGTCGGGCAACTACTTCAGGGTGCTCGGACTCACCCCGATCGTCGGCCGCTTCTTCTCGGACGACGATGAGCGGTCCGTGGTATTGAGCCACCGGTTCTGGCGTCAGCGCTTCTCAGAAGACCCGGACGTCGTTGGGCGGACCGTGCGGATCGACAGTCGCTCCTTCGTGGTCGTCGGGGTCGCGCCGGAGCGGTTCGAGGGTACGACGCACGGTCTGCCGAGCGATGTCTGGATCCCGTTCGAGGCCTATCTTGATCGGGACGACACCGGTTTCGACGGCTGGGTCACGGTATTCGGGCGCCTGCGCTCCGGGGTGGGTCTGGAGCGCGCGCGCTCGGTGGTAGCCCGGGCCGCGACTACCATCCCGCCCGTTCATTCGCATACCCGCGTGCGAGGTGCGGACGTGCTCAGTCTCACGGGGCTTCCCCCGGACGCCGCGCAGCCGGTGGGCGATTTCCTCATGCTGCTGGTGGCGACCGGTGTGCTGGTGCTGCTCATCGCGGGCGCCAACATCTCCGGCATGCTCATGGCGCGCGGGATGGCGCGCCGCCGGGAGATCGCTGTGCGCGTCGCGCTCGGAGCGGGACGCGGACGGATCGTCGGACAGGGGCTTACGGAAGCGCTCATGCTGTTCCTTGTCGGCGGTGCGATAGGAATCTGGTTGGGCGGACTCGCCGCGCGGGCGATCCAAGCCGTCCAGGTCCCGGTGGGATTCGATGTGGCGCTCGATCTCGCGCCGGACCTGCGGGTCCTCGTCCTGGGCCTTCTCACGACGGCGATCGTCGGCGCATCCTTTGGGCTCGTACCCTCGCTGAGATCCGCCCGGGTCGATGTGGTATCCGGCCTGCACGCCTCGATGGAGAGCGCGGAGAGGGAAGGGCACGGATGGCGTCTGTTCGTGCGCGCGCAACTCGCCTTGTCCGTCCTCCTCCTCATCACCGCCGGTCTGTTCGCGCGCACGCTCCAGCAGGCCTCGCGGGTGGACCTCGGCTTCGATCCCGACGGTGTGGTGCTCGCGCAGATCGATCTCGAGCCGCATGGATATGATCCGGCCGAAGCCTCCGCGTTCTTCTCGGAGCTGGTGGAGCGGGTGCGGTCCGTCACCGGAGTAAGGTCGGCGGCCCTGGCGAATACGGTGCTTCTCGGCCCCACGTACGGTCGAAGCTCCAACGATATGCGTGCGGTCGGAGCGGACGAATCGGCGCCGGGCGTGAACAGCGCGTACAGCATCGTGGAGCCCGGGTATCTGGCGACGCTCGGCATCCCCATCGTGATGGGTCGTGACTTCACGGACGCGGATGCTCCCGGCGCGCCGGCCGCCGTGATCGTCAATCAGACGCTCGCCGACCGGCTCTGGCCCGGGGGGAACCCGATCGGCCGGCGTGTGACCGGCGGGGGCGAGTTCGAGGTCGTCGGCGTGGTGCGAGACGGGAAGTACGGGTATGTGGGCGAACCCCCGACCCCTTATCTGTTTCGCGCGTCTCGTCAGAGCCCCAGGTCTCGCATGACCCTGCACGTCCGTTCGAGCTTGCCGGCGGCCAGTGTCGTCTCGGACGTCCGCTCCCTCGTCGCCGATCTCGATCCCGATGTGGCCATGCAGGGGGTTCAGGCGCTTTCCGGCGTGGTGGGGCTCACCCTCTTCCCTCAGCGCTTCGCGGCGTGGATGGTCGGCGCCTTCGGCCTCACCGGTCTCTTCTTCGCGGTGATCGGCGTCTATGGTCTCCTCCACTTCAACGTCGCCCGGCGGACGCGCGAGGTCGGCATCCGAATCGCGCTCGGGGCGGACCCCCGACGGGTGTTCCAGGATCTCCTCATGTACGGGGCGAGGCTCGCCGGCGTGGCCGTATTCGTGGGCATGGCGATGGCCGTGCTCCTGACGCGGCTGCTAGGCGATCTGATGATCGGCGTGACGCCGCGCGATGCCCCGACGTTCCTTCTCGTCGGTCTCACGCTCATGTTGTCCGCTGTCGTCGCCAGCGCGCTACCGGCCTGGCGGGCTACCCGGGTGGATCCCTCGGAGGCGCTGCGGACCGAGTAGCGCCTAGGCGGGGGGGGGCCACCCGCCGCAGGGTCGCCTGCTCGAACGCGTACGCCAACTCGATCAGACGCGGCTCGCTGCATGCCCCTCCCGCGAAGCTGACCCCGAACGGCCGGGGCTGCGGGTCGAAGCCCTCGGGCAGGGGCGGATCGAATGTGTCCTGCACGAATCCGAACGGCACGATGACGGTGGGATATCCCGGTCGCGCGGAGATGCCCGCGCCGCTCGATCCCGGGAAGAGCAAGGCATCGAGATCATGCTCTGCCATGGCCGCGTCGATGCCCCGTTCACCGTTGAGCAGCAGGTCCCGGGCGCGATCGGCTTCGTACACGGCGCGATCCTCGCCTTCCAGGTCGAGCGCGTCGGAGCGGTCGAGATTGGCCTGCTCGTACTTCATGGAGCCCGCCTGACGGTGCGCGAGATTCCACTCGCGGAGCTCCGTGAGCGTGCTCACCGGGGCGCGCTCGTCGAGCGTGGAGAGCCACGTGTTGAAGTCACGCTTCATGCCGTACCAGAGCACCGTGCTCGCGCCGTTGAGGAGGAGGTTGCTCTCCGGGTCGGGATCCACGACGCTCGGCATGTCGGCCGGGTCCACGATGGTGGCGCCCTGGGCTCTCAGAACGTCGATGGCCTCGGCCATGATCGCCTGCTCCTCGGCCGAGCGGCCGCCGCGGTAATCCTGCGATCCCGGCACCGCGACCGAGTCGTAGTAGAACGCCCGCGGGATTCCGATGCGCGCGCCCTGCAATCCACCGGCGTTGAGGAACTGCGTGTAGTCCCCGTTCGGCGGGGGCTCGCATCGGTTCGTGGCGGGGTCGTTCGGGTCCGGTGCCGTACCCTCGAGCACGCCCAGGAGAATCGCGGCGTCGGTGACGTTGCGCGCCATCGGTCCCGCCGTGTCCTGATCCCCGGTGATCGGGATGATGCCCCAGCGGCTGATCCGTCCCACGGTCGGTTTGACGGCCGCGAGCATGTTGGCGTTCGACGGAGAGAGGATCGACCCCGATGTCTCCGTGCCGACGTTCGCGGCCCAGAAGCTCATGGCCGTTCCGATGCCCGAGCTCGATCCGCCCACACCCATCACCGGACGTCCGTCGTTGCGGCCCTCCCTGGGGTCACGCCGGGGATCGTACGGATTGAGCCCATAGCCGCCGAGCGCGCTGTAGTTTCCGGGCATGCCGTTCGCCATGAAGTTGGCGAGCTCGGTCAGCACGGTCTTGCCGATGAGAACGGCACCCGCTTCCCGGAGATGCGTGGTCAACGTGGCGTCGTAGTCCGGCGTATATCCTTCGAACGCGAGCGTGCCTCCCGTCGTGGGCATGTCCGTCGTGTGGATGATGTCCTTGAGCGCGATGGGGATGCCGTGGAGCGGGCCACGCACCCTTCCTTCGGCGCGCTCCCGGTCGAGCCGGTCCGCCTCCGCGAGCGCCGCGGCGTTCACGGCGATGGTCGCGTTGACCCGCTCTTCGTGGAGCGCGATGCGCACGAGGTGGGCCTCGATGATGTCCCGGGACGTCAGACGCCCCTCCTCCATGGCACGCTGCATCTCGGGGATCGTCGCTTCGACGGGGTCGAAGGCTTCCTCGGGCGTCGCGCTGGGCGTGCAGGCCGCCAAGAACGACACGATCGCGAGCGTGGCGAGGCGGGAAAGGAGGCGGGGACGGTCGAGCTGGATCATGACGTTGGCTCTCGGGTCATGTAAGGACGGTGCGGCGCGTAGGGGCAGCCGGCTGTCGGACGCAACATGAGGCCTGCGGCGTGTGGAGGCCAGATGGGCCGGATGGCTGGAACGCACGCCTGGCCCGGGCTATTGTCCACGGATGCCGCCCTGCCCATTGGAACCCAGGCGGCCCGATCCAACCCGCGAGGATCCGATGAACACATCCGTCTCCATCCCGTTCGCCCTCCCAATGGCCCTGGCTGTCGTGATGGCCGGCTGTTCGGGGGCCGACGAGCCCGTGGCCGAAGAGGGCGGGGCGGCTGCGGAGGCCGACGCCGCGACCACCACTAGTGCGACGCCCGCTCCCCTGGAGAGCGTGCGCAACTTCCAGATCGTCGACGATCGTCTGGCGTCCGCCGCGCCACGATGCATGCGGTGTGGGATCCGGTCGAACAGCAGCAATGGGCCGACCTGATCGAGCAGGTCAAGGCGGAGTACGGGGCGGGCGGGATGTAGCGGCGGGGTGCTCGCGGAACCCTTCGGGCTCGCGTCCGGTTCGGTGTCCGGAACCGACATGGTGGCTGGCGCCGCGGCGCCGGCTCGGACTCGAGCAGGAGGTTGGCATGAGGATCAAGTCAGACAAGGCGATCCTGGCAGGGATCATCGGCACGGCCGTCATGACCGTGGTGGGCCTCTGGGTCGCTCCGCTCATGGGCATGCCGCCCATGAATCCGGCGGAGATGTTGGCGGGGGCGATGGGCGGCAACACGGTGCTGGGATGGATTGGGCATTTCGCCATCGGCACGATTCTGGCGCTCATCTATGCGGTCGTGGCGCCTTGGCTGCCGGGACCGCCGGCGGCTCGAGGTGCGCTCTACGGCATCGCACCCTTCCTGGCCGCTCAGATCATGGTGATGCCCATGATGGGAATGCCCATCTTATCAGGCTCCGTCGCCCTGGCCATGGGGAGCCTGATCGGACATCTGATCTACGGTGGTATCGTCGGCGCGGTCTACGGGACGGTCCCTGTGCCGCAGCATTCGCCGGCCGGGCAGAGGGCGGCCGGGCACTGATCGACGGGACTGCACGGCGGCTCGGGACCCAGCACGTGCCGTGGGGGGGCGCTCAGCCGCGCGGGTGTCCGCCGCCGGGCAGAGCAGGATGCTCGCGACGTTCACTCGGGTGCCTCGGTCACGAGGGGAGAGATCGCATCGGGACGGGTATCCGCATGCCTCTGCAATTGGCAAACGTGAGCGCGGCAGTGATGAGCCCCACATAGGTGAAGGCCCGAGGGAAGTTGCCCAGTAGCGCCCCCGTAGGTGGGAAGCGTGGATCTCCCGGTGTCGCTACGAGGGACCCCCCCGCGCGCTCGATGACCGGCTCCAAGAGAACCCGCGGGACGCCTCCGCCGAGGAACCTTCCAACTCCCCAGCGGATTCCCTACTAGTCGCCCCCACTGCATTTCAACTCCCGAGGTTCCGATGACCCCAGCACTTTCCTCCTGGACAATGCCCATCCTGCGCGTGGGAATGGGCGTCTTTCTCGCGTTATGGGGTGTCGACAAGCTGGCTGCGACGGAAGGGTCCCAGCGGATCTTCTCCAACTTCTACGCGATCGATTCGGGACCCATGCTCGTTCAGGTGGCCGGCGCCGCCGAAGTTCTCCTCGGTCTCGCGCTGGCGTTCGGGCTGCTGCGCGCCGCTACCGCATGGATCGCGCTGATCGCGAATCTGGTGTCCACGGGCGCCAGCTGGAAGCAGATCGTCGATCCCTGGGGCGTCTTCGGCTTGACGGAGGGCGGGACCCACCTCTTCCTCGCGTCCATCGTGATCATGGCGGTGTCCGTCGTGCTCGTGATCAACGCGAAGGATGACACCGCCACGCTCGATCGTAGATTTGGGATCTCGCCGGCCGATAAGAGCACCAAGTCCATCCCGATATCGTAGAAGCCGCCCATGGCCCACATTCCGTACGTGCCCTACGAGGAGGCCGAGGGGCTCCTGGCGGAGCTGTACGAGAGATACACGGGACGGCGTGGATGGGTGGACAACATCATCCGCATCCATTCGCTGAACCCGCGCTCCATGCGTGACCACGTGGATCTCTACGCTCATCTGATGCGTGGACCCTCGCCACTTACCCGCATCCAGCGCGAGATGATCGCCGTCGTCGTATCGGCTGAGAACGACTGTTTCTACTGAATCAACCATCACGGGGCGGGTCTCCGTAAGCTGCTCGGGTCCGGCGCCTTGCCGAAGGCGCTCGCCGCCGACTACCGATCCGCGAGTCTGGACGCCCGCGACCGGGGCATGTTGGAATACGCCGTGAAGCTCACGCGCGAGCCGCACTCCATCCGCGCGGCGGACGTGGATGCGCTGCGGGAGGCGGGCTTCGACGACGCCGCGATCCTCGACATCTGTCAGGTGGTCTCCTACTACAACTACGTGAACCGCATGGCGGAAGGCCTGGGGGTCGAGATGGAGGATGGATGGCGCAGCGAAGATTTCACCATTACGCGCGAGGAGTTCGAGCAGGGCCTGGTCGCGGGTGAATACGGAAGTGAGTGAGCCGGCTCATCGCGGCCGTCTACCGGGCGCCCTGGGAGTTCCAGTTGCGGATGTTCGTGAGATCGATGTTGTCGAGGAACGGGGCGCCTAACGGCATGCGCGCGCCTACGCTCTGGCGTCCCTCCAGCTTGATGATCACGTAACTGTTGTCCGGGTCGCCCGGCTCCACCCGAAGGAAGCTCGGCTCGCTGGCGGCCTCCACACCGACCCAGGCGGAGTAGTTCGTCGAGGCCGAGCTGGTAAGGGTGGATCTGCGGACGGAGGCGGAACCGTTGGTCCGCTCGAGCCGGTTTCATGCCCATGAGACGATCGACGGACAGCCCGCGACCGTGGCGAAGGATTCGAGCGCAGTGTGCGATTCCGCTCTTGATGGCGGGAGCGGCGTGCGGTGCGAGCCCCGCCGAGCCGGGGAGCGGCGGAGCCGCCGGGGAAGAAGGAGGCCTCGCGTGCCTGATCCCCCAGGACGAGTTGATGTTCATCCTTCGTCCGGATGCGATCCCGGCGCTCTCGAACCCCGAGTTCGTGTCCCCGGCGGACGAAACCGCGACGTACGTACAGGGAGAGGACCGGGTGATCGCGCTCGTCCTGGACGGGGAACCGGTGGCGATTCCCCTGAAGCTGATCCATTGGCACGAGAACGTGAACCTCGACGGCGACGACCAGAAGGTCGCCATATCCTACTGTCCCCTGACGGGGACCACTCTGGCGTTCGATCGCGCTCCCATAGGAGGCGCTGAGCTTGGGGTATCCGGCATCTTGTTCCGGAACAACCTGGTCCTCTTCGACCGGTCCCCCAGTCCCTCCTTCTTCCCCCAGATGATGCGGTCCGCACAGTGTGGACCGCTCGCGGGTTCGGCTGAGCTGCCGATGGTCGCGACCTGGGAGATGCGCTGGGATGCTTGGCTGAGGCTCCACCCGGGATCGCTGGTCGCGTCGGGGGTTACGGGGTTCGCCCGGCCCTATCACCTGAGGGCGAACGAGGAGTACGAGCGCATCGACAACCCTGATCTCCAGTTCTCGATCCCCATCGATCCGCGGCGGCCTCCCAAGGAGCGCGTGCTCGGCATCCCGAGAGGAGCAGACGGTGGCATCGCATTCCCGTTCGAGGAGCTGAAGCGTCACGAGCGTCTGGCGATCGGGGTGCTCCAGGACGGTGCGGCGGGTGTGGTGCTCTGGGACCGTGATGGAGAGGCGGCGTTGCCGTTCTTCACGAGGTTGGATGAGATGGACCTCCGTTTCACCGTCGAACCGGAGGGCTTCGTGGATGACGCGACCGGTTCCGTCTGGAGGCTGGACGGGCTCGCGGTAGCGGGCCCTCTCGCCGGACGCAGGCTGACCCCGATGCCGAAGGCCTATGTGGCGTTCTGGTTCGCGTGGGCGGACTTTCACCCCGAGACCGGCCTCTGGTCCTCGGAAAGATGATGATGATGGCCCGCCCAGATCGCACGATATGGCTTGCTCTGGTCCTTGCGACCGTGCTCGCGCCGGCCCGCTCGCAGGCGCAGGCGATCTGTAGCGCGCCCCATGCCTCGCCGACCCTGTCGCAGAGCGGAGCGATCCGGACATTACCCAGCGGGGCGGGATGGGTGCAGCTGTCCCTATCTGGCCAGCGATCGTCGGAACTGTTCAATCGCGACGGGAGCCGCCAGCGGTTCTTCAGCGATTCCGAGTTCCGGACCGGGTCGGTGTATTTGACCGGCGCCTACGGGGTTACGACGGGCCTCGAGCTGTGGGCGCAGGTGCCGGTGCACGACCTCAGGGTGACGGCATCCACCGGGACGAGCACCAGCCGGGGGCTCGGCGACATCCTTCTGGCCGCTCGCCTGAGCCCGGCCCTCGTCGGCTTCGACCTGCCGGTCGCGATACGAGCCGGGGTGAAGCTTCCAGGGAGTGATTTTCCCGTCGACGCCACCGAGTTGCCGCTCACTGAAGGCCAGAGCGACTCCGAGGTCAGCCTGGAGTCGGGATGGACCTACGAGCGTCTGGGCTTGCATTTCGTCGTATGGGGCGGGCACCGCTGGCGCGCTCCCGACGTCGGGGCTCGTCACGAGCCTGGGGACGAGCGCTTCGGCCACGCCGCGGTCGGCGGCTCTACCCGCGCGCTCCATTGGGAGATTGGGCTCGACGGGCTCTGGGGAGACCCCCCGATTCAACAGGGGCTCGCGCTTCCCGCGAGTGCTCGTCACATGGTGCAGCTGCTCCCGACCCTGGGGGTAACCGCCGGAAGCGGTCAGCTGGAGATCACCACGCCCATTCCACTACGCGGCCGGAACCTGCCCTCGGGATTCGGAGTGAGCGTCGGCTACCGCATGCTCTGGGGCGCGTGACGGGTGGCGAGATCGATGGGAGCGCGACCTCCCGGAGAACCGTTTCACTCTCCGCCCGGTTGGGAAGGAGACCGGGATGCGGATCTCCGGCCGTTTGGAGGCTGGTGAATGAAGCGGATTGTCCCGGTGTGGAAAGAGCCAGGGACTTTCGATTTCGGACCCGATGGGAGGTTGGCGGTATGGAGCGGACGCTCGAAGAGCGGATCAGCGCGGAGCTCGACACATTGTGGCAGGCAGCGCTCTTTCTCAGCGGCGGGGGCAGTGACCGAGCCGAGCGGCTCCTTCAGGATATGGTTTCCGTCGTGAGCGACGAATACCCGGGCGCGCTTCAGCTCGACGACGGATCCGACGGGCTCGAGCGCTTCTTCGTCCGACGCTTCTTCCAGGATGCCCCACCGTTTCTTTTGGGTTCCGATCGATCGTCGACTCGTGGCTCGATCGGGGACATGGGGTCGGACGTCCAAGCGCTTCTAGGTGACGCGGGCCGGATCCCGCCTCGAGCCCGCGCCGCGCTCTGGTTGGTCGTGATTCGCCGGCGGTCCTACGCCGACGGATCGGAGATCCTGGGCATAGATCGGGCGGAACTCCACGCCCTGCTCGAGCACCGGGAGACGCTCCTGGCGAGCTTGGTCGGCCGATCGACTCAGAGGCTGACGGACATCGAGCGCCGCATCCGCTCCTCGGAGGAGAGCGCATCGTGAACTGCCGCGACGTGCGGGAAGGTTTGTGGCCTCCGGAACGACCTCGCCTGGTCGGCCCGCAAGTGGAGCGAGCGCGAGCACACATCCGAAGCTGCCGGGAATGCACGCGCTGGTTCGCCGAAGATCGGGCGACCCTGGACACTCGGCACAGCCTGCAGTCCGTGCGGGCTCCGCTGAGGGTGCAGGCGAAAGTGTTCGAGGCACTGGCGCGCGCCAGAGAGGGCGGCACGCGAAGTCGGGTGGACGCGATGAGGGCAGGAGCATCACGGCTTCGGAAGCGCGTCGCGGCCGTGGGCGGTCTCCTGGCCGCGGGCGCGATCTCCGCGCTCATCATCGGTCCGAGATTGCCGCCGGACGGCGGGGCTCGCGCGGGTGTCATCGGTGAGATGGGATCAGATGCCGCATTCGTCGAGGACTATCTGCGGCGCGCCGTGGGAGAAGACTACCTGGAGAGTTCGGACGCAGAGGAGATCGCCCGGTTCCTTCGAAGGGAGCTGGGTCTCCACTCGAACCTCTTGAGCCTCGCGGGTCTGGTGCCGACCCGAGTGGAGATCTGCCTACTGGAAGGGCGTCGAGGGGCGATGGTCGTCTACCGGCTAGACGGTCGGCGCGTCACACACTACCTCGTCCCCAAGGCCGCCGAGGAGCGTCCGCCCCGCATCGCCCGTGAACACGGAAGCCTCACGGTCGTGACCTGGTCCACGGATGCGCTGGAAGAAGCGCTGGTCGGCGAGATGCCCTCGAACGAGCTGCTGGACCTCGCCAGGAGCGGCATCACGGAATGACCGGCCGGAGCCGCCGGGAACCTTCTCACGCGCTCGTCGATTGTACCACTCAGTACAGCAAATCCCGTTCGTTTCCATTCAAGAGGAGATCGCATGTCCGATTTCAAACTGCAGACCGCCGACACCGCCGCCCCCGCGGGCCGGGAAGCCATCGAAAAGGCCGAGAAGGGATTCGGCTTCGTGCCCAACCTGATCAAGGTGCTCGCCAACGCACCGGCCGCCGCCAACGCCTACTTGGACCTGGGGACGCGGCTGGGCAATACGTCGCTGACTCCGCCGGAACAGCAGGTCGTGCTGCTCGCGACGAGCTTCGAGAACGAGTGCGGCTACTGCATGGGCGCACATTCGACCGTCGCAGGGATGGTCGGTATCGAAGAGGCCGACCTCGAGGCGTTGCGAGACGGCACCGAGCTGCCGACGACGCGCCTGAACGCGCTACGGGACTTCACCCGGGCCGTCGTGCAGAAGCGTGGTAACGTGACGAAGGACGATCTCTCGGAGTTCCGTGGGGCGGGCTTCGAGCAGGCTCAGATCCTGGAGGTCATTCTGGGCGTGGCCATGAAGACGCTCTCGAACTACACGAACCACATCGCCGAGACTCCTCTGGATGAAGCCTTCGAGGCTCAGCGCTGGTCGCCACCGGTCGCGTCCGGGCGCGCGTGACCCGAAGGGCGGAGACCGGGTGGGATATTCCCCACCCGGTCCGCCGGCGGTAGTGTTGTCCGATGAGAGCGCTCACGAGTCGGGGGCAGGCCAGCCGCGGCCGGATCGTCGAGGCCGCCGCATGTTTGATGCACCTTCACGGCGTCTCCGCGACCAGCGTCGATCAGGTCCTCGCCCATGCCGGCGCCGGGAAGAGCCAGTTCTACCATTACTTCCACACGAAGGACGAGCTCGTAGAGGCCGTCCTGGAGTTCCAGGCGGCGGCCGGCGAGGCGGAACAGGCCGAGATCCTGGCGCGAGCTCCGGGTTGGGACGGCATCCATGCCTGGCTCGACGCCGTGGTCCAGAGCCAGCGGCGTACCGAGTACAAAGGGGGCTGTCCCATCGGCTCGATGGCCGCGGAGCTCGCCGACCGCGACCCGCGGCTCCGGAATCGACTCGGTGAAGCATTCGAACGAAAGCGCATCGCGCTGGCCCGACGTTTGGAGGAGTTGCGACGGGAAGGTTCCCTCGCGACCGAGGCCGACCCCGAAGCACTGTCGACTTTCGTGATCGCCACCCTTCAGGGTGCCCTGCTTCTCGCCAGCACGTTCAAGGACGAGCGCCCCCTCGAGCAGTCGGTGGAGGAAGCCTGGAGCCACCTACTCTCGTTCAGGCGGTGAGCGTCCGGGATCCGGTGTCGCCGCGGCATCCTCCAGAACGGTGCGGAATGCTTCGAAAGGGAGCGCCCCCTGCACCTGGAAGCCGTTGACGAAGAACGTCGGCGTGCCGCGGACGCCTGCTTCGCGAGCGGCACGATTCGCCGCTTTCGTCCGGTCTCGGAACGGCTCGTCGTCGTAGCATCGGCGAAACACCTCCGCGTCGAGCCCCGTTCCCGCGGCGAGCTCGACGAGCTCGTCCTTGGGATTCCGCTCGTCCACCCACTCGACACGGTGCTCGTACAGCGCGTCGTGTAGCTCCCAGAACCGACCCTGGGCGGCGCCGCACTCACCGGCGCGTGCTCCTTCCTCGCTGTTCCGGAACCCGAGCTCGAAGGGGACGACCTTCCATCTTACCCTCCCTGTCTCCACGAACGCCTCACGGACGCGGGGCCAGGTCTCCACCGCGAACTGGGCGCACGCGTCACACGCGAAGTCCGCGTATTCGACCACCAGCACGGGTGCCTCCGCATCGCCCAGGTCGTGTCCCACGCCGTCGAGGTCGGGGTCCTGGCCCGAGAGCCCGCCGGCCGAGCCGAGGGCGCAGGTTCCGGCGACAACGGCCGTCCGCACTGCTCGCCGGGCCGAGCGGCCAGGCATGATCAAGCTCACCCTCCCCATCCCAGCCGGTAGCCGAGGCTCAGCCCGTAGCCCGCGGGCAGGTTGCGACCGCTCAGCGGTACCGGAACCGATGCTTCCAGGGTGCCCGGACCCGCGGCCACGGCGACCGAGGGCACCACCTGGATCAGGCGCCGCTTCTGACCGGTCAGCCGGAGGCCCTGATCGACCGGCACACCGCCCCACAGGGCGTCCACGCCGATCTGCCAGCCCAGGACGCCCAGCCCGCCGCCGAGGGCCAGGTGCGCGAACGTCTCGTCTCCCGGGCGGTGGTCGTTGTCCTCGTTCTCGCCGCGCCAGCGGTATCCGGCCCAGCCCGCCACGTAGAACGGAAGCGCTTCTGGCTGCCACCCGGATTCGAGGCTGACTTCGAGATCGTGCTGTCCTTCTGTGAGAGGCAGCTCTGTCGCGTCGACCGGGAAGTCGGCGCCTGGCACCTTGTAGCCGACTCTGAGCGCCACGGGCGCTTCCACACCGAACAGGGCAGGGCTCAGGCGGACCGCCGCTCTGACGTCCCCGACGCCGGTCTTGCGGCTCTCGCCGTTCGCCGCGTCCACCCGGAGGTGGTGCACCGGGATCTGACCCCAGATCTCCATGCCCCGCATCACGCCGTAGGCCGCGGTGACATAGGCCGAGCGCGTGTGGAAGACGGAGCTCGCCAGGAAATCCTGGCGGTCCCCGAACGGGTTGAAGGACTCGGTCGCGCGGTTGACGGAAGTCGACAGCTGAATCCATCCCTGACCGTGCGGCAACGTCCGGTTACCCGCGCTCTCGAGTAGCGTCGGGGACGAATGCGGCGCGCTACAGATCGCTTGGGCGGCAGCTCCGCCCGGAAGGAGCGCGAGAGATCCGAGTAGGGCGACCGAGGCAAGCACGAGCTTCATAGGGGCGACGATGTTCATGAGGCACTCCACGGTATCATGTCAGGGTAGAAGAGCGGCCAGGAGAACCAGAAGGCGACGAACGCTTCCACCACTCCGTCCAGACGCGTCCCCACGAGCGGGCCACCCGTGGCGATCCCTGACATGTTCCAGACCGAGCCGGTCTGGTCGTCCACGATCCGGTCGTCTTCCACGCTGAACGTCAGCGTCTGGTCTCCGACGAAGGGTCGGTAGGCCATGGCACCCTCACGCACGTCGGTCCAGAAGACGACGTAAGCGTCACCGCCGGATCCAACCGGTATGGCCGCGAGCTCTCCTCTGCGGGCGAGCTCCGAATAGGGGAAGACCGTTCCGCCCGTGCCTGAGGGCACACCGAGCGCCCTCTCCTTGGGCGGGTAGCGGCGGTCCAGGGGCTCGGGTATCGGGAAGAGCAGCTGGGCGTTCGACGGATCGTCATAGTTCCCGTAGGGATATCCCGTCGGAGACTCGTAGTCGCGATCCCATCCCGTGTTGGTGGTGACCACGAGCGTGTTCGGGTGCACGCGCCTCCATCCTTCGTACGTCATTTCGATGACCGGTATCATCTCCAGGCTCGTGCCCTGCTGCGGCCCGCAACGCGCGCCGAGGGCCATCTGGGGCCACAGTGACTCGTCTTCGCCGGTCCGGTCGTACATGATCAGGTTGTTGCGAAAAAGCAGTCCGGAGACACCGAACTCGACACCTCCTTGCGGCGCACGATCGAACGCCAGGCTCGATCCCGTGAGCGGACAATGGGTGATAGCCACGGAGTAGCCGTCCAGCTCGAGATTCACGATCTCGTGCCACCAGAAGATGTTGAGCGGCACCGCCACGGGCTGGTCTCCGAGCACGATCCCGACCACACGGTCGCTGTTCTGCCAGGTGCTGGTGGCCGGGGCGCCGGGGAGCGCCATCTCGGGGTTGGTGAGCGCGGGGATTCCGTCCCGAAACGCCCCCACGAAGATCTCCGATGTCGGGATCGTGCAGGAGATATCGGCCAGAGCCGGCTCATCCCCACGCGGGCCCACCGTCGAATCCTCGGAGCACGCGGCCACGGAGAGCGCGACGGCGAGGAAAGATCCCAAGGGCTTGAGATTCTGGTGCATCGGGCATCTCCGGAAGTGCATGTGCCAACGGCGGCTCCTCGGCCGCCTCCCTCGTCCAGCAAACCGGACTGGAGGCTCGGGCGGTTCCCGGTGGTCAACCCGACGCGACGGGAACCACTTCGGGAGGAGATCCGGTTGAGGGGCGGAAGACTCGTCATCAACACCTCTGAAATGGAGATTCGAAATGTCGAATACCATGAGCCGGATCATGAAATCCACCGCGATGCTCGTTCTGGCCGTCGTCACGGCTGGCGCAGCGGCCGGTTCCGCGCTGGGCTGGACGGTCGACGCCGACCACACGGAGATCAACTTCATCACCAAGCATTTCTTCACCCCGGTACGTGGCTCGTTCACGGACTATGAGGTACAACTCGATTACGATGCGGAGCGTCCCGAGCGCAGCACGGTGGCGGTCCGCATCGGCGTCGGAAGCGTAGACACCGGAAACGAGCGTCGTGACGAGCACCTCAGGACCGCGGACTGGTTCGATGGGGACCGCTGGCCGGCGATCACGTTCCAGAGCACGTCCGTGCGCCGCGTATCCGCCGATCGACTGGTGGCGGTGGGTGACCTGACCATTCGCGACGTGACCAAGCAGATCGAGCTGCCGATCACGATCCTCGGCGTTCAGGACATTCCTGGAGAGATGCAGGAAATGCTGATGGGGGCGAAGCGGGTGGCCAGCTTCCAGGCGGATCTGGTCATCGATCGCCGGGCGTTCGGTGTAGGGACGGGAAGCTGGGCCCAGACCGCGATCGTTGGTGGAGACGTGGAGATCGAGATCGCGCTGGAGGCGGCTGACCGGTAGGAAGGGCAGCGGTCATCATATGGATCGGGCCGCCACCCGGGCTTCGGCTCGGGTGGCGGCCGATCGATGGTACCTCACCCCGCCGGCCGGTGCACCCCGCCCGCCGCCGCGTTGATCCCTTCGGACAGCGTCGGATGGACGTGGAGCGTCCGGACGAGGTCCCGGGCGCGTGCTCCCAAGACCAGCGCGAGCGTGATCTCGTGGATCAGCTCCCCGGCCGACGGGCCGAGGATGTGCCCGCCCAGCAGGCGGCCGGACGACTTGTCCGCGACGAGCTTGATGAGCCCTCCGGTCCTACCCATCGCGCGAGCTCGGGCGACGCCCCGGAAGTCCTGCTCGCTCACGGAGATCTCGTGTCCGAGGCGGAGCGCCTCTTCTTCCGTCAGTTCGACCGAGGCGACCTCGGGGTCCGTGAACACGGCGTGGGGGACGACACACCCTTCCCAGGTGGCGTCAGGATCGTCCTTCACCAGGATCCGGTAGAGAAGATCGGCGTCGTCGCGCGCCGAGTGGGTGAACATCGGCTCGCCGGTCACGTCTCCGATCGCGTACACGCCTGCGGCGGCGGTTCGAAAGCGCCCGTCCACAGGGATGAAGGCCTGGGGGTCGGTCGCGATGCCGATCGCATCGAGTCCGAGGTCGACCGTGTTGGGCACGCGGCCCGTCGCCACCAGGAGATGGGAGCCTTCAATCGTTGATTCGGTACCACCCTCGCGGATTCGGACCCCGATGCCGCTCGTGGTTTCCTCGGCGTGGTACGCCTCCGCGGACGTGCGGATCTCGATGCCTTCCTCTTCGAGGGCCTCGGCCAGCGCCTCACCGATCTCGGGCTCCTCGCCGGGAACCAGGCGCACCGCGCTTTGGATGGATGATGGTGACCCGGCTGCCGAAGCGCGCGTACATCTGTGCGAACTCGACGCCTACGTATCCGCCCCCGATCACCACGAAGTGCTCGGGAACCTCCCTCAGGTCGAGCGCTTCGCGACTCGTAAGGAATGGGACCCGGTCGAGGCCTTCGATGGGCGGCGTGCCAGGCCGGGCGCCGACGTTGATGACGATCCGGGGCGCGGTCAGGATGTCGTCGCCTGCCTGGACGCGGCCCTCTCCCAACAGTGTGGCCGGGGCTTCGACGAGCGTGAGATTGTCGTTCCGCTCGGCGCCCCGGTACGCTCCGTCCCGGATGCCTCCGCGTGCCGCACCGCGTGGGCCATAGCCGCCGAGGCGATCATGGACTTCGTGGGAATGCATCCGCGGTTGAGGCAGGTGCCGCCCAAGCGATCCCGCTCGACGAGTGCCGTCCTGAGCCCCTTGAAGGCGGCCTTGTTGGCCAGCGGGAGGCCGGCCATGCCTCCGCCGATGACGATGAGGTCGAAGGTCATGTCGACCGCACCAATGCCCAGTTCCAGATGGAACCCCCTGTGAGAAGTGCCAACCCCAGGCCCACGATGACCCCTGAGACCCATAGGCCTCCGACCGTCGCCAACGCTCCCTCGGCA
>Ga0326597_10003791_pt1 | contig 21556 bp, 20 predicted proteins | sample RVTome_12_FD_203789 | JGI IMG/M metagenome (GOLD analysis project Ga0326597, IMG submission 203789) | Soil microbial communities from uranium-contaminated site in the Upper Colorado River Basin, Wyoming, United States - RVT100D185 | ecosystem: Environmental > Terrestrial > Soil > Contaminated >...
GCCGGAATTCGAGCCACAGGGAGTTTCGGCAATCCCAACCACTATGCCGCTTTCTTGGGAATGATCCTCTTGTGCAGCCTGGGATGGTTAGGAGCTCGAAGGACGCGCCTCGCACGAGCCGGCGGTCGACGGAGCCGACGCGTCGACACTCAGGAAGCGAAGGCGAGACTCATCATGGGTGGCCTGGGCATCATCATCATCGGTCTGGGCCTCATCTTTTCGCTCTCACGGTCGGGTATTACCTTCACGCTCGCAGGCTGTGTCGCTCTGGCCCTTCTCACTCGGCGGGAAGCCAACTCCGGCGAATCGGAGACCATCGAGCTCGGCCGATCCGGACAACGCCCCCGTTCCCATGGTGCCTACTGGGCCCTGGCGCTCGCTGTCGCCGGCTTCGCCGTTTGGATCGGGATCGAGCCCGTCCTCGGCCGCTTCGCCGAGATCCCCGCGCAATGGGAAGCAGAACAAGCGCGCCCCCAAGTCTGGAGAGACAGCTTGGGTGCCGTCGAAGATTTCTGGCTCACCGGCTCTGGCCTGAGCTCCTACCGCTACGTCACGGCCAACTACCGGTCGTTCTCAGGCCGCCTCTTCTATTCCTGGGCCCACAACGACTACTTGCAACTCCTGATCGAGCTCGGAATTCCCGGTTTTCTCTTGCTGCTATGGATCATGGCGGTGGTATGGCAACGGGCTCAACGAACTCGCGAAGAACTCACGAGCCACCCGGATCTCTTCTATATACACGCGGGCTACTGCGCCGCTGCAGTCGTCGTAGTGCTGCACAGCTTTACCGACTTCAGCCTACACCTACCCGCCAACTTCGCGCTTCTTTCGGCTTTCCTCGCCGTTGCAATTGGCCTGACGCCGCCCGGTACAGAGGGCCCATCAGTCGTGCTCAATGTGTCGCCGGGAACTCGGGAGCCATCGAATAGTTCGAGAACAAGCAGAAAATAGAGACAGAGCGAATGAATTCCATAATCGACTGGATTAGGAAGACACCGATGATCAACATGTCTCTTACAGGATGCGGAGGAGGACGCTATCGCCATGAGAGGAACGACAAGCGTTGGTAACATGCGCGACCTTCGACGAGTGCTCGTCCGGAACACGTTAGCCTCCTGGATCCACTACGGCAGCGCGATTGCGAACTCTCTTGTCCTGACGCCTTTCATCATCGGCAGTATCACCGCTCCCGCGTTCGGAGTGCTCGTACTGTTGAATCAACTGACGGGGTATGCCGGCATTCTCGATATCGGCCTTCAGCCCGCCCTCGTGAAGTATACGGCGGAGATTCGCGCCGTCGGCGATCGCGACCGACTCAGGATCTTGCTGAGTACGGCACTCGGGTTACAGGCAGTCGTGGCGTTAGTCGTGTTGGCTATCGTCAGTACGATTAGTCCCTACCTAGGAGTCTGGTTCCACTTGGAAGGGGTACCGATCTCAGCAGGCAAGCGCGCGTTCCTCCTGTTTGGTCTCGGCGCCGCCCTGGGTTTCCCCGCGAGCGTCTTCACTGGCGTGCTTAAGGGTTACAATCGATTCGATAAAGTGGCGTGGGTCGGGGTTGCGGCTCAATGCGTTAGAGCTTTCGGGACTATCGCCGCGCTGTACTTCAACCAAGGCATTGTCGGGCTGGCGTGGGTCGGTTTTCTGGCGAACACGGTCAGCTACGTTGGCTGCTTATTGCTGGCTCTAAATCAGACTGACTGGTTGGTGCCGCGCCCTTCCTTCATTTCCAAGGAGCTTCTGAGGCCGCTTTTCTCGTTTGGCTTCTTTGGTCTGGTAGGCTCGGCCGGCTGGTACTTGGCAAACGGGACGGATGCCGTCGTGATCGGCACCTATTTGACATCATCGGACGTCGCTCACCTCGGAATCTCCTTGAGCGTCTTAACGGTTCTCTCAGGCGCCGTCGGCGCCTTTACGGGAACTCTCATGCCCGCAGCCAGTGAGTTCCAGGCCCGCGGCGAGCTTCAGAAAACCCAGGACGCCTACTTAATAGGCACGCGCGTCTCAGCGCTCATTGCCTGCCCCGCGGTGGCTTTCCTCGTGTTCTGGGGCCCCCAACTCCTGACCGCTTGGGTCGGTCAGGAACTGGCGCGCCCCGCTGGTCCTCTTCTTCGTATCCTGGCGATAGCTCATTTAGTAATGATGATAAATGCTGCTTCCATACCCATTGCACTTGGTCTTGGCCGACATCGGAGGGCCGCCCTCCTCACCTTCTGCGAGGGAATCGCCAACATTTTCTTGAGCTGTTTCCTCGTCACTCGACTGGGCACCCGCGGCGTCGCCTTGGGAACGCTTATTCCGGCCGTGATTGTGCACGGGTTGCTCTATCCTCGTTTCATGTGCTCTGTACTCAATCTAAGTGGCTATCGTTTCTTGCGGGAGACTGTAATGGCATCATCTCCTTGGATAGTAACACTCGTGTGCGCGATGGCACTCTTGAAATGGTACGAATGTGCACAAACTCCAGGTTCTATCACTCCGATGCTGTCTGCTTTGTCACTCTGGGCCCTGGCTCTGGTGTACAAGATGCGGGCAATTCCTTTGACATATCGTGCCCTACATCCTCAAGACCCTGTGGCTAACCATACTCATCTAGAGTCGTAAGACATCCCATGCGTATCAGCATCGTCATCCCGACTTTCAACCGAGGTCCAGCGCTTGCAACAACGCTCTCCGCGCTCCTGGCAAATAATCCGGAGGGACTGGACGCAATAGAAATCATTGTGGTTGATGACGGTTCAACCGCTCCGGCCTCTGCCGTTGTCAACACTTTCCAAGTGGCACCCCCATTTGAGCTGCGAAGTGTCCGCCAGGCCAACGCTGGTCCTGCGAGAGCGCGCAATTTTGGATTCCGTTCATCACATGGACAGATCGTCCTTTTCATGGATGACGACATCATCAGTGCACGTGACTTGGTACAGAAACACACTGAGGCACATCGCAAGCGGCCCGGCTCGGTCATCTTTGGGAGAAGTCTACTCCCTCCACCCATGCGCGACACTCCGCTCTACAAATATCTGAACTCTCTGGGCAATGATCTCGGTGAAAACGCTCAGGAGGAGTTCATCGAGTCACCGTTGGTCGCGAGCGGTCACCTATCCGTTGAACGACCAATGTTTGCTGGTAGGGGAACGGTTTACTCGGAAAACCTTGTGACTCCTGCGGCGGAGGAGTTTGAGCTTTCCTATCGATTACGGAAACAGGGTGTACCGTTGCTCCTGGCGACACGGATCGTCGCCACTCACGATTGTTTCCTCGACCTCGAAGCCGTATGCCGCCAGCAGTACAAATACGGGCTGGGATGTGGCGAGGTGTGGGAAAAATGTCCCGAAACACGGCAATTCTGCCAGTTGAGACGCATCGTCGATCCGAGTGGAGATCGCAGCTTTCGGCGCAGCATGCTGCAGATGCGACGTCTCTTAAACGCCTCTGCCCACTCGAGACTCCTTTTCCTAAGGGCGGCACAGCTCCTGGAAGCATGCGCTCCCATTCCCGGGATTCTATCGCTTGTCTACCGGGCAACTCTTGGCCTGCATTTCTCATGCGGGATTCAGGACGGCCTAAAGCGCTTCTCCAAAGATTCCGCTTCAGCTTTGGGCCAACACGCGGGAAAACTCAACCTATCCGAGAAAACCCTCGCCAGGATTCGACCCAAGACGCGCGGAGATATGACCTGACGACTTCTACGAACGGTCCTGACGACTGAAAGGGGTGTTGTTGGAATGCTGCCAGCCGATCGCGGGGCAGGAAGGCTGGATCCACCACCAGCGGACAACTCGATAGTGCCAAGGCGCGGGATCGCCGTCAGCGTGCTGTTGCGCGCCATCGCTTGGCGCCTGCGCGGCGCCGTCCGCCTGACCCACGCCCTCGCACGTGTCGTGCGACGACTGCGCGCCGTCCCAGTCGAGATTGACGGAGCCACGGTCTTTCTCGACCTTCGCAGGACGTTTTGCACCGACCTGCTGCTAGGGGCACGACCCGAGCCGTTGGAGCGTGCTCTGATACGGAGGCTGGTGAAGCTGGGTGACGTGGCGTTGGACGCCGGTGCGTACTTCGGCCTTCACACCGTGCTTCTTTCGGAGCTAGTGGGAACGTCAGGTCAGGTATATGCCTTCGAGCCCAGCCCTGCTGTGCTCCCTTGCCTGACCAAGACAATCGGTCGAATCCACAATACGACCTTGCTGCCTGTTGCGTTAGGGGAGAGTCAGAGTAGTGCCTCCCTTTTCGTGCCGCCCGAGCCCAGTAGCGCGAGCTTTGCTGACTGGACCCCCTGGCCCGAGGCATCGAAGAGACGCTATGAGGTTCAAGTCGATTGCCTCGACCGGCTCGTCGCCGAAGGGCGGGTCGCACTCCCCGATTTCTTCAAGTGCGACGTTGAAGGTGCGGAAGCGCTGGTCTTCCGGGGTGCGCTGAGGGTCCTCGACCGCGAACGCGCACCCTTCGTGTTGTTTGAACTCAATGCGGCCGCCAACGCCGCATTGGGACTGGAGGCCAATAGCGCTCTCTCCTTCCTGAGGAACCTCCGAACGCCGGCCTACCAGTTCTACAGTCTGCACCCTGAACTGGGCCTGCGTTCCCTAGAGGCCGTTTCCTTGAGCCTGATGAACGTGCTCGCCGTGCCGCTGTCCCGCAGCGGACACCTCGATCGGTTATTCTCACGTTCGTGACGAGGGCCCCAGACACGGCCAGTGGCTGCGTCATGCCGATTCGGCCTGGGGTCGGGTCACCAGGCTGGAAGGTCGCACAGTGGCATCCGGGCGGCTGTGAGAACGGGACGCCCTCCTCTCGCACTGGTTGGAATCGCGCGCGCGCTCGTGTCTCCGGAACTGCGGGCCCAGACGGCCGACACGCCGGGGTCGAGGATCCGCCCTTTCCGATCTCCCCCCGCAGCCTTCACCTGGCTAGTCACGAACACACACGTACATCATCATGTTGGCACCAAACCACCGCGACAGGCGTATCAGCAAGCCCGTAACTGGAGCTGAACAATCCTCGCTGACGATTAGCTTCTTGAGCAGGCCCGTCTTCGCTTCGGAACGCCGGGGAGAGCACTCCAGGGCTTGGCCGGAAAACTGGGACAGTTGACCGTCTCTCCGCCATGAAGCGATTCCCTCAACAACAAACTTCAAAAATGGTATCTCATAGAATCCGAACAAAATCGCATAACCTTGATGCCGGATGACGCGAAAACCTGCCTTCTGAAGGATGTCGGCGAATTCCTTCTTGGTGAAAGCGTACTGGAAAAACTGAGGCTCTCGGCAGTCCTCAGGTGACCGACCGGGTTTGGCGACGAACCTACGATCGGATTTGAAGCGCGACACAAAGCGACGCAACGGATTCAAGTAAGGAACACTGACAAGGAGGACCCCGCCTGGTCGCAAGACTCGATAAGCCTCTTGCAGAGCGGGCTCCGGCCCGTCTTCGAAGTGCTCCACGACGCCTCCCGAGAAGTAGATATCGAAGGCTTGGCCACGAAACGGAAGGCTGGCGACATTACCCGCACACACTTCTGCTTCCTTCTTTTGGCGACGCAGACGCTTCAGAGAGTGAAGCTCGAAATCTAAACCCACGACCCTTCTTCCATCCCGAGCATAGTAGGCGACGTACTGACCCATCCCGCAACCGCCTTCGAGCACAAGAGCCCCCGGACGAACGAATTCTTCGAAGACGGGGCGCAAAGGATCGAGGTCACAGAAACGCAAGCTCTCTTCGTAACTTCCGTTACGCCAGGTTTGTTCCCAGAAACTCTGCGACTCTCCGGTCCCATCAACCAACGAGTACATTTTCAGCATAAGTGAATTCACACCCCCGGCTCGCTCACCTCGCTCAACACCTCTGAATCGTTATCTCCTCTTTCAGATTCAGCCTTTGCACGAAGATACGATCGCTCATATAACCGCACTATCTTGCTGATCTCGAGGTCACGTCTTACGTCTGCCGCTCCCTTCCTACCCAGCCGTTGACGAAGAGCGGAATCCTCAACTAGCAAACGGACCGCGTCAGCCAAAGCGGTGGCACTTCCCCGCGGTACGAGCAACCCATTCTTGCCGTGTCTGATAACATCCTCCGAGCCACTCACGTCGGTAATTATCAGAGGCCGCCCCATCCACAGCGCTTCAACCATGACCTGGCTAAAAGCCTCATGCAGGGTCGGCTGAACCACAATGTCTACTACTCGCATGATCTGTATGGCGTCCTTTCGCCAGCCCAGTAGCCGAACGCATTCCGACAGGCCTAGGTCTCGTACTTTCCGAGCGAGGGATTCTCGCTCTGGTCCATCCCCGACGAGTAACAACAGTAGGTCGGGATACCGGTGCTTTAGGCTCGCAAGTGCGTCAAGTAGGTAGCGATGCCCCTTTTCCTCGTGAAGCCGTCCAAAGCTCCCCACGACCAACCGACCACGTAACTCCAAATCCTTCCGAAGCTGCCGGACACGGTCCTCCGAGAGCGGAACATACTTGGCCGGTTCGAAACCGTACGGGATTACGTCAATCTTGCCCTTGCTGACTTGTTGCCGTTCCGTCAGAATCCGTAAGATGTACGATGAGGGAACGACGACCCTTTCAGCACTGCGATTGACGGCATTCTCCAACTGCAGTAGCGCCCACTTCTTCAGGGGATTCCCCAGACGATAAATCGCGTCCGAATAATGCCGCCCGACAACTAGCCGAGTTCGAGGAGAGAGCCGAGTGGCCCACCATCCGACGAGCGCCTGGTCGTAGTGATGCGTGTGTAGTATGTCCGCCTTCCAAGAACGAAGGATTCGAGCAAGCTTCAACGCAGCTAAGGGAGTGGACATTCGAGACGACCCATCTACAAGCCACTGCGGGACCTCGGGGCCATAGTTTGCGGGGGCGATGTTGTGGTCTCGACTTCGCACGCAGATGCCCATCTGGAATCGCTTGTTATCTGCATATCGGATGATCGTATCGATGAAATCATGGCGGTTCACGATGTCGGTAAAGTGGACTACGCGCAACGAACTCATCGCACGCCTACACTCTCCGCCCGCAGTTTCTTGGCGACTTGATCCGCGACCATCTCCGCTGAGATCCTGAGCATCTGACGGCACGGTGCCCAGTAACAGCGATCCCACGAGCATCGCCGTTCGCACGCTTGGTCCATCCCGTACACGACTCGTCCTTGAGGGTAGCGGTTGGCGTGCTCCGGTCGCCGATGACTAAACAACCCCACAACCGGACGGCCCAACGCACCGGCGATATGGAACGGTCCACTGTCCGTACTAATCACCAAAGTCGCTTTGTCGATAACCGCGACGAGCTCAGAAAGACTGACACCTCCCCTCAAGTCAACGAGGTTGTCGTCTCTCATAGGGACTGCCACGCGGGTCGTTTCCGGACCGCCTACAAGAAGGCAACGCATCCCCGTCGACTCCGCGACATGACGACCGAGCTCGGCAACCGAGTCGAGCTTCCACCACTTTCTCTTTGTGCTCCCGAATGGGTGGATCACGAAATAGGATTCCCCCGGCTTCCAACCTCGTTCGGCGAGTTTCTGTTCCGAGGAGATACGCGCGAGCTGAGAAACCCACAGGCGAGGAGGCGTCTCTGGAATTTGGAATCCGAGGCACCGCAACGCATTGAGCCGCTCCGACGGCCCCCAGGTGCTGGCGCTTTCAATTTCGTAACGGTGGGTAAGACAAGATTCGAGGAGGCTCCCGCGAACCCCAACGCGCACCGGAATCCCAGCCGCGGCCAGTAACGCCGCGAATTGATCTCCCAAAATAATAAGTGCAATGTCAAAACGGCAAACAGCGAGCCATTGTTTCAGTTGTGCAATCCGATTCCTCCTTCGAAGGCTGAAAGCGTCGACGTCCGCGACTTGAAGAACATCTAACTCAGGACACGCCTCAAGCAACGCCACGCTATTGGGGTTACCTAGAAGCGTAATTTCAGCTCGCGGCCATAAGTTTCGCGCCTCGGCTATAACCGGTGTGGCCATGACACTGTCACCAATTAGTCCCGTCAAGACGAGGAGCACTTTCTGGGGATCGGAGACATGCAAGTCGACAGGCGTGCTTCCATTCCGCTCCACCGCCCGAACTAGACGGTATTTCTGAGCTGTCATCCACTGACGGAAGCTGTGCTGCTTCCGGTAAAGCAATTCGAGAAGCCCCATAGACTCTCCGTCAGACCCTTTTGGCTCCACGCAACACGTCGAGTTCCGCGCCCTCAACGTCACACTTCACGAACGAGACTGCTGGCAGCTTTTCCTCAGCCAAGAAACTATCTAACGTCCTTACGCGAGACATCTGTCGCAAGCAGCCTTCCGAAGGTGGACGTAGGGAAGCGTTGCCAATTTCAACCGGGATGTGAAGCTCAGCCATACAATCTTCGGCACCGAGCGCATCAGCGAGCACCGTTAGCTGTTGATACTGCTTTGCTGTGGCTTTCAACATCCTCAAGGCAACGTCAGACGGCTCGAAGGCAAACACGCGGCCGGTGGGTCCCACCAGCTCGCTCAAGAGAGTGCTATACCACCCGATATTGGCACCGATGTCGATCACCGTATCGCAACGACCAATCAGTGTGCGGAGAAGGTCAGGTTCTTTCCTTTCATAATAATTCCAGCCCGTGAGCAAATAGGGGAGACACACTGGTTCCCGCAGATCTAGATGGAGAACCCGGTCATCTCTCATACGAACCGGAACAAGTTGAAGCCCAACATGGTATCTCGCGAGGAGCATCACGCTGCGACCGACGCCCCTCAGTTTCAAATACCTATTGAGCAGCCTCGGAACCGCGACCCAACGCGCCGTGTCAGGACTCTTCGACCTCTGCATGGCGTGCACGCCCCAGTCAACCCCGTTTTCCACAGGCCATTCCCAGAATGCGGCCGGAGTAGGCCTCTTACCCAAGATAGGCACTGTCCTCCAAAACGCCGGGGTTTCACCTAACCCTTCGAAGGGTAGTGTTTCTGCCAGATGAAATCGCAAGCGCCAAGAAACGTGGCGGCATCGATAATGCAAAGAATCACAATTACGAGAAATGCCTGAGAGACACGCCGAGACAAACTGGGACGCTGCACCTCGCCGTGAATCCAGACGGATTTAATAGACCGCGTTGCCATGAAGATACCAAATAGAACCGGGATCAGGAATGGGGACCCAGACACCCAAGTGGCCAGGAAACCGATTGCCCCGAGCATGACGTAATAAGCACCGATCCGCAGGTGCCACTCACGGGCCAAACCCGCCAGAAGATTATTCGATGAATAAATTCGAAACCGGCGAAACGTGGCTTTGACGTCGGGTGCCAGGTCCCAGCAGGTAACGGCCTCCGGTGCAAAACTAGCGTCAACGCCAAGTTGCTCGAGTTTCCTGAGAAAGAGAAGGTCCTCCCCTGACCGCAAATGCTCTGGAAAGCCCCCAGTTCGCTCGAACACGCTCTTGCGGATCAGTGCTAGCTGTACCGTCGGTCTTGCCACCGGTCCGCCCCCTAGAGTGCTTGGTGGAACATAAGCCACCGCCGCGCATTCGGTGAAGAACGTGGACGTCTTCGGGACGACTCGCCCAAAAACTACATCAGTCTTGGCGGTACTTTGCCGGTCGACAAGGCGTTGGATGCAGTCCGGCCCAATCGACACGCCACAGTCGAGAAAGAGCAGCCACTCAGCCCGTGCAGCGCGGGCGCCAACGTTTCGCGCTTTTCCCGGGTAAGCGCCTGGCTCTAGCAGGACACGAAAACAAGGGAAGCGTTCCGCCCGAGCTTCCGCTTCGCTACGGGTGCCGTCCGTGGAGCCGGCATCAACGACGATGACCTCGCTTACGCGCACACTTTGCGCTGCAAGGGTTTCCAAGAGCGATCCTATACTTCCTGCTTCGTTCAGGGCTGGCATCACGACACTCACGTCCGCGCTTTCCGGTCCAGACACGGACAAGGCCGTCACTGCTGTCCGGTGCACCAATAGGTCTTCCTTCATGTTGCTCCTTAGACGCTCCCTTTCAACAGTTCGTTACTCACACACTCATCCCGGATACTGGCGAAGGTCATCGTAGTAGTTGACGATAAACGATATGCCGGACCAGTGGAACTTCTGGTACTCGATCAGGTGAATATGAGGGTTGTTTTGAAGCCATTCGTGACAGGCTCCTTGCTCGCCCTGGTCTGGTCTACCTTTGTAGAAGTACCAGTCGTCGAAAACTAGAATCGCGCCATCGGCCAGGCGACCGGTCAGATACTCCAGAACAGGCACTGTTGAGCTGTAGAGATCGCAGTCGATCCAGGCGATGGCAACCCGCTCTACCCCGTGTCCTCCGTCTTCTTTCAACGTTTGCCCGAAACGCCCCTCGACGATGTTTACGCGGGAGCGATCTATACCGTGGCCGCGAAGATTCCTTTCGAACCGGCGACGGTCGCAGCGAAACTGCCCTTTTTTAAACGGCCCCGTCGCGTCCTCCTCGGAGATATCGGGCAGGCCCTCGAACGAGTCAAAGGCGTGAAAACGGATTTGATGACTCTCGTATCTACGCGCTATTTCGCATGCTTCGACAAATGTCCGGCCCTCGTAGACACCAAACTCCAAGTAGTCGCCCTCGACTTCATTGTAGGTGGTGTAGGCAAATGCCATCTCGAGCATACGCGCGCGTTCGTACCAAAACAGCCACTTTGTCTTGAGCTGGCGTTGGATAGGCAGTGACAAGGGCACCAAGGCACGTGAAGGGAATTTTTGGGCGTACCAATTGAGGATCCGCTCTCGAATGGTCAGCATGTTAGATTCAGCCCTCAAGTCATTCGGCTCGTCGGCACCCCTCGACGGGGCCGCTTTCCTTCTCCCCGTCGGAAATCTCGACCGTCGAGAAGTGATATGCAAGACTGGGGCGACCCGTCATCGCGTATCAGCTGTAACTGCGCATAGGCCTCACGACCGATCGGCCTCTCCGGTGCCCCGTGGAACATAGGCTAGGGCCGCGCATTCAGTAAAGAGCGTGGACGTCGCCGGCAGACCCGCCCAAGAAACTACGTCTAACGTCTCGATTCTTTGCCTTTCGACAAGTTGTTGGATGCAGTCCAGCCCAATCGACACGCCACAATCCGGAAAAAGCAGCGACTCGGTACGCGCAGCGGGGGCGTCAACGTCTCGCACCTTTCCCGGGTAAGCGCCTGGCTCAGTGAGCAATTTAGAGCGAGGGAATTGTGCCACCCGAGCTTCGGCTCCGCCAAGGGGTAGCATCCGTCGAGCCGGCATCGACGACGATGACTTCGCTAACAGGCACACTCTGGGCGGCAAGGGCGTCCAAGAGCCGCCCTATGCTTCCCTCTTCGTTCAGAGCCGGAATCACGACACTCACGTTCTGAGTGTCGGATGGAGGCGCTGAGACGAACGCCGCTGCCGTTCGGTGCGCCATTGTGTTTTCCTGCACTTTGCTTCTCAGATGAACGTCTGGGCTAGGCCCTGGTCGCACACTCATCCTGGGTCTTTGAGCACGACAAATGCACAACCAGTGCCAGGCAAGTTGGGCGACAGGAACAGAGGATTCAGAGGGAATTTGCCCTCAGTTCCCTCCGATACTGTGGTGAAAGTCCCTCAGAGTATTCAGAAAATGCGACGAACGATGCGGTCTGTGACTAGGAATGTTTGTTGCAGGTGACTTCACCTCTACCATCTGGGTCATTTCGTCGCGCCGATTGGAGAACAATGGATGTAGCTCTTGCCTTCCTGATTGCCGCCGCTGTCAATATCGGCGTTCTCTTCTTCCTGCAAGGTCGATACGAAGCTCAAACCTACCGCACCGTCGCCGTGGTGTACCTGGGCACCGTCGGGCTGCGGTACGCGCTGGCGGTTTTCCTCTGGCTGAATCACGCAAATAGCGGGTTCGCTACCCTTTTCTGGGGGGATTCAGGAACTTACGACGCCTTGGGGGCAGCCGTCGCCGAGGTCTGGTCGGGGGAAGGGGGGTCGACCAGCTGGGTGGAGACGCTCGAGGGTCAGGTCAATCGAGGCTTTATCTATTTCGTCGGCGCTATCTACTACTTGTTCGGCCGCAACACTCTTCTCGTACAGCTACTCAACGGCGTCATCGGCTCCATCACGGCAGTGGTGATCTTCGACCTGGGCATTCGCCTATACGATCTCCAGACAGCTCGACGGGCGATGCTCTTCACCGCCTTCTTCCCCCAAATGATCTTTTGGTCTGCCGCGCTCTACAAAGACGCGGCAGTCATGCTGTGCATCGCCTTAAGTATTTGGGCTTTGGTGGGTCTGAAGAACCAGTTTCGTTTCAGCGCCTTGCTCGTCTACTTACTCGCAACAGCCTCCCTGATCTGGTTGCGGTTCTACATCTTTTTTGCGATTGCGGGGGCAACGATAGCGGGCTTCTTTGTCAGCTCGCGCCGAAGCCTGGCCTTTCGACTGCTATCCCAGATGGCGGTGGTGACGGCGATGATCGTCTTGCTCTTGCTGACACCTGCCGGTAAGGAAATGATGCTCCAGAGCCGCTTTCTCGATTTGCAGGCTCTGCAAAGCTCGCGAAGCGATCTTGCCGCACGCGCGGAAACAGGCTTTGCGCGAGACGCCGATGTCTCAACAGCATCCGGGCTTCTTAGGGTGCTTCCCCTGGGTGTCACGTACTTGCTCTTCGCGCCCTTTCCATGGATGGTATCGAGCTTTCGACAACTCCTTTCTTTGCCCGACATTCTCGTGTGGTACGCACTCATGCCGGCGCTGGTGAGGGGTCTGAAATCCGCCGTCAAAGAGCGGCTTGGCCAGACACTACCTATTCTGGTCTTCACCGTCGCACTGACCGTAGCCTACGGCGTCTTTCTCGGAAACGCGGGAACGGCGTATCGTCAGAGAACGCAAATCATGATGTTCTACTTCCTTTTTATCGCGGACGGACTCAAGAAAAAGGGCGCCACGGATGAGGCAGATTCCCTCGAGCCCAGGACCGCCCTGCCCCAGATGTAGGTTTTCTCCCACGTTAGTGCGCCCAGTGCGGGCGTTTTCGCTGGCACGCCGGTTGCAATACCTCTCTGGTCGTGCTGCGTCTCATCCTTCACAGCTTATTGGCCTTCCTGCCTGGGTGGCTGAAGATACCCGTCTATCGTCATTTCTGTGGCTACGAAATCGGCACTGGTGTGCGCATCGGCGTCTCCCCACTCGTGGTGCACAACTGTCGCATCGACGATGGGGCTCGGATAGGCCATCTCAACCTTTTCTGGAAGACCCACGAACTCATCATTGAAGACCATGCCCGAATTGGTCACCTGAATCTCTTTCGTGGCGGCAGTCGCATCGTCGTCGGCCGCTATGCGGAGATCCTCCGCACCAACGTCATCAACTCCATTCCAGAGCCCGACGCAGAAACCGAACTCCGAGCCGAGTTTCACCTCGGAGCAGGTAGTGTGATTACGACGGGGCATTGGGTCGATTTCACGGATGCGGTAACGATAGGCGTACGAAGTATCCTGGGTGGACGGCACTCCTCTCTTTGGACGCACAGCCGCCAGTGGACGCGTCCCATTTCAATCGGGAACTTCGTCTACCTTGGCTCGGAGGTCCGTCTTGCTCCCGGTGCCACGGTTCCTTCGTACTGCGTCGTCGGTCTTGGGTCTGTCGTGATTGACGCGATTCGCGGGAGCGGCCTTCTAATCGCCGGTAACCCCGCCCGACGGATCAAAACCCTGAATGAAGACGGCCTGCGGCTACTGACACGCAAGACCCGACCCGGCCTTCCCGACGACGTCGGAGCAAAGGAACTCGAATCTATACCCTGGCGCAGCACGGATGCGGGAGAGTTACTTGAATCAGTCAAACAAGCCTAGAGAGAGTAGAGCGCTCTACATCTCGTACGACGGCCTTCTTGAACCCCTAGGCCAGTCGCAAATTACTCCCTATGTGCTCTCGATTGCTCAGTCCGGCGTCAGGATCCATGTCGTTTCGTTTGAGAAGGATCCTGATCTGCGCGACGTCCAACGCTGTGTCGATCTTCGCCATCGATTGGAAACGCACGGCATCGCATGGACACACCTTCGGTATCACAAGCGACCAAGGGTCTTGTCAACACTCCTGGACATCCTGGTAGGGACGTGGACTTGCTGCCGACACGCCAGACGCGATCGAGTGAGCATCGTCCACGCTCGGAGCTACGTACCGGCTCTTATGGCTCTTGTCGTGAAAGCGGTTACGCGCACGGCCTTCGTATTCGACCTGCGAGGATTCTGGCCGGAGGAAAGGGTGGAGCTCGGTATCCTCTCTGCGAACGGGCTTCTCTTTCGGTGCTGCAAGCTTTTGGAAAATCGACTACTCGAGCGTGCCGACCGTCTGGTCGTGCTCACTCACCGTGCCAAAGAAATCCTAGTGAGTCGCCCGGATTGGCGACACCGTCCCAACGATATCGAGGTCATACCCTGCTGCGTCGATCGCTCGAGATTTCTTCGTTCAAGCGGAGTGCCATCTCGAATCCGCTCAATGCCAGGAAGATGGATCGTCGGCAACATAGGAGCCGTTAATCAGCGTTACCTCGTTTCGGAGATGTTCCGCTTCTTCCTCTGTCTTAAACGTCTATTACCCAATATCTACTTCGTGTACCTGACCCGTCAACCCGCTGCGGACGTCGAGGAGCACGCAAGAATGGAAGGGCTCGAAACAGACGACCTGTTGGTGACCTCTGTGGATGCTGAGGAAGTCCCTCAGTGGCTATCCGCCTTCCAACTCGGCATCTTTTTCTTGAAACCTACCTATGCAGCACAGGCCTCCTCATACACCAAACTCGGAGAGTTCCTCGCTTCAGGCGTTCCTGTCGTCACCAACGCCGGCGTGGGCGATGTGGAGCAGATTCTGTGCGAAAAGAGGACCGGCGTTCTAGTCCGGGAGTTTACCGTGGAGGCGATAGAAAAAGCTGCTCGCGAGGCAAGATCCTTACTGCCGCTCGACGAGGACCGTAGAAAATCCTGCCGCCTTGCCGCCGCCTCGCATTTTGATCTTAAGGACGGATGCGAACGATACGTGTCCGTGTATCAAAGCCTTCTTTCTACCTCCGAGCACAGCTGGAGACCATCTCTGGAGTCAGCGTGAGAAAGGAACTCCTAGATATTCTAATTTGTCCTCACTGTGGGTCCGACTTCGTTTGCGAGCCGACGGATCAGCGGGGAGACGAAATTGACTCGGGCACATTGCGATGTTGCTGCGGCTTCTATCCCATTGTGGCTTCGATCCCGCGGCTGCTTTCGGAGCACTGGCAACCTTTGCTCCGAAATGAAGCCCCGAGCTTACCGACGGAAAGCGTGACATGGATTTTGGAAAGGACACGGGCGAGCTTCGGCTATCAGTGGACCACCTTCGGGAAGATGAGCCAATCCTTCGAGGGAAACTTCTTGAACTACGTGGCTCCCAATGAGCCGAGCTTTTTTCCGGGCAAGTTGGGCCTGGACGCTGGCTGCGGTTTCGGCCGCCACATGCTCCAAGCGGCGCGGTACGGTGCTCAGATGGTGGGACTTGATGCCAGCCGAGCCATCGACGTCGCTCGACGCAACGCGGGTAGTGACCGAACTCACTTCGTTCAAGGAGATCTGTTGAATCCACCATTTCGGGACGGCGTTTTCGATTTCGTTTACTGCCTAGGGGTCCTGCACCACTTGCCCGAACCGGAAACGGGTTTCAACTCGCTCCAACGGCTTTGCAGGAAGGGCGGCGCTTTCTGGATATGGGTATACAGCAAGCGACGTCGCGTCTTGAACTTTCTTCTCGAGCGCGCGCGAACTGTAACGACGCGGATCCCGTTCCCGTTGTTGAAGGGGCTTTGTTACATTGCCGCAGCAATCGACTATGCCTTTTTCATTGTGCCGAGTCGCCGACTCTTAACAACTCCTTTGGGCCGGTGGGTGCCGCCCCGCCTCGCTCTCTACGCAGAGTACCCGTTCCAGGTCACGGTCGCGGACTGGTTTGACCGGCTCTCCGCACCGGTTCGCTTCTACTACGACGAACGGGACTTAGCCGCCTGGGCTCAACGCGCAGGCTGGAGTCGCTACCGCATCGAGCCCACAGGTCTCTATGGTTTCCGCCTGCAACGTGAGGAGGAGGTCGAAGCGCCGTGTGTGGCATAGCGGGAACACTGGAGCTCGAAGGTTCGGCGACGAGCGTCGCTACCCTGGACCGGATGATCCGCACCCTGAGACACCGGGGTCCGGATGGCGTTCGGGTTGAAGTGGATGAGCCTGCGGGAATTGCTCACGCGCGATTACGCGTCATCGATCCTTCTCCTCTGGCCGACCAACCCATTTGGAACGAGAATCGTTCGGTCGGAGTGTTCTTCAATGGCGAAATCTACAACTTTCTCGAGCTCCGCCGCGAGCTCGAGGCGAATGGCAGCCATTTCCGCACGCGCAGCGACACCGAAGTCATTCTCCGACTCTACGAAAAACTGGGGAGAGCAGCCATCCTACGACTCGACGGCATGTTCAGCCTGGCGATCTGGGACAAGAACCAACGTCAACTGCTACTGGCGCGTGACCGGGCTGGGAAGAAACCTCTCTACTATTATCGGGATAGCCGCCGGCTCATTTTTGCCTCTGAGATAAAGGCGCTCCACGCACACCCCGAGGTGCCACGGCGGGCCAACCTCGAAGGCCTTCCCTACTACCTCACCTTCGGTTACTTTCCGGCACCGATGTCGCCCTATGAAGGAATTCACGTTTTGCCGCCAGCCAGCGTCATGGTCGTTACCAAGAAAGGCGAAATCAACTTAGAACGATATTGGACTCCCCCATTTGAAACGAACGGGGTACGAAATGCCGCGGAAGCTGTGGCCGGTGTGCGGGAGAAGCTCACAGCCGCCGTGGCCAAACGACTCGTCTCGGACGTGCCTTTGGGAGCGTTCTTGAGCGGTGGTATTGATTCGACCATTGTCGTTGGTCTAATGAGTCAGCAGCTCGGGACGCCCGTTAGGACTTTCAGTATAGGGTTTGAGAACGCAGCCGAATTCGATGAGACCCATTTCGCCGAGCAGGTAGCCCAGTCCTTCCACACGGAACACACAACGTTTCGGGTTCAGCCGCCAGAACCAGAATTGATAGAGACGTTGGTTCACCACCACGACGGCCCGTTTGGCGACTCGTCCGCTATCCCTACGTTCATCGTCTCGCAATTGGCAAGAAAGCACGTCACCGTCGTCCTCACCGGTGATGGAGGTGACGAGCTCTTCGCTGGCTACTCTCGACTCGCGGCGGCTGCGCTAACGGAGAGGATTCCACGACCCCTGAGACGCGGCGGGGACTGGCTTAGCAAGCTTCTGCCCGAGCCATCAAACTGGTCACATCCACTAAGGCGTTACAAGCGACTACTGGAGGCGGCTTCGCTTCCTCTCGACGAGAAGATCCAGGCCTGGTGCACTTTTTTTCCTAACGCGTCCGAGCGCTGGCTTCGCGATGGAAACGCCGCGACCGACGATGCTGTTCGGGGACACTTTCGTCGTTTTCTCGATGACGCGTCTTCGGCTACGCCGCTCGCTCAACTCCTTTATCTCAACTTCTGCACCTATCTGCCCGAAGACTTGCTGGTAAAGATGGACCGTTCCACGATGGCTCACGGACTAGAAGCGCGTTCGCCGTTCCTCGATACGGATCTAATCGAGTTCGCAGGAAGGTTGCCCGACCGCTTCAAACTGCGAAACTTTCGAACCAAACACATCTTGAGGCAAGCATTCAAGGATCTGATCCCTCCTGACGTTCTCACGCGACGAAAGATGGGATTCGGAGTGCCACTCGGTTCGTGGCTTCGTGGGCCAATGAGGCCTTTCGTAGAGGATCGGCTGGGACGTCCTGACGCTCGAATCTATGGTTTCCTTCAGGCCGCGCCCGTTCGAATGTCATTGAAACAGCATATGGATGGACACGCCGATCTAGGCCAGCAGCTCTTTTGCCTCTTGACTCTCGAAACATGGCTGCGAAGCCTTTGAGATCGACCATGAGGGTGCTCGCCATCGTTCCCAGCGAAAAGGACGTCAATCCTGGCCAGCGATACCGGATTGAGCAGTGGGAGCCTTTCCTGAAGGAGCATGGTGTGGAGCTTATATACGCACCGTTCAGCTCCCCAGCACTGAGCCGCGTCTTGTATCAGCCTCGGCATCATCTTCGCAAAGCCGCTCTCATGACAGCTGCCTTCCTGCGCCAGTCCCGTTCCATTCTGCGCTCGCGGCAATTCGACTTGGTCTATGTGTTCCGTGAAGCGTCCTTGTTTGGACCAGCTCTCATAGAGTCTCTCATCGCGTTGCAGGGCCCCCCGATAGTCTTCGATTTCGATGATGCAGTGTTCGTTCCGTACAAGAGTCCGTCCAACGGTTACTTGAGCTTTCTGAAGTTCTTCGGAAAGACGGCAAAGATCTGCAAAGTATCCCAGGCCGTCATGGTTGGTAACTCTTACCTCGCAGAATACGCGAGCCGGTATTCCGGTGAAGTTATGATCGTGCCAACCACCATCGACACAGATCTCTACCGCCCTGGGCTACGCCGCCTGCGAGGCGACTGCGTTCCCGTGCTCGGCTGGACGGGTAGTTACAGTACCCTTCAACATCTCCTGACGGCTGCGCCCATGTTGACCGAGTTAGCCGAGCGCCGTCGCTTCCGTTTGGTTGTCGTCGGGACCGAAGCACCGGAAATTCCTGGGGTCAATATCGAATTCCGTCAGTGGAAGTCGGCCACCGAAGTAGAAGATCTCGCTGACATCGACATCGGTATCATGCCACTTCCCGACGATCCGTGGTCCCGAGGGAAATGCGGTCTGAAAGCCCTCCAGTACATGGCGCTTGGTATACCGGCCGTGGTGTCTCCCGTTGGCGTCAACACCGAGATCGTGCGCGACGGGGTGAATGGTTTCGTGGCCGGGGGCAAAGAGGAATGGATCAATCGACTAGAGCGCTTGATTGGAAATCGTTCCCTTAGAACGCAGTTGGGTCGGGCTGCCAGGAAAACCGTAGAGCAACACTACTCCGCTCGCGTCATCGCACCTCGTGTCTTCAAAGTATTCCAGAAGGCCGCGTCAACCCGCTTTGTCCCACAAGTTGAAACGCAAGCGCTTTCGTAGAGGCTGGCTGCCTTTGGCGCTGGGACCTCTTGGGCTGATCCTGCTCTTACCCTTTGCCGAGCGACCCGCCGAGCTGCTGATCGTCCAAGACCCGCCGACACCGTCCGACGCCGCCATGGTGTTCGGCGGAGATCCAGGCTTCGAGCGCACAGAACACGCGGTGCGCCTATTCCAGAAGAAACTCGTGCGTCGAGTGATCTTCTGCGGCGGCCAGCCGGGCGGGGGCGATCACGCGACGAGCCTGATGGAGCATGCCATCGGAAAAGGACTGCCTTCCGATAGAGTATTGCTAGAAGATCAATCCACCAGCACTCGTGAATCCGTCGAGCTCGTGGCTTCTATTCTCCAGCGCCACGACATCCACTCGCTGACGCTCGTCACGTCTCCGTACCACCAGAGAAGAGCGTTCTTGGCGGCCCGAGAGTCGCTTGGTGACGACGTGACACTCATCAATAGCCCCGCTGACCCCAGCTTCTGGACGCCGGAAGGCTGGTGGCGGGATTTGTGGAGCGCAAAGGTCGTCCTCTCGGAGTACATCAAGCTCGCCTATTACTTCCTGCGCGGGTGGATTTGACGAGGAGTGGCATGAGCGTTGCTTAGGTGGATCGCATGCCCTCTTTGTCTTCGCTGGACTTGGAGACCGCTGTAGAGAAATCCTCCCAGCTGCAGTCCGCGAGTCGCAGGATTCGAGTTCTTCGGCTTTTCTCCCGGCTCAACATCGGGGGGCCGGCCATCCACGTCATTCTGACCACGGCGGGACTCGATCCAAAACGGTATGACTCCCTTCTCGTCGTGGGACGGGAAGGCGATCGGGAAGGGAACTTCCTGAACCTTGCCGAAGCCAAGGGGATCCCCTTGCGAATCATTCCCACCTTCGGTCGCCGGATCGATCCGCTCCGGGATCTCATCACGCTGGTGAGTCTCTTTCGGCTCATGCGGCGGGAGCGGCCGGACATCGTCCATACGCACACGGCGAAGGCCGGTGCCTTGGGGCGAGTCGCGGCGCGGCTCGCCGGTGTTCCCGTTGTCGTGCACACGTTTCACGGCTCGGTGTTCGACGGATACTTCGGTCCCTCGGTGGCGAGGTTTTTCCAGTGGATCGAGAGGATACTCGCGCTCGGTACCGACACGATCGTGGCGGTGAGCGAGCGGGTTGCCGCGGATCTGGCGGAGAGAAAGATTGCCCCGCGAAAAAAGATCGAGGTCGTTCCTCTCGGCCTGGAGCTCGGCCGATTCCAGGACGTGCAGCAGCGTCGCGGCGAGCTGCGCCGGGAGCTCGGAGTCCCCCCTCGGGCACCGCTGGTGGGAAGTGTGGGCCGACTGGTTGCCATCAAAGATCTAGGCACACTCTTGAGATCCATGGTTCAGCTCTCTGCGACGCAGCCCGATTCCATCTTGCTGGTGGTAGGGGACGGTCCCGATCGGCCGGCCCTGGAGATGGAGGCCGAGCGGCTCGGATTGGGCTCGCGAGCTCGCTTCCTCGGCTTTCGCGACGATCTCGAGCGTATCTACGCCGATCTCGACGTGGCCGTGAACTGCTCCCTCAACGAGGGAACGCCGGTGGCCCTCATTGAAGCCATGGCGTCGGGGGTGCCGGTGCTGGCGACCGCGGTTGGAGGTACTCCCGATCTTCTGGAGGAAGGGCGGCTCGGACGGCTCGTGCCGCCAGGGGATCCAAACGCGCTGGCTTGCGCTCTTGCCGAGAGCCTCTCCGGTGGCGACGACTCCGCCGAAAAGGCGGCGCTGGCCCGGCGTAGCGTCCTTCAGCGCTTCAGCCTGGACCGACTTCTCGGTGATTTGGACCGGCTTTATCTCCGGCTCCTGAAGTCCAAGGAAGCCGTCCGCCTCCGTGGGCTCCACGAGCCCGCTTCCGGCTCTTTCTAGACTCTCTCTCTGGCATTCAAGTCGCTCTTTTCCAGCCAGTTATAGGCATGGAACGGATCCTGCAAACTCCCCCTCGGGTCGCAATATCTTCGAGGGGTGGGAGGCTCTAGCGGACTCCTTCCCCGGGACAACTCAGTCTAAGTACACAAACAAGAACGGCTTAGAGATGGAAACCCAACCGGCATATCGAGTCGCGCGCCTGCCAGGCCTCTTCGAGGTGTGGGAGCCACCGAAAGTGTGGGGTAACTCCTGCGCGGCGAGCCTGCGAAAAGGGCGCGCGAGAAGACTCGGGCCTGTATCGATCATCCGGGTAACCGTCCTTCATCGAATCGCAATGAAGCCGTATCAACAACTTAGCGCTTCACAGTCACTGAGGGCTGGCTCGCATTGATCGTAACTGGCGGATTTCTCGGGATCCCAATTTCCGGAAGGGATAGTGCCGGCCGCTGTAGGGAGTTTCCTACTGGGAGTAGGAGATTTCCCTGGCCAGAAGATGGGGCTCGTTAATGTCGATTTATCTGATGGCCGCCGTGGTACCGCTGGGGATGAGCCTGCTTCTGACCCCAAGGGTCCGCTCTTTCTCAACGCGGCATCAACTGCTCGATTGGCCGAGCGGGCGAAAAGCCCACGATGC
>Ga0326597_10003792_pt1 | contig 21556 bp, 19 predicted proteins | sample RVTome_12_FD_203789 | JGI IMG/M metagenome (GOLD analysis project Ga0326597, IMG submission 203789) | Soil microbial communities from uranium-contaminated site in the Upper Colorado River Basin, Wyoming, United States - RVT100D185 | ecosystem: Environmental > Terrestrial > Soil > Contaminated >...
CAAGGCGCGAATCTGGGCCGGGATATTTATGTTCAGCTTGGCCCTCAAATAGGAGGCTCGGAATTGGGCGCTCTTTTTCAGTTTAGAGATCGTATCTGATCTTTCGTTCATGAAGCCTCTCTTCGCTTAAAGCCTTGGCCCTTTTGTATGCCGTCTCCAGGGCATCTGCGGGCGTATATACTTGGCCCTTGTGGTAACACCCAATTAGTAAAATCGCTTGCTTTCGGATGGAGCCGCACTTGCAAAGAACGCGATACTGGCGACCATCTGCGGAAAATCCCAACTCCCAAATTTTCTCTTCTTTCAGCTTTCCTCTCATGTATCGCCGGAATCCGATCCAATTGCTTGGATTCTCGGTCTTGTGGTTGCCTTTCAGCAGGCCATCAAAATGCAACTTCCCATCGTCTGACAACTCCTGATACCAATCCTCAATGGGATTGGTCCCGTTTGGATATCCAAAGTCGAAAAAACTCCAAACACCAGACAAAGGGAATTCTATCACATTTTTATGATACGGCAACTTTTTTCTCTTTGCATTCCAATTATCACTATTACATGATATCACCTATTATGCTAACCTATATGCAAAACAATTAGTTGCAGTACATTTTCCACATTCCCCAGTCAGCGTCCCTTGAAGCGCGGCGGCCGTTTTTCGAGGAATGCTTCCGTGCCTTCCCGCATGTCCTCGGTGGCAAAGACCATCCCGAACAGGGAGCTTTCGAGGTAGAGCGCCTGATCGAGCGGCTGCTCGGCGCCTTGGTGGACGGCTTCGAGAGAATAGCGGATCGCGAGCGGCGCATTGGCGAGAATTTTTTTCGCCAAAGTCCGGGCCGCGGGCAGCAGCTCTTCGGGCGCGACCACCTGGTTGACCAACCCGCAGCGCAGGGCGTCTTCGGTGGAGAGCGGGTCTCCGCTCAGAATCATTTCGAGCGCCATGCCCTTGCCGATCAGGCGCGACAGGCGCTGCGAGCCGCCGTAGCCGGGGATGATGCCGATTTTCACTTCCGGCTGGCCGATCCGCGCGTTGCGGCTGGCGATGCGCATCGAGCAGGCGATTGCCAGCTCGCACCCTCCGCCCAGCGCGTAGCCGTTGATCGCAGCGATCGAGGGCTTGCCCATGCGCTCGATGCGCGCAAAAACGGCCTGACCGCGCAGCGCGCACTCCTGGGCCTGCTGCGGAGAATACCGGGCCAGCTCGGTGATGTCGGCCCCGGCGACGAAGGCCTTCTCCCCGGCCCCGGTGAAGATCACGGCCCCGACCTCGGAATCCTGCTCCAGGCCGCGGACGCACTCGCCCAACTCTTCCATCGTCTTCGCATTCAGGGCGTTGAGCACCTTCGGGCGGTTGAACGTGACGGTGGCGATGCGGTCGCTGTGGTCGAGCAGTAAATTTTCGAAGGTCGAAAGCATCGTCCTACCATGCAAAGCAAGAGCGAAAAGCAGGTCCTTCGTCGCTGCGCTCCTCAGGATGACCGCGAATCGTCGTCGAACTCCAAGAAAAAGCCCACGGCACAACAAGCGTGCCGCGGCTACCTAGAACATAGCGAACAGAGTTGCACCCATACACTACAACCGCTCGAACTGATCCAGCGGTTTCGGCGCCTGCGGATCGGAGTAATCATAAAACCCTTTGCCGGATTTGCGGCCCAGCCGCCCGGCGATGACGAGCCGCTTGAGCAATCCGGGCGGCGCGAAGCGCGGCTCCCGAAACTCCTCGTACAGAATATTGGCGATGGAATACATCGTATCCAGTCCGATGTAATCCATCAGCACGAACGGTCCCATCGGATGGTTGCAGCCGAGCTTCATGGCGCGGTCGATGTCGGTGATCGTGCCGACGCCTTCTTCGAGCGCCCGAACCGCGTCGGTGAGGTACGGGACGAGGAGGCGGTTCACGATGAAGCCGGGGCGGTCGGTGGTGTGCACGGCGGTCTTGCCGAGTTTTCGCGTGAACGCGACGGCAGATTCGTAGACATCCGAGTCGGTGGCCAGCGTTTTCACGAGCTCGACGAGCGTCATGACCGGGACGGGGTTGAAGAAGTGCATCCCCAGGAAGCGCTCCGGGCGGCTGGTGGCCATCATCATCCGGGTGATCGAGACCGAAGAGGTGTTGCTGGCGCGAATCGCGTCCGGACGCAGCAGGGGGTCAAGCGTGCCCCAGAACCTGCACTTTTCTTCCGCGTCTTCCGTGATGGCCTCGATGACGAGGTCGCACTGCGCCAACTGCGAAAGCTCGGTCCCGGCCCGCAGGCGCTTACCGAGGGCGGCGCGCTCGCCGGCGGAGAGCGCCCCTTTCTCGACGAGCCGTTCCAGGCGCTTCGAGATATTCGCCATGCCGCGGTCCGCGAGCTCGCGGCTCGCTTCCACCACGGTGGTCGAGAAGCCCGCCGCGGCGCTGACCTGAGCGATGCCCGATCCCATCAGGCCGCAGCCCACCACTCCCACTTCGCGAATCTCCATTCCCGTTTCCCCGCTCCTGATTCGTTTTCCGGCGCCGGCTAGGTCCGCAGGGCCACGGGCCCGAGCAGCCGGGTGGAATTGTCCCCGGTCTGCAAGGCGGTCTCCGCGGCGTTGTCGAGGCGGTTGATCAATTCCGTCACCACGTCGGCATTCTCCATTCCCTTTTCCTGGAGGGCTTCTCCGACGATGCCCGCCATGCGGGGCGGAGCTGCCAAACCCCCGGTCCCGGGAATCATCACGAGCCTTCGCAGCTTCTCGACCACCGACACAGCCTCCTTGCCGGACGTGCCGGGAAGGATCAGCGCCAGCGCCCGCGCTCCGTAGCGGATGGCCATGTCGTTTGCCCGCAGATGCGAGACAAAGGTGCTCGAGCAGCTCTGGACGAATTCCTCCATGGGCGGCGACGGCTTGGCGGCGCCTGCCTGCTCCGCATGGGAAAACTGGACCACAACGCCGGTCAGGGGTTTCTGCTGCGACTGCATCCGCTCGGCTTCCGAGAGCAGGCAGGGAATGTAGGAATCGCGGTGCAGCAGGCCGGAGCTCTCATCCGTGACCGACAGGGTTCTCATGAGGTTGCGCAGCCGCACGTTCGTCACGGAGAGCACCACCTGTTCGGCGAGCGCCTCGATCCCCGACATTTCGTTGAGCTTCCAGGAGCGCGGGCTGCCGCACTGCTCGAGCACCAGCAGCCCCATGGGCTGCCCTTCCTCCCGCAGCAGAATCGCGGCCAGCGATTCGACCTGCAGGGTCCTCAGGTAGCCTTGCAAGGCCGAGAGCGACGCCACGGCGGCTACGTTTTCGGCGACCAGCGATGATCCCTGCTGAATCACGATTTGCTGCAAACTCATCAGCAGCTTTCCGATGAGGATCGGATCGGAGGGCGGCACGCCCGGGGAGATATACTCGAGCGCCATGCTCGGCGGACGGCTGGGCGCGAGCAAACCCATCATGCAGCGGCTCACCTGCCAGTGCTTCCCGATGTCGTTGACCGCGGTCGAGAGCACGCCCTTCACGGTTCCCTGCCGCGCCAGGTTGCGGCTGACCTCCGTCACCCTGCTGACATAGCTCCGAGCGTCCACCGGCTCGGGAGCAGAACCGGCGGGGGCGGCCGGCTCGGCCAGCGCAGGCTCATAAGGCGGCTTGTAGTTCGCTCTCTCAAACAGGATCCGAACGTCCTCGTTGCGCTCGTCTTCATGGGGATAAAGCTTGGCAATGCGCTCCAGGCGCTCTCGGGCTTTGTCCGCCAGGTTATATTGGAGGAAAATTTCCGCCTGCAGGATCAAATCGCGGAGCCCTGTGCCGCCCTCGTCTCCTTTGCCCGACGTTTGCGCGCCGGACTCCCCCGCGCTGTCCTCCTTGGGAGCGGCGGACGCCTCGTTCCCCGGCGCGGGAGCCAGCCCCATCCGGCCCGCCAGGTCCCGCCATTGCGCCGGATCCAGCTTGCCCTTCAGCTCTTCGAGCTTGGCGGAGCACTCCGGAGCGTAGATGTTGATGGCGATCAGCTGTTCCAGAACCCCCCCCGCTTTCGGGAAGTCTTCCGCGATCATGTGAATGTCATAGAGCTTGTTCAGCGTCCGCGTCAACGCGGTATCCTGATGCAGCCGGTCGAGCAGGTGCGCCACGTACTCGAGAACCTGAACATGCGACTGGTCGAACTTGCTGAGATGCTCCGCAAACCGGGACAGCGCTTCTTCTTTCCGGCTGATCGTGAGCTGCTGCTCGATTCCCTTCAAAGTCCGCATGCCCTGCGGCAGGCTCCCGCGGTTGATGTATTCCATGCCCACGGTGATCAGCGGCTCCATGGCCGTCAGGCTGTTCTCCAGGAGCTTCTGGAATGACGATTCCGCCTTTTCCAGTTGCTGTTCGGAGAGGTAGGCGTCGCCGAGCAGTAGCAGGACTTCCGGGTCCGCAGCCGGTCCGGCGCCGTCCGCGAGCACGGCAATCACGCGTGTCGAGCGGCCGGCTTTGCCGCAGGCGCGGGCCAGGTCCATGCCCACCGCCTCCGGCCCCCCCGGCAGCCGGTAGGCTTCCTCCAACGCCTCGACGGCTTCCGGATACCTCCCCTCGTCCATGCGCAGCAATCCCACCCGGTGATAGGCCGTCGCTGCCAGGTCCTTCTTCCCCAGCTTTAGCGCGGTGGCGGCCATCCTGGCCTGAATCTCGACCGAAGACGGCTCCAGGCTCGCCAGTCCGGTCAGGCATTGGAGGGCCATGCTGGGGTCTTCCCCCACTACGGCATCGAGGGCCAGGCGGTAGTGCTGCACGGCTTCTTTCGGGCTCGATTTTTCGAGAAGCTGGGCCAGGCGGATCATCCGGATCGGTTCCACCGGGCCGAAGCGCTGGACCCGCCGGAAGAAATCCGTCGCGCTGCGCAGATCATTGTTTTCCGCGAACTTGTCGAACAGGTAGGCGTAGCACTTGCGGGCCTCTTCCACCCGGTTCAAGCGGAGGTAGAGATCGGCCACCGTCTGGACGAGCGCGTCGTTGGTCGGCTCTTCCTTCCAGGCGCGGAGATACTCCTCGAGCGCCGCGTCCAGCTTGTTTTTCGTGAGAAGCTTCTCCGCCTTCTCGATATGTTTGTTGACTCCGCTCATAGAAAAACAGCGACTCCACGGCCCTGGCTGAGAAGCGAATTATAGCCCGAAACGACAGAAATATGTCGCCTCGTAAGCCCCGCAGCCCAAATTCGAATCGGCAAAACCGCATTCCCTTCCACGGCCGTCTTGACCCCGCGCCGCCAAGGTGCTAGCGTTTCCCGGAATGAGCAAGCAACTTCACATCTTCCCTGATTTGCAGGCCGCCTTGCCCGAGGCGCAGGATCCCCCCGAGCAGAGGCCGCGGGGCGTTTATCCGTTCCAGAAAATCGAGGAGTTCATTGCCTCCGGCTGGATTCGCGCCAGCTTGCCGTTCGAGGACGTGCAGATTCAGCCTGCCAGCCTGGACCTGCGGCTCGGGCCCGTGGCCTATCACGTCCGCGCCAGCTTCCTGCCCAGGGAATCCACGGTGGAAGCCAAGGTCCGTGACTTGGGAATGGCTGAGATCGATCTTCGCAACGGAGCCGTGCTGGCCAGGGGATCGGTGTACGTCATCCCTCTGATGGAGGAGTGGTGGGTTCTGCCCGACGATATTTCCGGCAAAGCCAATCCCAAGAGCACCACGGGCCGCCTCGATATTTTCACGCGCCTCATCACCGATTACGGCACCGAGTTCGAGCGTGTCCCTCCCGGCTATCGGGGCCAAAAACTCTATGCCGAAGTCGTTCCCCGCACGTTTACCGTCTCCGTCCGGGAAGGAATGCGTCTCAACCAGTTGCGCTTTGTCAAAGGCTCCCCTCCCGCGCTCCGGAAAAGCACCAGCGAGCTGGGCGACGTGCATGAGGCCGAGCCGCTTGCCTATGCGCCCGATGACAGTCCCGCGGAATCCCCCGAAGAAATCTCGATTGATCTGGCGGGAAGCTCCGGGTCTTCCGTCGTAGGGTACAAGGCAAAGCGCAATGCTCCTCTGATCGACCTCGCCAAAGTCAACTTCTATGACCCGGACGAGTTCTGGGAGCCGATTCCCCCGTGCAAGCGCATCATCCTCGACCCCGACGACTTCTACATTCTGGTTTCCAAGGAAAAGGTGAGCGTCCCGCCCAGGTACGCCGCCGAAATGGTGGCCTACGACCCCTCGGTCGGCGAGATTCGGATTCACTACGCGGGCTTCTTCGACCCGGGCTTCGGCTACGGGCTCGGCCCAGTCAAAGGGACGCACGCGGTCCTCGAAGTCCGCTCCCACGAGGTCCCCTTCGTCATGGAGGACCGCCAGCTTGTGGGGCGGCTGGTCTATGAGCGTCTGACCGAGGCGCCCCGGAAAATCTACGGCTCCGGAATCGGCTCGTCCTATCAGTCCCAGGGCCTTTCGCTCAGCAAGCAGTTCCGCCGGAAGTAGCCACGGCACGGGTTTTCGTGCCGTGAGTTCGTTCCGTATCAGAGCCGCGACCGTGAGGGAGCGGGGGTTCTCGCCCTCAACTTTCAGGCAAAACCAAACCCCCGGTCGCTGACGCTTGCGGCTCTGAGTTCATCACGTCTTTTGCCGGTCCAGCGCTAACACCCCTGCTGCCGCATAGTTAGCGGGGGATACCTCGATGAAAGAGACCGTCACGGCCTCGCGCTTGGTGCCGATTTCCTCCACCACCACCTGCGTCACCCGCTCCGCGACCTTCCGCTTTTGCTCCGGAGTGCGCCCTTCGAGCATCGTAATCTGGATATGGGGCATACCCGTACCTCCTGTTAAGAACTTGCCACTATACCACACAGCCGCCGGCAGCCTCCGTTCAACCGGCTTTGGCGACCGTTCAGCTATCTGAACGATAAAAAATATTTCTGAAAAAAACCTTTGACATTGTCCATTGCCTGTGGGAACATCTAATCAAGCTGATACTAACTTGTTGGGCTTCGGTTCGGCAAGAAGTGTTGGCAAACCACACACACTGACTAGACTTGACCAAAAGCCATCCGCCCCGGATGGCGCGTCCATTGAGCCGGGAACTCTAACCTGACCCACCCAACTTCGGTTAGAGCCTCCCGGCTCGATTTACGTTTGGCTTCCGGTTTACGTTACTGAGGATTCTACAAACAATGGAAGAAATGGAAAAAGTGGAAGAAAAGCCCGTCCGGATTCTGGCGGCCGTCAATGACCTGTTCTTCGTTGGTAAGATCACGGCGGCGGCGAAGCGCGTGGGAGTGCCGGTCGAGTTCATCCGCAGCGAGCAGGACTTGCTCCAGAAGACGGAGTCTTTGACCGAATCCTCATCCGAATCTTTGCCCGCGATGCTGCTGCTTGATTTGAACGACGCCCGGTTCGACCCCGTTGCCCTGGTCTCCCGGCTCAAGGCCGACCCGCTGCGCAAGGACGTCCGCGTCATCGGTTTCCTGTCGCACGTGCAGACGGACCTGATCCGGGCCGCCGATCAAGCCGGCTGCGACCTGGTCCTGCCCCGCTCGGTTTTTTCCCAGCAGCTTGATGACTTGCTGCGGCAGCGGTCGTGCCACCTGTAAACGGTGTCATCCCGGATCTGCTTTTCGTTTTTCAATCTGTGTAATCTGCGAAATCTGCGGATTCAGGACTTTGCTTTTGCCCCCGCAATCGCCTCGACCAGCGCCGGAACCGTGTGCTCGCGCGCCTCGATATCTACCGTGAGCCCGGCGTCGCGGGCGGTGCGGCTGGTGATGGGCCCGATTGAGGCGATGCGCACGCCCTCCAGATATTCCGCCCGCTTCTCGGCCCCGATCATCCGCAGCAGATTCGTGACGGTGGACGAGCTGGTAAACGCGATCAGCGTGGGCCGGTGGCGCGAGAAGATCGATTCGATCCGCACGGGGGTGGCGGCGGGCAGAACCGTGCGGTAGGCTTCCACTACGTCCACGTGCGCGCCGCGCTTGCGCAGCTCTTCGGGGAGCACGTCGCGCGCCACTTTCGCGCGGGGGATGAGGAAGCGCTTTCCCTCGACCGGCTCATTCGCTAGCGCCGCGAGCACTCCTTCGGCGACATAGGATTCGGGAACGACATCCACCGTTAAGAGACGCTTGTGCAGCTCGCCGGCCGTTGCGGGGCCGATGGCGCAAAGTCTTTTCCCCGCGAGAGTGCGAATATCCGTTCCGGATTGTGAGAGGCGCTCCATGAACTTGCGGACGCCGTTTGCGCTGGTGAAAATCAGCCAGTCATAACTCGCCAGGTCGTGAATCGCGCGGTCAAGCGGCGCGCGGTCTTTGGGATCGGGCGGCTCCTCAATCGCAATCACCGGCAGCTCGATGGTTTCCGCCCCGAGCGACCGCAGCGGATCGGCGAGTTGCGCTGCCTGCTCGCGGGCGCGGGTAATCAGGATGCGCTCGCCAAACAGAGGCAGGTGTTCGAACCATTGCAGCTTCTCGCGCAGCGTAACCACGTCGCCCACCACCGTCAGCGCGGGCGGCTTGATGCCGGCTGCCTGCGCCCGCTCGACAATCGTTGCGAGCGTTCCGGTGACGACCTGCTGCTCGCCGCGCGTCCCCCAGCGGATGGTGGCGACGGGCGTCGAAGGCGGCCGCCCGGCTTCGATCAGCTTTCGGGAAATCTGCGGCAGCGTCGAGACGCTCATGAAGAAGACGAGTGTCGACGCGCCGTGCGCGATTCTTCCCCAGTCGAGATTCGAGCCGCCTTCTTTTTCCGGGTCTTCGTGCCCCGTGACGAACAGAACCGTCGAGGAAAGCTCCCGGTGGGTCAGCGGAATCCCGGCATACGCAGGGACGGCGTAGCCCGCGCTCACGCCGGGCACGATCTCGAAGGGAACGCCGGAGGCCGCGACATGGACGGCCTCCTCGCCGCCCCGGCCGAAGACAAACGGGTCGCCGCCCTTCAGCCGGCAGACCGTCTTGCCCTCGCGGGCGCGCGCGACGAGCAATTGATTGATCTCGTCCTGCGACATCCGCTCCGCGGCGAAGCGGCCCACGTAGACGATCTCCGCCCCCGCCTTCGCTTCGAGCAGCAGCTCCGGGTTCGCCAGGTAGTCATAGACCACCACGTCAGCGGATCTCAGAATCCGTTTCCCCTTGACGGTCAGCAAGCCCGGATCGCCCGGCCCCGCGCCGACCAGATAGACCTTGCCGGGCGTAGTGTTGGAAGATCGCGTCACGCCACAATCGTACATCAGTCCGAGCCGCGACCGTAAGGGAGCGGGGGTGAGTGCCCCTGCGAGTCAGAACTCTCTTGTGCAGGCACGCGCTAAGAACGGCCAGCCCCCGGCCGCTCACGCTCCCGGCTCTGATTACAGCCCCATTTGCCGCAACAGGTCCTGGAAGCGCGGGTCGGAGCGGGAGGCTGCCTCGCTTGCCTGCTAGGCTCCGATCACGACAACATCAAAACCACCCCCCGGCCGCTCACGCTCCCGGCTCTGATCACTACTCCACGCGCACGAACTTGACCATGGCGCCGTTCGACTTCTGGGTCAGCGTCAGCGTGTCGCCGCTGACCGAGAATTCGTACTCCGTCTTGCGGCCGGGGGCCATGGCGAAGCCGCTCTTGGCGACCTGCGGCATGGTCGTCAGCGTATTGCCGCTGATCATGTACGCGCCGGTGTTCATGTAAACCGTATTGAAGGCCTGGACTTTCTGGGCGTCGGTGGCCACGTCATTGTTCGGGTAGTCCGGGAGCGGCTCGGTGCCGTTGAGCCGGATGGCGCTGTAGTGCTTGTTGGTGAACACATACAGGCCGGCTTGCGGATTCGTGAGCGCCGGCTCGTTCGGGTTGACGATTGCCGTTACCTTCCAGGCGCCCATGACCGGGCTATGCTGGGCGTAGCCGGGCGTCGGGGCCAAAGCGGCCAGCGAGAAAACAAATACAGCAAGCAACGTAATTTCCATCAGTTTGTTCATCTGTTTGCGCACGGAAGTCTCCTCTCAGAAATCAGTGGATCGTGGTTAGTGAATAGTGGATAGTGGTCTTCCTGTGGAACAGCGAATCACGATCCACTCACAACTGCTTTCAATACATTTGGATCTTCACCATTTTCGAAGGCGGACGGTAGGCGGGAATCCAAACCGTCGGCCGCTCGGCCGTCCTGTCCACGGTCATGTCCCGCACTTCGTACGGCAACGGCATGTAGTACTCATTCATCTTCTCCGTCTTCATATCGAAGCGGTAGATGCGGCTGCTATTGAAGTCCGAAGTCCATACGAACTGGTTTCGCTCGTCCACGGCCGCCGAATACGGGGCCGGGAACGGCGGGCCGAAAGGCTTCGAGTCCGGCACGATGTCATACTCCTTGACCTCGCCCGTGTTGGCGTCGAACATGCCGAGGAGGCCGGCCCAGTAAAGCCCAACCCACTGCCGGTCCTTCGAGTCCATGTCGCCGCGCCGCGGGCCGGAGTACGGCGTCGGCGTGGGATAGTCTTTGAACATTTCGGTCTTGGGATCAAACAGCCGGAACTTCGCCTCGTCCCAGACGTTGATGATCGAGCGGCCCTTGGAATCGACCTCGTGGTCGTAGATGCCGTCGACGGCAGGCAGCTTGTACTCCTCGATGTCGCCGGTTCTTGTGTCCAGGCGGTAGAGCTCGCCCTCGTCCCTGACGCTCCAGACTCCGTCTTCAGGGTCCACCCCGAACATGCCTCCGCCGGAGGGCCAGGAGGTGAACTGCTCGGTCTTGGGATCAAAGCGCAGCGTCGCCCCGCCCATCCCGAACAACACCCGGTGCTCGGAATCCCACGCGATGTCGTGCGTGCCGCCCTCCCCCATGCCGCCCCCGCCTTCGCCCGCCGCGCGCTTCGGCATCGCAAAGCGATACTCGTTGACCTCGCCGGTCTTCTTGTTCAGCCTGCCGAAGTACGGAGAGTAGTGATCGGTGTAGTAGGCGTAATCTTCGTCCATGATGATGTCGTGCGGCCAGACGTATTTCAGGTCGCGGCGAATCGTATAGATATCGTGCTCGCCGCCGCGCGGGATGTCGTACTCGGTGACGACGATGCGCGTCGAAGCATCGCCGGCCGGCCGCGGACGCATCCGGAAGGGAATCTGGTCGGAAGAGCCGGGCCCGCGAATCTCCGTCAGGTAGTCAACCAGCGGCTCGATGTACTTCCTCTGGCCGAACGCCTTGGTGCCGGGCTTTTCCATGGTGGCGCGCCGCCCCGCCATGCGGAGAACCGTCGTGCGCCACTCTTCCCTTGTCTTGGCGCTCTGGAGCGCCCATTGCAGCGAGTGGCAGTTGTCGCACTGAATGAACAGATGCTTCTGCTCGTCGGTGCCGGGCAGGGCCGCCACGATCTCCGACGCCGAAGCGTCTTCCAGGCGCGGCTGCCGCGGCTCGAGCGTCAGGTCGACCCGCGTTGTCTTTCCGGCGCCCAGCATGACGCCGCCCCGCGCGAGCGGCTCATAGTCCGGAAGCTGGATCGCCACGGTGTACGCGCCCGGCGCAACGTCCGACCAAGAGGGGAACGCGTACTCGCCCCGGCTGTTGGTGTAGACGCTCACGGTCATATTGCTGTTGGCGCGCTGCGCGCGCACCGGGACCCAGGCCACGGCCGTCCCGCTGGTGGACACCACCTTGCCTTCAAGCAGTGACGTGCTCTGGGCATGCGTTTGTGTGGCCCCGAAATAGGAATAGCCGGCCGCCAGAATGACCGCCGCGAGCGCAACCATACGGCCCGCCGCCGCCGCCCATCCGAGACGCCCGAGACGCCGTCCTGCTGATTTTGATTCGCTCATGTTCTTCTCCTGACATTTTCCAGTTTGCTATCCGCCGCGATACTTTCCGCCTAGAAATTAGAACTGCAACACGCTCAATTGTATAGAGATTCTATGCTTAGCAGGACGGGAGGGTCAAGCGCAATCGGGGCAGTCAGAGCCGCGACCGCGAGGGAGCGGGGGGTTTGCTGTGAATCGTACCCTCCTCGCGCCCCGTCGTCATTTCGGAAGCGTTCCCGAGTACCCGAAAATCCGCTGCAGCCACCGCACCAGCGTCTTGCTCGCCTTCTCGCGCCAATAGAGGTCGGCGGCATGCCGCGCGGCGAGCGCGAACGTGGGATACGGGTGGATGGTCGAAGAAAGCTTCGCGAGCGGGATGCCGTGCTGCATCGCGAGCGTGTATTCGAGGATCATCTCCCCGGCCCGCGCGCTTGCGATGTGCGCCCCGAGGACTCGTCCCTTCGGTGTTGCGATGACTTTGACGAGGCCTTGCGTCTCGCCGTCGGTCAGCGCGCGGTCCTCGTGGTCGAGCGTGATGCGATGGACTTTGATATTGCCATGCCGCCGCCGCGCTTCCTCTTCCGTCAGGCCGACGCGGGCGGCCTCGGGCTCGGTGAAGGTCACCCACGGCACGGCGCGGGTGTCGAGCTTCAGCGGCACGTGCAGAATGGCGTTCGTGACGGCGATCTTGGCCTCGTACTCGGCCGTGTGGGTGAACAGGAACCGCCCGGCCACGTCGCCGCAGGCGTAGATGTGGCTCGCGGTGGTCCGGCAGCGGGGGTTGGTGCGAATGCCTTGTGGCTCTACCGCTACGCCCGCCTTTTCGAGATCGAGGCTTTCGACGTTCGGGCGGCGGCCCACAGCGACGAGCAAGGCGTCACCGCCGATCGTTTCTTTTTTTCCGCCGTGCTCAAAATCAATCTGATGCTCTATGATCCGCTCCGTCTTGCCGGATTCCGATTCCTCGACCGTTTCGCTCCGGACCGTGTCGGAAAGAATTTTGGCATTCACACAAACGCGAATCCCTTCCTGCTCGAATACGGAAGTAACGAGCGCGGAGACGTCGGGGTCCTCGCGCGGCAGGATGCGCGGCGCCATGTCGAGCAGCGTGACCTGGCTGCCGAGGCGATGGAACGCCTGCGCCATCTCGACGCCGATGGGACCGGCTCCCAGGACGATCAGGTGCTCGGGACGCTCGCGCAACTCGAAGATATCTTCGTTGGTGAGGTAGCCGGTCAAGCCTTCGATGGGCGGCACGGCGGGCCGCGAGCCGGTGGCGATGACGAACTTCCGGCTGGCGAGCGTCTCCCCGTTCAGCGTGATTTCGCGCGGGGAAAGGAAGCGCGCCTCGCCGAAGCGGACTTCGACGCCGCGGCTGGCGAGATGCTCGGGGCTGTCATGCGGCTCAATCGTGCGGATCACGCCCGCCACGCGCTCCATCACGCGCGCGAAATCCACGTCCACGGCCGGGACGTTCAGCCCGAATTCGGAGGCGCGATGGACCAGCGCCGCCACGTTGGCGGAGCGGATCAGCGCTTTGCTCGGAACGCAGCCGGTGTTCAGGCAGTCGCCGCCCAGCTTGTGCCGCTCGACCAGCAGCGTCCGCGCGCCCAGGCCCGCCGACATCACAGCCGCGGTCAGGCCCGCCGACCCGCCGCCGAGCACGATGAGATCATAAGTGGATGGCATGATCAGAGTGAATAGTGATTGGTGAGTAGTGAGTGGGAAACTTTTCTTCTTGACCACTCACCATTCGCCATTCACCACTCACTTCTTTCCTGTCAGCGTTAACGATTCCGTTCCCGGGCGGAAGCTGTCGATCGAGAATGGCAGCACGAAGGGCCGGTTGATGGCGGCGCTCGGGAAGCGCGGCCGGAGGTACTGCTCGATCATGTAATCGACCACCATCTGGGGCAGCTCCACGCCGTCGAGCAGCACGCGCTCGAGCTGGAATTGCCCCGTCCCGTTCATCCCTGAGGTGGACCCTTCCACGCCGACGGTATGCACGCCGCGCAGCAGAAAATCGGCGACGGGATGGAACGGCACGCGCAGCCCTTCCTTCAGCTTGTCAAAGTCCATCACGGACGAGCCGGTAATGCGCCCCGGCGTGAACTGCAGCGCGATGTCCGAGACACCCGGAGGGATGGCGCCGGCAAGGTCGTACGCCAGGTAGGAATTGGCTTCGTGCTCGGAAATCCGGACCGCCCCGAACGAGCCGCCGGTTTCGTGTGCCTCTCGAATCTGCTCGAACTTCCGGGCCGCGGATTCCGCGGCTTCCGGGGTGACGGCTTCGGCTGGGGCCGCTGCCGCCCAGGCCGCGCCAAAAAAGAAGCCGAGCGCCAGCACAATAACAATGGCGAGGAGTGGAGCCGCACAACGGGGGAACCATAGTCCTTGCATTGTCCGTTTCATAAAACCCCTCCGCTTCGGCTTCTTCGGCACAAAAGTTCTGCCGGTAGTTAGATCATCGCGAGGCCCCGGGGGGTTGTCCGCTTGCTGATCCCTCGACTCTGCTCCCCTCGTCCAAGCTCGGGACATGCGGGACAGGCGCACGCGGCTCTGGGGTTGTCCGCTTGCTTACGCGCGCGGCTCTGATTACTGCACCAGGCGGAACAGCCGGCTCCAACGGGTCTTCTTGGGGAACTCGAAGAAAATCTCGAAGAGCCGCGTGGCGTAGTCGGCGACGCCGGTGCGGCGGTACTCTTCGCTCGACGTTTCAAATGACCAATAGATCACCAGCGGATTCCCCACAATGTTCTCGCGCGGCACCAGGCCCCAGTAGCGGCTGTCCGAGCTGAAGTCCCGGTTGTCGCCCATGACGAAATAGCGCCCCGCGGGGACGACCAGCTCGTCGCCTTCCATCACGCTCGGCAGCTCGTCGGCCCATTCCGGAAAGGCTGTCGGAGACGGGATGGATGGAAATACGTCGCGATAATCCCCGGAGCGCAGGCTCTTGTGGACCACGTACGGCTCGTTGAGCGCGGCTCCGTTCCGGTAGAGCGTCTTGTCGTCCAGGCGGATGTGGTCGCCCGGGATTCCGATCACCCGCTTGACGAAGTACGTTCCCGGATCGAGCGGATACCGGAAGACGATGATGTGGTCGTGCCCGACCTCGGTGTAGGGCAGCAGCGCAGCCAGGAAGCCCGGCGCATAGCTCACCTTGTCCACCATCAGGTGGTCGCCGATCAGCAGCGTGTCCTCCATCGAGCTGGACGGTATCTTGAAGGCCTGGATCAGGAACGTCGTCCCGAACAGAGCGAGGATCACCGTTACGACGAGCGACTCCAGATACTCGCGCGCGGTCGACTTCTGAGCGGGCGCCTCGGCTTCGGGCTTGTGGGCCGCCGGGGTCTCGGGGTTAGCTTGTCTTGCGATCTGCGTGGCCAATCGGTATCTCCCTCAATCTTGCCAATGCGAGCTGGGCCGCCGCCTGCTGGGCTGCCTTCTTGCTGTCCCCGTCCGCCTGGGCCAGCTCTTCGCCCCGCAGGCGAATCTGGACCGTAAATATCTTATGATGCTCCGGACCGCGCTCGCGCACAACAATATATCGCGGGGGCGGGTCGCGGCGGCCCTGCAGGAATTCCTGCAACTCGGACTTGTAGTCCACCGATTGGAGCTGGTCCCAGTTGACGGACTCGAGAATATACCGCCGGACGAACGCCCGGACCGCTTCGATCCCGCCGTCCTGGTACACCGCCGCCACCAGAGCCTCGAGCGCGTCCACCAGCAGCGTTTTCTTGGCCCGTCCGCCGCTTTGCTCTTCTCCCTTCCCCAGCAGCAGGAACCGCCCGAGATGGATCCCCTGAGCCACGGAGTGCAGGTGCGCCGAGCTCACCAGGTGCGCTTTGAGTTTCGAGAGCCGGCCCTCCGCGCACTCCGGCAGCCGCTCCACCAGGGCTTCGCTCACCAGAAAGCCCAGAATGGCATCCCCCAGGAACTCCATCTGCTCGTTCGGGACGTTGTTGCCGTTTCCACCAGTCGATTCCTGCGCATGCGACCGGTGGGTCAGCGCCCGCACCAGCAGCGCCGGGTTCTGAAAGCTATGCCCGATCACCTGCTCGAGTTCGGCATTTTCCGCCGGGGTCATACTAGTCGGCATGCAAATTCTTGGCTGGGTTCGCCTTTCGGAATAACCGCGCGAACAACTAACAACTTTCTCCCTCACTGCGCCGGGGGATACGGTGACTGACTCCCCGGGCCCGGATTTCCCTCAGCCGCTCTGGATTTCAGAACAAAGTCCTTTGCTTCCGCGACCAGGTCTCTGACCGGGGAGCCGACCCGGACTCCGCCGACCGCGTCGGAGCGGTCCAGAGCCTCGAGCGCCTCAGCGAACTTCTTCTGGAAGGAATAGCTGAGTCCCAGGCGATAGAACGTAACCGGGTCCGGCGCCGATGCCAGGTCGGCCGACATCTTGAATTCCGACTCCGCCTGGAAAAAGTCTTCCCGGATCAAGCTCACCATTCCCAGCGAGGCGTGCGCGGTCGCCGCGGCTTCCCGCTTGGTCTGCTCCCAGCGCACCGGAGTTACTCCCGCGGGCTGCGGCATGCGGGTCATCAGGTCCAGAATCCGCCGGGCATACTCCTCGGCTTCTGCCAGATTCTCTTCGCTCTCGGGGTCGTTCTTGCTCGTTCGCTCGGGGATGGCCGAGGCCAGGACCAGCAGCGCCACCAGGTTGCCTTCGTTTTCGCCCAGCGTCAGCTCGCCATAGGTCCGCACCAGGGCAAAATCGTTTTTTACCTGATACGCCTGCGTCGCCGCCTGGAAGGCATACTCGCGCAGCTCGGAGTCCGGGTAATGGAGCAGGAAATCCTCGATGAGCTGGATTTGCGCGTCGGCGTCGGTTTCCCGCATGAATCGCTGGTACTCGGCAAACTCCTCCTCGGTCTTGGCGCGGGGCTGGCGCGGCGCGGCCGGCGCGGTATCTGCGGACGCCCCCGCCGAAGCATCTCCCGATGACGCCTCCGCAGGAGAAGGTTCCTGCGCCGCCAGCGGCGGAAGCAGCGGAAGGTATGGCGGAAGGTATGGAAGAAATCCCCCATTCAGGAGGAAAAACGCAGCCGCAACGGCTACAGCAATCGGTTGTCTCAATATCCGCATAAATTTATCTTCTCATCATGGCGACGGAAGGCTGATCCTGCCTTGCCCGAGGTCTCACGGTCTTGTTCCGAGGGGAACGCGCTGCCGGGGCTTTTCCTCCGGCGGCTCGGCTTCCGGCGGCGGCCCGTTGGGCGAGGCGAAGCCTTCCTGGACACCCTTCTCGGCGGCCTGCTTCGTGTCGGGCGAGGGGTCGCCGGCCGCCAGCGCCGCCCGGTAGGCCCGCACCGCGTCCGGGCGCTTTCCTTCGAGGTCGAGCAGCCGCCCGAGATAGATGTGCGCCCACGCCTTGGTGCGCGTATCCGTCGCCAGCGAAGCCGCCTGCGCGAAGTATTCCTTGGCGCGCTCGGGCTGCTTCTGCTGCGTCGCGACGATCGCCAGGCCGTAGAGCACGCGCGGCTGCGGCCCAAACTGTTCCATGGCGGCGCCGAAGATCTCGGACGCCTCTTCGAACTCGCCCTGCGAAATGCTGGATTCGCCCCGTTCGGTCATTTCCTCGAGCGAGTTCCTCGGCATCTCCCGGAAACGGGAAGGCCGCGCCCGAAACTCGACCTCCGCCAGGCGCTTCTGCTCGTCCCGCGCCGAGATGCCGTCCACCATCTCGGAATAGTACAGGCGCATCCCGACCGGCTGCTGCTCGAACTTTTCCATCGCCTCGAAAAAATACTCAGCCAGGTAGAACCCTTCTTCCACCGCCTCCTGCGCGGCCCGTTGCTTCGCTTCCGCGTCGCCCTTCATGCGCCGCGCCTGAATCCCCTGGATCAGCGATTCGGTCAGAAGGAGACTGAAATCCCCGCGAAACGCCGCATCGAGCCCGGGCAGCCTCTCGATGACCCGGTGCAGCCCGGCTTTCGACTCAATCACCCGCGCGTGCCGGTAGGGAAACGGGTCGAGCAGGTAGTGCAGCCAACCGTGCCGGATGTCGGCTTCCGCCGATTCGGCCGAAGGCCCCGCGACCAGGTAGTAATTGTCCCCGTAGCTGCGCGCATTGGTTTGATTCGGCGCGCCGAGCGGGCTGATATAGATCGCGAACCCGCGCGTCGTGGCGCCCGGCGTGTCCATGCGCAGGTAGGAATTGGTTTCCAGGATCACCTGCGCCAGCAGCCTCCGGTAGCGGTCGCTCTCCTGCTCCATCGCCGGAAGGTGTTTCTGCCACAGGCCCGCGATGTCGGCTTCCCGATAGAACGCCGCCAGCAGGGGAACCAGGTCGCGCAGCTCCCAGACTTCCAGCGGCACGTTGGCGGGATTCTGCGCCAGAAGCGTCAGCTCCGGCGGGGCCGTCAGGAACAGCGCCAGCGAAATATACTGGCTCAGGTTCCGGTCCGGATCGCGCAGTTGATGGGCGCGATAGAACTCCTGGATGTCCGCCAGCACGGGGATCGCTCGCTGGGCAAGCTCCTCGCGCACGGCCGCCCGCAGCGGCGCCAGCTCGGGCTGCTCCAGCCCGTCGTCGAACCCGGCCATATTAATGGCCGCCAGCACGGTAAACAGTTGGATGTTCGGCTCCGCGCCAATGTTCTGTTCCTGGTCCTGGATTTGGCTTTCGATTTGGCTCTGGGCCTCACTCTGGTCCTGATCCGGAATCGGAGTCTGGGCTGGACTCTGCCGCTGGGGCTGCTCCGGACCGTCTTGCGCGCGCAGACGAGCCTCTGCCCCCAGCAGAAGGCATCCCACCATCAGAAACCGTACGGAAGTCGAGACTCTCAATGACCCTCGTAGCGTTTGGGCCGGCTGCATTCCAGGCCGTTTCCTATCTCTTTCAGTCTAGGGAAATTTCCGGGTTCCGTCAACCGAAGCGTGGCCCACTCACTCCACCCCGAACGCCAGCAGCACGTTCCCCGGAATCACCCCGCCGTGGTGCGAGTAGCCGGAGCTGGCGAAGACCATCCCATTGACCACGGCCTGCCCGCCGCTGTAGAACGACCCGCCCTTGCCCATGACGCCGTTCACGGTCGGAAACTCGCGCACCGCGTCATAGTCCCAGAGGATCCTGCCGTCGCTCGCCGAGTAGGCCCGCAGGTGGCCGTCCACCGACCCCGAGAACGCGACGCCGGGGATCGCCGTCACCGCCGCGCCCTGCGCCGGGCTGCACGGTCGGCGGTCCCCGCACCCCGGAGCCGGCGTGCGCCAGAGGATGCGGCCTGTGCGCAGTTCGAGCGCGGCCATTCCTCCGCCGACGTTCGGATCGGGTTCCCGTGTGGTTTCGCTGGTGCGCGTGAAGTCGGAGACCGCCACGTAGAGCGTTCTGCCGTCCGCGGCGGGCCCGAACATGATGCCGCCCTGCGTGCCGCCCTCGCCCACGCGCTGCTGCCAGATCGTCTCGCCTTCGCGGTCCGGATTGAGCGCGTAAACGATGCCCGATTTCTGCGCCGCGATCAGAATATCCTGTCCGCCCGGCGACTCGATCAGGATCGGCGAGGAGACGAAGTCGAAGTCCGGGGCGTCCGCGTCCGGGCAGATGGCCGGATCGAGCGGCGTGGCCCGGCACCCCGCGCTCCAGATGTCGTTCTCCGTCATCTGGCGCGACCAGCGCACCCGGCCCGTGTCGAGGTCATACGCGACGATGGCGTCCGACAAGTTTGTCGCGGGCGTCGAGTAGTTGTTGCCCGTCCCGACGTAGAAGACGTTGCGTTTCGCGTCGATCGTCGGAGCGACCCAGATGGCGATCCCCGACGGCCCCCAGAGCTGCGTTCCGGCCCGGTTCTTCGTCGTGGGGCGCGGCTCCTGGTCGATGGTGTAGGTCTTCCAAAGCTGCCGGCCGCTCGCGGCGTCGAGCGCCACCATGCTGCCCCGGAACCGGCAGCACGGGTAGCGCGGGTTCGACACCTGCGACTCCTCGCGCGAGGAAACCGGCACCAGCAGCCGCCCGTTGTGGAGCGTGACCGCTCCCCGGATGCGCGCCAGCGGATACTCGTCCACCTTCACTTTCCACTGCACCATGCCGGTCGCCGCGTCCACGGCGTAGACGTTCGCGGCCAGGTCGCCGAAGTAGGCCACGAGCGCCCCGTTCGGCCTGGAGCCCAGCGTAATCGCCCCGGAAACGCCGGACTCGGTCTCGAGCGTCCAGTGAATGCACCCCGTCTTGGCGTCAAGCGAATAGACGTCGCCCTCCCAGCTTCCAATGTAGACGCGGCCCCCGACGATCACCGGCTGCTGGCCCGCGGAGCTCGCTCCGGGAAACGCGAACGCCCATTTCAGGTCGAGCCGCGGAACATCCGCCGGAAGCAGACGCGCCACGTTGCGAGGCTGGAAGCGCGTGTTCGTCGCCGTATATCCCCAGCCGTTCCACCCCGACCCGGCCAACGCAATCTCGAACGTCCCCGCCGCGCCCTGCGACGCGGCGCAGAACGCCGACTGCGGAATCGGGTTGACCGGCTCGCGCCCGAACGGCTTGCCGGAAAGGTGCTCGGCCAGCACGCGCCGCTCAGCGCGGCTGCGCTCGCCGCCTTGCGCCCGCATCACGCCGCGTTCGAGCGCCCCCAGAATCTGCTCCGGCGACATCTGCCGCAGCGTCTCGCGCCCCGGCGCCGGCGATTCGCCCCCCGCCTCGTGACAGATCGCGCAATGCGTCGTGTAGAGAGCCTCCCCGTCCTGTGCCGCCAGCGGCGTGCCCACAGCCGCCAACGAAAGCAATAGGAACCCAAACCCCAATCCGCGTGTGTTCATCGGTTCACTCCCGTGTTGAGTGCGAGTATTGTATCATCCTAAGAGTGTCCGGCGGGCTAGCCGCTGCGGCTATCATAATTTGTATCGTGCTGGTAATCTGAGCGCGTGCCGCGAAGAACCATAGACCGGATCAGGGGAAAGGCTCGGCTCAAGGAATACGATATGACCGTGCACGCAATGGAGGAAATGGCCGAAGAGAATCTAGACATCCATGATATTGAGCACGCCCTGCTGAGTGGCAAGGTCTCCCGAATTGAAAAAGAGGACCCACGAGGGACAAAATATGTTGTGGAAGGGGTTGCTGTAGACGGACAAACGCCTGTCGCCGTGGTAGGCCGATTCACAACGGCGCGGCGTTACCTGATCATCACGGTCTACGAGATCACCGGAGCGGAGGTATAGAATCAATGTATGGCTATCCATGCGAGTATTGCCAAGGGACAGTTCGGCCCAAGAAGGTAAAGCGTGAGGCATTCAAGCATAAGAAGGGATTCATCATTCTTGAGGATATCGTGATCGGAGTCTGCGATGAATGCGGAAACCGATATTACAGCGCCGACCTCCTGCACGCCGTTCATGATATCGCCACGGGAACGAAGCCGTTTGAGAGAACGGAAAAGATTCCGGTGGCTCATCTTTCCCGGTAGGAATAACCGACGGCGAGAAATGGCGCTCGCCGTGGCTACCCCGCTTTTGCGGAGTGATTCAATGGACTTTGTAGCCCTTGACGTCGAGACTGCAAATCCAGACTTGGCCAGCATCTGCCAGATCGGCCTTGTGGAGTTCCGGAACGGCAGGATTCTGAATTTATGGGAATGGCTTGTTGACCCAGAAGACTATTTTGATGGAATGAATGTATTCATCCACGGAATAGATGAGGGTGCCGTCCAGGGACAACCCACTTGGCCCAGTCTCCACCCAGAGATAAGCAAGATAATTCGCGGGAGAATTGTGGTGTCCCACACCGCATTTGATCGAACTTCAATGCAACGTGCTTGCGAAAAGTATCGACAGCCCCAAGTTGAATGCACGTGGCTTGACTCGGCCAAAGTGGTTCGTAGAACGTGGCCTGAGCTTTCGCGTTCTGGCTACGGTCTGTCCAATGTGGCGTCAAGACTCGGAATCACGTTCAAAC
>Ga0326597_10003793_pt1 | contig 21549 bp, 21 predicted proteins | sample RVTome_12_FD_203789 | JGI IMG/M metagenome (GOLD analysis project Ga0326597, IMG submission 203789) | Soil microbial communities from uranium-contaminated site in the Upper Colorado River Basin, Wyoming, United States - RVT100D185 | ecosystem: Environmental > Terrestrial > Soil > Contaminated >...
TCACGTGCTGGCCCGCCCGTTGGAAGCGCACCCGGGTGCGCGCGGCCTCGGGCGCAGGACCGACGCGCGGCGTGCCCACGGTATTGCTCGCCGCGAGCGGGTGGAACTCGCCGGACGGAAGCGTGAGGCCGAGCTCCGCCCGATACGACCGCGGCTCGTCGTCGGCGCGGATGTACCACGCGCGAGCGCCCTTCGGCAGCAGGATCACCGTGGACCCGCCGTCCACCGCGTCGGAGAGCCTCAGGGTGAGCCGCGCCAGCGCCATCGCGCGCTCGCCGAGCTCCTTCCGCATCGACGCCAGCGCGCCGGCATCGATGTCCCAGTGCGCGAAGAGCCACTCCGGGTCCTTCACCAGCAGCCGGACGCGGTTCGTTCCGTAGCTTTCGGGAAAGACGAACCGCTCGGTCTCGAAGAGCCGCTTCGGCGCGCTCCGCGGCAGGTACTTGGAGGACTCGATGCGCTCTTCCTCGGTGGCGGCGCCGTCGATCTCGGGAGCGCGCGTCGCAGCGGAGCGGAGAGTCTGGACGGCGGCCGCTCCGGCGGCGACCAGGCCGGCGCCGATCGCGCGGGCCTTCCGGACGACGGCGCGCGCCGAGCGCTTGCCGCCGGCGAGGCGCCGGCGGGCGGCGGTCCGCCGGCCGGTCTTGACCTTCGCCTTCGCGACCGCCGGCTTCTTCCGCCGCACAGACGCCTTCTTCGTCGCCTTGCGGCGGAAACGCGTCGCTGCCATGCCGGCAGTATACCGCGTCGTTCTACGCGGTCAGCGCGGGTCGGGCGACGGCCGGGGAGCGCCTTCGCGACGCGGACGGCCCTGTCCATCGCGGCGTTCGCCGCGGACACGCGCCATCACCTGTCGCATCCGGTGCTCGACTTCGGCTTCGAGGACCCGGAACTGGGCCTGCTGGACCGGGGTCAGGACCGCATCGATGGCGTCGTGGCCCGCGCGAACGGCCACCGGCTCCTCCGCCTCCGCCGCCTTCACCTGCTGGAGGAGCTCGGCGATGCGCGGGTCGTTCGCCATGCCGGCCTTCATCATCCGCCGCATCTGGTGGATCGCCCGGATCCGGCGCTCCGCGAAGCCGCGGCGGTCGGCGTTGAGCTTGCGCACCAGGGGCAACACCCGGTCGAGCTGTTCGTCGCTCAGCCCGAGGTTCTCCTGCAGGTGGCCGGCGAGGTAGGTGTCGACCATCCGGTAGATCTCCTCCCGCGGCGGGCGCGGAGACGCGCCTTCGGACGCGCCCTCATCGGCGGCCGCGATGGCCGGCGAGACCAGCAGCAAGGCGATGGCCAGCGCGCGAATCACAGGTCCCCGCTCTTCCCGAGCTCGGCGCGCAGCGCTTCGGCGAACGCGCGGCTCTCTTCGTCGGACAGGTCGGCGACGCAAGCGGCGACGTCCTCGCATCCCGCCAGGTCGTCGCCCAACGCTGAGCCCGGGAATCCATCGAGCGCCGCATCGTCGGCCGCCGGCAGCGACGACCATACCGGCAGCGAGGCCGGCGCGGCGACGGGCGCGGGTCCATCGTTGGGGAGGAACGCGATCACCGCCACTATCGCGGCGGTGGCCAGGAGCGCGGGCGCGAAGAACCCGCCGAAGCGGCGCGGGCGGGCCTCCGCCTCGATGGCGGAGGCCACCCGCCGGCGGAACGCGTCCCAGAACAGCGGCGACGGGTCCTGCGCCTCGGCCCCGGCGGCCAGCGACAGGCCCGCGCGGGCGTCGGCCATCCGGCCCGCGCAAGAGGCGCACTCCCCCGCATGCCGCGTCGCTTCGACGGAAGCTGCCCCCTCGATCACGTCGAGCAGGACATCGTCTTCGAGATGGTTGCGCATCGTCATTCCTCTATCTGCCCCGTATCGGCAGTCCCCAGCATCTTGCGAAGGTTGCCCACGGCATGGAACAGGTTTGCCTTGACCGTGCCCACGCTCGATCCCAGGATGCCGGCGACCTCTTCGTGAGTGAGGTCATGGTAGACCTTGAGGATCAAAGTCGCGCGCTGTTTCTCCGGCAGCCGCGCCACCGCCTCGCGTACCTGCTCGGATCGCTCGCGCTCCTGCATCCTCTGCACGACCGGCGCTCCCGGGTCGGCCAGCGTCTCCGACAACTCCTCCGCGGCGATCCGCCGCGCGGAACGGAAGTTCAGGCACGTATTGACGGCGATCCGGTAGAGCCACGTCGAGAACGCGCTGTCCCCGCGGAAGCGACCGATCGCCTTGTACGCTTTCACGAACGATTCCTGCGCGAGGTCGCTCGCGTCCTCGTGGTTGTTCACGTAGCGGAAGCACAGCCGGTAGATCTCCCGCTGATGGCGCTCCACCAGGGTGTCGAAAGCCGACCGATCGCCCCGCTGGCAGGCGAGGATCGCCTCACGATCACCCTCGTGGTCCGAATTGGTCACGCGGACGGCTTCATGCAGGCCCGCGAAGCCCATCGGCGCCGCCAGGATCTGGGCGCTCATCCCGTTTTCCCATCGGTCCCGGAGGACAGCATCGTGGCTTTTCACCCGGATTTCCCGCGCCGGCCGCACGCGGGCCCCTCAAGGAGTTGGACCCGCGCCGGCGGAAAAGGTTGAACGGCGGAGGTGGATCTCCTTGAGAATCAACGGTCCGCCGCCCCGCAGGACGAGCGTGGAGGGGCCCCCGTCGGCCAGCCGGAACTCCCCGCGGAGGGTGCCGGCCGGATCCTCCTGGAGCTCCCCGCCGAAAACGCCAACCGCGCTCCGGACCTCGACGACGGGGGGCGCCAAGCTGGACGGCACGCGATCGACGTCGAGCTCGATGGTGTAATCCCCCTCCGGCAGCGCGAGGCGCGACCCGATCTCGGCGCCGTCGGGATGCCGATGCGGCTCGTACAGGGGGCCCCACCCGAGCTCCGTCGCCGTCCACGCCGCTTCCCCGCGGACCACTGGCCCGGCGGGGAGGGCAACGGCGGTGCGCTCGAGTAGGCGCACGGCGTCGCGCCCGCGCGAACGCTCGGTCCCGAGTTGGGACGCCACCGCGGATGCGGCCAGCAGGCCGCCCCACCCCAGCAGAACCCGTGGCGCCGTCGGAGGCTTTCGGGCCACCGCCGCAGCACCCAGGGCGACCGCCCAGATCACCGTCAGGGGCAGACGATCGCGCGCCGACTCGTCGAGCACGAAGCCCGGCAGCAGCCGCGTCCATTCCAAAGCACCGGAGTGGGCGCGGAAAAAGGGCGCGGTGCCGTCGCGGTCGCGGTGGACGATCTGGCGGTCCACGGCGCCGGCGAGACCGGTCCAAACGCTCCAGCCGATGAGCATCGCGGCCGGGAAGGTGAGGCCGCGCTTCAGCCAGGCCGCCACCCCCAGCGCCATCGCGGGCAGGACCGGCAGCAGGAAGCGCGCGGGCGGATTGAAGCCGCCGCGCCACATCGGCCAGGCCGACGCCACCGCGACCACCGCGACCACGAGTCCAGTGGCGGTGGCTGCCTCCAGCCGCCGTACCCGGGCCAGCCGCACGAGCCCGGGAACCGCGAGGGCGAAGACGGGGGCGTAGGCCCACAGCCCGAACTCCTGATCGAACAGCATCCCCGGGAGGCCCGTTGGAATCACCGCCGCCGAGAACTCCGGCCGCCGGCCGTACACGCGCCGCGGATCGAAGAAGCCGTAGAGGACCTGGTGGTACGCGGCGAGTGCCGCCGCGGAAGTGGCCATCGGAATGAGCCATCCCGCCGCCACTCGCGGGGACGGCCGCCGCACCATGGCGGCGAGCAGCACGATGCCGGCCAGGATCGCGTATCGCACGTTGAGCCACGGCAACGACGCGAGCAGCACCCCCGCACCCCACGCGCGCGCCGGCGATGGCGGGCCCAGGGCCACCCGGAGCGCGACGGTGAGACCCAGCGCGGCCGGGACCTCCGTGAAGACGAGCCCCGCGAAGTGCAGCAGCGGCGGTGTCACGCCGGCGATCCATCCGACGGCATCGGCCACCCCGCTGTCCCCGAGCGTCTCCCGCACGAGCTCGCGCACCTGCCACGCGGCCGCGACCCCGAGGACCGCCATGAAGAAGGAGACCGCTGCGTACCCGCCGGCGGCGTAGGCGGGCAGGATCAGCAGCGAGAGGCCCACGGCGTGCAGCGAATAGATGGCGCCGTCACGGCCGCGGACGCGATAGTGCGGCTCGAGGTCTGCGGGGTGGAAGGCGCGATAACGCCCCGCCGCATAGTCCTCCTGGAGCGCGAGGTCGCCGTCCTCCAGCATGCTGGCCGCCACCATGAGGTAATGCGGCTCGTCGCCCTCCGGGCCAACCTGCAACTGCACCCGCGCCGCGGCCGCGAGGTGAAGGACGACCAGCGCGGGAACGAAAGCCCGGCGTGCCCATGTCGGCCGTGCGGTGGCCAGCGCCACCACGGCCAGGGCGAGGGCGAGCGCGAGCAGCGGACCTCCGGTGAGGGCACCCAGGCCGGGAATCGAGATGCCGAAGGCAATGAGGATCAGCAACGGGGTCAGGCCAAGGGCCGGCTTTCCCAGGCCCAGGCCCGTCGCCGCCGCGAGGGCGGCAACGGCGAGCGCGGCGACCGCGACCTCCGCCGCCGACGGCACGCCGATGACGAGGCCCGATGGGGACGATGCCGCCCCCGCGACGCCCAGCATGATCACAACGCCCCAGGCGATCCATCCCGCGATCCCGGCGCGTGTCTCGCCGACGTTCCCCACGCCGCAGATCTTACGTGTACGTGTGCCGGTGACCGATTGACTGCACCCCCGCAGTGCCCGATAGTGAGATCGGGAGCTGAAGATGAAGCGCATCATCGTACTGGGAGTCTTGCTGACCGGGCCCGCGGCGTGGGCCGACCAGGTCTTCCTGCGCGGCGGCGGGTCGATTCACGGCGAAGTCGTCCGGCGGACCGAGTCCTCCGTCGTCATGGAGGTCGGACCGGGGCGGATGACTCTCCCGATGAGCCGCGTGGACCGCATCGTCGCCACCACCAGCGATCTCTCCATCTATCGCGAGCGGGCGGCTCGTCTCGCGCCGGGCGACCTGGCCGGATGGCTCGGCCTCGCGCGCTGGGCCGACGGCCGCGACCTGCTCACCCAGGCGCGCGAAGCGTACGAGCGCATCGTCGCCGTTGATCCGGAGAACGCCGCCGCCAATGCCGCCCTCGGCCGCGTGCGGCTGGCGGGCCGGTGGGTGACGGCCGAGGAGTCCTACCGCGCGCGCGGATACGTCGAGTTGGACGGTGGATGGGTGACGCCCGAGGAGCGCAGCGCCGTCCTCGCCGAACGCGCCGCCGAGGCGCGAGCCCGTGAGCTGACCGCCGAGGCGGCAGCCCGCGCGCGTGAAGCCGAAGCCCGCGCCCGCACGGCCGAGGCGGATGCCCGCCGGGCCGAGGCCCAGGCCCAGGGAAGCTACTCCGGCATTCCCTACCCTTACGTCTACGGCGGCGGGGGAGTCCTGATCGGGCCCGGCATTCACGGCGTTCGGCCGCATCACGGCCAACGTTCCCGCGTTCCGCCGCCGGTCGTCATCGACGCCCCGCCGCCTCCAGCGACGCGGGACGAGGGCGGATCCGCTCCCAGCCGGCACGGATCGACCACGAATTCCAGCCGAAAGCATTGACTTTCGCCTGACTTTCGCCTACCTTCGTCGCCGGAGGTCTCATGCACCTGACCCGGCGCCAAAAGGAGATCCTGGATTTCGTCGCCAGCCACATCTCCCGTAAGGGGTATGCCCCCACCATCGAGGAGATCGGCGACAACTTCGGCCTGAGCTCGCTGGCCACCGTCCACAAGCACCTGTCCAACCTCCAGGAGAAAGGGCTCATCAAGCGCGCGTGGAACCGCAGCCGCGCCCTCGAGCTGGTCCCTTCGGAGATGACCGTGCGCGCGGTCGAGCTGCCGCTCATGGGCCGCGTCGCCGCCGGGTCTCCCATCGAGGCCGTGCAGTCCACCGAGACGATCTGGGTGCCCGAGGACATGATCGGCCGCGGTCAGACCTACGTCCTTCAGGTGAAGGGCGAGTCCATGATCGAGGAGCAGATCCGCGACGGCGATTACGTCATCGTGGAGGATCGCGACACCGCCCGCGACGGCGAGATGGTCATCGCACTCCTGGACGGGGAGAACGTCACCCTGAAGAAGATGTACCGGGAAGCGGGAGGGCGCGTCCGGCTGCAGCCCGCGAACAGCCAGATGGACCCGATCTACGTCGACGCCGCGCGCATGCGCATCCAGGGCGTCGTCATCGGCGTGCTGCGGAAATACTGACCGCGATCACCGGCTACACTCTTCCTCGGGAGGCGCACATGTCCGAGGAACGCAAGGGCGTCGATTTCACCGTGGTGCCCGAGGACGACAACTCAGTGCCCCGCGTCTACAGCAACTTCTGCTCGATCCAGAACTCGCCCTTCGACTTCACGCTCACGTTCTGCGAGATGCTGCCGCTCGGTGAGCGGGAGATCAAGCAGGCCCAGGCCACCCACCTCGTCCGGGCGCCCGTCCGGGCGCGGATGGTCGTCCCCGTGCAGATGATCCCGGGGCTGATCGCCGCCCTGCAGGAGAACTTCCGGCTGTATCAGGAGTCCTTTGGTCCACAGCGCGGCCCCATGAATTAGTGTCTCGAAACCGTAGTCCCGTGACATTCGAGCGCCGATGCATCCCGGCTCGGCGCTCTCGGTGTTCACGCGACTTCGGCTCCGAGACACTAGCCTTTTCCGAATCGGACAAAGGACCTTCCGGGGCGCCCGGACCCCGTAAGCTGTGGTTGTGAAGGCTATGGCGCGAACCCGGAGCATCCTGCACGTCGACCTCGACCCGTTCCTGGTCTCGGTCGAGCGCAGCCTCGATCCCTCGCTCAAGGACCGCCCGGTCGTCGTCGGGGCGGGGCCGGACGGGTCGGGCGTCGTCGCCGCGGCCAGCGCCGAGGCGCGCGCCGCCGGGGTGCGCGTCGGCCAGTCCATCGCCACCGCCCGTCGCGCGTGCCCGGGGGGCGTCTTCCGGCAAGGCGACCTCGACGCCTACGCGCGCTTCAGCGAAGACGTCACATCGATCCTCCTCGCGGCCAGCCGCCGGGTCGAGCGCCCGTCGGCGGACGAGGCCTACGTCGACCTCACGCGCGAGGACGATCGCGCGACGGCGCCGGTGGCCGCCGCCGAAGCCATCAAGGACGAGCTGCAGCGGCGGCTGGGCCTCGACGCGTCGCTCGGCCTGGCCTCCACCCGGCTCGCGGCGCGCGTCGCGTCCACGTGGGCGCGGCCGCGAGGCCTGCTCGTGGTCCTTCCCGGATACGAGGCGCTCTTCCTCGCACGCCAGCAGTTGTCATTCCTCCCCGACCTTCCCAGCCACATCGAAACCGCCCTCGAGAAGGCGGGGTTCGAAACCCTCGGCCAGGTCGGCGACGCCAACGCCGCGGCCCTCGCGGAGATGGTCGGCCAAGTGGCGGCGGAGCGCCTCCAGGATGCGGCGCGCGGCGCGGGCGAGCAGCCGATCACGGTGACGGCTCCCCCGACCTCGATCCAGGAAGAGGCGGTCATCCGGGCCAGGCGCACGGATCGCGCGGCCCTGTCGGAGATCGTGGGCGCCCTGGCCGCGCGTGCGGCGCGCCGGCTCCGGCCGTTCGACCTCGCCGCCGGTGCCCTGTCCGTCGAGGTCCGGCGCGCGGATTCCCCGGCGCGCCGCAGCGAGACGTTTCCATCCGCCCTCGCCGCGGAGGACACGCTGCGCGACGTCGCGCTCGCCCTGGCCGCGCCGCTGCTCGACCCGGCGGGCACGGTCAAGGCGGTCCAGGTGCGCCTCACCCGCCTGGGCGCGGTCAGTGGGCAAGCCTCGCTGCCGCTGTTCCCCGAGCGCCGGGGCGCCACCCGGCGCCGCTAGTGTCCTGACCCAGAGATTCGCCGACATTCGAACGCCGATGCATCCCGGCCCGCTTCGTTGCTCCTCCCTTACGTACCGCACGGGTACGCGGCGGTCGTCGCGCCTCGCGATCCGGGTGCCTCGGCGTTCTCGGTGTTCGGCGACTTCTGGGTCAGGACACTACGGGACGACCGCCGGCGCGTAGCCCGCCACCAGGATCACCGGAGCGTCGCCCCCCTCGAACATCCGCGCGTGGGTGATCCGCCACCCGGGCGGGGCCGGCTCGGGGGCGGTGCGCGTGTCCTCGAGACGCCAGATGGTGCGCGGCGTCCGCTCGAGGAAAGGATCCGTCGAAAGCACCTCGCGATCCTCGAGCGAGGGCAGGTGCGAGAAGTGATCGTCGTACGCGGCGCCGCTGGCCGCGTACCTCACGTCGAGGCTTCGGGCATCCACCTGCTCGGCGTAGTAGCGGAGCTTGTTCAGCGCACGCGGCGATCGAGTGATCACGAGGTCCCCCGGGCCGGCCTGCCGCTTCAAGTAGCGGGCGGTGTACCAGAAGGCGGTCGGACGGTCGGGGTAGCGTGCGCCCCACGTGACGAAAAGCCCCGCCGCCGACGTGACGAGGAGCGCCACGGCGAGGAGCGCGCGCACGGCAGTTGTCGGGAGGCGCGCCCAGAGGACACCCCACGCGCAGATCAGGAAGAAGTGGCCGAAAGCCATGTACCGCTCGAGGACGATGGGCCGGCCGCTCAGGAGCGAGACCGCCAACCCGAACACCCAGGGCAACAGCGCCAGCAGGAGCAGGTGGCGCGCCCCCGGCCCGCCGCGCCACCACGCCCATCCCAGGATCGCCGCCAGAGCGAGCAGCCACGGCAGCGGCGTCCCGGCGGGAAGCTCGGCGCCGGCAGCCCATTGCACGAGGGATCGCCCCAGCGAAGACACCGACGGCGCGGGGATCCAGTAGGTCTGGCGGACCTGTTCTGCCTGCCGGGCCAGCACCGGCAGCCAGGGGCTGAACAACGCGGCGGCGAAGGCGAGCGCGGCCACGAATCGCCACCTCGGCCCTCGCCCATCGGACTCGGCCCGAGGACGTGAGAGCACCATCACATAGATCGCCTGCGCGGCCACCGTGAACAGCGCGTAATAGTGCGTGGCGCAGAAGGCCGCGACCGCGATGGCGTAGGCCAGCCACCACCGCCACTCGGTGGCGCGGCTGCGGAGCGCACGCAGCAACAACCAGGAGGAGACCCCGGCCAGCAGGACCGCGAGCGCGTACATCCGTGCGCTGCGTCCAAGGGCGACGGGGGCCGCCTGGATGGCCATCAGCGCCGCCGCCAGCAACGCGCCGCGCAGCGCGCGCGCAAGGGACCCTGCGTGGTCGTCCAGTCGGGAGGCTTCCAGGCACAACGCGTAGGCCATCGCGACCGCGAGCACGCCGAGGAGAGCGGAAAGGCCGCGCAGCGCGGACGGCGACGTGCCCCACACCATCACCCACGTGTCGAGGGCGAGATAATAAAGGGGCGGGTGCACGTCCAGCGCGGCGCGCCGCAACATCTCCGGGACGGGGCACTGGATGAGTCGCCAGGAGAAGGCCTCGTCGCTGGTGAGCACGGGCAGACCGATGCGGAACAGGCGCAAGCCGGCGGCCACGATCAGCGGAACGAGCAGCGCAAGTCGCGTCACCGGCGCGGGAGTGTAGCGCGATAGAGTAGCTCGGTGATCCGCTGGGCCCTTCCCCTCCTGCTGGCGGCGACCGCGGCGGCTCCCACCGGCACGGCGACGCGCATCCTCTCTCCGCGTTTCTTCCCGGGCTGGCAGGCGCACAACGTGGCCTTTCCTGCGGTGCTGTTCGACTCGACCACGGGCCGGTACCGCATGTTCTACGCAGGCTCCCCCGCCGGCCGTCTCAACGCCAGCACGTGGGATCAGTGGGTAACGCTCACCGCCACCTCCCGCGACGGCCTGGTGTGGACGTTCCCCGACGACTACCAGCCGATCCTGTTCGCGCACCGCTTCCGCGAAGGCGAGGTCGCGGACCCAGGCGAGCTGGCCGCCCGCTTCGACTCCGTGTCCGCGTTCGGGGGCTCGGCGCTGCGCGACGGAGCCGGCTACCGGTTCTGGTACACGGGATGGAGCGGCGCGCACGAGCCGGTGTTGGCGGGCGTCGTGCGGGACGTCGGCTTCGCGATCGGGCTCGCCACCTCGCCGGATGGCGTTACGTGGACGAAGCGGCCGGGGGGCGCGGGTGCGGAAGCCGTCCTTGCTCCCGGGGCGGCCGGGGAGCCCGACTCCGGCGGCGCCGGCCAGCCCTGCGTGCTGCGGGACGGCGCCGCTCTGCGGATGTGGTACGAGTGCTTCGACGGCGCGCGCTGGCGGATCTGCTCCGCCACGTCGACGGACGGAGCCGTCTGGGCCAAGGAAGGGATCGCGCTCGATGTCGGCGCGGAAGGCGCGCCCGATGCGCTTGGGGTGCGGAACCCCGTCGTCGTCCGACGTCTGGGAACCTACGAGCTCTGGTACCAGGGCCAGGGCGGCGCGGCGCCCCTCTACCGGGTGCTGAGGGCCCGCAGTCCCGACGCGAGGACGTGGACAAGGCTCACCGGCGAGGTCGCGCTGCACCCGGGAGTGGCCGTCGCGGGCGACGAGCGCATCCATGTCGACAGCGTGCTCGTCCTCCCCGGCGGCGCCTCGCGAGTGTTCTTCGCCAGGGAGATCACCACCCCGCGCGAGACCGCGTACGGCCTGATCGCGAGCCGGAGCTATCACATCTACACGGAGATCGTCCGGTGATGCTCGCGTTCGCGCTCCTGTGCGGGCTCGCCCCCGCTCCGGAGCCGGCACTCGCCTGGGCTACACCGAACCGCCATCGCGTCCTCCTCCGGGTGGACACCCGCGGGATCCGGCGATCCGGCTCGGTCGCCGCCGTCGAGCTGGACCTCGCGGCGGAGATGGCGGCCCGCGGCGAACCGGCCGCGGCTGATCCCGACACGATCGAGGTCGTCGCCTACGACGCCTCCGGCCGCCCCCGCGTGTACGACGACTCCCGCGCTGGCGACGAGCGGTACTTGCTGCCCTGGCGGATCGAGCGCTCCTACCCCACCGACCGGGTGACGCTGAGCTTCGTCCTGCCGGATTCCGCGTCCCTACGCTACGCGGTCTACTTCGACACCGTGGAGTCCGGCCGCGGCCGCCCGGAGCGCTACCCCGGCCTGGTCGGCGACGGCGACCTGTTCCGGCTGGGGCGCGGCCGTCGTGAGATCGCGGCCAGCGCCAACGACACCTTCGCCGACATCGACGGCGACGGCGACCTCGACCTGCTGGAGGGCGGGGTCGAGCCCTATGTGCGCGTCTTCGAGAACCAGGGCGGAAGCCGTTTCGTGGATCGAGGCCGGCTCACCTCCGCCGGCAAGGACCTGGTTTTTCCCCGGGACGAAGGGAATCGAAGCTGGCTTTCGGTGGAAGCGGCCGACTGGGACGGCGACGCCGACCAGGACCTCTTCGTCTTCTTCCTGAGCGGCCCGTTCATCAACCAGGTCGTCCGCTACGAGAACGTCAGCGTCCGCGGAGGGAGCCTCACGTTCGAGTCACGCGGTCCGCTCCTCACCCGCTCCGGGCGCGCAGTCGCGGGGCGCGTCGCCTTCGTGGACTGGGACGGAGACGGCCGGCTGGACGTGATGTGCAGCTCGCCGGAAGGGCTGATCGCGTTCCATCGCAACGAGGGCGCGTCGCGCGCGGTCGCCGACATGACCCTCGCGGACGGCGTTCCGCTTCAGGCCAACGGTGTGGCGCTGCAGGTGGACAACCCCCGGCCCGACTTCGCGGACATCGATGGCGACGGCGACCTCGACCTCTTCGCCGGCACCGAAGACGGCCCGGTGTTCTTCTTCGAGAACGTCGGCCGGCGGTCGGAGCCCCTGCTCATCGCCGGGCGGATCCTCGTCTACCACGGCTACATGGACGCGAAGACCGGGGTGAAGGTCGCGGACTTCGACGGCGACGGGCTCCTCGACCTGGTTGTGGGCCGTTTCTGGGAGCGCTCGACACACGGCCCGCAGGCGCCGGTGCACGGCCGCCTCTTCAAGAACGTGGGCACCGCGTCGCTCCCCCGCTTCGAGGCGCGGGACGCTTCCGGCGGCGCGCCCTTCACCGAGGGGTTCCACCCCGTCGATGCCGTGCGGCAGAACAGCGTGCGCGCCGCGGACTGGAACAACGACGGAAGGACGGACCTGATCGCGGGCGACACCGACGGGTACGTCTGGCTCTTCCGCAACCTCTCGGGGCGGAAGGCGCCCCTCTTCGCGCCGGGCGAGCGCCTCCATGCGGGGGGCGCGGCGCTCAAGGTCTACGGCGAGGAGCCCGAGGCGCGCGCCGCCGGCTACGCGCGCCCCGACGTGTCGGACTGGAACGACGACGGCCGCAAGGACCTCCTGGTCGCGGACGGCCGCGGCTGGCTCACCCTCTTCCTGAACCAGGGCACCGACGCCTCTCCCGTGCTCGGACGGGGCCGCCGGGTGTCGGCCAACGGGCGCCCCATCGACGGCACCTCACGCGGGAGCGTCCACGTGACCGACTTCAACAACGACGGCCGCAAGGACGTCCTCTTCGGCATGGTCGGCGAGGGGCCGAGCCGCCACCACGACTGGCCGCCGCTGAACCGGGACCGCACCCGCGACCGCGGCATCCTCTATTATCCGAACGTCGGGACCGACGCCGCTCCCGTCCTCGGCGCGCCCCGATGGGTCAAGACCGGCCGCGAGGAGGCGCCCGCGGACCTGCTGCGGCCGAACCTGGGCGATTTCGTGGACTGGGACGGCGACGGCGCGCGAGACCTGATCGTGTGTGAGTTCGAGAACTTCTGCCAGATGTTCCGCAACACCACCGGCGGACGGCCCGGGAGGAAGCCACTTTTCGCCGGGGCCGCGGGGGTGACGGTGCTCGCGCCGTGGACGGCCCAGATGATCTCGGGAGCGGACGCGGTGGATTGGAACGGCGATGGCGACCTCGACCTGCTCACCGGCCAGGGGCACGGTGGCAGCGGCCTGCGCTTCTACCAGCGCGACTACGTCGACGACCTCGTGAACGGCACGTTCCCAACGGTCACCGTGGAGCGGGAGTGAGATGAGGCGCCCGGCCAAAGGCACCCGCGGCGAGCGGAGACGAATTCATCTCGGCGTAGCACCCAATCGCACGCGGGGGTACAAGCGAGCCGGGGGGTCTGGGGGGCGCGGCGCAGCGTCCCCCAGCTCACGACGCACGGCGCAGATCCTCGACATCCTCGAGCTGACCCACCCCGAGGCCCGGTGCGCCCTCGACTACCGCAACCCGTTCGAGCTGGTCGCGGCCACCATCCTCTCCGCGCAGTGCACCGACGAGCGCGTGAACCAGGTGACGCCGGCGCTGTTCCGCCGCTACCCCGGCGCGAAGGCGATGGCGCGGGCCAAGCCCGAGGACCTCGAGGCCATCGTCCGCCCCACCGGCTTCTTCCGGGCGAAGTCGCGCAGCCTGCTCGGGTGCGCGACCGCTCTCGCCGAGCGCCACGGCGGCGCAGTGCCGCGGACCATGGACGAGATGACGAAGCTGCCGGGCGTGGGGCGCAAGACGGCGAGCGTCGTGCTCGGCCACGCCTACGACATCGCGGAGGGCATCGCCGTCGACACCCATGTCCTGAGGGTCACCAACCGGCTGGGGATCGCCAGGGCCGACGACCCCCTCGAGGTCGAGCGCCAGCTCATGGCCGTCATTCCCCGCGAGCGCTGGACGCGGACCACCGACCTCGTGATCTTCCACGGCCGCAAGATCTGCATCGCGCGACGCCCCCTGTGCGGCGAGTGCCCTCTGTTCGCCCTCTGCCGCTGGCCGTATCGCCAGGCGTATGCGATGGGCGAGACGCCGCGAGCGTCGCGGCCGGCCCGTCGCACCCCGCGAAAGCGCACGGCGGCGAAGAAATGAGCCGGCGCCTCGTCGCCGCCGCCGCGCAGATGACCTCCACCGCGGACGTCGAACGCAACCTCGCCATCGCGGAGTCGCTGATCGCGCAGGCGGCGGCGCGGGGGGCCGCCCTCGCCGCGCTGCCGGAGAACTTCGCGTTCCTGCGCAGCGAGGGCGAGGCGGTCCCGGAGCCGCAGGCCAAGGACGGCCCCTGGGTGCGCCGCATGGCCGAGGCCGCGCGCCGCCATCGGGTCGCCCTCCTGCTCGGCAGCATCCCCGAGCGCATCGCTGACGACGCGCGTGTGTACAACACGTCGATCCTCCTGGGACCGGACGGCGCGCCGATCGCCATCTACCGCAAGATCCACCTGTTCGACATCGACCTTCCGGGGATGGAGCACCTGAAGGAATCGCGGGCCGTGCGGCCCGGGGACGCCCTGGTGGCGGCGGACCTGCCGCTTCCCGACGGCGGCTCGGCGCGCATCGGCCTCACCATCTGCTACGACCTCCGGTTCCCCGAGCTGTATCGCGCCCTGGTGAAGGCGGGCGCGCAGGTCCTCGCCGTGCCGTCCGCCTTCACCGAACGGACGGGCAAGGACCACTGGGAGGTGCTGCTCCGCGCCCGCGCGATCGAGAACCTGGCCTACGTGATCGCCCCCGCCCAGGTCGGGGTCCATGGACGCGGCCGCGCGTCCCACGGCCACGCCCTGATCGCCGATCCCTGGGGGGCGGTGATCGCGCAGGTGGCGGACGGCGAGGGCCTCGCCGTCGCCGAGCTGGACCTCGACCGGCAGGATCGCCTCCGCCGCGAGCTTCCGGCCCTGGACCACGTCCGCCTCGGCTGACCCGGTGGCCGCAAGGCCCCGGATTGTCAGGGGATAAGGGTTGACACACCCCGCCAATTCCCTTAATATCGGCGTTTGCGTTTCCCAGTACCGCCGCGTTAGTTGAGCGGTGCTGGTACCGCTAAGTCAGTGCTCGGTGCAGCGTACCGGAGGGTTCTTGATGACGACATTCATTCCCAAGGCGGACGGTCTCGAACGGAAGTGGTTCGTGATCGACGCCAAGGGGCAGGTGCTCGGAAAGCTGGCCACCAGGGCGGCGGTGCTCCTGACCGGCAAGCACAAGCCCGTCTACACCTCGTTCCTCGATACCGGTGACCACGTCATCGTCATCAACGCGGCGCAAGTGCACCTGAGCGGGCGCAAGGAAACGGACAAGCTCTACCGCAGCCATTCCGGGTACGTCGGCGGCCTGAAGACGACGGCGGCCGGCGACCTGCGCAAGAAGCATCCCACCCGCGTGGTGGAGGAAGCGATCAAGGGGATGCTCCCCAAGACCAAGCTCGGCCGCGCGATGTTCCAGAAGCTCAAGGTGTACGCCGGGGACAAACACCCCCATCAGGCGCAGCAGCCCCAGCCCGTCACGCTGAAGAAGTAAGGAGAGAGTTTGAGCGCGCAAGCCATCGACTACTACGCCACCGGGAAGCGGAAGACGGCGATCGCCCGCGTGCACCTCCGCCCGGGCACCGGCGAGATCCACCTGAACGACAAGTCCATGGACGACTACTTCGGCGGCCACGAGGCCCTGAAGATGCTCGCCAAGCAGCCCTTCGCGGTGACGGAGATGGTCGAGAAGTTCGACGTGCGCGCCAACGTGCAGGGAGGCGGGCCGTCCGCCCAGGCCGGCGCGTTGCGCCACGGGATCTCGAAGGCCCTGTGCGAGTTCAACCTCGAGTTGCGCAAGCGGCTCAAGAAGGCGGGGTTCCTCACCCGCGACGCGCGCATCAAGGAGCGCAAGAAGTACGGACAGAAGGGCGCGCGGCGCCGCTTCCAGTTCAGCAAACGTTAACCACGTGATCACGAGCCCCGAAGGGGGCCGGCAAGCCCCGGACGCGACCGTCGCAGCCGGGTCTGAATCGAAGGAGGCCCGTTTGGCGACGACCGTACCCACGAACGTGACCCCCGCGGTCAGCATGAAGGAGCTCCTGGAAGCGGGGGTCCACTTCGGGCATCAGACCAAGCGGTGGAACCCGAAGATGAAGGACTTCATCTTCGGCGAGCGCAACGGCATCTACATCATCGACCTGCAGAAGACGCACCGGTACCTGCAGGAGGCCCTGCAGTACGTCCAGGACCTCTCCGCCCAGGGCAAGTCGATCCTGTTCGTCGGCACCAAGCGTCAGGCCCAGGAGGCGGTAGCGGAAGAGGCGATCCGCTGCGGCAGCCCCTACGTCAACGAGCGCTGGCTCGGCGGGCTGCTCACCAACTTCGTCACCGTACGCAAGAGCCTGGACCGGCTGAAGGACCTGGACGCGATGTCGACCGACGGCCGTCACGAGCGGCTCACCAAGAAGGAAGTGGCGCGGCTCGAGAAGGAGCGCGGCAAGCTGGACCGCAACCTGCGCGGCATCAAGGGCATGAAGTCGGTGCCGGACGCGATCTTCGTCATCGACACGCGCAAGGAAGCGATCGCCGTCCAGGAGGCGCGGAAGCTCCACATCCCGGTGGTGGGCATCGTCGACACCAACTGCGATCCGGACGAGGTCGACCAGGTGATCCCCGGCAACGACGACGCGTTGCGGGCGATCCGCCTGTTCGCGGGCCGCATCGCCGACGCTGTCCTGGCCGGACGCGGGCTCCGCGACGCGCGGGGCGCCGAGGCGGCCGCGGCGGACAAGGGAGCCTCGTCGCCGGAGGACGAAGCCGGACGGCGGCGGCCGCGCGTGGCGCGCGCCATGCCGGCGCCCATGCCGATCGCCTGAGCCGGTCCGTCCCTTCCTCCGCGCATCAGTAGCCGCCCCGGGCCCGTTCGCGCCGGGGCTTTTCACGCGGGTCCGCAGAAAACGCGCCCGTCGAGAGTGAGCGAATGAACATCACAGCGGAAATGGTCCGCAAGCTCCGTGAAGAGACCGGAGCCGGAATGATGGATTGCAAGATCGCGCTGTCCGAGGCGGCCGGCGATCCCGAGAAGGCCCGCGAGTTCCTGCGCAAGCGGGGCCTCGCCGCCGCGGCCAAGAAAGCCGGACGCACCGCCAGCGAGGGCGTGATCGGGACCTACATCCACCCCGGCTCGAAGATCGGGGTCATGGTCGAGGTGAACTGCGAGACCGACTTCGTCGCGCGCACGCCGGAGTTCCAGTCCCTGGTGAAGGACGTGGCCATGCACGTGGCCGCCGCGTCGCCTCAATACGTCACCAAGGACGAGGTGCCGGCGCAGGTCCTGGAGAAGGAGAAGGAGATCTACAAGTCGCAGGCCGCGGCCCAGGGCAAGCCGGGGCCCGTCCAGGACAAGATCGCCGAGGGCAAGCTGAAGCAGTTCTACTCGGACTTCGTCCTGCTCGAGCAGCCGTTCGTCAAGGACACCCAGCTCACCGTCGGCCAGCTCGTCGCGGAGAGGATCGGGACCCTCAAGGAGAACATCGTGGTCCGCCGCTTCGCGCGCTTCAAGGTCGGCGAAGAGTCGAAGTAACATCAACCCGTGCCTGGCATCAAGAAGGCCATCTTCGGCCGCATCCTCCTCAAGCTCTCGGGCGAGGCGCTGCTCGGCGAGAAGACCTTCGGCATCGACCGCACCTTCACCGACTACCTCGCGCTCGAGATCAAGGGCGTGGCCGCGCTGGGCGTCCAGGTCGGCGTGGTGGTGGGCGGCGGGAACATCTTTCGCGGCGTCTCCGACGCGGCGAAGGGCATGGACCGCGTCTCCGCCGACCACATGGGGATGCTGGCCACGATCATCAACGCCCTGGCCCTGCAGGACGCGCTGGAGCGCGCCGGGGTGCAGACCCGCGTATTGTCCGCCATCGAGATGCGCGAGGTGGCCGAGCCCTTCATCCGCCGCCGCGCCATCCGCCACATGGAGAAGAAGCGGGTGGTGATCTTCGCCGGCGGAACCGGCAACCCCTACTTCTCCACCGACACCGCCGCCGCGCTGCGCGCGATGGAGATCAAGGCCGAGGTGGTGTTCAAGGGCACCAAGGTGGACGGCATCTACGACTCCGACCCCTTGAAGAACCCCAAGGCGAAGAAGTTCGACAGCCTGACCTACCTCGACGTCCTGAAGAAGGACCTGAAGGTCATGGACGCCACGGCGATCTCGCTGTGCAAGGACAACAAGCTGCCCATCATCGTGTACGACCTCAAGGCCGCGGGCACGCTGAGGCGGATCGTCCAGGGCGAGAAGGTCGGCACCATGGTGAAGGAGTAGACATGCCCACCAAGCCGATGATGGATGACGCCCGGCAACGCATGCACGCTTCGGTGGAGGCGGTGCAGCGGGACCTGACCGCGATGCGCACGGGGCGGGCGTCGCTGGCCATGATCGACAGCATCCGCGTCGACTACTACGGCACCCCCACGCCCCTGAACCAGGTCGGCAACCTGTCCGTCCCGGACGCGACGCTCATCACGCTGCAGCCCTGGGACGCGTCGCTCCTGGGGGCCATCGAGAAGGCCATCCGCTCGTCCAACCTCGACCTGAACCCCCAGAACGACGGGAAGGTCATCCGCATCCCCGTGCCCTCCCTCACCGAGGAGCGGCGCAAGCTGCTGGTGAAGAACGCCCACAAGCAGGCCGAGGAGGGGCGGGTGGCGATCCGGAACGTGCGCCGCGACGTAAACGACCATCTCAAGAAGATGCTGAAGGACCGCCAGATCAGCGAGGACGATGAGAAACACGCCATCGCCGAGGTCCAGAAGCTCACCGACCACTCCATCGAGCAGGTCAACGAGCTGCTGAAGAAGAAGGAAACGGACATCATGGCGGTTTAGTAGGCAATTCAGGGGGGTGCTGACAGCGTCCACCCCCCTGGCGCGCTTGTACCCCCATGGCTGAGGGGTGCTTCGCGCTACCCCCCAGACGCTCGCCCCCTTGCTTGATCCAAACAAGGGCTCGCGCGGAGCGCCCGCTCGCTAGCTCATCCGTGGTAGCAAATCGCCCGCCGCGCGCGCGTGATATAAACCGCGCGCATGCGCCACCTCCTCGCCGCCGCCCTCACGCTCGTGCCCGTCGCCGCCCTTGGCCAAGGGCACACCCTGGTGGAATCCGAGCGTGGCAGCCTCACCATCCTCAACCGCGCGCAGTTCCGCTTCACCCACGAGCGTCCGGACGACACCGTCCAGCTCGTCGGGACCGACGGCCCCGGCGACGGCAAAGGCGCGTTCCGCATCCGCCGCGCCAAGACCGAGCTCACGGGCTGGGTCTGGCGCAGGACGCTCACCTACGAGCTGCAGTTGAGCTGGGCCGGCCCGGAGCCGGGTGCCTCCACGCAGACCCCGCTCGAGGACCTGCTCCTCACCTGGGATGCTTCGGGGGACGGCCGCTTCCGCCTCACCGGCGGGCAGTTCAAGGTGCCGCTGGGCCGCCAGGAGATGACATCCTCTTCACGTCTCCAATTCGCGGACCGGGACATCCTGTCCGGAGAGTTCACCCGCGGGCGCGACGTCGGTCTCATGGTCGACGGCCTCCTTGCCGGCGGGAAGGTCGAATACGCGGCCGGCATGTTCAACGGGAACCCCGCCAGCCGCTTGGGCAACGACAACGCGGCCTACCAGTACAACGCCCGCGTCGTCTTCCAGCCCTTCGGCGCCGTCCGCTATTCGGAGAGCGACTTCGAGAGCCGCGAGGCCCCGCGCCAGCCGCTGGTGGCTTTCGGCGTCCAGCTCGAGCACAACGACCTGCAGGGCGCCGGCGAGCGCGTGAACGATTTCACCACCACGATCGTCGGCGGTGACGTCGTCTTCAAGCTCCGGGGGCTGTCGGCATTCGCCGAGTACTTCGGCCGCAACCGGGATCCGGAGACGGGACCGTCGTTCCGTTCGGACGGTTGGCACGCGCAGGCCGGCTACTTCCTGCTGCGCGATCGCCTCGAGGCCGCCGTCCGTTACGCGCGGTTCGATCCCTCCGACGCCCCCGACGACGACGTGAAGGAGGCGGGGGGCGCGGTCAGCTGTTTCATTCGCAAGCACGCGCTGAAGGTCCAGGGCGACCTGCGACGCCTGGAGAACGAGAACCGCGGGACCACGGACCACGAGCTTCGTCTCCAGACGCAAGTGATCTTCTGATGCGCGCTGGCGTGCTGGCGCTCGCCCTGTGCGTCGGTTGCGCGCCGGGCTCGCAACCGAGAGCGGCGAAGGTCGAGTCCGAGGTGGAAGCCATCCTGCGCGTCGCCGGGCGCGCGCCCGTCATCGTGATCCTCGCCGAGTCGGACGCCTGGACGACCGAATCGGCCCGCCGCGGCGGCATCGCGGCCGCCCGTGACGGGGTGCTGGCCAGCCTCGCCCCCGGAGATTTCGTCCTCGGCCAGCAGTGGGTCTACGTGAGCGGGTTCGCGGGCGAGCTGAGCCAGGCCGGTCTCGCGCGCCTTTCCGCGAATCCCGATGTGCTCCGCATCGGGCTCGACCGGAAAGTCCACGGCTACACGGCCGAAAGCGTGCCCTTGATCCGCGCCGACGAGACACGCAGCCTCGGATTCATCGGCCGCGGGGTCACGGTGGCCGTGCTGGACACCGGCATCGACGGGCGGCATCCCGATCTTCGCGACACGATCGTCGACGAGCAGTGCTTCTGCGCGAGCTGCTGCCCCAACGGCACCTCGCGCCAGAGCGGCGCGGGCAGCGCCAATGATGACAACGGCCACGGCACCAACGTCTCCGGCATCATCGCCTCCGCGGGAAGGGTGGCGCCGGTGGGGGTGGCGCCCGGCGCCGGCCTGGTCGCGATCCGCGTCCTCGGGCCAAGCGGCGGGTCGACGTCCACCATCGTCTCCGCCCTCGAGTACGTGCTCGAGCGGCCCCACATCAAGGTCGTCAACATGAGCCTCGGCGGCGGCGGGCCGTTCACCACGGTGTGCGACAGCGCCGACGCGAGCACGATGGCCTTCGGGGCCGTGATCGGCCGTCTCCGTGCGCAGGGGACGCTCTCCGTCGTGGCGGCCGGGAACGAAGGCTTCAGCACCGGCGTGAGCAGCCCCGCCTGCACCCTCGCCGCCCTCGCCGTCGGCGCCGTCTATGACCAGAACGTCGGCGGCATCGCCTGGAACACGTGCCCCGATCCGACGACCGCCGCCGACCAGGTCACGTGTTTCTCCAACAGCAGCGCCCTGGTGGAGCTGCTGGCCCCGGGGGCGCTGACGACGTCGTCGGGCCCCGGCGGCGGCACGCTGACCGAGGGCGGCACCTCCCAGGCCACGCCCCACGTCGCGGGCGCGGCCGCGGTCCTGCTGCAGGCGCGCCCCGGCCTCGCCCCGGGCGAGATCATCGCCGTGCTGTCGCAGACCGGCGTACCGATCACAGATCGCAAGAACGGACTGGCGGTGCCGCGGATCAACCTGCGCGCAGCGCTCGACGCGGTGAGATGACCTCAGCGCTCGACGTGGTGAGGTGAACCCGGCCCCGGTGCGGCGGGACCGGGCCGTATAATCGGGCGTGCCCCTCACGCACCTCGAATGCACGCGCTGCCAGCGCCAGTACCCGGGCGGGGAGGTCCTCACCCTATGCGAGTGCGGCGGCCCCCTGTTCGCGCGCTACGACCTCGACAAGGCGGCGAAGAACATGCGCCCCGGCCACCTCGCGCTGCGGGAGCCGACCTTGTGGCGGTACGACGACGTGTTGCCGGTCGACAACCCGGACTACCGCATCAGCCTCGGCGAAGGCTTCACACCGCTCCTGTCCGCGCGCCGTCTCGGCGCCGCCATCGGCATCCCCCGCCTCTCGATCAAGGAGGAGGCCGGCAATCCCACCGGCTCCTTCAAGGCCCGCGGCCTGTCCCTGGCCGTCTCGATGGCGAAGTCGCTGGGCGCCACCGACGTGTGCCTGCCCTC
>Ga0326597_10003795_pt1 | contig 21542 bp, 19 predicted proteins | sample RVTome_12_FD_203789 | JGI IMG/M metagenome (GOLD analysis project Ga0326597, IMG submission 203789) | Soil microbial communities from uranium-contaminated site in the Upper Colorado River Basin, Wyoming, United States - RVT100D185 | ecosystem: Environmental > Terrestrial > Soil > Contaminated >...
CGGCGACCGCCCCGATCGCCGGCGCGGTCATCGCGCCCGGCAAGGTCAAGGTCCTGTCCAACCGCAAGGCGGTCCAGCACGAGGAGGGCGGGATCGTCGAGGCGATCCTGGTGCACGATGGCGACCGGGTGCAGACCGGCGATATCGTCATCCGCCTCGACGCAACCAGGGCGCGCAACAGCCACAACCTGCTGGTCGCGCGGCGCGATCACTTCCTCGCCTCGATCGCGCGGCTGCGCGCCGAGCTGCGCGGCGATGGCGACCTGGTCCTGTCCGGGGGGGCCGCGGCGGCGAGCGAGACGATGGCCGAGATGGTGGAAAGCCAGCGCGAGCTCCTCAACGCGCGGGTGCAAATGCTCGCCTCGAGCAAGGCCATGATCGACGAGCAGATCGAGCAGATGAAGCAGGAGGTCCATGGCCTCGAGACCAAGATCGAGGAAAAGGCATTCCAGATCGCCTCGATCACCAGTGAGATCGAGGACCTCGAGCAGTTGTTCAGGGAGCGCCTGACGCCGCGCTCGCGCCTTCTCGCGCTGCAGCGCGAAGCGGCCGAGCTCCGCTCCGAGCGCGCCGAGGCGGTGGCCCGCATCGGCGCCATCAGGCGGTCCATGGCCGAGGCCAGCCAGGAGCGCAGCCGCACCCGGGCCGAGTTCCACGAGCGCGCCAACCGCGAGCTCAACGAGGCCCAGGCCGAGCTCAACGAGGTCATCGAGCAGCTCGATTCGGCGGCCCACAGCCTCGCCCATTCCGAAATCCGCGCCACCGCCGACGGTGTGGTGGTCGGGCTCGCGGTTCACACCGTCGGCGGCGTGATCGCGCCGGGCGACACGCTGCTGGAGATTCTGCCCGCCGAGGAGAGTCTGGTGGTCGAGGCCCGCATCCGCCTGAACGACATCGACCTCGTGAGCGAGGGCCAGCCGGTCGACATCCGCTTCCTGTCGTCCACCGCGTCCATGCTCGACGACCTGCCGGCGCAGCTCACCTATGTGTCGGCCGACAGCCTGTACGACGAGCGCGCCGACGAGTCCTACTTCATCGCCCGGGCGCGGCTCGACAATGCGGCGCGCGAGCCCGAGCTCGCGAGGATCCTGCAGCCGGGTCTCGCCGCCGAGATGTTCATCACGACCGGCGAGCGCACCCCGCTCGAATACCTGGCCCAGCCGCTGCGCGAAAGCCTGTCGCGGGCCTGGCGCGAAAAATAGCGCGGTCCCGGGGGGCCTGACGGCGCGGGGCCGGGCCGGCGCCGCCGGGGCTCAGAGATCGGGGTCGGGCGCGGCGACGCTCTTCTGCGAGACGTTCATCATCCAGCAGTAGAACTCGATCCGGTTGCCGTCCGGATCGCAGAAATAGAAGGCGTGGCTGCCGCTGCCGCCCTGGAAGCCCTTTTCGTCCTGCGCCTCGTGGCCGTGGACATAGGGCCCGGCGGCAAGCTTGACGCCGCTCGCGCGCACATGCTCGAGCGCATTCAGCCAGTCCTCGCGCTCGGGAAACTCGAACGCCATGTGGTGCAGGCCGCCGATCTTGCGCCTGGCCGAGTCGGTGAGGTCGAGCCCGGCGCGATCGATCTCTTTCGGAATTTCGAACAGCACCACATTGTGGTGCATCTGCTCGATGCGCATGAAGCACATCGGTCCGCGCGGCGGCGGCGGCGTCCAGCGGCCGGTGACCTTGAGGCCCACGACCTTGCGGTACCAGTCGATCGACCGGTCGATGTCGGTCACGTGGATGCCGATATGGCCGAGACGGCCGATTCCCAATCCCATGTCTGTCCTCCCGTCCGGGCGAACCCGGGCTGTCGGGCCGCCCGGTCCACCTTCCTCGTTGGCTCAAGCGCCGGATGCGGTCCAAGACTATCCGACCAGGCCGTTGCCGCGCCAGAGCGCGGGCACGAGCCCCGGGCGCGGCGCCGGCCCGGTCGGCAAATCGTCCGCAGCATGATCCCGCAAATGCCGGTCCCCGACGCGATCGGGGATGGGACCGACGTTTCGGAAAGGATCATGCGGAATCAAAGGCGTGGAGCGGCAATCCGATTCAGTCGAAACAGATCGCGCTCTAGTGGAGCGAATTTGTCATTTGAGTCCCGGTTGCTGCCAAGCTCGTGCTCAAATGTCAAATTCAAAAGCTCCACTAGATTCAACAACATGCTAGTGGTCCTGATGATTGCGACATTTGCCAGGGCGGGTGCGGCGAAGGGAGGCAAATGTCGCAATCGGACCACTAGCCCCGCATCGGCCCGGTTGCCGGGTCGAAAAACGGCGCCGGCGTCAGCAGCTTGTTCTCCTGGGTGACGATCTTGTCGCGGTTCATCGGCAGGTAGGCCTGCCACTCCTTCGACTTGGCGAGCGCGGCGCGCCGCTTGGCCCGGTCGGCGGCATCCTTGTAGGCCCAGATGTGGATCACCTGGTTGAGCGGCCCGAACTCGGTCGTGTAGTAGCCGATCAGGGTGCCGAGAATCGGTAGCTGGGCGGGCAGGCCGTGCTTTTCATAGGTTTGAAGATAGGCGGCGGCCGTTCCCGGCCTCAGCGTGTAGATTCGCTCTTCGACGATCATTTTCTTCTCCTTGGGTTCTGGTTCCGCTCGGCGACGGTTGCCCTGAGCACGTTGGGCGCGACGGGCCATGGTGTCATCTTTGCGTTGACGGAAGATCCGGTTGGGTCTGCCTCGCCCCGGACGGGAAACGGCCGTCCGGAGGGTTCCGTAAGCCTTGCGGCCGCGCGCATTAAAGACGCCTTCGGCACGGTCGCGCCAGTGCCCTGCCGACTTTTCCTGGTTGAAGAATTCCGATTCCGCCCGAACCCCGCACGCCACCGGGCCGGCAAAACGCGCCGGAGCCGCTGGCGTAGAGGTGGCTGCAACCGCCCTTGCCCTGAATGGGGGAGGGTGGGGTGGGGGTCGTCGCGGCGGTTCAATCCATCTGCGGTATGATCTAGAAGATCGGTCCCTCCGATCCACCCGCCCGATTCGCGATGGCATCCGACAACAGGCCCGGCATTGGTGACCTCCTGGCAGACGGCCAGTTCGTGCGCGTCTGGCTGGTCGGCGTGTGCCGCGGCATCTCCCAGTGGCTGGAAATGCTGGTCGCCGGGATCTTCGCCTTCGAGCTGACCGGTTCGCCGTTCATGGTGGCGCTTCTGTTCATCGTCCGCCTCGCGCCGCTCACCGTCCTCGGCTCGATCGTCGGCGCCATCGCCGACCGCACTTCGCCCCGGCTGCTGCTGCTGGCGGGGTTCATGTTCGCATGCTGCGTATCGGGCTCGGTCGGCCTGCTGCTGGCCGCTGGGGTCACCGACTACGTCGTGGTGCTGTTCGCCAGCGTCGCCGCGGGGATCGTGTGGACCAGCGACATGCCGGTGCGCCGGCGCATCCTCGGCGACGTCGCCGGCAAGGACCGCCTTGTCGCCGCCATGGGGCTCGACGCCGCCACCAATCACGCGACCCGCGTTCTGGGGCCGCTGGCCGGCGGGTTGATCTACCAGTTTCTGGGCCCTGCCGGGGCCTATCTCCTGACCGCGGCGCTTTATCTCGCCGCCGTGATTCTGGTCGCGACCCTGACCGCGGGAGCCGGCGCCGCGGCGCCGCGTGCCGCCAGGCCGCGCCTCGCCGAGCAGTTGCGCGAGGGGTTCGCGTTCTCGCTGCGAAACCGCGACGTGTTGCGCTTCCTGCTGGTCACCATCGCGTTCAATGTCTGGGCGTTCCCGTTCATCACCATGATCCCGGTGATCGGCAGCGAGCAGCTCGCGCTGAGCCCGGGCTGGATCGGGGCGCTGGCGGCGATGGAGGGCGCGGGCGCCTTCGTCGGATGCCTGATCCTCGCGATGGGGATTGTCACCCTCGATCCCCGCCGCGCCTATTTCTTCGGAACCGTGCTCTACATGGCGTTCGCCTTCACCGCCGGGCTCATGGCCCACGCCCTGCCGATGGCGCTGGTCCTGGTGTGCATCGGCCTTGGCATGTCCGGATTCTCGACCATGCAGAGCACCCTCGTGTTTCAGCTCGCGCCGCCCGAGATGCGCAGCCGCCTGTTCGGGGTCATCGTCATCTGCATCGGCACCGGGCTCATCGGCGTCGCCAATATGGGCCTCATGGGCGAATGGCTGGGCGGCGCCGGGGCGGTGCGGCTCGTCGCCGCCGAGGGCATCGCCGCTCTCGTCATCATCGCCGCCGGCTGGAAGGAGCTCTGGGAGCGGCGGCGATAGGGCCCGATCTCCAGGAGCGGCAACGGCGCATCCGCCGCGATGCGGCTGGACCGTTCAGGCGCGGACATTGGAGATCGTTGGCCCGTCCTTTTCGGGGCGGACGCGCCGCCGGTATAGTGTGCCACGCCCGCGCCCGTTACCGATGGCGCGGGCGCACGGACGATCACGAGATGATGCTTCAGATCGCAAGACCAGGACTCGAGCGGCGCCTGAGGGCCGGGATCGAGGGCGATGTCCTCCTCGACGCCTTCTCGCGCGGCCGCTACGCGACCGACGCCTCGGCCTATCAGATCATGCCGGCCGGCGTCGTGGTTCCGAGGACCCAGGAAGATGTCGAGGCCGCCCTCGCCATCGCCCGCGCCGAGGGCGTTGCCGTCACCGCCCGCGGCGGCGGCACCTCCCAGTCCGGCCAGACCGTCAATGACGGCCTCGTCATCGACATGAGCCGCCACCTCAACCGCATTCTCGAGCTCGATGTCGCCGGCCGGCGCTGCGTGGTCGAGCCCGGCATCGTCCTCGACGGGCTGAACCGTGCGCTAAGGCCCCATGGGCTGTGGTTTCCGGTCGATGTCTCGACCGCCTCGCGCGCGACCATCGGCGGCATGGCCGGCAACAACTCGTGCGGCGCGCGCTCGATCCGCTACGGGATGATGCGCGACAACGTCATCGCCATCGACGCGGTCCTCGCCGACGGCACCGCGATGCATTTCGGCGAGCTCGGCGCCGGCGCGCCGCTCACGAGCGAGCCCGGAGCGAACGCGGCGCTGGTGGCGGATCTGCTCGCGCTCGGCGCCCGCGAGGCGGGCGAGATCAGGGCGCGGTTCCCGAAGGTGCTGCGCCGGGTCGGCGGCTACAATATCGACGCCCTGGTCGGGGGCGACAGGCCGGTCAACCTCGCCCATCTGCTGGTCGGCTCGGAAGGAACCCTCGCGCTCTCGTCCCGGATCGAGCTCGCGCTCTCGCCGCTGCCCGCGGCCCGCGTCTTCGGCATCTGCCATTTCGGCTCGTTCCGCGCCGCGATGGACTCCGCCCGCCATCTCGTCGAGCTGGGTCCGGCCGGGATCGAGCTCGTCGACGAGACCATGCTGGCGCTTGCCCGCGACATCGCGATCTTCCGTCCGACCGTCGAGGAGGTGGTGCGCGGCGCGCCCGAGGCGCTGCTGATCGTCGAGTTCGCCGAGGACGCGCCGGGCGAGAACGCGCGCCGTCTCGCCCGCCTCGCCGAGCTCATGGGCGATCTCGGCTTCGACTTCCGGGGCGAGGGCGCGGCCTGGGGCGGCGTCGTCGACGTCACCGATCCCGCCCTCATGGACCGGGTCGGCGACATGCGCACCTCCGGCCTCAACATCATGATGTCGATGAAGTCCGAGGCAAAGCCGGTCTCCTTCGTCGAGGACTGCGCGGTCGAGCTCGCCGACCTTGCCGATTATACCGACCGGCTCACCCAGATCTTCCAAAGGCACGGCACCACCGGCACCTGGTACGCCCACGCCTCGGTCGGCTGCCTGCATGTGCGCCCGGTGCTGAACCTCAAGCTCGACAAGGACGTGAAGGCGATGCGCGCGATCGCCGAGGAGACCTTCGAGGCGGTCCGCGCCTACAAGGGCTCCCATTCGGGCGAGCATGGCGACGGCATCGTTCGCTCCGAGTTCCACGAGGCGATGTTCGGCCCCCGCATCGTGCGCGCCTTCGAGGAGGTGAAGGACCGCTTCGACCGGGCCGGCGTCCTCAACCCCGGCAGGATCGTTCGCCCCCCGCGCATGGATGACAGGCGCCTCATGCGCTACCCGCCGGGCTATGCCGCCGAGGATTTCGCCACCGCGCTCGACTGGTCGGACTGGCCGGGGGCGGCCGGCGGCCTCCAGGGCGCGGTCGAGATGTGCAACAACAACGGCGCCTGCCGCAAGCTCGCGGGCGGCGTCATGTGTCCGTCGTTCCGGGTCACCGGCGACGAGCGCGACGTCACCAGAGGCCGCGCCAACGTGCTCAGACTCGCGATCACCGGCCAGCTCGGGCCGGACGCGCTCACCTGCGACGCCATGGCCGAAAGTCTGAAGCTCTGCGTTTCCTGCAAGGCCTGCCGGCGCGAGTGCCCCACGGGCGTCGACATGGCGCGGATGAAGATCGAGGTGCTGCGCCGGCGCGCGGCGGCGCGCGGCCTTGCCTTCCACGACCGGCTGATCGCCTTTCTGCCGCGCTACGCGCCCTTGATGGCGCGGCTCGCGGGGCCCGCCAATCTCGCCGGCCGGCTGCCGGGCGCGCGCCGTGTCATCGAGCGGGTCGCCGGCATCTCGGCGCGGCGGCCGCTGCCGCGCTGGCGCGCCGACGTCTTTTCCACCCCCGGCCCCGCCGGCCCGGCGAACGGGCCGCAGGTGGTGCTGTTCGCCGACACCTTCAACACCTATTTCGAGCCGGAAAATCTCGCGGCCGCGATCCGGGTTCTCGCCGCCGCCGGGCGCCTCGTGCATGTCGCCGCGCCCGCGGGCGGCGGACGGCGGCTGTGCTGCGGGCGCACCTTCCTCGCCGCCGGGCTGGTCGAGGAGGCCCGCCGCGAGGCGACCCGCCTCCTCGATGTTCTGAGGCCGTTCGCCGAGGCCGGCACGCCGATTGTCGGCCTCGAGCCGAGCTGCCTCCTCACCCTGCGCGACGAGATCCCGGCGCTGATCGGCCGCGACGAGACCAGCGCCGTCGCCGAAAACGCCCTTCTCTTCGAGGAGTATCTGGCGCGCGAGGCCGATGCCGGCCGGCTCGATCTGCCGCTGAAGCCGGTCGCCGGCGAGGCGCTGGTCCACGGCCATTGCCACCAGAAATCGTTCGACGCCTTCACCCCCGTCATCCGCGCCCTGAAGCTGGTCCCGGACCTCGCCGTGACCCCCATCGAATCAAGCTGCTGCGGCATGGCCGGCGCCTTCGGCTATGGCGCGGGCACCTTCGAGATCTCGATGGCGATGGGCGAGCTTTCCCTGTTGCCGGCGGTACGCGCCGCCGCCGAGGGCGCGATCATCGTCGCCGACGGCACCTCCTGCCGCCAGCAGATCGCCGACGGCGCCGGCCGCGAGGCGAGCCATGCCGCGGTGGTTCTCGCCGGGGCGCTGGCCGGGGACTGACCGTCCGGCGCGCGCCGGCCCCGCGAGGCGCGACACCGCGCCCGGTTCGTGGGATGGTCGCGCCCGGTCGGTTCCGCCGGCACGGACCCGGCACTTTTCGAACCTGAGGAGACGGGCACATGGTGAGACAGCTTCGCATCTACACGATCAACAAGGGCAAGCTCGACGAGTTCATCGACGGCTGGACCCGGTTCGTTCACCCGCTGCATCTCGAGCACGGCTTCAAGATCGAGCTCGCCGAGAAGATGGCCGAGACCAACGAGTTCGTATGGATCGTCTCCCTCGACGGCGCCATGGCCGACTGGGAAGCCCGCCAGAAAGCCTATTACGGCTCGCCCGAGCGCGCCGCCGTCGACCCCGATCCCGCCCGGTTCATCGCCAGGACCCAGCGCTGGTTCATCGAGGACCGGCTGCCCCGGCGCTGAGGCGCTTTCCAGCCATGCGGAACCAGCCCTCTCCCGTTCCCGGCCACCCGATGCGGATACTGTCGTTGCTGGCCGGCAAGGGGAAAGGGCCAGCGCCGCCCGCGCATGACGGCCTGCGCCCGCCCGCGCGGCAAAAACCTCGCGCCGACAAGATTTCGCCGCGAATCGGTTTACTAATACCGGTGGGGCGACACGGAATCGGGGAACGGTGACTGTGAGCATGGTTGAGCTGGCCTGCCCCCATTGCGGCAATGTGATGAGGCGCGGCCTCGGTTCCGGCCAGCCGGACAGTCTCAAGGCGATGGTGGGCGCAAGGTGCGACGCCTGCGGCCAGCCGATCACCCTTGCCCATGTCGCCGGCTGGATGAAGGAGCGCGCGCTCGACCAGGCGCGCACCTCGCTCGCCGAGCGCCGGCGGGCGAGCGAGCGCAAGCCGGGCCTCCTCGACTGAGGCGGCGGGTTGCGGCGGGCGGCTCGATGGCGGGCGGCGAACAGCCGGCCCGCCATCGCCGAATCCGGCGCCGATCGTCTCGACCGCGCCGCGCGCGCTCTGGTGCCTTCCCGGCGGATGAGCGCGCCATTTCACCCCACCAGACGGCGTGTCGCACAGTACCAGACAAGTCGTGCAGCACGCACTAACTCATTGAAAGCAGAAGGGTTATTTGGGCGCACCCGACAGGATTCGAACCTGTGACCTCTGCCTTCGGAGGGCAAGGGAATACGCCCCACCCACATTTCTTGGTGTTCTCGGGCGTGCAGGAATTGCTCATAAAAATGAGGGTTTGAGACTCGGAGTGTCCTTGGCGTTCCTCCAGTTTCCGGTTATTGTACTTGTTAGGTGATTGCTAGTCAGGTCGTTCAGCAACCACCGGGTGCGCGGAGGAGCCGATGCCAACCCTCAAGCTGTCAAAGCGGACTGTGGACGCTGCGTTGCCGGGTATTCGGGACGCATTTCTCTGGGATAGCGAACTGACCGGCTTCGGCCTCAAAGTGACGCCAGCGGGCCGAAAGGTTTATGTCTGTCAATATCGGCTGGGCGGTGGCCGAAGAGGCAAGGTGCGACGCTTCACCATTGGGCAGCATGGTGTGCCATGGACCGTTGAGAGTGCGCGGGCGGAAGCGAAACGCATTCTTGGATCAGTGGCTAATGGCCACGATCCGGCAACCGCGAAACAGAAGGAGCGGTCAGCGCCCACCATTGCCGAGCTTTGTGATCTGTACCTAGCGGAAGGTTGCGCCACCAAGAAACCGAGCACGCTGGCGACGGACCGAGGACGAATAGAACGGCATATCAAGCCCTTGCTCGGCGCCCGCAAGGTGCGTGATCTCACGCGTGCAGATGTGCGGCGATTTCTTCAGGACGTTGCGAATGGCAAGACCGCGGCGGACCTGAAAACCGGTAAACGCGGCCGGGCCATCGTCAAGGGCGGCAGGGGAACTGCGACCCGCACTGTCGGGCTCCTCGGAGGCATGCTCAGCTATGCGGTCGAGCGCGGAATAGTCGCCGAGAACGTGGCGCGGGGCGTGAAGCGTTTCCCGGACCGCAAGCATGAACGGTTCTTGTCCGACAAAGAACTGGCTGATCTCGGACAAGCACTCCGTGCGGCAGCGGCGAGCGGCGAAAACCCCCGTGCCCTTACCATCATCAAGCTCCTTGTGTTCACCGGCGCTCGCAAAGGTGAGATCGCGCAGCTGCGTTGGGATGAAGTCGATTTCAGCGCGGGATTGCTCAAGCTTGCCGATTCCAAGACTGGTCAGAAAACCCTGCTCCTGAACGCGCCGGCACGCGCGGTACTGAGTGAAGTGGAGCGCATCGACGCCTCGCGATTCGTATTTCCCGCGACGAGAGGTGATGGTCATTTTGAAGGAGTGTCGAAAGTGTGGCGCAAAGTACGACACCTCGCCGGTCTTACAGAGGTTCGCCTGCACGACCTCCGGCATTCATTCGCCAGCGTTGCAGTCGCCGGCGGAGCTTCGCTGCCTGTCATCGGCGCTCTGCTCGGCCACGCACACGCGGCGACCACCCAACGTTACGCCCACCTGGGCGACGATCCGATACGTGGTGCCAGCGATCGCGTTGGCCAAGCCATTGCATCGGTATTTGACCCGATCAGCGATCAGGATGGCCTTGCGCGCCGAAATCCGCAAAACTAGCTGAATGACTGGCGCACCGTATCAAAGACCCAGTTGGTTGGGTCACTCGAACCTGCTTCCGATAGTCGTACAGAAGCCTCAAAATCGTGGGACGCTTTGGCGCCCCGAGTCCCAGCTTTATCTGTTAGAGGTCGTGGACATGTTCGGATCGGCACGTGTCTCCGGTTGGGACGGGACGGAAAGGGAGGCGCGCCCCGGGTTTACCGAGCCCAAGCCCGAAATGCGGCACTTCAAGATGCGAGATGGGACGGAGGCCCGACGAATATTCGACGGTGATGGGCAGGCAGTGTTTGTCGATGACGTCGTTGCCGATGGCTGGTGGGAGCAGGAGCTGCCCGTCCTCCATAGAGAGTGGAGTGAAGAGCGGAATGCGCTCCGACGCTGCATGGCCGCCGTCGACGGTGTGCGCAATCTGCTGGCGGACGGAAAACTGAAGTCAAGAGTCCTCTTGAAAGGCGGACACCTGGGTGACATTCCTGTGGCCGTTTGGCGGTCAGAGAGAGGAGGCAATTCGCTGCGTACAGGCTATGTGGAATTCGCGGCGGGTGACTTCGTCGTTTGGGAAGGCCCAGTCCTCGTTGATCGCGCGGAGCTTGAAAAGCTGCTTTCCGATGGAAAGCCCCAAGGTGACACCACCGCCGGCGAGAGCGCGATGTCTTCGGACGAGAGTTCCATCGATACCACCCCTCATCCCTATTTGGCTTTCATGCTTCGTGCCGCCCGCGAGATCGAGTTCGCGGAGGATCGTGCGACGCCCAAGAAAGTGATCGAAGGATGGTTGCGCGACAATTGGCCCACGAATCCTGGGGAAGCGACCAACACAAAAGTCACGAATATGGCCACATTTCTCCGTCGTCCCAAGGACGAGGCGGGCGGCTTGCATAGCCTTCTGCCGCGCAAAGGTCAGGACCATTAACTCACTAGAATCACAAAATTATTTGTTGGTCCGGACCACAGCCTGGAGCGCACATCCAAACGCTTAGCACGTTCCAGCGCCTTTCTTTGTCCCGGACATTCCCAAGCGAACGGGCTCCTTCCGGAGCGCTCCTCGTGAGGGATCAACATGTCAGATACCAAGCCATGCATGAACGCCGAAGAAGCCGCGCGCTTTCTCGGGCTGTCGACCAGCACGCTTGCAAAACTGCGTCTCTACGGTGGTGGCCCCATTTACTGCAAGCTGGGACGCCGTGTTGTGTATCGCGAGGCAGAGCTTGAAAAATGGCTCGCGGCCAAACGCCGGGCTTCAACGTCCTCACGTCAGGCGATCGAGGGCTGAGGCTGGAGGTATGGCCAAGGGAACGAAGGGGCGCAAAGCTGACCTGCGCCGGATCTCCGATCGAACCTCATACACGATAGACGAAGCCGCAGCGCTGTTCGGTTTTCAGCCAAACACCGTGCGCCGTTGCGCGACATGATCGTGTCCGAGATGTATGCACGCGAACTCTCAATTGCCGAATTCAAGGCCTGGAGCCAAAATCTCGGTCATGAGAAGCCGATGACGACCCTCACCAGCTACGGGAAGCTTTCGCTAGAAGAGCAGGGTCGGTTGGTGCGGAACGCTTCGCAACGCACGAAAAGCAGCGACTCCCCCCTGACCAGACGGGATATTGAGGACATACTGACGCAAAGGGGCTTGTGAATGGCGGATGTGAGTTTTCGGTTGCCGCGCTTGAGCAACGAGCCTTCCAGCTCTTGACGAGAGTGCCGCATGAATGCCGTTGAAATTGAAGAGGCAGTATCGGCTCTCGCCGAGCAGCCATTTAACGCGGCTGAGTTTCCCTTCGCTTTCCTGGAAGCGTTTGGCGTCAAGGACACAACGCTCCGGCGCCTGCGCAAGGGCGCGGCTAAGACGGTCTCCGTAATGCTCTATGTCGGCGCGGTTGCCCGAGGAAACGAGGAAGACGCTTCCGTGGACTATGGGTTTGCGGAGGGACGAGATGCTGGAGCCAGACGATGTGTCGGCCAAGCTCAAGGCGCTGTTCAGGTACGACGCCGCCTGGACGGTCGACGCCCTTGTTCAACGAATCGGCAGCGTTCTCGACTGCAAGCTGGCCAAGCTGTTCACCCGGCACGGACCGGTGGAACACCGACGGTGCCACAGCTGCGGGCCATGACCAGACGGTGCGTCAGGAAACGGCACCCGGCAACTGATCCGCGGCGCGGCGGAGGCGGTCGAGGTCGTGCGCGAAGGTGAGCGTTTCCTCAGCCCGTTGCCGGGCGAGCGAGGCCTGCCGGATCGCAGCTTCCCTGACAGCCGAACCGTCGGCCTGAGCAAGTAGGCCCAGGGTCTTCTGGAGCCGGATGCCGACTTCGACCATCCCGGCGCCGTCCCGCGCGATCGGCGCAAACGCGTCCTCGAACAGATCGTCCGCCACAAGCGGCGGCACGTCAACACGGTCTGCGCGGGGATCGGGCAAAGGCTCAGCTGACCGCGCTTCGGCATCCCACGCCAGCAGGATGCGCCCGAGACGGTTGATGATGTCGATCGCCGTGCCAGGATCGTTCACCGCCGGCGACAAGGCTCGCGACGCAATCTCCGAGAGGACGATGAGACCGAACCGCGGATCATCGGAAAACGTTCGAGTCTCGGCGATCACGAAGGCTTCCGCAAGGCTATCGAAATCGGGTTGATCCTCGTCGGGGGGGACTGCTGACATGTCGACTGTCAGGAGAGCGCGCCTGGGGGTCACGAACGCGCCGGTACGACTGAGCACCTGAACGCGTGCACCCTTCTGTTCGGCCCAGTCCTGCAGCATCTCAATGTCGATGTGCTGAATGTAGCCATGTTCGCTCGCAAAAACCTTCCTTCCCCCCGCAGGATCGATCCCGTCAAGAACGCCACCGCGCGATTGCGGCTGCGGCCACTTCCTGAAAGCCTCAGTTGTCGCACGCTCCGCTTTTTCGATCGTATTTCCAAGCCGGCCAAGTCGGGCGATGTTGTCGACCCAGCGTACGAATGTGAGCACCACCCAAACAAAGATCGCGAGCGTGAGCAGGAAAATAACGAACCGGCCACCCGATCCGTAATAACCGGTCTTAACAGCGATAATGCCAACGATGCTGAATATAAAGGCGCCGATGAAGCTCGACAGTGCCGTCTGCGACACGCTGTCGGTGATGACCAGTGCAAAAGCACGGGGCGTCGCGCTGGCGCCTGCGGAGGCGTAGGCCGATACCATGGACGCGACCGCGAAAGTCGCGACTACCAGCATACTAGCGGAGATCACAGTGAGCAGCTTCTCGTTGGTCTCAGCAGTGATCTGCGGCACGTACACCGCCGCTGCGAAGTTGTCCGCCAGCCCCGCAGCGAAAATTGCGGCAACCGCGAAGAGCGCATAACCGAGCGGCTGAACCCAGAGACGCTCTTTCAGTGAACCAACTAAAAAAGAAAGGCGGCTGCCGATCATCGTCCCCTCATCGAACCACAGCGCAAGGCGAAAGGTGCTCACTGGACAACGCGTTCGCGGCGATATGGTTCTCGCATCCCGCGATACGCAACAGGGACGGCGGTTTGCCGGTGCCAGCTTGCGTAGCGATGGGGCTCCTTACCGGCAGATAGGCCGGGGACTTGGTGCAGCAACACGCTCGCGGGGCAGCGTCACGCGTATGGCCAACCCCTCGGGCTTCCAGTCGCGTGCAATCTCGCCGCCCAGTTGCCGCTCGACGGTGACGCGGATGAGGTCTTCGCCGAAGCCCTCGTGCACGGCGTCTCGGAGCGAGGGATTGACTGGCGGGCCGTTCCGCTCAGACCAGACCATCGCAAATGCGTCACCCTGCTCGGCGCACTCAAACCTTATGCGGCCACGGGGGGTCGACAGTGCACCGTATTTGGCTGCGTTGGTGGCGAATTCATACAGTAGCAGGGCGAGGCTTGTCACGGCATTCTGGGAGAGGCGAATGTCCGCGCCGGCAACATCGATGCGGCTCATTTGACTGTGAGAGGGATCATCGTAGGGCAACAGGATCGCACGGACGAGAGAGTGCAGAGTTGTGGGGGCGGGCTCGGCGGAATCCTGATTAGCAGGATCGCGGAGCGTCAACGCATGGGCACGGGCCAGCGCCGAGAATCGATCGGTCACTGCCGCAGCAAGCTCAGCCGCGGTTCGAGTCGACCGAGCGTTCAGTCTCACAAGGCCGCTCGCAAGCGCGAATAGATTCTTGACGCGATGATTCATCTCGCGCAGCAACGCTTGCTGCTGTTCTTCCGCCCTCTTTCGGTTCGAGATGTCGTGAGCGATCTTGGATGCGCCGACAACGGTGCCCCGGCCATCGCGTACTGGGGACACGGTCAGGCGGATATCAACGAAGCTTCCATCCTTGCGTCGCCGCACGGTCTCGTACGGCTCGACGCGCTCGCCGCACCGTATTTTGTCGAGAATAGCAGGCTCCTCGTCCTGACGTTCCGGCGGAATGAGCATGGTCACAGGCCTACCGATAATCTCCTGGGCTTCGTAGCCGAACAGCCGCGTAGCGCCGTTATTCCAACTGATGATAACGCCGTCCAGATTCTTCGCGATAATCGCGTCCTCAGACGATTCGACGATCGCCGCCAGCCGTTGCGCTGTGAGATTGGCCGCATTGATTGGAGTGGCGTCCAGCAGCATGTTGACCGCGCCGGTGAGCGTGCCGTTTGCGTCGAACAACGGCGTCGGATAGGCGAGGAAGTGTACGCGTGTGCCGTCCGGGCGCTCGGCCGCGGCTTCCATGCCGCGGATCTCCTGTTGCTCTTTCAGGGCCATGGCCATTGGGCACTGGGCGTGGGGTAAGGGTGTCCCGTCGGGCCAATAAAGCTTCCACGAACCGCAGAACTCGCTCTTGCCCAGTTCGGGGCGAACGCCCCAAAGGTCCACGGCAGCCTCGTTGAAAAACGTTATCCGCCCGGCGGCATCGGTCGTATACACCGCCGCGGGCAGCGCCTGAAGCAGCTCCTCGATCCGGCGCTGGTGATCGATGAGGCGCGTCTGACGCCGATGCTGTTCAGTATTGTCGCGCAGGACGCCTATCGCGCCCGCCGCGCGCCCGGCATCGTCGCTGACGATCTCCGTGTCGACAACGGCGACGATCGTCGAGCCGTTCAATGATGATTTGCTGGTCCCGGATTCCGCAGCCCGACGAGAGCGTGCGCGCCATCGGGCTTTCAGCGTGAGGGATGGAGATGCCATCGGGATTCCGGAGCCGGAACGAGCCACAGAACAGGGAATCCGGGTCGCCGCACTGCGGCGAGCGGCCCCAAAGTTCAGCCGCGGCATGATTGAAGCACAGAATAACGCCGTCGATGTCGCACTCGTAAATGCCGACGGGAAGAACATCCAGCCGATGATCGGGGAGATCAAGCGGATTGGTTCGCTTGATCGACGACGAGGCCGGCAATGAGCCGGCGGATACTCTGACTTGAGGCACGATTTCTCCCTGGGCGAGCTTGGTCTGCCTCGTTCTACCAGCTCAGGGCCGCGCCCGTGGCGTGATCGCCGCTGTTTGAGAAGAGGCCATGCGGCAGTTGATCTGCCGGCAAATTAGCTCTCCTTTACAATAGCGCCATAATTTATGTCGAAATTATGGAGCACGGACTCGATTGACGCCCGAAGTGGTCACATTTTTGTACAGAGTATGGATGGCTTGTTACTAAATCAGCTTCACGATGAACCGAATCGATTTGGGATTCCCGTGGGTTATGCCAACGGCAGAGGTTATCGACCTGCATGAGCCCATTGCCGCATTCCGATTGAGGTGATGGTCCCGGGCTGGGCGAGGAGGCGGTTCCAGGCGTCGCATCCGGCGTCGAGGATATCGTCGTAGGTCTCGAAGACGCGGTTTGAGAGCCAGTTCTGGCGGAGGTATTAATCGATACCACCGGCGCCTCCCACAATGATCACTTGGACAAGGAGCCGGAATCCGATGCGTAGACACCACCCTGAGAACGAACGGGTCAAGCGGGAGTATTTCGCTTATCTGGAGGCGGCGAAGCGCATGACGAGCACCAGCGTCGATAAGGTCGCGGCCGCCATCGCTCTGTTCGAGGAGAGCACCGGCTACAAGGACTTCCGCAAGTTCCATATCGCGCAGGCGATGGTCTTCCGGGACAAGCTGCTGAGGCAAATTAACCCCGAAACCGGCCGCCCTTTGGCGAAGGCGACGATCCATTCGCGCCTCTCGGCGTTGCGGGCGTTTTTCCTCTGGTTGGCCGGCCGGCCCGGGTACAGATCGCGGATCAGGTACTCCGACGCGGACTACTTCAATGTGTCCGCCAACGACGAGCGGATAGCAAAGGCCGTGCGGACGCGACCCGTTCCGACGATTGACGAAATTCGCAAGGCTCTGGACAGCATGCCCACCGGCACCATGCAGCAGCGGCGCGACCAAGCCCTTATGGCGTTCGTGCTGTTGAGCGCGGCGAGGGACAACGCTATCGCCTCCCTCTCGTTGAAGCATGTCGATGCCGCCGCCCGCACCGTCTTCCAAGACGCGCGCCATGTGCGAACGAAGAATGCCAAGACCTTTACGTCCACCTTCTTTCCCGTAGGCGCCGACATTGAGAAAATCGTCATCGACTGGGTAGCCGAGCTGGCGGCGTCAGGATTCGGTCCCAACGACCCGCTCTTTCCGGCAACGAAGGTTGCTCCGGGTGCCGACAGGCTTTTTGCCGCTGTTGGTCTGACCCGCACCCATTGGAGTGACGCCGGACCGATCCGTCGGATTTTCAAAGAGGCGTTCCAGCGCGTCGGGTTGCCTTACTACCACCCGCACAGCTTCCGGCACACCGTGGCGAGGCATGGGGAGAGGATGGTGTGAATAGGCGTGCAAATTTGACCCCCTGAGGCGGGGGATCGGCGTCCAAGATTGACCCCCTGATGTGTGCGGTGAGCACGCTTTCCGTCCTTTGATTTGGGACGGGTGGCGGGGGATGAAGGGCGTGGACACGATTGCGCGGATACGACGCGAGTTCTTCGTGCGGGGGCGAACGATCAAGGAGATCGTGCGCGAACTGCATGTCTCACGGAACACGGTGCGCAAGGTGCTGCGGTCCGGTGCGACGGAGTTCACCTATGAGCGCGAGCGCCAGCCTCACCCGAAGATCGGTCCGTGGAAGGATGAGCTTGATCGTCTGCTGGAGGCGAATGAGGCCAAGCCGGCGCGCGAGCGGCTGACGCTGATCCGGATCTTCGAGTCTGTGCGCGACCTCGGCTATGCCGGCGGTTACGACGCGGTCAGGCGATATGCGCGGAGCTGGCAGCGCGAGCATGCTGCCTCGTCTTCTGCGGCCTTCGTGCCGCTGAGCTTTGCGCCGGGCGAGGCCTACCAGTTCGACTGGAGCCACGAGATCGTCGTGATCGGCGGGGTGACGACGACGGTGAAGGTGGCGCACGTCCGGCTCTGTCACAGCCGGATGATGATCGTGCGGGCCTATCCGCGCGAGAGCCAGGAGATGGTGTTCGACGCCCACGACCGGGCCTTCGCCTTCTTCAGGGGCGCGTGCACGCGCGGCATCTACGACAACATGAAGACGGCGGTCGACGCGATCCTTGTCGGCAAGGAGCGGGCCTACAATCGCCGGTTCCTGCAGATGTGCGGGCATTATCTGGTCGAGCCGGTGGCCTGCACGCCGGCCTCGGGGGGGAGAAGGGTCAGGTCGAGAACCAGGTCGGCGTTGTTCGCGGCCGCTTCTTTGCGCCGCGGCTGCGGGTGAAGACCTACGAGGAGCTGAACGCGTGGCTGCTCGACCGCTGCATCGCATGGGCCAGGACGCAGCGCCACCCCGAGTTCCTCGACCGGACGGTCTGGGAGGTGTTTGAGACAGAGCGGCCGAGCCTGGTGCCCTATGCCGGGCGCTTCGATGGATTCCATGCCGTCCCGGCGTCGGTGTCGAAGACCTGCCTGGTGCGCTTCGACAACAACAAGTACTCGGTGTTGGCGAGCGCGGTCGCTCGCCCGGTCGAGGTTCGCGCGTATGCCGATCGGATCGAGCTGCGTCAGGACGGCCGGCCGGTCGGCGAGCATCGCCGGCGCTTCGGCCGCAACCAGACGATCTACGATCCGTGGCACTACGTCCCGGTGCTGGCCCGCAAGCCGGGCGCCCTGCGGAACGGTGCTCCCTTCAAGGACTGGGTTCTGCCTGCAGCCATGGAGCGGGTTCGCCGCAAGCTTGGCAGCAGTGATGATGGCGATCGCCAGATGGTCGACATCCTGGCCGCCGTGCTGACCGATGGGCTGCCGGCGGTCGAGGCCGCCTGCGCCGAGGCCCTCGGCGAAGGCGTTCACTCCGCTGCCGTGATCATCAACATCCTGGCCCGGCGCCGCGAGCCGGCAGCGCCGATCACGATCACCACCCCGCAGGCGTTGCGGCTGAGGCATGAGCCGGCCGCCGACTGCGCCCGCTATGACAGCCTGAGGAGAGCCCTGTGATGGAGCGGTCCGAGATCCTGGAGACGATGAGCACGCTGAAGCTCTACGGCATGAAGGGCGCGTTCGACGAGGTCATGGCCACCGCGGTGAAGCGCCAGCATGAGCCGCAGCGCGTCGTCGGCGATCTTCTGACCGCCGAGATCAGCGAGAAGCAGGCCCGCTCCATCAAATACCAGATGACGATCGCCAGGCTGCCGCTCGCCAAGGACATCGATGACTTCGTCTTCGACGGCACCCCGATCAACGAGGCACTCGTGCGCGATCTTGCCGGCGGCGAGTTCCTCGCCCACGAGCGCCATGTTGTGCTGATCGGTGGCACCGGCACCGGCAAGACGCACCTGGCCATCGCGATCGCCCGCGCGTGCATCCGTGACGGCGCTCGCGGGCGGTTCTTCAACGTCGTCGATCTGGTCAACCGGCTCGAGGCGGAGGGGCGCGCCGGCCGCCAGGGAAGGCTCGCCGACACGCTGTCGCGGCTCGACGTCGTCGTGCTCGACGAGCTCGGCTATCTGCCGTTCGCCCAGTCCGGCGGCCAGCTCCTGTTCCATCTGATCAGCCGGCTCTACGAGCAGACCTCGGTCATCGTCACCACCAACCTCGCCTTCGGCGAGTGGCCGAGCGTCTTCGGCGACGCCAAGGCATGTCCCCGCGTAGGCGGGGATGACCACGGCGCTCCTCGACCGCCTCACCCATCACTGCGACATCGTCAAGACCGGCAACGAGAGCTGGCGCTTTAAAACCCGAGCCTGAAACGACCACGCCCAGAAAAGACGCGGGCGCCGATCCATGCTCACCTGGTGGGGGTCATTTTTGCGCGCCGATCGGGGGTCAATATTGGGCGCCGATTGACAATCGAGAAGGACCTGCGGCGGTTCGAGGGTAAGGACGACAAGGTGCGGCTGGACCGCATCAACACGGTCGATCCGGAACGTGTCTTCGCGATCGAGACGATCGAGGACGGGATAAAGGTCCTGGAAGATCAGGTCGCGGAAGTGACGAATACGCGCATGCTGCGCCAAAAGCGGGACATCCTGACAACGATCATCAAGAGCGCCCACGAGAAAGCGAAGCAAGCCATTACGGAGGAGATCCGGGACGAGGCGAATGAGCGCATCGAAAGGCTGATGCCGCACAACAACATCCGCATTGACGAAATCAACCGGTGCCTCGTCCTCCGAGGGCAATCGGGAGGCAGCGTCGGCGAGACCCTGTCAGTCGGCTATGCGTTTCTGTCCACCCTGTTCGACCGGGCGGACCAGCATCAGCTTCCGTTCGTGGTCGATAGCCCGGCCAACCCGATCGATTTCGACATAAGGGCCAATATCGGTGAGCTGGTGCCGAAGCTGACGGGGCAATTCATCGCGTTCATGATTTCGTCAGAGCGGGAAAAATTCCTTGCGAGTCTGAAGAAGGCCAGCAACGGCGACATTCAGTATGTCACCCTTTTCAGGAAGGGGGCCAGCCATCTGGAATCGAGAGCCGCGGCAAACCCCTCATGCGTGACCACGAGTGACGGCTTCCGGGTTACGGACGAGCAATTCTTCAATGAGTTTCAGCTCGACGCCGAGGAGGTCTGATGGATTTCGCGATAAGAAAAGATGCGCGCGACTGGTTCAAGGACATCAGGGCGGATTTCGCCGCGCTGCCGGGGACGGCTTCTGCGCCGGACTTCGACGCTTTCTATTTCTGCTTTATCGCCGGCATAGCGGCTACCCGCAAGAAGGACATACCGACCGCCGACACCGCGGCGCTAGTCGAGAACTTCCCCGGCCCTTACAGGAACCGCGGGCGTCTCCTGATAGCGCTCTTCCTGAGCCGGGAGCTCGACTATCTCGGCGTGGCCATGAGTGAAAAGAAGGCGGTTCACGCGGCGATCTCTCGCCTCGTCGATCCGGATGCGACCAACCAGCTGAGCGATGACGGCGTGCGCGAATTCAATAAATACGCACATGGCGGCTACGAAGCGTTGCTCGACTGGTTCGATGATCGGCCGCGGTCTTTGGAGACTTTCCTGCGCGCATTCAAACTGAGGGTGGATGGCGCTCTGCCGTCCAGCCGGTCCGCCTGATCTTACATGCCGATCAAATCAACCCAGCTTTCTGTCAAACTGGTGTTTGAACAGAACCATACCTTTCAGGTGCCGAAGTATCAGCGCAGCTACGCGTGGGATGACGATGCTATCGACGATTTCATCGAGGATATCGGGCGCTGCCTGAACGCGCGCGCGGCTACGAAGCCAACGCCGCGGCATCACTTCTTCGGTGGCGTTGTGACGGTCAGGCGTGATGTTGCCGGCTCAAATCGCTCCAACTACGAGGTGATAGACGGGCAGCAGAGGCTCGCATCCTTTGTCATGCTGGCGGCAGCCGTTGTAAGCAGCATGCGAGACATGGTGGGCGACCTGACGAAGAAGAGTACGCTGAGCGCTGACAAAAAGACAGCGAAGGCGTTCCTCGAAGCGACCATTGATGGGCTGAGGTCGCTTTACATCGTCTATCGCGACAACATCGAGTTGGAATACGTTGACCTTGCCAAATTGACGCTGTCGCATGCGGACAATGAATTCTTCCAGAAGATGATCGATGGAGAGGCGCCCGCGCCAGAGCGCCCCTCGCATGATCGCATTCAGACGGCTTGGTCGCGCCTGTCTGAGTTCATTAACAACACCGTGCTTAAGGCCGGCAGCGTATCCGAAAGGGCCAAGCGTCTCCAATTGCTAGTGAACACAGTGCTGGCAGAAGATTGCACCGTCATATTTATGTCTTCGGGCACACGTTCAGAAGCCTACCAGATTTTTCAGGTGCTGAATGATCGGGGCGTGCATCTCACAGATGGCGACCTCCTGCGCGCCAGCACAATGGAGCTACTGGATCACAAAGACCTCGCTGTCATACAAAACGGCCTCGCTGAGCACTGGGACAGCGTCTTGGCGTATCCCCCGAGCGATATCGATAGCTATTTGCGCTGGTACTATTCCAGCCATGAAGGGAAACGACCGAAATCCGCGAATCTGGCGGACCAGTTTTGGGAGTTCCGTTTCAAGTGCAAGGACAAGACATCGGTCAGTAAGCCGGAGGCAAAGGCCATCCTTGCGGAAGTAGAGCAAATGAACGCCGAGTTCGCCCGTCTGGAAACGCTAGGAGCCCGTCCAGATAGGTCTGAGAACGGGTTGTTTGATGGACGGTATTTGCTTCATGCCGCCCTCGCGAGCTTGGTGAGGTTGTGGGCGGTGCAGATCAGCGCCCATTCGGCCGTCACTT